>Ga0208509_1000019_pt1 | contig 120263 bp, 112 predicted proteins | sample LakWasMeta7_HOW4_2_FD_183857 | JGI IMG/M metagenome (GOLD analysis project Ga0208509, IMG submission 183857) | Freshwater sediment methanotrophic microbial communities from Lake Washington under simulated oxygen tension - Sediment Metagenome... | ecosystem: Environmental > Aquatic > Freshwater...
AATGACTGGTAGGGAATGTGGTTTGCGGATTTGCCATCGGCTGGCGGATAGGCACCGCTGTGGCAGGTGGTGCACTGATTGGTCACCGGCATCTGGCTGTGGTTCCACTTGGTGGGCTTCCAGCCCGTCACGTTGTGGCAGCTGACGCAGTTGACGCTGGTGGGAATGTGCTGGGCAGTCTTGCCGGTCGCCGAACTTCCGTTGTGGCAGCTGGAACAATTCGTTGCCGCGGTGAACAGGCTGTGGTCCGGCTTGGAGCCCAGCCAGGTGCTGGTTGACTTGTGGCAGTTCTCGCAGACCGTCTGGCCGTTGTGGATGGCAGTGGCTGGTCGGCTGCTCAGGCCATACGTGGCGCTCAGGTGGCAGGTCGCGCATTGGGTCGACAACGACACATTGCTGTGGAATTGCCCAGGGTTCCAACTCGTGTATCCCGCTTTGTGGCAGCTGTCGCAGTTGGTGATGGCAACCCCACTCAATGACTGGTAGGGAATGTGGTTTGCGGATTTGCCATCGGCTGGCGGATAGGCACCGCTGTGGCAGGTGGTGCACTGATTGGTCACCGGCATCTGGCTGTGGTTCCACTTGGTGGGCTTCCAGCCCGCCACGTTGTGGCAACTCACGCAGTTGACGCTGGTTGGAATGTGCGTGGCCACTTTGCCCGTCGCCGCACTGCCGTTGTGGCAGCTGGAGCAATTCGTTGCCGCGGTAAACAGGCTGTGATCCGGCTTGGAGCCCAGCCAGGTGCTGGTGGACTTGTGGCAGTTCTCGCACACGGTCTGGCCGTTGTGGATGGCCGTGGCGGGACGTGCCGTCGCGCCAAAGTTGGTGCTCATATGGCAGCTGGCGCACTGCGTCGAGACCGACACATTGGCATGGAACACACCGGGATTCCAGTTGGTGGTGCCCGACTTGTGGCAACTGTCGCAGTTGGTGATGGCAACACCGCTCAATGACTGGTAGGGAATATGGTTGGCCGTCTTGCCGTCGGCCGGTGGATAGGCACCGCTGTGGCAGGTGGAACACTGGTTGGCCACCGGCATTTGCGAGTGGTTCCACTTGGCAGGCTTCCAGCCGCTGGTGTTGTGACAGCTCACGCAGTTCACACTGGTCGGAATGTGCGTGGCCGCTTTACCTGTTGCAGCACTGCCATTGTGGCAACTGGAGCAATTGGTGGCACTGTTGAACAGGCTGTGGTCGGGTTTGGAGCCCAGCCAGGTGCTGGTGGACTTATGGCAGCTCTCACACACCGTCTGGCCGTTGTGGATAGCGGTGGCGGGACGCGCCGTCGCGCCAAAGTTGCTGCTCAGGTGGCAGCTGGCGCACTGGGTCGAGATAGACACATTGGCATGGAACTGCCCCGGATTCCAGCTGGAGTAGCCCCCCTTGTGGCAGCTATCGCAGTTGGTGATCGACACACCACTGAGGGATTTGTACGGAATGTGGTTGGCCGTGGGGCCGCTGGCGGGCGGGAAGCCGCCGGTGTGGCAGGTCGAACACTGGTTGGCCACCGGAGCCTGCGAATGGTTCCACCGGGTCGGCTTCCAGCCTGCGGTGGTGTGGCAACTGATGCAGTTGGCGCTGGTCGGAAAGTGCGCGGCCGTCTTGCCCGTGGCCGAACTGCCGTTGTGGCAGGTCACACAATTCGTAGCGCCGGTGAAACCACTGTGGTCAGGTTTGGCGCCGCCCGACCAGGTGCTGGTCGATTTGTGGCAGTTCTCGCACACACTTTGGCCATTGTGGATGGGGGTCGCTGGCCGACCCGTGGCCCCGAAGCTGGTGCTCATGTGGCAAGTTGCACACTGCGTGGATACGGAAACATTGGTGTGAAACTGGCCAGGATTCCAGCTGGTGTAGCCACCCTTGTGGCAGCTGTCGCAATTGGCAATCGACACCCCTGTGAGGGACTTGTATGGAATGTGGTTGCCGGTGGGGCCACTGGCCGGCGGAAAGCCACCGGTATGACAGGTCGCGCACTGGTTGGCCACCGGCATCTGGCTGTGGTTCCAGTTCGTCGGTTTCCACCCCGCCGTCGTATGGCAGCTGACGCAGTTCAACGCCGTTGGCAGGTGCGTACCCACCTTACCCGTTGCCGCGCTGCCGTTGTGGCAACTGGAACAATTGGTCGCACTATTGAACAGGCTATGGTCGGGCTTGGAGCCAGACCAGGTGCTGGTCGATTTGTGGCAGTTCTCGCACACACTTTGCCCGTTGTGGATGGCTGTCGCCGGACGCGCCGTGGCCCCGAAGCTGGTGCTCATATGGCAGGTCGCGCACTGGTTCGACACCGGTACGTTGGCGTGGAACTGCCCCTGGTTCCAGCTGGTGTAGCCCCCTTTGTGGCAACTGTCACAGTTGGCAATGGACACGCCATTGAGTGACTTGTAGGGAATGTGGTTGGCCGTAGGCCCATCGGCGGGCGGAAAGCTTCCGGAATGGCAGGTTGAACACTGGTTGGCAACGGGCGCCTGACCATGGTTCCAGCTGGTGGGCTTCCATCCGCTGGTGGCGTGGCAGCTGGTGCAATTCAGACTGGTGGGAATGTGGGCGGCCGTCTTGCCCGTTGCGGTGCTGCCGTTGTGGCAACTGGCACAGTTGGTGGCGCTGGTGAATCCCGCATGGTCCATGCCCGACGCGGGCAACCAGCCCGAGGTCTTGTGGCAGCTGCCACAGGAGGCCGTGGTCTGGATGTGGCCGGACGGCTTACCAACTGTGGTCGCTCCGTTGTGGCAGCTCCCGCACGCATTGGCGGCAACCCCCGCGTGGTCAAACTTGGCGCCAACAAACGTCGCCGTGGTGTGGCAGCTGTCGCAGCCCAGCGGGGTCTGGAAATGGGCCGAAGGCTTGGTGACATTGGCACGCGACAGGCGTGTACCGCTGGTGTGGCAGCTGGCGCATTCCTTGGGCGTGCCCTTGAACACGCCGGCAATATGGCACGACTCGCAACGGGCATTGGTGTGCACGCCCGTCAGCGCATAACCCGTCTTCACGTGGTCAAAATTGCGGGTGCCACTTTGGGCCTGCAGCGCACCGCTGCAGAGGAGCAGGAAGAACGCAAAGAAGATTCGCAAACGCTGACTCATGGACGCTCCCCGCGGGTTGCATCAACCCGATTCCTGATCTTCTTCCAGCCGTCTACGCCGTGGCACTGCTCACAGCGGTTGCCAAACTGGCCGTCATGCACATCCTCACCGCGGTGACATGCAATGCAGACGGTGCCAACTTTTGCGGCATCCGTGTTCTTGGGCGCGGGCTGCCGATGGCAACTCTCGCAGGGGACTTTGCGGTGCGCGCCCTCCAGCCGGTAGGTGGACCGGCGGTCGTGGTCAAAGTCCCAGACGGACCAGGCACGGGTGTTGTGACAGGATTCGCAGCGCATTCCAAACTTCACTTTGTGTTTGTCTTTATTCTTGTGGCAAGAAATGCAATCCTTCTGTGCATCTTTGTAACGACTTGTCTCATGGCAGTCTTTGCAGGGCGTGGTGATGTGGCGCCCCGTGAGCGGAAAACGGGACTGCGCGTGGTCGAACTGGGTGGTCTTCCAGGACTTGTCGCCGTGACACTGTTCGCACTTGGAACCCAGCTGGTTCTCGTGTTTGTCGTCCTTCTTGTGGCAGCTGATGCAATCCACTACCGTATTGCGATAACTGCGCAAGTCTTTGTGACAGGCGTTACATTTGATTTTCGAATCGGCATGCGCATTGCGCAGCTTGAACTTGGTGCGGTCGTGGTTGAAACGGCCCTCAGTACTTTTCCAGTCGCGCTCGGCATGGCACTCGGCACACTTGTCGCCCAGGTTGCCGACGTGCTTGTCATCCTTCTTGTGGCAGCCTATGCACTCCCTGGGTGCCTCCTTGAACATGGCGCTCTTGTGGCACTCCTTGCATTCGGTTTTGGCATGCTTGCCCAGCAAAGGGAAGGTGGTCGCCTCATGGTCGAACTTGGGGGATTCTTTCCAGTTGCGCTCGGTGTGGCAGTTGCCGCACTCCTTGCCCAAGGACTCCTTGTGCTTGTCGTCCTTCCTGTGGCAACTGTTGCAGTCCTGGCTCACTTTCACCCTGTACAGGTGCCCGCTGTGGCAGTCCGCACAGGCCGTACTGCGGTGCTTGCCGCGCAGGGCATAGCGGGTGTCGGCGTCGTGGTTGAAGGTTGAAGGTTTCCAGAGTTTGGCGTTGTGGCAGTTGTCACACTTTTCCCCAAACTGGCCCTTGTGCCCCTTCTGGCTGTCATCGTCCTTGCGGTGGCAGGCGTAACAGGCCTGTGGCGTTTCCTTGTAGTTGCTGTTCTTGTGGCAGTCGGCGCACTTGGTGTCCACGTGTTTGCCGGTCAGCGCGAAGCGTGTCTTGTCGTGGTCAAACTTGGCTTCCTTCCACAGATTTTCATTGTGGCAATCGGCGCACTTGGCACCCAGTGAACCCTTGTGCACGTCATCCTTGCGGTGGCAGGCGTTGCACTCCACCGGCGCCTCGCGGAATTTCTTGCCCTCCGCGTGGCACTTGACGCACTCCAGCTTCTGGTGCTTGGCGCGCAGACCGAAGTCGGTCGGTGTGTGGTCAAACTTGTTCTTGTCAAACTCGGCAATGGCGGCGCTGCGACCCTTGTGGTCCGTGTGGCAGGTGCGGCAGGCCTGGGCTTTTTGTTTTCCGTGAAAGCCGGTCTTGTCCCTGACATCCGCACCGACCTCCTTGTGACAGGCCATGCACAGCCCGTCCTGGGCCTTGCGGTCGAACTTCGTGTGGCACTGCTTGCACTCGTCATCCACCTTGGCGTGGGACTGCACCAGCTTGCCCGGCGAGACGATGGACTCAATCCCCTGTGCCAGCACCGGACCTGCCAGCCACAGGCCGGCAGACCAACAGACCAGCGCCCAGCGCAGCCATCGCAGCACCACGCCGACACGTGCACTCACCCTCGCGCCCCTAGTACGCATGCACGGCGATAACGTGGACGATGGCGCTGATCACCAGCAGGTACACGAACGGAATATGGGCCACATGCCACAACGAAAACAGCTTTTCATAGGCCGTGTAGTGGGCCACCTTGACGACCGCGGTCAGGTAGCGGCGGACCAGCTTGCGGGCGTGGCGCTCGCGCCGGGTCAAATCCTCTGCGGACCAATGGCTGTGTGCGGCAAGCTTGCGGATGGGCGCCTTCAGCTCCGACACACACTGCCGGTAGACGAATACCTGCATGATGGGCAACCAGAAGACTTGGCGGAAATAGGTCAGCCACCCGGGCTTGGCCTGCAGTTCGGTCTGCTCAAAGGCGCGCAGTTTCGCCTCGACCGTGGGGGCAAACGCCAGCCGAGACCGGACATCTTCCTGCTCCGGCGACACGTGGGCCTGCAACTCCTTGAGGCTGACGACTTCACCGCGCAAGCCCCGGTGCACCCGCGCGTAGATGAAACGCCCCACCACGCCACTGAGCGCCACAATGATCATGCTGTACAGGGCCACCGCGGCGTTCAGCGAACCCACATGGAACGTCGAGTGCAGCAGAATCAGCAGCGGCCCGCCAACGCCCAGCAGCATGTGGACCAGGAACCACCACTTGACCCGCCCCCACCCCTGGGCAAACCGGAAGTGCTTGCGCAGCGGGTAGCTGAACAGCAGCAGCATCATGACGCCGCCCGCCACTCCCAACCAGTAGCCCACGTCATCGCCCGCTTCAAAAAAACCCTGGCGGCTGATTTGCCAGACCATCCAGGTCAGGGCAATGAGTACCAGATAGACCACGGTGTCGGTCGCCAGCGCAGGAGCCGGTGCCCGCTCTGGGCCGGCAGGGGCTGGCCGGTGGGTCGAAGTCTGGCTCATGGGGAGGATCTGGACAAAAAACCCGAGCCTATTGCCAAAATATTAAGGGGTTCTTACGTGCCCACCGCGCAAGCGTAACGATCCGTAACACGGAGCGTCCTACCCATTAGTTCAAAATTGATAGCAATACATTCAACAACCACGAGGGCTAGCGGCCAATCTTATTGGATGGATTACGGCCCAACCTTGCCCCACTCCTGCTCATAGGTTGTCACCAGAATCTGGTTCGACAGTCGGTTTACGTCCGCTGGCACCCGCGCCATGTCGTTAGGAAAATCAAACAACAATGGCAGCGTCTGGGGACTCAGGAAACGCAGGCCTTCGGGCAATGCCGCGGGCAGATGCCAGGGCCGGTGGCTGGCGATGATGTAACCCCACTCGCCAAAACTGGGCACGTTGGCGTGGTAGGGCGTGGCATGCAGGCCGACCGACGCTATGGTGTTGGCCACGGTCCAGAAGCTTTGGCGCGCCACCAGCGGCGAGGTGGTCTGGATCACGGCATAGCCACTGGCGGACAGCCGTTGTGCCAGCAGCGAGTAGAACGTGTTGGTGTAGAGCTTGCCGATGGAGAAATTGGTCGGGTCCGGGAAGTCCACGACGATGACGTCGAACATGTCGGGTTCGACCTGATTGCCGCCTTGCAGCCATTGGAAAGCATCGGTATTCACGATGTGCAACTTGGGTGAACTGAGCGCCCCACCATTGAGCCTGGACATGGCCGGGTCATTCGCAAACAGGCCCGTCATGTTGGGGTCCAGCTCGACCAGGGTGACGCTTTCCACACTGGGGTATTTCAGGATCTCGCGCACCGCCATGCCATCACCGCCGCCCAGCACCGCCACTTTGCGCGGCGCACCAAAGGCAGACATGGCAGGGTGGACCAGGGCCTCGTGGTAGCGGTATTCATCGCGCTCCGCAAACTGCAGGTTGCCGTTCAGAAACAGCTTGTGCCCGGTACGACCTGCGGTGACGACAATGCGCTGGTACGGCGAAGTGGCCGCCAGCACGATGCGGTCGTGGTAGAACTTGTCCTCGGCCAGCGTGGTGATCTGGTCGGCCACCGCGAAGCCTGTCCCCAGCGCGGCCACCGTGAGCACACAGGCCCAGGCGTGGGCGCCCAGGTGGCGCAGCTCATGGCGAAACACCCATAGCGTCCAGAACGCGACAGCGGCATTCAGCAGGCCAAACAGCAGCCCCGTGCGTATCAACCCCAGCTGCGGCACCAGCAGCAGCGGAAAGGCCACCGACACGGCCAGCGCCCCCAGGTAGTCAAAGGTCAGCACCTGCGACACCAGGTCCTTCAACGCCACCTCGCGCTTGAGGATGCGCATGACCAGCGGAATCTCCAGCCCCACCAGAATGCCCACCACGCCCACCAGGGCGTACAGCAGAAAGCGGAAGGCACCGGGCATGTAGGCATTGGCCAGGAACAGCAGGCCCGGCAAGGCGCCACCGGCCAGCGCCACCAGCAGTTCGATGCGCAAAAAATGCGCGGGCAACTGGCGCTCAAAAAAACGCGACAGCCACGAGCCCACGCCCATGGCAAACAGGTAGCTGCCGATGACGGTGGAGAACTGCAGAACCGAATCGCCCAGCAGGTAGGAGGCCAGCGCACCCGCGGCCAGTTCGTACACAAGGCCACAAGCAGCCACGACGAAGACGCTGGCCAGCAGCGTCACTTCGAGCGGCCGCGGGGTGCGGCCAGCGAGAGACGGGCGCAAAACTAATGAATTGCGGCAGCAATGATCACGCAGATGCCCAGGCTCATGGCGGCCACCACCAGCGCCAACGCGACGTTTTGTTTCTCGACAATCTCGCCCCACAGATCGTAAGGCGTGATCTTGTCGATGATGACAAAGCACAGCCAGAAGATCGCAACGCCCATCAGCGCAAACACCAATGAACTCAGCACGACGCCCGGTTTTATCATTTCAAAGCCCATGGGACTCTCCTAAAAACAAAAGAAACAGGATGCATCACTTGTGACCTCCACCACCTGAAAATCCGCCAAACGAGCCGCCCGAGCTGCGCGAACTGGACGACGAAGAACAATTTTCGACCCGGGGGTCGCAACTGGAGCAACGGCTCAGCAACGACAGCAGAATCAGCGTGATGACGAGCACCACGATGATGGTGCCGATGCCAATGCTGCGTGCGGCACTGAAAGGCGCCGCATCCTCGCGCTTGAGCAAATCTTTCTTCCCCTCCAGGCCAAAGGCCTTGGCCACCACGTCACTGGCCAGTTGGTCCCCGCTGGACCAGACCAGTTCAGTCGGGGTCTGTTCCATGGAGAGCAGGCGTTTGCCGTTGGCAAAGTCCTTGTTCTGCGTCGTCTGGCCCCGCTGCACCGGCCAGTAAAACTCGCCACACACGTAGTTGGTTTCGGCGGTATAGCTGTACTTCAGCGTGTAGCTGACGCCCTGGTAGCTGGCGCTGTTCGCAGTGGAGCTGGTCATGCTGGGCGCGCCGGTCGTGGGCCGCACCAGGCTCCAGCCCTCTTCGGAATCCACCAGGAAGCTGAAGCCCTTCTTCTGGTTGTACAGCAGGTACTCGCTCCAGCCAAAGTGTTCATCGTCGCCCGGTGCCACGCCCATGCGGTGCTGGAAACCCACCACCTGCCACTGCACGCCCTGCAACTGACCCAGCGTGCCCAGCGCAATCAAGGGTTGTATGGGCTCGTCCTGAATTGCGGACTTGAGTTCACCACCAATCCCCTGGCTCAGGTCGATCAGGCTGTTGCAGCTGCCACAGGTGATGCTCTTGCTGGTGGCCAGGGCCACGGTCACCGGTGCGCCGCAATGCGGGCAGTTGAACTGGCGGCCTTTCTCGTCCTTGACCGATTCGTCCTTCAGACCTTTGAGCGCCAGATCGTCCAGCAGCACCGCCGTGCCCTGCGAGACCACAGGCGGTGTGGCCGTGTAGTCGATGCTGAGCACTTCGCCGCCGGCACTGCGCAGCTCGACCACATCAAACGCCTGGCCCAGCGGCGGCAGCTTGGGCAGCTCGCCCTGGGCGCTGATGAGCTGGGCCGACACATTGCTGGCCACGCTGAAGGGTTTGCCATTGATGCCCACCTGCTTGCCCACCACGTAGCGGTCGGCCGGTGGCATATTGCGCACCTGGGTGTTGGGCTGGGTGAAGACGTAGGCACCGTTGTCCTCGGCCAACCAACCGGTCTGGCCGTCGTCGAAGAGTGCATTCCACTCGGCCCAAGTGCCCTCCGCAGTCTTGTACTGCAGACGCCCGATCAGCGTGAAGTTGCGTTTGTTGTAGGTGCCGCTGGCAAAGAGCTGCAGCGGGCTGTGGTCGTCAAACAGCTCGGCCATCTTGCCGATGCGCGACAGCACGTCACCCTGGCGCACCACCGTGCTTTGGCAGAAGCCGCACACCGCGTGCGTGGACTGCGCCGAGCGAAACTCCACCGGCGCACCGCACCCCGGGCAGGGCGCGGTGTAGGAGCGTTGGGTAGCGGTGGCCAAGGACGGAGGGGCGTTAGAGGGTTGTGCGCAGGTAAAACCGTGACGGGAGGTCTGGGCGGCAGAGCGTTATGCTTAGGTCAAGGAGAGCCCGAAGGGCGGGGGACACGCAGCAGAACGCTCTGCCGCCCAGACCGGCCCCTTCGAAAAGCTACACCAGTTTCTTCAACAACTCGGCCTTCTTGGTGGCAAATTCCTCTTCGGTGAGGATGCCCTTGGCCTTGAGCTCGCCCAGCTTTTCCAGCGTGGCAATCACGTCATCGGGCTTGAGCGTGGCCGCTGCCTGGGCCGCCGCCGCAGAGGCTGCTGCCTGAACTGCTGCCTGATTATTGCCTTGCAAACCGGCCTGCAGGTTCTGCGCCAGCACCTGGCCCAGCGCCACACCGGCACCCAGACCCATGGCGTCGCCGGCAATGCCACTGCCACCACCGCCGCCTTCGGCAAACTTCGGGATCGCCTGCGCGGTCTGATACTGCATGAACTTGCCCATGTCGTTGCCGACCATGCCCATGCCGATCTTCTGGTCCAGGATCTTCTGCAGCTCTTCGGGCAGGGAGACGCTCTGCACCGTCATGGCCTCGATCTTCAGGCCCAGCTTGGCCATCTCGGGCGCCAGTTGCGTGGTCAGGGCCTTGGCAAATTCGATCTGGTTGGAGGCCAGGTCCAGGAAGGGGATGCCACTGGCCGCAATGGCTGTGCTGATGTTTTGCAGCACCAGGCCACGCAGTTGGCCTTCCACGTCGGCTACGGTGTAGACCTCGCGCGTGCCCGAGATCTCGGTATGGAACAGCTTGGGGTCTTCAATGCGGAACGCGTAGTTGCCGAAGGCCCGCAGGCGCACAGCGCCGAAGTCCTTGTCGCGGATCGTGATGGGCTGGGGCGTGCCCCATTTCTGGTCGATCTGCTGGCGGGTGCTGAAGAAGTAAACGTCGCTCTTGAAGGGTGACTCGAACAGCTTGTCCCAGTTCTTCAGGTAGGTCAGTACCGGCAGGGTCTGCGTCGTGAGCTTGTGGGTGCCGGGACCAAACACGTCGGCGATCTTGCCTTCGTTGACGAACACCGCCATTTGCGATTCGCGCACCACGAGCTGGCCGCCGTTCTGGATTTCCATGTCCCGCATCGGAAAGCGCCAGGCCAGGGTTCCGTCACTGTCTTCGGTCCACTGGATGATGTCTATGAACTGTTTCTTGATGAAATCCATAAGAGCCATGGTGTGGACCTCCTTCTATAGGGTTAACGGAACCGGTGGCAATGATACACAGCATGCTGGCGCTTGTGTCGCCTCACGAGATGTATGGGATATGCTGACGCCATGAGCCTGCTTTTCACCCCCTACACCCTGCCATCGCCACGCGGTGGCCTGACCCTTGCCAACCGCATCGTGGTGGCGCCCATGTGCCAATACGCCGCCCACCACGGCGATGCCACCGACTGGCATCTGATGCACTGGGGCAACCTGCTCAACAGCGGCGCCGGCCTGTTCACCATCGAAGCCACCGCCGTGGTGCCCGAGGGGCGCATTACCCCGGCCTGCCTGGGCCTGTGGGACGACCGCACCGAAGCAGCGCTGGCAGACACCTTGCAGCGCGCCCGCAAGCTGGCACCACCCACACCGGTCTGTATCCAGCTGGCGCATGCGGGGCGCAAGGCCTCCAGCGCCCTGCCATGGGCCGGCGCACAGCTGCTCTCCAGCGCGCAGGGCGGCTGGGAGACCTTTGGCCCGTCGGCCCTGCCGCAGTTGCCCACGGAAGCACCGCCGACCGAGATGACGCGTGCCCACATGGACCATGTGCGCGACGCCTTTGTGCAGGCCGCGCAGCGCGCCGACCGCATCGGGCTGGACGCCATCGAACTGCACGGCGCCCACGGCTATTTGATCCACGAATTTTTGTCACCCATTGCCAACCAGCGCACCGATGAATACGGCGGCAGTTTCGACAACCGCATCCGCTTTCCGCTGGAAGTGTTCGCTGCCATGCGCAAGGTGTTTGGCGGCGTACTGGGCATCCGCATCTCCGCCAGCGACTGGGTGGACAGCGCCTGGGACGTGGCGCAGAGCGCCGAGTTTGCGAAACGGATCAAGGCACTGGGCTGCGACTTCATCCATGTGTCCTCCGGCGGGGTCTCGCCGGCGCAAAAGATTGCGCTGGGTGCCGGCTACCAGGTGCCGTTTGCGCGCGACGTCCGCCAGGCCAGTGGCCTGCCAACCATTGCCGTGGGCTTGATTACCGATGCGCACCAGGCCGAAGCGGTGCTGCAGGCAGGTGAGGCCGATCTGGTGGCCCTGGCTCGTGCCTTTCTGTATGAGCCGCGCTGGGGCTGGCATGCGGCCGCGGCGCTGGGTGGTGAAGTGGTGGCCAAGGAGAACTATTGGCGCTGTCTGCCGCGCGAGGTGCAGGCCGTGTTTGGCAAGGTATCGGTAGGCGTGCGCTAAGTTGGCAACGACACCGATTTCCGCCATGCTGCTGGCCGCCGGCCGCGGTGAGCGCATGCGCCCGCTGACCGATGCCACACCCAAACCGCTGCTGGTGGCGCAGGGCAAGCCGCTGCTGCAGTGGCCGCTGGAGGCGCTGGCGCGCGGCGGCTTTGACCGCGCCGTGGTCAACACGGCCTGGCTGGGTGAGCAGATTGCGCAAATGTTCTCAAGCATTTTCACCATCCAGCCCTCGTCGAATATGGATATATCGCTATCAAATCAGGAGCAATCTGTGGGTGCAGTGCAGATACGCTATTCCCACGAGGGGCGCGACTTTGGCGGCGCACTGGAAACCGCCGGCGGCATTGCGCGGGCGCTGCCACTGCTGTGCCCGCCACCGGCCGCGGTGGCGACGCAGGCCGACGGCGTGTTCTGGGTGCTGGCGGGCGATGTGTTTGCGCCGGACTTTGCGTTCCGCCAGGCCGACGTCGACCGCTTCGTGGCCAGTGGCAGACTGGCCCACCTGTGGCTGGTGCCCAACCCCGAACACCACCCGCGCGGCGACTTCGGGCTGGCACCAGACCCCTGCGGCACCGATGGCACAGCGCTCGCGCTGAACCTGGGCGACGACGACCCACGCCAACGCTACACCTACAGCACGATCGGCCTGTACCGTGCGGCGCTGTTCGCGCCGCCGTGGTGCGACATTGCGCCGGGCAATCCACACGGCGTCAAGGCGCCGCTGGTACCTCTCATGCGCGCCGCCATGGACCAGCAGCGGGTCAGCGCGGAGCTGTACACCGGCCGCTGGACCGACGTCGGCACGCCGCAGCGGCTGGAGCAGCTCAATGCCGCGCAATAACCGACCAGGAGTCCGCAGCGTTCTGGTCCTGCTGGTGGCGTGGGGCCTGGCCACCCTGGCCTGCAGCGCCCAGCCCGTACCACGGCGGGTGCCCGACACCATGGCCCAGCGCGTGCAGCCCTGCACGGTCTGTCACGGCCCCGAGGGGCGGGCCAGCAACGCGGGTTACTTTCCCCGCATTGCCGGCAAGCCGGCAGGCTACCTTTACAACCAGCTGATCAACTTCCGGGAAGGGCGACGCACCCATGCCGCCATGACCCACTTGGTGGACTACCTGTCGGACGCCTACCTGCGCGAAATGGCCGACCACTTTGCCGCGCTGGATCTGCCCTACCCGGCTGCGCAAACCCGGGACGCGCTGCCGCAGGTGCTGTCCCAGGGGCAGTCGCTGGTGTTGCACGGTGACGTACAGCGCCGCATCCCGGCCTGCGTGGCCTGCCACGGCACCGCCATGACGGGCATTGCACCGGCCGTGCCCGGCTTGCTGGGCCTGCCGCGCGACTACCTGGTCAGCCAGCTGGGTGCCTGGCAGACCGGCAAGCGCCACGCCACCGCGCCCGACTGCATGGGTCAGATCGCCACCCAACTGACCGCCGGCGAGATCAGTGCCGTCGCCACCTGGTTGTCGGCACAGCCACTGCCGGCACAGTCCAGGGCGCTGCCAGGGCGCACCACGGATTGGCCCCTGGAGTGCGGCAGTGGCGCGCAGTAGATCGGGCCCGCCATGAAGCGCACGCTCTGGTTACGGGGGTTCATGGCCTTGCTGGTGGCCGGACTGGCAGCGCTGGCGTGGGTAGTCTGGATGAATGGGCGTGGCGAGTCCCCGATCACAGCCCCACCCAGTGACTTTGTGGCGACACCGCAGCAGGTGGCGCGCGGTGCCTACCTGGCCCGTGCCGGCAACTGCGCCGCCTGCCACACGGCCCGCGGTGGCGCCGCCTACGCCGGCGGCCTGGGACTTGCCACCCCCTTCGGCACGGTGTTCGCCAGCAACCTGACGCCCCACCCGCAGACCGGCCTGGGCCGGTGGTCGGCAGACGCATTCTGGCGTGCCATGCACCATGGCCGCGCGCAGGACGGGCGCCTGCTGTACCCGGCCTTTCCCTACACCAGCTACACCCAGATCACCCGCGAAGACAGCGACGCCCTGTTTGCCTACCTGCGCAGCCTGGCCCCCGTGTCAAGCCGCAACACGCCGCACGACCTGGTGTTTCCGTTCAACACCCAGGCCGCACTGGCGGTGTGGCGGGCGCTGTATTTCCGGCCTGGCGGTTTCGAGGCCGACCCCACCCGCACGGCGGAATGGAACCGCGGGGCCTACCTGGTGCGGGGCCTGGGACACTGCGCGGCCTGCCACGCACCGCGCAACGCGCTGGGTGCCACCGTGAACGCGCAGGCCTTGCACGGTGGCATGGTCGCGATGCAGAACTGGTATGCGCCGTCGCTGGCGTCCAGCCGCGAGGCGGGTGTGGCCGACTGGGACACGCAGCAGGTGGTGGAGCTGCTGCAGACCGGCGTGTCCGCACGCGGGTCTGCACTGGGACCGATGGCCGAAGTGGTCTACCGCAGCACCCAGTATTTGCTCGCCGCCGATCTGCGCGCCATGGCGGTTTTCCTGCAAGACCTGCCGCCGCAATCGCACCCCGCGCAACCCGGCGGCACGCCCGGTGCGGCCCAGTTTGCCAACGGAGAGCGGCTGTACGTGCGCCACTGCGCCGAATGCCACGGAGAACAGGGTGAGGGTGCGCAGAACGCCTACCCGCCGCTGACCGGCAACCGCGTGGTGACCATGGAGACGCCGGCCAACCTGGTCCAGCTGGTTCTGCACGGCGGCTACCTGCCGGCCACCGCTGGCAACCCGCGGCCCTACGGCATGCCGCCGTTCCGGCACCTGCTCGACGATGCCGAGGTCGCCGACGTCTTGTCCTACATCCGCCATGCCTGGGGCCACCGGGCAAGCCCGGTGACGATGCTGGACGTGCTGCAGTACCAGTAGCTCACTAGACTACCCGCATGGCGCCACCCTCGATTGCACACGACACCTTAGGGACACGCCCGGGTGGGATCGCCGCGCTGGGTCGCTACCTGTGGGCGGCTCCCCTGTTGTTGTCCGTCGCGTTTACGGCCCTGGTCGTCGCGTGGGCGCAGGACAACGACAGGCTGGAGCGTGAAGCCTCGCAGCGCGCGGTGGTGGCCGACACGCTGAGCCTGGAGGCACAACTGACGGCGCGACTGGAAACCGAAAAGGTCAAGCTGCGGGCGGCAGCTACCCGGCTGCTGCCGGCGGGCCCGGATGCCCACCGCCAGCTCGCCAGCCTGCCGGAGGTTGCGGCTGGTCTGGACCGGCGCTGGTTGAGCGTGCTGTGGCTGGATTCAAACAACAGAATCGTGGCCGAGGCGCGGCGCGACCAGCGCCCCGGCGCGAAGAATTTCCCCCAGACACAGGGCATCACCCTGCACCTGGTGGCTCCCACCAGCGACGAACGCCGTCCGCAGACCGGGCAGCTGATTGCACGCTTTGACCCCGCGGACCTGATCCAGAGCAAGGACTTCTGGTGGCTCGCCGCCCAGTACGAAGTCCAGCTGCTGTCCGGGCTTGACGAAGTGATTTTGTCCACGGAAAAAGCCGGACGCGCGGCCGCGGGTGAGTCCTACGAGACACCCTTCCAGGCCATTTCGGATGCCCGGCTGCGGCTGACCCAGCGTGTGCGCCAGCCACACTGGTTCACGACCTTGCCTGTGGTGCTGATGGTCGGTTTTCTGGTCTGTATTGCAGTCGCCACGCTGTTGCTGCGCCGCCAGATGAACCGCGTGGCCAAGGCCGAAACCGCGTGGCGCGCTGAGGCGGCATGGCGGCAGTCGCTGGAAGAGTCGGCACTGGTGGGTTTGCGCGCGCGCGACCTGGATGGTCGGCTGCTGTTTGCCAATGGCACCTTCTGCGAGATGGTGGGCTACTCGTTTGCCGAACTGCTGGAACAAGGCCCCGCATTCGATGCGCAAGTGCCGGCCCTTCACGACAGCGTTGCGCACCCCGCCAAAGGGGAAGGCCACGAGGCCCGCTGGCACCACCGCGACGGTCGCATCGTGGACGTCATGGTGTTCGAATCGCCATTGATCGACGGCGCGGGCGAGCAGGTGGGATGGATGGGCTCCATTGTGGATGTCACCGAGCGCAAGCGGCTCGAAGAACTGGAGCGTCGCCAGCGCGAAGTGCTGGCCAACCACGCACGCCTGTCCACGCTGGGTGAAGTGGCGTCCACGCTGGCCCACGAACTGAACCAGCCGCTGACCAGCATCGTGAGCTATAGCGCAGGCATTGCCAAGGCGCTGGAGAAGCTGCCCGGCACCGAACCCGAACTCCTGGCGGCCGCCCAGGCCCTGTCACGCCACGCCTCCAAGGCGGGGGGCATCGTGCACCGGATCCGCACGCGACTGGCACGGCGGGAGCTGGTGCTGGAGCGCTGCAGCATCAACCCTCTGGTGGCCGATGCCGTGACCCTGCTGCAGCGCGATTTCCGGCGTGCCGGTGTCGACGTCTCGCTGCGACTGCACGCGGGTCTGCCCGCGGTCCACATCGACCGCATCGGCATTGAGCAGGTGATCACCAATCTGCTGCGCAACGCCTGTGATGCCATGGCCGGCATACCCCAGCAGCGCACGCTGCTGGTGCGCACGCTGCCCGGCCGGGTACCATCACTGGAACCATCCTCGGGATGGGTGACCGTCGAGGTGACCGATGTCGGGCCGGGGCTGGGCGGGCGGGATATTGAGGCGTTGACCGAACCGTTCTTTTCCACCAAAAAGGAAGGCACCGGGCTGGGACTTGCCATCTGCCGCTCCATACTGGAGTCGCATGGCGGCGTGTTGCACGCCCAGGATGTTCCCAGCGGTGGCGCCCGCTTCAGCTTCTCGCTGCCACCGGACAGTCAAACGATGGAGTCCCTACCCGCATGAATGAACCCTGCATTTTCCTCTGTGACGACGACGAAGGCGTACGCTCGTCGATTGTGTTTTTGTTGCGCCAGCATGACCTGGCGGTAGTGCCCTATGCCAGCGGACCTGAACTGCTGTCGGCGCTGGACGGCAGCACTGCACCGCTGCGGGGGATCTTCGTGCTGGATGTGCGCATGGAGCCGCTGTCGGGCCTGCAGGTCCATGAGGCCCTGATCAGCCGGGGGTTGGCCAGCCGCATGCCGGTGCTGTTCCTCAGCGGGCACGGTGACATTCCCATGGCCGTTGGCGCCATGGCCCGGGGCGCTTTCAGCTTTGTCGAAAAACCCTATGCCGATGAGGCTCTGGTGCAGTTGATGCGACAGGCGCTGGCACTGGAGCTGCAGTGGCACGCCCGGGTGGCGCGCCACGACGCGCTGCGGCAGTTGATCAGCAGTCTGCCACGGCAGCAGTTGCGCCTGATGCCCATGGTGGCGGCCGGCGAGTTGAACAAAACCATTGCCTGGAAAATGGAACTCAGCGTGCGCACGGTCGAGGAACACCGGCGCAAGATTTTCGAGCGGCTCAATGTGCATTCGGCCGCGGAACTCGCCACCCTGCTGGCAGAGGCCCGCACGGCTGGCATCGACATACCCAACGAGTCATCCCCAAGCGGGGTCTAGCTCCGCGGCTGCGAAACCTAGGCGCCGTGATCCGTATCACCCATAACAAAGTCGATGAAGCCGCGCTGCACATTGGTCTCCACCAGCTGCACGCGAACCAGTTGCCCCACCGCCAGACCGGGCGGGTGTGACACCAGTCGACCTTCCGCGGGCGGCGTAAAGATGCGCACCCAGGTGCCCGTGTCGGTCACGCCGGTGACGATGGCGTCGAAGCGCTGGCCGATACGGGATTCGAGCAGCAGGGCTGCTTCGGACTTGCGCACACGGCGTTCAACCTTTTTGGCGGCGTCCTCCTGGTGCGTGCAATGCACCGACAGTGCGCCCAGTTCAGCCGGGCTGTAGGGCGCCGCAGCACCGGTCAGCAGTCCCTTGAGCATGCGCTGCGTGATCAGGTCGGGATAGCGGCGGTTGGGTGCGGTGGAATGCGTGTAGTCCCGCACCGCGAGACCGAAATGGCCCACGGGCGCCACGCCGGCCTGTTCGACCACGTATTCGCCAGACCCCATCAGCTTGACGATGACCAGCGACAGATCCGGGAATCGCAGGGGGTCCGCCTGGCGCCGCCGGGCAAGGAAGGCTTCCAGTGCCACGGGGTCCGGTGTCTGCGGCAGGGTTTCCCCATATTTTTTCGCCTCCGCAACAATCTGCAACCAGCGCTCCGGTGAACGCACCACGCGCCGCAAGGACATCCCGCCATGTTTGGCAAGAAAATGCGCGGTGCAGGTGTTGGCGGCGATCATCAACTCCTCGATGAGTTGGCGTGCACGGTTGTGGTCCTGTTGGCGGATATCAACCACGCGCTCGCCGTCAAACACGGCGCGCGGTTGAAAGGTCTCAAATTCCAGGGCGCCAAGGGCATGCCGGCGCGCCCGCAGGCGCTGGGCCACCGCGTCCTGCACCCGGATCTGCGCGTCCAGGCCGGGCAAGCCGGCCACGGCTGCGGGCGGCACGGCCTTGCCGTCCATCCAGGCCGACACGGCGTCATAGGCCAGCTTGGCCTGGTTGCGCACCCTGGCCCGGTAGACGGTGGAGGGGCCAATAGCCGCGTCCGCCTGGATGAGCATTTCGACGACTACGGCGAGCCGGTCCACGTCAGGGTTCAACGAGGTCAGATCCGTCGACAGCCGCTCGGGCAGCATGGGGAAAATGCGTGCCGAGGTGTAGACCGAGGTCGTGTTGGTGCGGGCATGCTCGTCGATGGCCGAACCTTTTCGGACCAGCGCATCGACATCGGCAATGGCGACAAAAATACGCACCTTGCCACCGTCCAGCACTTCGCAGGCCGTCAGTTGGTCAAGGTCCATTGAGTCGTCGTTGTCAATGGAGCACCACAGCAAATGGGTGCGGTCCTGCACCAGCGGGCCGCTGTCGCTGCCGGCGCCCGTGATGCTGGCCAGCTGGCGAACCACCGCGGTGGAAAAATCGGATTCCAGCCCCCGCTCCCGCATGGCCTCACAGGCGATGCGCTCCAGGTCGGTCCGGGTTTTATAGAGGGGAGGGTTCATGGGGATTTATCCCAGCCAGGCCTGCAGGTCTGTCTTCAGTTTTTTGAGATCGTCGGTCCGGGTGTACATCATGTGACCGGCGTCGTAGTAACGGTGTGTGACCCGGGCCATGACATCGGGCGGCACGTCCAGCCGGGCCAGCGAGTAGTCGGTTGCGGAGTAGGGTGTCCCCAGGTCATAGTAGCCACTGGCGACCAGCACGCGCAGGTGCGGATTGCGGCGCAGTGCGCGCGCCAGGGCGCCACTGGTACTGGTGTAGCAGTTCCCCTTGGACTCACCTTGCAGCCAGTTCCAGGATTTGTGGACATCCATGGACAGAATTTCATAGCGCTGGTCGGTCTGCACGCCGAGTTGCTCGCGCAGGTAGGCGTTGGCAGCCATGGTGTAGGGGCCGACGATGGCCTCGATGCCGGGGTCGAATTCCCACTCGCGCGACTTGCGGGCGCCCATCGGTCCAGTCACGCGGGCTTCCAGCCGGCCGACCATGCGGCCCTGGTCACGCAACAGCTCGCTAAAGAACAGCTGGTCGGATATGCGCAGGTCATGGTCTTCGATCACATCGGCGCGCAAGCCGGTCAGTTCGGCCAGGCGTTTGGCGATGCGCCGACGCTGTGCAATGGACAGCCGAGCCCCCTGGTGCAGGGCTGCCAGATAGTCTTCCTGCACAAACGACTCTGCGGCCCTGCGCGCCTGGGCGCCGGATTCTGCCAGGGGGCCCTTGAGTTTGCCGTGGTACTGTGCAGCGGCCGCAAAACCCGGTACATAGACTGCATGCGCCAGGTCGTTCTTGCCAGAAAAGTCCAGCGTCTGGATGTCCATGGCACAGCTCACCAGAATGACGCCCGCCAGGGCAATCCCCATGTCCAGCAGCTTGTCCGCCAGCGCCGCACCACGCGTGGTGCCGTAGCTTTCGCCCGCCAGATACACCGGTGACCCCCAGCGCTGCGTGCGGCTCAGGTAGACCCGTATGCACTCGGCCAGCGCCTCCACATCACCGTCCACGCCCAGCATTTTCTTGCGCGCTGCCTCACTGGCGGTCAGTGAATAGCCGGTGTGGGGCGGGTCCACAAACACCAGATCGAAGTGTGCGAACCAGGAGTGCGGGTTGTCCTCCACCTGGTAGGGCGGCGCGGGCATGCTGCCATCGTCGTTGATGGGTACCCGCTTGGGGCCCAGCGCCCCCAGGTGAAGCCAGACCGATGCCGAGCCAGGGCCACCATTGAAGGCGAACAGAATGGGCCGGTCTGTGGATGTGGGCGAAGCTCCGTCGCGCCGCAGGACATAGCTGGTCAGAAAGAGCGCGGCATCCGGTTCACCTTTGTGGCTGTCCGACATGTTGGCAACGACCGGAACAAAACCAGCGGTGGCGGTGTAGTCGAGCCGGGTCCCGTCAATGGTGACGCTGCCAGTGCTGGTCTGTGCAGCTTGCAGCAGCAAGCGTTCAACCCGTTCACGTTGACGCTTGCTCTCGTCATCCGTCACCGGCTTTTCAGGTGTATCTGCCATGTCTGCGCCTCACTTCAATGAATGCCGCAGTCTAAGGGACATTCTTCAGTAGGCCGGCTGATTCGGCCGCACTCGGGCTCTGCGTTCCTGACGTGGTGGATTGGCGTTTGTTCCCGCGACTGTGCGAGAGACCGCGCTGCGTGCCGGCGTGGATTCAATCTTGACTGAACCCACGTAGAAGTCGGAGCTTTCAGCCACGGCAGCGGCTTGAACGGGTCTCTGCGGGGCAAGGTCCGCTCCCGGACGGACAACAGTTTCGGCGATGCCGAGGTCGATGGTTCCCATGTGATCTTCTTTGTCGAATGTCTAAACGCGCCCTGATGCGCTATTCTTTTTATTCAGGGTTTACCATTACACCCGCATTGCGGCCACGCTGGTTGTTCAATCCATCCGATCCGCAGTGAAAAACCTGGTTTTTGTGATTTTGTGCCGCTCAGGGGTTGGTGGACAGGGGGGTCCGGTAGGTGTCGGACTCCAGGGGAACCAGAATCCACAGCAACACATACAGCAACAGGCCGGTGCCGCCCAAGATCAGCATCAGGGCAAACGCCAGGCGCCAAAGCCAGGTATCCATGCCGGTGAACTTCGAGAGCCCGCCACACACGCCGCCAATCCACTGGTCTGACGCCGAGCGGCGCAGCCCATTGAGCGCGGAGACCTTGGCCAGCGGAGCAACCTGGGGCTGCTGCAGCAGGCGCGCCTTGGCCTGTGCGAATTCGTCCTCACTCAAGGCGCCGCGGTTGCGCATTTGTTCCAGGTTTTCCAGCTCTTGTGCCAATGTCATTGCAAACTCCGTTCGTGATCAGATTCCACACCCTGTAGCGTTGGGCTTCCAACGATCCGGACTGCGGTGTCGGCAGTCTTGACCAGTGGAGAATAGAACAAGGTACCTGCAATGGCCAGCTTCATGCGACCAAAGGTAGATTGGGGCGTCTCATCTGCTGCCGCAACGCCCCGGTTTACAGCCGGCGCCGCGGTGCTAACCCGAAAAGAACCCCAACGGTTGGTGTGCACGGGCCACTGTCAGCATGAAACCAAAACACAGCAAGGCCGCCACGAAACACAGCACGCGCACGCGCGGGGTGCGGGCACGCTTGAGTGCCAGCGTTCCCAACACAATGTAGACGAGGAGCAACGCAATCTTGGTGCTTAACCACGGAACCACAAAGGGGTTGATATCCAGAATATAGAGCAGCCACAGCGCCGCGCCCAACAGGGCGGTGTCAATCGTGTAGCTCAGGCGCCGCACGGCGGGCGCCATGCTCCACTGCGCGCCCGCCAGCACGCCGGCTCCACGCGCAGCAAACAAAATGCCACTCACCAGCACCAGACTGATATGGGCCAGCCGCACCTGGGGATACAAATCAATCATGTTCATCATCCAATCACCAAAAACAAAGCGGAACTGACAGCCATTCAACCCGCACATGGTGCTGGCATTGGCAATCTAAATGAGATACACTCTCATTTAGATTGCCAATGCCAGTACTCCTACGCGTTTTTACACCATGCGATTGACCCATCTTCCCACAGGCGCGCACGCCACCGTGCGCGGCGTCAGCGGGAATTCACCCGACGCCAGCCACGCGACGCTGGAGCGCCTGGGCGAACTGGGTTTCATCCCGGGTGAGCCGGTGCAGCTGCTGCACCGTGGCCCAGGTGGACGCGAGCCGCTGGCCGTGGTCGTGGGTGAAACCATGTTTGCGCTGCGCTGGCTTGAAGCCGATTGCATCGAGGTCAACCCTATATGAACGCCACCGCCACGCTCCCGGCCAGCCCCTGGAATGTGGCGCTGGTGGGCAACCCCAACTGCGGCAAGACCGCCCTCTTCAACCTGCTGACGGGTGCGCGCCAAAAGGTTGCCAATTACGCCGGCGTGACGGTGGAACGCAAGATCGGCATGCTGCGCCTGGCCAGTGGCCACAGCGTCTCCATCATCGACCTGCCCGGCATCTACAGCCTGCACCCGGCCACGCCGGATGAAGAGGTCACGCTCGAAGTGATTGAAGGCCGCCGCGTGGGCGAGGCACCCGTGGACGCCATCGTCGCCGTGGTCGACGCCACCAACCTGCGCATGAACCTGCGCCTGGTGCTGGAACTCATGCGCCTGGGGCGCCCGGTCATCGTGGCCCTGAACATGACCGATGTGGCACGCTCCCGCGGCCTGGCCATCGACGTGGCCAAGCTCTCGGCCGAACTGGGCTGCCCGGTCGTGGAAACCGTGGCGGTGCAGCACAACGGCCATACCAACCTGCTGACCCGGCTCGACCAGGACCTGGCACGCCCGCTGGCCGCACCTGCGCCGGCCGTACACCATGCCCCGCGCAACAGCACCGACATCCAGCACGAGGTGCGGCGCATCCTGGCCATTGCTGCGCCCGCAGCGGGCCAGTTCCAGCGCTTCCACTTCAAGGTAGACGCCTGGGCCATGCACCCGGTCTGGGGACTAGTGATTCTGGCGGCGCTGCTGTTTCTGGTGTTCCAGGCGGTGTTCTCCTGGGCCAATGTGCCGATGGATGGCATCAAGGCGGCCATGGCCTTCGTGGCGGAATGGACCACCGCCCATATGGATGGTGGCCCGTTGCGCAGCCTGCTGGTGGACGGCGTGATTGCCGGCGCCGGCGGCGTGCTGGTGTTTTTGCCGCAGATCCTGATTTTGTTCTTCTTCATCCTGGTGCTGGAAGACTCCGGCTACCTGCCGCGCGCCGCATTTCTGCTGGACACGCTGATGGGCAAGGTAGGGCTGTCGGGCCGTGCCTTCATTCCGCTGCTGTCCAGCTTTGCCTGCGCCGTGCCGGGCATCATGGCCACGCGCACCATTGCCAACTGGCAGGACCGACTGGCCACCATCATGGTGGCGCCGCTGATGACCTGCTCGGCACGCCTGCCCGTCTATGCGCTGCTGATTGGCGCCTTTGTGCCAGACCGCAGCGTCGGCATCTTCAACCTGCGCGGTCTGACCCTGTTTGTGCTGTATGTGGCCGGTGTGCTGTCGGCCATGGCCGTGGCCTGGGTGTTCAAACGCATCTGGATGAAGAACCGCTACCAGCCGCTGATGCTGGAGCTGCCGCCCTACCGCATCCCCGGCCTGCGCAACCTGGTGCTGGGTCTGTGGGAGCGTGCCCGCATCTTCCTGCGCCGGGTGGGCACCATCATCTTCGCGTTGATGGTCGTGCTGTGGTTCCTGTCCACCTACCCGGCCCCACCCGATGGGGCCACCGGCGCCGCCATCCAGTACAGCGTGGCCGGCATGCTGGGCCATTTCCTGGAGCCGCTGTTTGCACCGATTGGCTTCAACTGGCAGATCTCGGTGGCCCTGGTGCCGGGCATGGCCGCGCGCGAAGTCGCCGTGGGCGCGCTGGGCACGGTGTATGCGCTGTCGGCCGCCGGTGAATCGGTGGCCAGCTCGCTGGCGCCAGTGATTGCGCAGGGCTGGTCGCTGGCCACGGCGTTTTCGCTGCTGGCCTGGTACGTGTTTGCGCCGCAGTGCATCTCCACGCTGGCGGTGGTCAAACGTGAGACCAACTCCTGGCGCTATCCCGCCATCATGACTGCCTACATGTTCGCGCTGGCCTATCTGGCGTCTTTTGTGACCTACCGCGTGACGCTGTGGCTGGGGGGCTGAACCACATGACTACACAACACCTGATCGTCTTCTCCGTGGTGCTGGCCTGCAGTGTGTATGCGCTGTGGGTCTTGATGCCGACGGCGGCGCGGCGGTTCCTGGCCCGGCGTCTGCTGCAGCTGCCACTGGGGGCCGCCTGGACCGCCCGTCTCCAGCAAGCCGCAAACGCATCCACCGGTTGCGACTGCAGCGGTTGCGACAAGGTAGTGGACCTGCAGCGCAAGGCCCGGCCGCAAGTGGTGCACTTTCATGCACGGCCCAAAGACTGACGGGCAAACGCCCACTTGACTGCTTCAAACCACACCAGTCCCAGCAGCGTCGCGGCAAGCCCCCCGAGCAAGAGCTCGGGCGACGGCACTTCAAATGCGAACAGCTGGCTGATCACCGGAATCGACAGCACAGCGGCGAGCAAAACCAGTGTGAAGAGGCTGATCCAAACAAAGGCCTGGTTCGCAACGCGGGGCCCGCGCAGGCTCGTGGGTGCCCAGGAGCGGTTCACCTGGATCAGCCCCAGATTGGACAGCACCAGCACCATGAACACCATGGCGCGCGACACATTCTCCGAACCACTCACGCTGCGGGTGAGGACATACACCACCAGCAGAATCCCCAGCAAGCCAATGCCCTGCCAGAAACCACGCGCCAGCACCACAGCATCAAACAGCCGCGTGCTGGGTTTGCGCGGGCGCTCCGTCATCGCCTTGGCCTCCAAAGGCTCGGCCTCAAACACCACGGAACAGGCCGGATCAATCACGAGTTGCAGGAACAGAATGTGCACGGGCATCAGCAGCATGGGCCAGCCCAGCAGGACCGGCAGCACCGACAAGCCCACAATGGGCAGGTGCACCGCAATGACAAAGACGATGGCCTTGCGCAGATTGGCAAACACCCGCCGGCCATAGCGCACCGCCACGACCAGCGACGAGAAATCATCATTCAGTAGCACCAGCGCCGCCGCCTCGCGCGCGACATCGGTGCCACGCGCGCCCATGGCCACACCAATGTGGGCAGCCTTGAGGGCAGGCGCATCGTTGACGCCGTCGCCGGTCATGGCCACCACGTCACCCCGGGCCCGAAAGGCCTGGACCAGACGCAATTTCTGTTCGGGTTGCACCCGACAGAAAACGCTGGTGTCGGCCAGGCGCGCGGACAGGGTCGCATCGTCCATGGCGTCCAGCTCGGCGCCGGTCATGACCTCACCGTCACTGCCCAAACCCGCCTGCCGTGCGATGGACACCGCAGTGGAGGGATGGTCACCCGTGATCATCACCACCCGAATGCCTGCGGCATGGCACTGTGCAATGGCTTGCGGCACGTCTGCGCGCACCGGGTCTTGCAGCGCGACCAGGCCCAGGAACTCGAAATCAAAATCATGCTGATTGCCCGGCAAGGCATCGGACGCAAAGCCCGCTTGCGCCACACCGAGTACCCGCAGGCCCGAGCGGGCCATTGCTGTCACCTGCTGTGCAATCGCAGCACTGCGGGAAGCGTCCAGGTGGCACAGATCGATGATCGCCTCCGGTGCACCCTTGGCGGCAATCATGCGTTCGCGCCGGTCCGGTGACTGCCAGACACGGGACATCGCCAGCATCTCCCGGGACAACGGGTAGTCGTCCACCAGGGTCCAGTCGGCGTGCAGGTGTTCGGTATCGGCCAGCAAGCGCTGCCCCGCGTCTCCAATGGCCGTCTCCATCGGATCAAACGCGCGGCGGTGGGAAGCCAGCACGGCGTATTCCAGCACGCCGTGCAGCGCTTCCTGCAGCGGGATCGCGCTGTCGCGATGGCAGTCATAGGTCTGCGACTCCGACCACAGCTGGCTGACGGCCATGCGGTTGGCGGTCAGGGTGCCGGTCTTGTCGACGCACAGCACCGTTGTCGCACCCAACAGTTCGATGGCCGGAATGCTGCGGGCCAGCACGTTCTCGCGGGCCAGCCGCCAGGCACCCAGCCCCAGAAAAATGGTCAGGACCACCGGCAACTCTTCGGGAAGAATGGCCATGGCCAGCGTAAGCCCGGCCAGCAAACCATGCAGCCAGTCTCCGGTGCTGACGCCGTAGGTGATCGCCAGGCAGGCAGCCAGTGTCAGGCCCACTGCGGCCACGCGTTTGACAATGCGCTGCGTCTCTTGCTGGATGGGTGTGCTCTCGCCCCCCAACGCGGCAAGCGACTGGCCAATGCGCCCGAGCGCGCTGCGTGCACCGGTCGCGATGACCAGCCCCCGTGCGGTGCCCTGGGTTACCAGGGTGCCGGAGAACACGCTCTCACGTTCCGGCTTCTCCACCGGCACCGATTCGCCGGTCAGCAGTGACTCATCAACCGTCAGGTTGGAGGACTCGACCAGTTCCATGTCCGCCGGAATGCGGTCACCTTCGGCGAGCAGGACAATGTCACCGCACACCAGATCGCGCCCCGCAATACGCAGGACCTGCCCGCCACGCACGACCTGGGCGCGCGGGCTGGACAAATCGCGCAGGGCCTCCAGCGAACGTTCCGTGCGGCGCTGTTGGAAGAACGTGATGCCCATGACCACGAATACAAATCCCAGCAGCATCAGCGCCTCGTGGCGATCGCCCAGCACCATATAGATGGCGCCGCAGGCCACCAGCAGCATGAACATGGGCTCTGTGACAACATCCACCAGCAAACGCCACAGTCCCCGCGGCCTGGACACGGGCAGTTCATTGGGCCCGTCGCGCAACAGGCGCTGGCGGGCTTCCTGTTCAGTGAGCCCGTCTTTCATGTTGCCGATGGAGGGTGGTCCAGATCCGGACGCTTCCACGGGTCCACATGGGTCATCAGGTTGAGGACGCGATGGCGCTGCATCACGCGCTGGCGCGCAACGACGGCAATATCGTGCCCGGCCTCCACGGAAATCGAAGCATCCACTTCCAGGTGAGCATCCACGACGATCATGTCACCCATCTTGCGGGTGCGCACATCATGGACGCCGCTGACTCCCGGGGTTTCTGTCAATGTCCGCCGGATGGCAGCTACTTCCTGGTCGTCCACCGCGCGGTCCATCAGGTCATGCATGGCGCTCCAGCCGAATTCCCAGCCCATCTTGGCCACCATGAACCCCACAATGAGCGCCGCAATAGGGTCCAGAATCGGGTAGCCCGCCAGATTGCCGATGATGCCGATGCCCACCACCAACGAAGACGCTGCGTCCGAGCGTGCATGCCAGGCATTGGCCACCAGCATGCTCGACTTCACCCGCTTGGCAACTGCCAGCATGTAACGGAACAGCAATTCCTTGGAGACCAATGCAGCGGCCGCAACCCAGAGCGCAACCACGTGCACTTGCTGCACCGTCTCGGGCGCTTCAAGTTTGCGAAACGCCGACCACAACATGCCGATGCCCACCGCCAGCAGCAGCAGCCCCAACACCAGCGAAGCTGCCGTTTCAAAGCGCTGGTGCCCATAGGGGTGGTCCTCGTCTGCGTCCTTCTTGCTGTGGTGACTGGCAAACAGCACCACAAAGTCGGCCACCAGGTCTGACAGCGAGTGAATGCCGTCGGCAATCAGACCCTGGGATTTGGCATACACACCCACCACGATCTGCACCGTGGTCAGAACCAGGTTGACGGCTACGCTGACCCAGGTGCTGCGCGACGCCGCCGCGGAGCGTTCGGCGACGCTGTGCTGGGTATCTTCGGGATCATCGACAATTTCGGGAAAGTTCATGGCAGGTATCAACGATTGGGCTTGGAAAGAATTGCTATCAATTTAGTAGCTGTATACCCATATTTGACGAGGGCTAGAAGTGTATTATACCCTTGGTCATTTGAAATTTACCCAAAACGGGGTTGTTTGACACTATGCTCCCCGGGGTTGCGTGCCGGCATCATGGTGCCGCAAGCTTAAGCGGGTCTGATGCCAAACGCAAACGCTGTCGCACCGTGCGTTACCATACGGGCTCCAGCGCCTGCCGCTGCCAAACCGTGCTTCGACCTTCCTTCGGAGATGTCATGTCCTGGCGAAAAATAAGCGTTCTGTACGCCCTGTTGGTGGGCGCTTCCATCGCGACGGCATCCCAGGCACGGGCGGAAACGCTCAAGGTCCTCACGGAAGAATTCCCCCCCTACAACTACACCGAAAACGCAAAGATCACCGGTTTCAGCACCGAGGTCGTGCAGGCGGTCCTGAAGGAAGTCAAGATTCAGGGGGAGTTCCAGTCCATGCCCTGGGCGCGTGCCTACGAGACCGCGCAGAGCGCCGACAACGTTCTGATCTACTCCATAGGCCGCACGCCGCAGCGGGAAAAGCTTTTCAAATGGGTGGGCGTGATTGCGCCAACCCAGTACTACCTGTTCTCGCTGCCGCAGCGCAAGCTGAAGTTTGACCGTCTGGACCAAGCCAAGAGCTTCCAGATTGCCACGGTCAATGAAGACGTGGGGGAGCAGTTCCTGATGGCCAGGGGATTTGCCAAGGGAATCAACCTGCAGTCCAGCGTCAAATACGAACTCAACTATGAAAAACTCAAGGCCGGACGGGTGGATCTCTGGATCATGACCGAACTCGTCGCCGTCTACCTGGCGCGACAGGCCGGTGACGAGCCAGCCAAAAGTCTGGCACGCAGTTTTGCCATCAATGACCTGGGCAGCGACGGGTACTACATGGCGTTTGGCGTCAACACGCCAGACGCGCTGGTTGAACGACTCAGTAAAGGGCTGGCCACCATCAAGAACAACGGGACCTACGAAGCACTCAAGAAGAAGTGGCTGTAAGCATCCCAAACCATCCAACTATGCAAGCTCCCCGCCCCTCGTTGGCACACACCAAGGCACCGCTTGCTGACCGACCCGGCCAGTCTCTGGGTACCCGGCTGGTACTGGTGACTCTGGGCTTCTGCTTTGTCTTCACGCTGCTCACGGTCGGCGTTCGCACCTATTCTGCGTGGAACGAAGCCTGGTCCGCCATGGATGCCGATCTGACCCTGCTCGAGCAGGTCTACCGGCGAACGCTGAGCAAGGCAATATGGGACATGGACCGTGATTCACTGCACACCCACGTGGAAAGCACCGCACAGGTCGCGGTCGTCGGTCGCATCACGCTCAAGATCCATTCCATGAATCGCACGCCAGAGATCTTCGAACGCAGTGCGCCGGGCTGGCAGGCCTCCACCCTGGCTCCAACGCGGCGGCTGGATCTGGTCTACGAGCCGTTTCCCGGTGGCTCGGAGAGTGTGGGCGAACTGACCCTGATGGGTGACGAGCGGGTCCTGTGGGCGCGCCTGCGCGGTGAGGTGCGCAACATTGTGATCACCCAGTTGCTGCAGTCGTTGCTGCTGGCAGGACTGATCATGCTGATGTTCAGCCGCACCGTCACCGTCCATGTCAAACACATTGCCCAGCACCTGGGGCAACTCACGCCCGATACGATGCGCCAGACCCTGCGCCTGGTGCGCGACCCGCGCCACCACGACGAACTGACGCTGCTGGAAAGCGGCGTCAACGAGCTGCAAGGCAAACTGGCCGACCATCTGGCGCAATTGGCCCAGTACGAGAAAGAACTGGGAGCCCACCGCGACCACCTGGCGGACATGGTGCTGGAGCGCACCGCCGAGCTGGAGTCACTCACCGAGGCACAGCAACTGGTGCTGGGTCTGTCCAACCGACTCATCCATGCACCGCACGAGTCGTTCAGTGCGTGCCAGCAAGCCTGCCTGTCGGAAGTGGCGCAACGTTTGGGGGCCAACCATGCACTCTGGCTGGTTCCTGCCAAAGACCACAGCACATTTCGCGTGTTCTATGACTGGCGCCCCGAGAGCGCGGACGCAGCAATGCTGAATCCGTTGCCAGGGGAAGCCTGGGCCCAGGTACCGGCCAGCCTCGCCCGGGAAGAGTTGCTGTTCTTCTTCAGCCAGGCCGAAATGGGCCGCAGCCTGAGCCCCCAGGAGGCGGCCCTGTTATCCGGCCAGCCAGTGGGCGCCTGTGCACTGGCGCTGCTGCGCAGTGATGGCGAAGACTACGGGGTGCTGTTCATCGGCAAGCCGTTGGGACAGGGCGAGTGGCCACCCGAAGACCGGGCGTTGCTGGCGATGACCGCGCAATTGCTGCTGCACAGCGTGCGGCACCAGTCCCAGTTGATCAACATCCTGGCGACCCAGGAAGCATTGCGTGCCGCCAATCACCAACTGGAGGTGCTGTCGCGCCACGACCCGCTGACCGGTCTGTCCAACCGGCGCCACTTCGACGAGATCAAGGAAGACGAGTTCCAGCGCGCACTGCGCAGCGGCAAGCCCCTGAGCCTGCTGATCTGCGACATCGACTACTTCAAAGCCTTCAATGACCACTACGGCCACGCCACCGGCGACCAGTGCCTGCGCGCCGTGGCCCATGCCATGAATGCTGCCATTGCCCGCAGTGGCGATGTGCTGGCCCGCATTGGCGGCGAAGAATTTGCCATCCTGCTGCCCGCCACCAGCGAGACTGCCGCCATGCAGGTCGCTGAACGGGTACGCCTGGCGGTCGCAGAACTGCACATTGCCCACGAAGCATCCAGGACCGGCGCCACGGTCACCATCAGCATCGGTGTGGCCCAACTCCGGTTTGGACGCATCACCCATTTCAACGCACTGTTTGAAGCCGCCGACCAGGCCCTCTACCGGGCCAAGGAGAACGGCCGCAACCGGGTGGAGTCCAGCATCGCATCCACCCCGCAAAGCGCAGCCTGATCCGCCAGGAAGCGCCCGGTTCTGAGTCCACTGCACAGGAGATCACGATGGGAAACCCGACACGAAGCGACACCAAAAGCGCCTGGCGTTGCCTGATCCTTTCCAGCGTGCTGGTCGCAGGCGGGGTGCAGGCGCAGGCCATCCGTGCAGTCACCGAGACCACGCCGTACACGTTCCAGAAAGGTGATCGTGTGGAGGGCTCGGCCACCGAAGTGGTCGAGAAGACACTGCAGGCCGCGGGTTTGACCGACTACCAGGTCAAGCTGTATCCGTGGGCGCGCGCCTATGACATGGCACTCAAGGAGCCTGGCGTGTTGATCTTCCTGATCGCCCGCACGGCGGCACGCGAACAGCAGTTCAAATGGGCTGGGGAAATCATGAAGATCCAGTACCACCTGTACCGCCTGCGGGAACGGTCCGACATCGCGGTGAAGACGCTGGCCGACGCCAGGAACTACACCATCGGCGTCATGCGGGATGACGTACGCCAGCAGTATCTGCAATCCAGGGGCTTTCAACGCCTGGCCGTGTCCGCGCAGTGGATCGACAACTTCAACAAACTCATCAAACGCCAGGTCGATCTGGTACCCCTCACGCAAGACGACGCCAGCAGCCTGTGCGCAGAAGCGCACTTTGACTGCGCGGGACTGGAGCGGGTTCTCACGCTGGACGAGGCCTCCACCGGGCTCTACATGGCCTACAGCGCTTCGACCGCCGACAGCACCGTCCAGAGGACCCGCGCCGCGTTTGACAAGCTCAAGGCGGATGGCACGGTGCGACGGATCATGGAAAAGAAACCCTGAGCAGAGAAAGCGCCAGAAGCCAGACTCGCGGGTCCGGTGACAATCACTGCATGCGCATCCTGCTTGCCGAAGACGACGCCCTGTTGGGAGATGGCCTGCGCGCGGGTTTGCGCCAGCGCGGCTTTCAGGTGGATTGGGTGCGCGATGGCGATGCCGCCGCGCGTGAGCTGCGGGCACAGCCGTACGCGGCCGCTGTGCTGGATCTGGGACTGCCCCGCATGGACGGTTTGGCAGTGTTGGCGGCGATCCGAAAGGCCCGCATCACAACACCCGTGCTGGTGCTGACGGCGCGGGACACGGTGCCCGAGCGCATCCTCGGACTGGACACGGGAGCGGATGACTATGTCGTCAAACCGGTGGACCTGCTGGAGCTGGCAGCCCGCCTGCGGGCCTTGGTCCGGCGGTCCCACGGCCGGCCGGATGAATGCCTGACGGCACAGGATGTGGTGCTGGACCCCGCGTCGCGCACGGTGCGCCGTGCGGACCTGCCGGTCGTTTTGTCGACGCGGGAATTCGACCTCCTGCACGCCTTCATGCTGGGTGCCGGACGGGTGCTGTCACGTGAACAGCTGGAACAGCAACTGTACAGCTGGGGTCAAGAGGTGGACAGCAATGCCATCGAGGTCCATATCCACAATTTGCGCCGCAAACTGGGCAGCGGTCTGATCCAGACCGTGCGCGGTGTCGGCTACATGCTGCTGCGCGACGCACCCACGCCATGACCGCATCACCCCACTCCCTGCAACGCCGGCTGTTGGTCGTGGTGCTGGGCGCGGTCGTCGTCGCGTGGCTGGCGACAGCCGTGCTGACCTGGTCTGACGCGCGCCATGAACTCGATGAACTGCTCGATGGTCATCTGGCGCAAGCCGCGGCAATCCTGGTCGTGCAGCAGACGCAGGAAGGGGAAGACGACAACCACGGGGAAGGGGTGGATGCCCCCTCGTTGCACCACTATGCTCCCAAAGTGGCCTTTCAGGTGTTTCACGAGGAGCGCCTGGCCATGCGCTCATCCAATGCGCCGGACCAGCCCATGGCCGGTGCAGTGCGTGACTTCAAGGCAGGCTTTGCCACCGTACAGATTCAGGGCGCTGCATGGCGCGTCTTCTCGGCCTACGGGTCTGAAAACGACGTACACGTCTATGTTGGCGAGGAAGTCGACTCGCGCGCCAGGATTCTGCGGGCCGTTTTGCGCAGCACGCTGCTGCCGATGGCCGTGGCCCTGCCCTTGCTGGCGCTGGCACTGTGGTGGGCCATCCACCGCAGCCTGGCACCCATGCGCCAGCTCGGGCTTGCGTTGGGTCGGCGCCAGCCCAGCGCACTGGAACCCCTGGCGCTGGACGGAGCGCCGGCAGAGATCGCACCCATGATTCATGCGCTCAATGATTTGTTCGGACGCATCGGCAGCTTGCTCGAATCGGAGCGCCGTTTTACGGCAGACGCCTCACACGAACTGCGCACACCGATTGCCGCCATCCGGGCCCAGGCCCAGGTGGCCATGGCAGAGGCAGATGATCTGCTGCGCCAAAATGCCCTGCGCAATACGCTGGAAGGCTGTGATCGGGCCATCCGTCTGGTCGACCAGTTGCTGACCCTGTCGCGTCTGGAGTCATCAACCACTCCAGCCATGGCAAGCCTGGACCTGGGGACACTGGTCCGTCGTGTGGTGGCTGATGTAGCGCCCAAGGCCGTCGGCAAGGGACAGACTCTGGAACTGGAGACCGCGCCCGATTGCCGCATCGCCGGCAGCGAGACGCTGCTCTCGGTATTGGTGCGTAACCTGGTTGACAACGCAGTACGTTACAGCCCGCGGGGCGCGCGCATCCAGATTGCCGTACAGCACAACACAGGGCAGGTCTGCCTGCGCGTGGAAGACAGCGGGCCGGGCATCGCAGACGCCGATCTGAAACGGCTCGGTGAGCGTTTTTTCCGGGTACCCGGCAACGATGAAAATGGCAGCGGCTTGGGCTGGTCCATTGTGAAGCGGATTGCCGCTGTGCACCAGCTGCAGGTGCAGGCCGCGCGCTCGGCCCAGTTGGGTGGATTCGCGGTCACTGTGCAGGCACGCGCTGCCCACGCATAGTGTGATGCATGCATTGCATGGCATGGGGCGCAACCCGCACAATTACGTGTCGCGTGGGCCAATCCCGGGGCATACAATGCAAGGCCCATAACAGGGCACCGGGCCATGCGCCTTCGCATCGACTGGCGCCGCAGAGGATGCAAGATGCCCATTCAGACGCCCATTTCCCCCAAAGGTCCGGTTTCCAGTTCCGCCGAGAAAAGCGCCCAGTTGCGCCAGGCGGCACTGGAGTACCACGAGTTCCCGACGCCCGGCAAGATCGCCGTTGCCGCGACCAAGCAGTTGGTCAACCAGCATGATCTTGCGCTGGCCTACTCACCGGGCGTAGCAGCGCCGTGTGAAGAAATCGTCAAGGACCCCAACAACGCGTTCAGATACACCAGCCGCGGCAATCTGGTGGCGGTCATCACCAACGGCACGGCCGTTCTGGGTCTTGGCGACATTGGGCCACTGGCATCCAAGCCCGTCATGGAAGGCAAAGCGGTTCTGTTCAAGAAGTTCGCCGGCATCGACGTGTTTGACCTGGAGATCGACGAAAAGCACGACCTGGACAAACTGGTGGACATCATTGCTTCGCTGGAACCCACCTTTGGCGGCATCAACCTCGAAGACATCAAGGCACCGGACTGTTTTTATGTCGAGCGCAAGTTGCGCGAGCGGATGAAGATTCCGGTCTTCCACGACGACCAGCACGGCACGGCGATCTGTGTTGGCGCCGCCATCCTGAATGGACTGAAAGTCGTCGGCAAGGACCCCAAAGAGGTCAAGCTCGTCACATCGGGCGCCGGAGCGGCCGCACTGGCCTGCCTGGGTTTGCTGGTCAAACTGGGCATCCCGCGTGAGAACATCTGGGTGACCGATCTGGCGGGGGTCGTCTACGAGGGCCGTGTCGAGTTGATGGACGCCGACAAGGCGTTCTTTGCACAAAAGACCAGCCAGCGTACCCTGCGGGAAGCCATTGCAGGCGCCGACATCTTCCTGGGCCTCTCCGCGGGTGGCGTGCTCAAGGCCGACATGGTCAAGTCGATGGCCGCCAAGCCCCTGGTTTTTGCGCTGGCCAACCCCACGCCGGAAATATTGCCTGAAGAAGTCCATGCAGTCCGTGACGACGCCATCATGGCAACGGGCCGCACGGACTACCCCAACCAGGTCAACAACGTCCTGTGTTTCCCGTATATTTTTCGCGGTGCACTCGACGCCGGCGCGTCAACCATCACCGTGGAGATGGAAATCGCAGCGGTGCACGCCATTGCCGACCTGGCGCAGGCCGAACAAAGTGAAGTGGTGGCCGCGGCTTACGCCGGTGAGCAACTGGCGTTCGGGCCGGAATACCTGATACCCAAGCCATTCGACCCCCGGTTAATGATGAAGATCGCACCGGCGGTTGCCAAGGCCGCAGCCGACAGCGGCGTAGCCTTGCGGCCAATTGTCGACATGGATGCGTACCGTGAAAAGCTGCAAAGCTTCGTCTATGCCTCCGGCACCACCATGAAGCCCATCTTCACGGCTGCCAAAAAAGCACTCAAGAAACGCGTGGCTTTTGCTGAAGGAGAAGACGAACGCGTCCTGCGCGCCGCCCAGATCGTGGTGGACGAGCGCATCGCATTGCCAACACTCATTGGCCGGCCAACGGTCATTGCCGAACGGGTCGAGAAGTTTGGCCTTCGCCTCAGAGAAGGCGTCGACTACAACGTCGTCAACGTCGAGCAGGACCACCGCTACCGCGACTTCTGGCAGACCTACCACCGCATGACGGAACGCAAGGGCGTCACGGCACCCGTCGCCAAGATCGAGATGCGCCGGCGCCTGACGCTGATTGGCGCCATGCTGCTGCACAAGGGCGACGTGGATGGCATGATTTGTGGCACCTGGGGCTCGACTGCGCTGCACCTGCAGTACATCGACCAGGTCATCGGCAAACGGGTGGACCAGGGCGCAGACGCCAGCCTGGACGTACCCATTTATGCCTGCATGAACGGGCTCATGTTGCCGGGGCGGCAGGTATTTGTTGTGGACACCCATGTCAACTATGACCCCACGGCGCCTGAACTGGCCAAGATCACCATCATGGCAGCGCAAGAGATGCGGCGTTTTGGCTTCAAGCCCAAGGCAGCCTTGCTGAGCCACTCCAGTTTTGGCAGCAGCAACGAACCCAGCGCGCTCAAGATGCGCGCGACGTTGGCGCTTTTGCAAAAACAGGCACCCTGGCTGGAAGTGGATGGGGAAATGCACGGCGATGTGGCCCTGGATGGCGCTGCCCGCAAGGCTTTGATGCCCAATAGTGCGTTGCAGGGCGACGCCAATCTTCTGGTCATGCCCAATATCGATGCCGCCAACATTGCCTACAACCTGCTGAAAACGGCAGCCGGCGGCAACATTGCAATTGGCCCGGTACTTCTCGGTGCGGCCAAACCGGTGCATGTATTGACCGCAAGCACCACCGTACGGCGAATTGTAAATATGGCAGCACTGACTGTTGCGGATGCCAACGCCACCCGGTAAGCCCTCAACGATTAGTGTGCACACACTTACATCGTAAAAAAACGTAAAAGCCTTGCCCAAAATTTGGGCAAGGCCTTGCTTTTTCGGGTGAAATACGCGACACTCCATTCCTTGGATTTTTCGGGTTTACCCGGAGTCGCTTGAGAGGTTTCATGGTGCGCAGAGGGTTTGTTAAGTTAGTGCTTACTGGCACTTTACTGGCCTTGGCCGGATTGTGCAGTGGTGTTCAGGCAAAAGAATGGGCACCATCTTCAGTCGAAGCCACGGTCGCATTGAACCAATTACCTGCGCAGGGAATCGAAACCTACCAATTGATTCTCCGGGGCGGGCCTTTCCCGTATGGGAAGGACGGTGTGGTTTTTGGCAATCGGGAACGGTTGCTGCCCACTCACAAGCGAGGCTATTACCGCGAATACACCGTAAAGACACCACGCTCAGGAGATCGGGGCGCTCGTCGAATCGTGTGTGGAGGCCAGGCCACCACACCGGATATCTGTTACTACACAGCCGATCACTATGCGAGTTTTCGCAAGATCGTGCCGTGAATTGGATTTGTACCTTTTAAGAAAGAGAAGCGGGAATGGATATGCCACTTCGAACAGTCAGAACCAACATCGTTCAATCGATTCGGGCCTTTAGGGTGCCCGATTTGCAGGAAGCGGCACAAGCCCTGGGGCACCACTTTCTGTATGCCAACCTGGCCGATGCACAAACCAAGCAGGACGTGCTCGACCTGATTGGCCAGCAGTTCAAATTGCCAGCGCATGTTGGCAAGAATTTTGACGCCCTCTACGACAGCATGACGGACCCCGTGCACAAGTCTGGCCCTCAGCCCGGCTTCATCGCCGTGCTGGAGCACATTCCTGCCAACACCAAGTTTGACAAGGAAGCGCGCGAGCAGTTGCTCGACATCTTCCGCGACACTGCCGACTATTGGGGGGACCGGAAGATTCCGTTCCGATGCTTCTATTCTTTTCTGTAGCCCGTTCTGCACACACCAGCCAAGCAGAACGGGCGAACGAGGCAAACGGAACCGTCGCACAGACCGCAGCACTTGCGGGCATTGAGATGGCAAGCGAAACGGGCGAAAAAATGCCCACCGACAAATTGTTGGATGTATCGCCCTTGGCGCTGCGCATGAGCAGCCCATTCAACTCGGGATACTGGCTGGCCGCAGCCTGACACGCGGCATTCCTGTCAACCGCTGACAGGGACCGTCAATAAAAAGCCCATCCCAGCGATGGGCTTTTTTGCGCCCGGCTCCGTACTATCATCCCCACACTACTACGACACTCCTCTGCAATGGGCCTACTGGCTAAGCTGCTACCTGCCGCGATCAAACGCTGGTTGTTGTCATCGCTGGGTGAGACCTCCGATGACCGGTTTGCACGGGTCTTTCACGCGAGCCCGGACTGGATTGTCATCACCCGGTTGAGCGACGGCCTGGTTATCGATGCCAACAAGGGGTTCGAGGCCATCAGCGGTTACCGCGCAGCCGATGTCATTGGCCACGCCATATCCCGGTTCAACGTGTGGGGCCACGCTGAACAGCGGACCAAATTGGTCGACGAGCTCATGCGTTGCGGCGCGGTGCGCGATAGCATGGTGCAACTGCGCAGGATGGACGGCACGCTGCGTGACTGCATGGTCAACGCGACCCTCATTGCGTTGGGAGGTCAGAGCCATTCCCACGCCGTCTGGATTGCCCGGGATGTCACGGACCAGAACGCAACCCACGAACAGTTCAAGGCTGCGTTTCGTCTCACCCCGGATTTCATGTCCATCTCGCGTTTGAGCGACGGCACCTATGTTGAGGTCAATGCCGCTTTTGAACGCATCACGGGCCTGAAACGGGAAGACACGCTGGGCCGGACATCAATTGCCCTCGGGGTCTGGCACGACCCGCTCGCGCGGGATGCTCTGGTCCAGGCGTTCAAGACCCAGGGCAGCTTGCATGAATACTTTATCCGCATCAACGGCAATGGCGGTCAGGTTCGCGACGCACTCGTCAATGCGGCCATTTTTGAAGCGCGGGGCGAACAGTACATGATTGCGCTGTTGCGGGACGTGACCGAAGCACGCAAGGCAGCCACTGCGTTGCAGGAGAGCGAGGCGCGGTTTGCACGCCTGTTTGATGAGTCGCCCATGCCCATGTGCTACTGCTCCGACATCGATGGCTTTTCGACCACCCAGTGGAACCGCGCCTGGTTCGCGTCCTTTGGATTTGACCCGCGCACGGCGCAGGGCAAAACGGGTACCCAGTTGGGAATCTGGGTGCATCCCGAAGAGCGCCAAAGACTTCTGGACCGGTCCATGCGGGGGGAGGACGTCAGCAACATTGAAGTGCCCATGCTGCGGGCAGACAACACACTATGCTGGATCTCCATGTCGACCCGCACCTTTGTGGAGCCCGAACGCACCCTGGTCTTGTTCTCCTATTTCGACATCACCGAGCGACGCCGCGCCCAGGAAGAGATACAGGACCTCAACGCCGCACTCGAAGCACGTGTCACGCGGCGGACTGCCGCCCTTGAGCGGACCAACCTGGAGTTGTCCACCACTCTGGCCAGCCTGAAGACAGCCAAGGACCAGCTGGTCCAGTCCGAGAAGATGGCAGCCCTGGGCGCACTGGTCGCGGGCGTGGCCCATGAGCTGAACACGCCGATTGGCAACGGCCTGACGGTCGCCAGTTCACTGCACTACCGCGTCGAACAATTCGACACTTTGATGACCCAGGGCCTGAAGCGCTCGGACTTGCAAGGTTTTCTGGAAGACACCCGCCAGGCAGCCGACATCATCACGCGCAACCTGACCCGGGCCGGGGCGCTGGTCACCAGTTTCAAACAGGTGGCGGTCGACCAGACCAGTTCGAATCGTCGCAAGTTTTCGCTGGCGTCACTGGTCTCGGAAATCCTGCTGACGCTGAGCCCCACGCTGCGCAAATCGGCTTGCGCGGTCACCGTGGATGTCGCCGATTCTCTGCAAATGGACAGCTACCCAGGCCCCTTGGGTCAGGTCCTGACCAACCTCATCAACAACGCACTGGTTCACGGATTCCCCGAGAACCAGGCCGGAACCATTGCCATCACCGCAGGCATGGAGGACGCGCACTGCGTGGTATTGCAGGTGCAGGACGACGGCCGGGGCATCCAGAATGCAGATTTGCCCCACGTTTTCGAACCCTTCTTCACCACCCGCATGGGGCAGGGCGGGTCCGGATTAGGGCTGCACATCGTCCACAATCTGGTGACCAGCGTACTGGGAGGAACCATAGTCGCCCAGAGTGAGCCCGGCCGGGGCGCCAAATTCCGGTTGACGATACCCTGCACCGTTGCGGATCGGCAGGACAATCAACCCATCGCAAATTAATCTCAGGACATGGCAATGACTACCCTCTCAAGCGACATGGAAATCTCAGAAGAACTGGTGCGCAAATTTGACAAGCTCGGCCCGCGCTACACCTCCTACCCGACGGCCGACCGCTTCCACACCGCCTTTACCGAGCAGACCTACCGCAGTTATCTGGACTTGCGCGCGGCCAAGACCGACAACCCGCCGCTGTCGATCTACATCCATTTGCCGTTCTGCGAGTCGCTGTGCTACTTCTGTGCCTGCAACAAGATCATCACCAAGGACCATGAACGCGTGGGCGAGTACCTGCGCTACCTGGACAAGGAAATGGCCCTGGTGGCCTCGCGCATCGGCAAAGACCGCAAGACCGTGCAATTGCATCTGGGTGGCGGTACACCGACATTTTTCAGTGCGGATGAGTTGCGCCAGTTGATGGCCATGGTACGCAGCCATTTTGACTTCACTGCCGATGCCGAACTGGGTGTGGAGATCGACCCGCGCACCGTGCAGGCGCAGACCCTGTCCATGCTGGCCGAACTGGGCTTCAACCGCAACAGTTTTGGAGTGCAGGACTTTGACCCGGCGGTGCAACAGGCGGTCAACCGCATCCAGCCACTGAGCATGGTGGAAAAAGCCGTCGTGGAGAGCCGCAAGGCGAACTTCCAGTCCATCAATGCGGACCTGATCTATGGCCTGCCCAAGCAAACCATGGAGAGCTTCAGCCGCACGCTGGACGACCTGATCCGCGTCTCACCCGACCGGATCGCGCTGTACAACTATGCGCACCTGCCCCAGCGCTTCAAGGCCCAGCGCCTGATCGCAGAAAGTGATTTACCGTCCGCGGAGGCACGGCTGCAGATTTTCCTGATGTCCATGCGCCGCCTGCTTGATGCCGGTTATGTGTACATCGGGCTGGACCACTTCTCCAAGCCCGATGACGAGCTGAACAAGGCGCGGCTGGACAAGACCCTGCACCGCAACTTCCAGGGCTACACCACCCGCTCCGAATGCGACCTGATTGGTCTGGGCGTGTCCGCCATCAGCAAGGTCGGTGACTCCTATAGCCAGGCCGTGCGCACCGTCAGCGCCTACTACCAGCACCTGGATGCCGGACGCCTGCCCATTGAAAAAGGCTTTGAGCTGAGCCAGGACGATGTGCTGCGCCGTGACATCATCATGACGCTGATGTGCAGCGCGCCGGTGGAGGTGGCGGCCGTCAACCGCAAGTACGGCATCGATTTCAACAACTACTTTGCCGCTGAACTGGTGCGCCTGAAGCCCTATGAAGAAGCCGGGCTGATCACTATCGAACCGTCAGCGATCCGCGTCACCCCCAAGGGACGTTTGTTCGTGCGCGCCAGCGGCATGGTGTTTGATAAATACCTGGGTCAACCGACGACCTCGACCTATTCCAAACTGATCTAGCGCCTGCGCGGTTTGCGCTTTCGCGCCCGGGTCAAACGGGGAGCGTGGCCTTGGGATGAAACTGGATGGGCTGGACACCAGGGCTCTGGCCCGTTCGTCCACTGGCTTTTTGAACCAGGACATCCAGTGTGACACCATCCAGCACCTTCAGGTAGGCCGCCGTTGCGGCGCCCAGCACATCTTCCAGAACGCAGGCGGACGCATAGACGCAACGGTTGTTTTCCTTGTGAAAACACTCTGCCATGTGGAAGTCGGTCTCGGTCTGGCGTACCACCGCCCCAATGTTGATGTCCACCGGCTCAAGACCCAACTTGAGTCCCCCATTGCGCCCCCGCACGGTTGCCACAATGCCAATTTGACCCAGGTGGTGCACCACCTTGGTCAAATGGTTCTTGGAGATGCTGTGCAGGCTGGCGATATCCTGTATGGTCACCAACCGGTCGCGGTTGACCGCCAGATACATCAGCGTGCGCAGCGCATAGTCGGTATAGGTCGTCAGTCTCATGTTGCCCCAGGCACGGGTTGCAGTTGCTGAACCAATTCTATGTACGCCGCCACCGGTACTTCCTCGGCCCGTCGTTGTACGTCAAACGTGCCGGCAAATTCCCTGCTCTCCAGCCAGCGGCCCAGGGTATGGCGCAGCAGCTTGCGCCGCTGGCTGAAAGCGACCTGGACCAGTTCGCTCAGCAGCGGCACATCCACAACCGGTGGCTGCGCCAGCGGCACCATGCGCACGACGGCGCTGTTCACCCGCGGTGGAGGGTCAAAACTCTCGGGCGGCACCAGCAGCACGTTCTCCATGGCATAGCGCCACTGCAGCATCACGCTGAGCCGGCCAAACGCCGCTGTCGCCGGCTTGGCCACCATGCGGTCAATGACTTCCTTCTGCAGCATGAAGTGCTGGTCTTCAATCGCATGCACCGCGTCCAGCAAGTGAAAAAGAATGGGTGTAGAGATGTTGTAGGGCAGGTTGCCGACCACCCGCAGCTTGTCGCAGGAGGCCTCTCCCGGATTGTCATTTGCTATTGAATGTGTAGCATTCCAGTTCGATTGCACGAGGGCAAAGTCGACTTTTAACACATCGGACTCGATCACCGTGAGGTGCCCGTGGGCGCGCAGACGCACGGCCAGATCCCGGTCCAGCTCGATCACGGTCAAATGCCCCAGACGTTCGACCAGCGGCTGCGTCAGTGCGGCCAGGCCAGGGCCGATTTCCACCATGCGCTGCCCTGGCTTGGGGCCGATTGCATCCACGATGGCATCGATGATGCCCCCATCGGTCAGGAAATGCTGGCCAAACCGTTTACGCGCGATGTGCTTCATGGCGGACGCTACTGGGGTGGCTCGCGGAACTCCACAAAAGCCTTGCCCCGGATCTCCTGTGCCCAGGTGGCGAACGCAGCTTCGTATTTGCTTTCCTTCAACTGGTTGCGAATCGATTCACGAATCTCGCGCTGGCTCAGTTCAACCCGACGGCGCTCGATCACCTGAATCAGGTGCACACCAAACCGTGAGACCACGGGGGGGCTCAGCTGTCCTTCGGTCAGCCGGTTCATGGGTTCCTCAAATTCGGGCACAAAGGCACCAGGACCCACCCAGCCCAGGTCCCCGCCCTGGGGTGCACTGCCGTCCTTCGAATGCTCGCGGGCCAAAGCCTCAAAGCTAGCCGAGCCGGCCTCGATGCGCTTTTTGAAATCGGCGAGCCGGGCAATCGCCGCAGCCTGCGTCAACTGGGGTCCGGTGCGCAACAGAATGTGCCGGGCGTGGCTTTGCACGACCGCCTTCGAAGGTGCGGCAGGAGCCCGTTTTTCGACTACCTTCAAAATATGAAACCCGGCGCCTGACCGGACAATGTCCGACACCTCGCCCACCGCCAGGTTTTGCGTCGCTGCCACAAACGCAGGCGGATACCGGTCGGCCCGGCGCAGACCCATCTGGCCTCCGTTTGCGCGGTCTGCGGCCGAAAGCTCCTGAACCAGGGCTGCGAAATCCGTACCCCCGCGCAGGCGGCCCAGCACCTTTTGCGCCTGCGCCAACACTGCTGCAGCCTGCTCGGCACTGGCTTTTTCCGGAAGCGACACCAACAAGTGGGCCAGGTTGATCTCCTGGGCTAGTGGGTCCGCATTGCCAGCTTGCTGGTCTTCGATGAAACGGTCAATATCGGCCTCTGATATGCGGATGCGTCCCTCCACGTCGCGCTCGTGCAAACGCTGCAGCATCAACTGGTCGCGCAACTGGCTGCGAAACTTCGCTGGCGAGATACCGTCCCTGGCCACACGCGAACGCAACTCGGCCACATCAATCTGGTTTTGCCGCGCAATGGTCTGCTCGGCCTCGGCAATAGCACCCTCATCGATACGGATACCCGAATCATTGGCCTCTTGCAACTGCGCCCGCTCGTTGATCAAGCGCTCCAGCACCCGGCGCCGCAGTTCATCGGTGGGCGGCGCCACCTGGCGCTGCTGGGCAATGTCCTGCAGCACCCGCTGCATCGCGGTGCGCACCTCGTTGTTGGTCACAGGCTCGGAGTTCACCACCGCCACAATATAGTCCGCCTGCTGCGCAGTCTGGGCATGCAGGCCAGACACCATTGCAGCGCAAAAAAAGCCAAGGACAGGTGTCCAGATTCGAAAATTCATGGTCTCTCAATCGTAGTTACTGAAGCGGCTGCTCGTGCCGCCTGTATCACGCAAATTCTGGTATCGCGATATGTTTTGGGTCAGGGTTTGTATCGGATTTCCGCCCAGGCCCAACCGGGTAAAGCCCACAAACTCCAGTTGGAACATGATGCGCCCGGTTGCCGTGGAGCTGCTGGTCTGCGTCCGCTCCAGCAGCACCCGTGCCAGCCAGCAGCCCGCATCGTACTCGACCCCCAGAATCGTGTCGACCAGCCGGCGTTCATTCAGGCTGTAGTTCAGGCGGCCCACGCCGTAATAGCGCCCTTCGCCCTGACCGCGCCCAGCCCCCAGCTCCTGGCCGCGGTCGCCCCACAGGCTGTTGAGTGGCCACTGCCAGCTGACGTCAAGCTGCTCGCTGACATCGCGCTGGAAACGGTAGGCCGCGTTGACCACCCGGTAGTTGCCGGGGTTATAGCGGGCACCCACGGTCGAACGCACGGATTGGTCCGTTTTGCCGTTGTACTGCACCGTCGAGTCCAGTGCCCAATGGTCTTGCACGTTGACGGATGCGCCCAGCATCACGTCGCTGAAGCCCGCCTGCGCCGGCGCGTCCGTGGCGTTCAGCGTCACCCGTTGGGTCTCAACGCGCAGCCGCTGGGCCATGCCGAAGCGGGCCAGCTGGGCGCCGGTATCTGCGTCCAGAAAGCGCGTGGTCACACCCAGGGTCAGCAGGTTGTTGTCCGATATCTTGTCGTGCCCGACAAAGGCATTTTCGGTGTAGATGGTGGCAAAGTTGAAGTCATTGGCCGCCGTGTCGTAGTTGGGCAGCGCGCTCTGGTCGCGGTACGGGGTGTAGACGTAGAACGCGCGCGGCTCCAGGGTCTGGACCAGGTTGCGCCCAAAGAGGCGGGTGTCCCGCTCAAACACCAGGCCACTGTCCAGGCTGACGGTCGGCACCACGCTGTCGGCGGATCGGGCACCGTTGCCCAATGCGCTGTCGAACTGGTAGCCCGTCGCGTGCAGTTGCACCTTGGGGATGACAAAACCCGCCGGAGCCAACCAGGGTCGGCTGACCTGGAGCAAGGCCACGGCGCGCTGCGTGTTGGGCTGCAGGGTTCTGCTGCGGTCGGCTTCAAACTGGGTGAAGTCGCCATCGACCGACCAGTCGATCCCCAGCACATTGGTCAGCGCATAGCGTGCCGTCACCTGGGGCACCCGATCATAGGGCGGCACGATAGGCGCGGTGACATCCTGCAGGGTTTGCCACTTGAGCAGCCGCACCGAACTGGAAAACGCACCCAGGCCCCAATTGGCCGTCAGTCCTGAGGGCAGCAATCGCTGGGTAGTGGCCACACCCACGCTGGCGCTGGTACTGGCAATGGCGTTGGCATCCGCAATCGCGTTGTTGCCGGTAAAGTCGCGCCAGTAATTGTCATCGCTGACCCGGTTGACGTTGGCGGCCAGGCTGACCGGCCCGACCGGTGTGGCCACGACACCCTGGTGCAGGAAGGACAGCCCCCACCGGTCGGTGCCGGTCAGCTTGTCGCCAGGCATGTAGTTGGCTCTGGCGACGCCGGTGTAGCTGGGCTCCAGGTAGCGGAATTCGGCACCAAAATCGACACCCCGGCGTGTCATGAAGGTTGGCGTGAAGGTGGCGTCCCGGTTGGGTGCAATATTCCAGTAATAGGGCACTGTCACTTCGGCCCCGTTGTCGGTACCCCAGCCTATGGTGGGGGGCAGCAGGCCCGATTTGCGCTTACCCGACAGCGGAAAACTGATGGCGGGAATGGGCAGCAGCGGAACGCCCTTGAAGCTCAGTACCGCCCCTTGTGCGACCCCCACGTCCTCGTCATTGTCCATGCTGATGCTGGTGGCCCGCAACACCCAGTCCGGCATCCAGTCAGGGCCGGGTTTGCGCCGGCACGTGGTGTAGCTGGCGTGGTGGACGACGGTATGGTTTTCATCCAGAAAATCGGCACGTTCCGCCTGGCCCTGGCCATCACTTTTCAGAAAGTGGTAGCGCGGCGCGTTGAAGAATCCTTCGAATGCTTCAACCTTGAGCTCCAGCAGGGGCCCTTCAAAAACGTCTCCCTTGCGGTTGATGCGAACGTTGCCCATGGCCCGGGCCTGGTCACTGGGCTGGTCATATTCCATGCGGTCGGCCCGGATCACGGTGCCGGCCTTGCGCAGCACCACGTTGCCTTCGATCACGGTATCCAGGTCGGGCCGGCCCGACATGCGGTCGCCGATGACAAACACCGGGACCTTGGAGGTTTGCCCGGGTGCCACTGCTTCCTCCAGCAGGCCGGTGGATTTGAGCGTAAGGGCATCTGCGGGTGCCTGCGCTGGCACTGGTCCCGTGACCTGGGCGTGTACCGGAGCGCCCGCGCACGCCAGTCCGGCCGCCACGGCCAGGCTGGACAGGGCCAGGCGCTGGCCCGGCAACCGGAAGCTCAGGTCGCGCAGGGAAGCAGGCATGGAACGTGGGGCAGGTTCAACACGGGACGGGGATTCAGCGCGAGGTGGCGTCAAAGGGGATAGTGTGTGGAGCGGCTTTGTAGAATGGATTATCCATGAGCCCAATCTCCAACACCCATCCGTCGGGATCTCCGAACCTGCCCCTGTGGACCGACCCCGACCGCCAGGCCTCCTTTGACATCTGGATGGCCGGCCTCCAGGACGCCCACCACCTGGATCTGACGTCGGTGCGCCTGGCGTCGGCGGATGCCAGCTTCCGCCGCTACTTGCGTGTCGATACCGCCGCGCCGGTTCCCGCGCGCAGCCTGGTCATCATGGACGCGCCACCGGACCTGGAGAACTGCGAACCGTTTGTACAGGTCGCCGGCCTGATGGCCCAGGCGGGCCTGCGCGTACCCGACGTACTGGCCTGGGACCAGGCCCATGGCTTCATGCTGCTCACCGACCTGGGTGCGCAGACCCTGAAACAGGTGATTCAACCCGATGCGGCACCGCCCCTGAACCTGTACCTGGACGCAGTGGAAACGCTGATCCAGTGGCAACTGGCGTCGCGCGAAGGCGTGCTGCCGGCGTACGACGCACCGTTGCTGCTGCGCGAGATGGAACTGTTTCCGCAGTGGTACATCGCCGCCCACCGCCAGGTCACGCTGGATGCGGCCCAGCGCAAGGTACTGGACGATGCGTTTGCGAAGATTGTGGCGAACAACCTGGCCTGGCCCAGCGTCTATGTGCACCGCGATTTCATGCCCCGAAACCTGATGGTGCCTGATGTGGGTACCAGCGTGGGGGCGACGAATTCGCCGCCGGGCCGCCCCAAGGCGAATTGCGCCCCCTCGGGGGGCAGCGCAGCACACGCAGTGGCAAGCGTGGGGGCTCACAAGCTCGGTGTTTTGGACTTTCAGGACGCCGTCTATGGCCCCATCACCTACGACATCGCCAGCCTGATGCGCGACGCCTTTCTGAGCTGGGACGAGGACTTCTGTCTGGACGTCACCATCCGCTACTGGGAAAAGGCCCGCAAGGCCGGACTGCCTGTTGGCAACGATTTTGGTGAGTTTTACAAAGGCGTGGAGTGGATGGGCCTGCAGCGCCACCTCAAAGTGGCCGGCATCTTTGCCCGCCTGTCGCTGCGCGACGGCAAGCCCCAGTACCTGGCAGATACGCCGCGCTTCATAGCCTACATGCGTGCCACCTGTGGGCGCTACATGGAGCTCAAACCCCTGCTGCGGCTGATTGAACGGGTCGAGGGCATTCCGGTGCCCACCGCCTATTCCTTCGGCAGGGTATAAGAGAAATCGGCCGCCAGCCCTCGCAAAGACTGCACATATAGCTCCTGATTTAATAGCAATTCATTCCATGCCCCGTTTCTACTGCCCTGTCCCCCTGGCACGCGGTGCGCTGCTGGACCTGCCCGCGGGCGCCGCGCGCCATGTGCAGGTGCTACGGATGCAACCCGGCGACGCCATCACGCTGTTCAACGGCATGCAGGTCCTGACGCCAGGCAGCGATGCCGGCTATGCCCTGGGCGGCGAATGGGATGCCACCATCACCCACATGGGCCGCAGCGAGGTCCAGGTGCAGGTGGGGGCGCACCATGCCGTGGAGCGCGAGGCCGGTGGCAGCGTGCACCTGGCCGTGGGCATGCCCGCCAACGACCGCATGGACTGGCTGGTGGAAAAAGCCACCGAGCTGGGGGTGGCCAGCATCCAGCCGCTGATGACGGAACGCAGCGTACTGCGCCTGTCCGGCGAGCGGGCCGACAAGAAGGTCGCCCACTGGCAAAGCGTGGCCGTCTCGGGCTGCGAACAATGCGGCGGCAACCGGGTGCCGCGCATATGGCCGGTGCAGACCCTGGCCGCGTGGCTGCAAGGCCTGCCGCCCAAGGGCCACCATGACACGCGCTGGCTGCTGTCCCTGGCTGATGGCGCCAGCCCGCTGAGCCAGCACCTCGCCCACGGCGTGGCGGCGCACAGCAGCTTTCTCTCGGGCCCGGAAGGCGGACTGAGCGCCGCAGAGGAGGCCGCCGCCGCCGCCTGCGGCTTTGCACCGGTCACCCTGGGCCCACGGGTGCTGCGCTCCGAGACCGCAGCCCTGACCGCACTGGCACGACTGCTAGCCTAGCGGGGTCTGGGCGACAGAGCGTTCTGCCCCGTGTCCTCCGCCCGCTACGCGGGCTCCCCCTTGACCTGCGCAGAACGCTCTGTCGCCCAGACCCCTCAGTCATCTGGTTCTCGTTCATCAGGGTTTATCCGCGTCTAGGTTGGCGCCCCAACTCTTGTGGGTGTGGGCATACTACAGTGCCGTCTTTGTCCAATTGCCAGGAGACTCTCTGTGATATCCGAATCCATGCGCAACACCGTCCGCGCCAAAGGTCTGGGGGCTTTGATGAAAGGCGCGGGTCTGGTGACCCGCTTCATCCCGATTCCGCAACCCACGCTGCTGGTCGGCCCCGGTTCCAGCGGCCGCCTGGGCCAGGCGGTTGCCGGCTTTGGCCACCGCAAGATCCTGATCGTCACCGACAGCATCATCTCCAAGCTGGGCCTGCTGAACAGCCTGACCGACGCGCTGACAGCTGGTGGTGCGCAGTTTGTGGTGTTTGACGAAATCACTGCGGACGCGCCGATTCCGCTGATCCAGAAGGGCATAGACTTTTTCCAGGAGCACGACTGCGACGCCATCGTGGCCTTTGGCGGCGGCTCCTCCATGGATGCCTCCAAGGCCATCGCTGTGGCGGTGTCCAACCCCAAGCCGTTGAACCAGCTGGCTGGTTACCTCAAGGGCCTGCACGCACCGGTCAAGATCTACGCCGTGCCGACCACCGCCGGCACCGGCTCCGAGGTCACCGTGGCCGCCGTCATCTCCGACCCGGTCAACCACAAGAAACTGGTCATCGTCGACCCGCGCATGGTGCCCAAGATGGCCGCCCTGGACCCGACGCTGATGACCGGCTTGCCACCCCATATCACCGCCGCCACCGGCATTGACGCACTGACCCACGCCATTGAAGCCTTTGTCGGCAACTGGACCACCAGTTACTCCGACGGCATGGCCTTGTCGGCCGTGGGCCTGATCTTCGAGAACCTGCGCACCGCCTACACCGACGGCAAGAACCTGGAAGCCCGCGAGAAGATGTCGCTGGCCTCCACCTATGCCGGCTTTGCCTTCACGCGCGCCAATGTGGGCTACGTGCATGCGATTGCCCACCAGTTTGGCGGCCTGTACCACACGCCCCACGGCCTGGCCAACGCCATCATGCTGCCCTTTGTGCTGAAGTACTCGCACCCGGCCATCGTCGGACGGCTGGCCCTGCTGGCGGTTGCGGCACGGGTTGGAACCGAAGGCGAAGACGACGACGTGCTGGCTCAGAAATTTCTCGATGCCGTGGACCAGCTCAACCACGACCTGGGCATCCCGACCTTCCTGGCTGCCTTGAAAGAATCCGACATTCCCGCGCTGGCCAAGGCCGCCTGCCACGAGGCCCACACCGGCTACCCGGTGCCGCGCTACATGTCGCAGCACGAATGCGAAGACCTGATCCGCAAGGCGCTGCCACCCAAAGTCACCCCGGCGAAGGCGGCCCCCACAAAGGCGGCCCCTGCGAAAAAAGGGAAAAAGGCATAACGCCACAATGGACGGTGGTAGTTGAAGCAACACGATTGAAACGAAAAAGAGGAGTGGTTGATGAAAAAAGTAGTAACGGTGACACTGGGTTCGTCCAAGCAGGACTTTGAATTCAAGACAGAATTTCTGGGCCAGTCTTTTTCGGTGCGCCGCATGGGTGCCGACCAGGACACCGGCAAGGCCTGGGAACTGATGCGCCGCCAGCAGGCCACGGCCGACGCCATTGGCCTGGGTGAAATCAGCGACCACTACCACGTGGGCCTGCGCACCGTCGTCAACAAGGAAACCCAGCGTCTGACCAATGTCGTGACCCGCGTGCCGGTGACCACCGGCGCTACGCTGCGCCGCCTGTTGCAGGTGCGTGCCGTGCGTTACGTGCAAAAGGAGCTGGGCCACTACTTCAACAACAACCTGGTGCTGTTCCTCTCGGGCATGCGCAATTACGACATGGCCGTGGCCATGTCCGATTACACCAAGAACCTGAGCTTTGCCGACGCGCTGTTCCAGACCGGTGCCCCCACCATGCTCGGCTCGCTGGAGCAGTTGGAGCTGTATGCCAAGGGCAGCAATTTCATGCTGTCGGGCAAGACCGGTCAGATGCTCGAAGGTGCACTGTCGGGGCTGAAGAACAAGTTTGTGGCGGACGTGGTGGTCAAGTCCCACGTCATCGTCGGCACCTTTGCCGAAATCAAGGCCGTGGGCAATGCCACCAACCTGGAGGGCAAGACCATCATCACCTCGGCGGTAGACGACGAGCGCATGGCTTTCTTCACCAAATGCAAGGTCAACCTGGTGATCGACGTATCGCCCAAGCTGTTCCCTGAAGTGGTGGGCATCAACACCATCGAGGCCATGATCCTGGCCGCGCTGGAAAAGCCGCAGGAGGAAGTGTCCGATGACGACTTCGACGAGATCCTGACCGAACTGGACATCAAGCCGCGCCTGCTGCACCCCACCGGCAAGTTCCGCAACATCCGCCGCTTTGCGTTCGTCATCCACCCCTTAAGCCAGAACTACATCAAGAACGCCTTCCCCATTCCCAAATCGACGCCCAAGTTCGTCATGGACAAGGTCGAGACGCTGGCGGCCCACATGCCGCCCATGGTGTATTGCAAGATGAGCAACATCGTGTCCCCCACCGGCGCCGAGGCCGAAGGCTGGCTGATTTCCGTGGGCGGCACGCCCAAGGAAATGCTGTCGCGCAGCCCCGAGTTCACCTACCGCCGACTGCTGCAGGCCTCCAAGATGGCCGAGAAGATGGGCGCGCAGATCATGGGCCTGGGCGCCTTCACCAAGGTAGTCGGTGACGCCGGCATTACAGTCGCACGCCGTTCCAGCTTGCCCATTACCACCGGCAACAGCTACAGCGCATCGGGCGCTTTGTGGGCCGCTGCAGATGCCATGCGGCGCATGGGGCTGGTGCACATCAACAAGCACAACAAGAAGGTCGCCGCCAAGACCATGGTGATTGGCGCCTCCGGCTCCATCGGTTCGGTCAGCGCGCGTCTGCTGGCGATGTCGTTTGACGAGGTCTACCTGGCCGGGCGCACGCTGAGCAAGCTCGACGAACTCAAGGCCTCCATCCTCAAGGAAACGCCAGACGCCAAGGTCTTCACCACCATCGACTACAACGAGTTGCTGGCCGACATGGACATGATCGTCACGTCCACCTCGGGTGCCGGCAAGGAGATTCTGGACATCATGCGGGTCAAGCCCGGCTGCGTCATCACCGACGTGGCGCGTCCGCTGGACCTGCCCGCCTCCGATGTGGCCAAGCGCCCCGATGTGCTGGTCATCGAATCCGGCGAGATTGACCTGCCGACCAAGGTCAAGGGCATGAAGAGCATTTCGCTGCCACCCAACGTCATCTATGCCTGCCTGGCCGAAACCATTGTGCTGGCGCTGGAAGGCCGCTTTGAAGTCTTCACCGTCGGTCGCGACACCGAGTGGGAAAAGGTCAAGGAAATCTACAAGCTGGGCCTCAAGCACGGCATGAAGCTGGCCGCCATTTCGGGCGTCAACGGCGTGTTCTCGGACGAAGATATTGCCAAGGTCGTGGCGCGGGCCAAGAAGGCGCGGTTGACCTGGAAGGATGGCGCGGCAGCCAAAACCGGCAAGACCGTGGCCGCGAAGACGCCGGCGGCCAAAACGCCTGCGAAAGCCCCGGCCAAACCAGCCGCCAAACCAGTGGCCAAGGCAGCTGTCAAGAAGGCTGCAGCCCCCGCTAAAAAGGCCGCCGTCGCCAAGACGGTTGCCAAAAAGGCACCTGCGAAGAAAGCTGCCGCAACACCTGTGGCGGTGAAGAAGAAAGCCGTAGCCAAGAAGGCGGCACCGCGCAAGGCCGCTGCGGCCTGACTTGAACCGCAACCTCTGGCTCCTGGCCCTGTGCCAGGGCCTCTTTCTGACCAACAACGTCGCCTTCATTGCCATCAACGGCCTGGTGGGCCTGAGCCTGGCGCCGTTTGCGTGGATGGCCACACTCCCCGTCATGGGCTATGTGGTGGGCGGCGCCTTGAGCACGCCGCTGGTGGCCCGCACGCAGTCGCGCCATGGACGGCGCACCTCGTTCCAGATCGGCCTGGCCGTGGCGTTCGCCTCCGCGTGTACGGCGGCGTGGGCCGTGGCCGACAAGAATTTCTGGCTGCTGGTGGCCGCCACGGTGGTGGCCGGCTACTACAGCGCCAACGGACAGTTGTACCGCTTTGCCGCCGCGGAACTGGTGCCCGCCCCGCAACGCGAACGCGCCGTGTCACTGGTGCTGGCCGGTGGCCTGCTGGGTGCCATAGCAGGGCCCAACCTGGCCGCGCGCTCGCGCAGCCTGCTGGACGTGCCGTTTGCCGGCGCCTATGTGGTGCTGGCCGGTGTTGCCCTGCTGGCCATGGTGGTCATGGCCTTTGTCCGCTTCCCGCCGCACGTCGGCGCCCCAACCGGTGCGGGTGGTGGCCGGCCGCTGTCGGAGATCATGCGCCAGCCGGTCTTCCTGGTGGCCTGCATCAGCGCGGCCCTGGGCTATGGCGTCATGAACCTGTTGATGGCGGCCACGCCGCTGGCCATGCAGCAGTGCGGGCTGTCGTTTGACGACGCGGCACTGGTGCTGGAGTGGCACGTCATCGGCATGTTTGCGCCGGGGTTTTTTACCGGCAGCTGGATCAAACGCTTTGGCACGCTGCCGGTCATGGGCGTTGGCGTGGCGCTGAACCTGGCCTGCATCGCCATTGCACTGACAGGCGTGGAATTGCAGCAGTTCGGCATCGCCTTGTTCCTGCTGGGCGTCGGCTGGAACCTGCTGTTCACCGGCAGCACCACGCTGGCCATGGGGGCCTACCGGCCCGAGGAAAAGGACCGGGCCCAGGCGGCCATCAACTTCTGCGTGTTCGCCGTGATGGCCTTCACGTCATTTGCGTCGGGTGCGCTGGTCTCGACGCAGGGTTGGACGGTACTGAACTGGGGCTCGCTGCTGCCCGTGGGGTTGACGGCGCTGGCACTGGTGTGGCTGGCGGCAAGGTCACGCGCTGCGGCTTAGCGGGGCAAGGTCGCAAACGGGCCAGAATATACGAAACGTATATAATTCGTTACGTTTCATATAAAGATCCCCAATGGGTATTGTCAAAATTTCGGACCAGATGCACGAAAACCTGCGGGTGGCGGGCACGGCGCTGAGCCGGTCCATCAATGCGCAGGCAGAACACTGGATGCGGGTCGGCATGCTGACCGAGATGCACCCGGAGCTGGACTACCGGGAAATCTGCCAACTGCTGATTCGGGCTGAACTCGCGGGGGGACTGGACATCGGCATGGCGGCCTCGGGCCAACTGGGCAAGCCCGGCACGGCCTCGGCTGAAAAGCACTGATGGTGCACGGCGTTCCCATCCATTCTGTGGAAGCCCTTGCGATGGCACGGCGGGCTGCCAGCCTGGCTGCAGAGGTGCTGGGCATGATCGAAGCGCACGTGGTGCCGGGCGTGAGCACGGAGACGCTGGACCGCCTCTGCCACGACCACATCGTGCATGTGCAGGGCGCCATTCCCGCCAATGTGGGGTATCTCGGGTATCCCAAGACCATCCTCACCTCCGTCAACCAGGTGGTGTGCCACGGCATCCCCTCTGCGACCCAGATTCTGAAGCAGGGCGACATAGTCAACATCGATGTCGCCGTCATCAAGGACGGCTGGTTCGGCGACACCAGTCGCATGTTCTTCGTCGGAGCCCCCAGCGTGCTGGCCCGGCGCCTGGTGGAGACCACCTACGAAGCCTTGCGGGCCGCCATCCAGCAGGTCAAGCCCGGGGCGACGCTGGGCGATATTGGCCACGCCATCCAGTCGGTCGCGCACCGGGAGCATTTCAGCGTGGTGCGCGAATACTGCGGACACGGCATCGGCAAGATCTACCACGATGAACCGCAGGTGCTGCACTACGGGCAGCGCGGGCAAGGGCTGACGCTGGAGGCCGGCATGGTTTTCACGATTGAGCCCATGCTCAACGCCGGCAAACGCGAAACCAAACAGTTGTCCGACGGATGGACCGTCGTGACCAGGGACCGGTCTCTGTCAGCCCAGTTTGAACACATGGTGGCGGTAACGCCTTCAGGATACGAGGTGCTGACGCCGTGGCCAGGCGGCACGGGGGCTTACGCGCCGGTGTGACTCGCCGTCCGGGAGCCGCTGCCGCCAACACTTCAACGTAGCGACGAAGCTATCAAAATTGATAGCAAGCAACCCATATTCCACGAGGGCTAGCGGCCAATTTCCGCAACAATTTCCACTAAAAAACCCAAAATGGGTATTTCCTTCAGAACCGCGCATCCAGCCAGCGCTTCAACTCGGCAAAGACCGGCGCAGCATCCAACTCGTTGAAGATCTCGTGGTACAGATCGTCAAAGCATTTGGCCGTCACCACTTGCTTGGGCGCTGCTGCTGCAAAATCACGGCTGCCCTGCGCATTGAGCAGATGGTCGTCACCGGCATAGATAAGCAGCGTGGGCACCATCCACTGGGGGGCCAGGGCCAGGGTTTGCGGGCCAGCTTGCGCAATGAAGCGGGCCAGTCGCGCTGAAATGCGGTCATGCACCATCGGGTCGTTGCGGTAAGCGGCCACCACGGCCGGATCGTGCGAGATGTATTGCGGCTGGACGCCGTTGCCCACGCGCAGGTTGGGCGCGATCTTCGGCAGCACAGCGACCAGCAACTTCTGGAAACTGTTCATACCCGCATTCAGCGCCGGTGACGACATGACCAGGCCATCCACCGGCCGGATGCCCAGCGAAACAAAGCGCCCGGCGACCAGGCCGCCCATGCTGTGACCCAGCACGATCAACGGCATCTGCTTGCTCATACGGGCGCGCGTGCTGTCGACAATGTCGGCCAGGTCGTCGAGCAGGCGGGTATCGGTGGGCAGGCTGCCACGGGCACCGCCGGACTCACCGTGGCCGCACTGGTCGTAACCGCGCACCGCAAAACCCCATTCATTGAGCTGGCGCGCCACGTGCTCGTAGCGCCCGGCGTGCTCCCCCAGACCGTGGACCAGCACCACGACCCCCCGCAGGGGCACGTCGGGCTCCAGCGGCCAGTCCTGGATGACGACGTTGTCGCCGTCGCTGGCGACAAAGGTGGAGAGTGTGGATTCCGCGGTCATGTTTCAGTTCAGGGAAACTGGGCGATAACGTGGGCCACCGCCGCGGTCAGCTTCTTGGCATAGGGGATGTGCAGAAACTCGTTGGGGCCATGGGCATTGCTCTTGGGGCCGAGCACGCCACACACCATCATCTGCGCGGCCGGAAAGCCCTTGGACAGCATGTTCATCAGCGGGATGGTGCCGCCCTGGCCCACATAGCCGCAGGGGGCGCCAAAGTGGGTTTGCGACGCTGCGTTCAACGCGTCCTCAAACCACGACGCCGTGTCGGGCGCGTTCCAGCCGGTGGCGCTGGACAATCTTTCGAACGTCACCCTGGCCTGGTAGGGTGCGTTGTCTTCCAGCAAGGCCTTCAGCTCTTGCACGGCCGTGGCGGCCTCCACCAGGGGTGGCAAGCGCAGGGACAGCTTGAACGCCGTGTAGGGGCGCAGCACATTGCCGGCGTTTTTCATCTCGGGAAAGCCGTCGGCACCGGTCACGCTGAGCGTGGGCAGCCAGGTGCGGTTCAGCAAGGCCTGCAACGGGTCGGTGGTGGTGGGCAGCGCGAAGGCGGTGGCACCGCCGCAGTCGTAATGGGCCCACGGAAAGCGCTTGTAGATTTCGTCGCCCAGAATCGCAGCGGTGGCCTTGGCCTGGCTGAGCCGGTCGGCCGGCACCTCGCAATGGAAGCTGGCCGGCAGCAGGCGCCCGGTGGCGCTGTCTTCCAGCCGGTCCAGCACCTGGCGCATGATGCGAAAGCTCGACGGCACCAGACCGGACGCATCACCCGAGTGCACGCCTTCGGTCAGGATTTCCACCTTGAGCACGCCACTGGCCATACCACGCAGGCTGTTGGTCAGCCAGAGCTGGTCGTAGTTGCCGGCACCCGAATCCAGGCACACCACCAGAGCCACCTCGCCAAGGCGCGTCTTCAGCACGTCGATGTAGGGCAGCAGGTCGTAGGAGCCGCTTTCTTCACAGCTTTCGATCAGGCCGACGATGCGCGGATGCGGCACGTTCTGGGTCTTCAGCGTCTGGATGGCGGCTATGGCCGCATAGGCTGCATAGCCGTCGTCCGCACCTCCGCGTCCGTACAGCTTGCCGTCGTCGATCTTAGGTGTCCACGGGCCCAGGTCATTGCGCCAGCCGGAGAACTCGGGCTGCTTGTCCAGGTGGCCGTACATCAGCACCGTCTGCGTGGAGCCGACCTTGGTGGCCGGCACTTCAAAGAACAGCACCGGGGTGCGCCCCGGCAGGCGCACTATTTCCAGCACCAGGCCGGTCACTTTCTGGGCCTCGATCCAGGCGGCGGTGTTGCGCACCACAGTGTCGAGGTAGCCGTTGGCGGCCCAGTCGGCATCGAACATCGGCGACTTGGCGGGGATGCGGATGTAGTCCTGCAACTGGGGCACGATCTGGTCGTCCCACAGCGTGCTGACCTGGCTCAGGGTGTGTGCCGCATTCAGCACGGATGGGGGTATACGGGCGTTCATGGGAATCTCCTGGCGTGCCATGGTGGCAAGCAAAGCGCCATCATGCCACGGCTTGGGCCGGCTTGGGCCGGCTTGTACCGGGCTGGGCAGGCCGCAAAAGCTTGCTACAGTGGTGTGCATTCCCATCCGCACTTTTTCACTGGAGTCTTCCATGGTTTTTGCATTGTCCCGGCACCTGCCTTCCAAAGTGACCCGTCGTCTGGCGCTAGCCACAGCCGCAGCGGCCCTGTGCCTGGGTAGCCTGGCCCAGGCGCAGACCGGCACCGTCAAGCTGCTGGTGGGTTTTCCGCCCGGTGGTGGCACCGACGCCATTGCCCGCACGCTGGCCGACAAGCTCAAGGACCAGCTTGGCGTGCCGGTGGTGGTGGAGAACAAGGCCGGCGCCGGTGGCCAGATCGCGGCGCAGACACTGAAGGCCGCAGCGGCGGACGGCACCACGCTGTTCCTGTCGCACGACCACACCGTGTCCATCCTGCCCCTGGTGGTGAAGAACCCCGGGTTTGAGCCGGCCCGCGACTTTGTCGCCGTGGGCGGTTTTGCCACCTTCGTCAACGCCCTGGCGGTGTCGGGCGGTACACCGGCCAAGTCCGTAGCCGAGTATGTGGCCTGGGTGCGCAACCAGGGCGCGGGCAAGGGCACGGTCGGTGTGCCGGCGCCGGCCTCGGTCCCCGAATTCCTGGTCAAGATGATTGGCCAAAAATACCAGCTGGACCTGCAATCTGCCCCCTACCGTGGCAGCGCGCCCATGATGGGCGACATGCTGGGCAACCAGATTGCGGCCGGCACCGGATCCGTTCCGGACTTCATTGAAAACCACAAGGCCGGCAAGATCCGTGTCGTCGCCGTGATGGGCAGCGCCCGCCAGGCCATCCTGCCCGATGTTCCGACCTTCGCGGAGTTGGGACTGGCCGGATTTGAGGATCTGCCGTACTACGGCATTTTTGCCCCGGCGGGCACACCACCGGCCACCATTGAAAAACTCACCGCCGCACTGGCCAAGGTCGTCGCCCTGCCGGAGGTGCGCGAACGGCTCACCGCCATGGGCCTGAGCGTGGGCTACATGACACCGCAACAGCTGACAGCCCGCGAGCAGGCCTACAGCCAGACTTGGTCACGCATCATCAAAGCCACCGGATTTGTGCCGCAGTAGGGTGGTAAGCCCCCACGCTTGCCACTGCCCCGGCATCGGCTTGCAAAGCCGAGGACGCAAGTGCTGCGCTGCCCCCCGAAGGGGGCCGCATTTTGCCTTGGGGCGGCCCGGCGGCAAAACCTAGGCCGCCGCCAGTGTGGCCTTAGCGGTGGCAGTCTTGCGGCGCGGTTTGGCCGGTTTTGCGCCCACCACGGGTAACGCAGGCGGCTTGCCCACAGCGGCGCGGGGCTTGCGCCGGGTTGTACGTTGCGCCAGCGCAAGGTATTGCTGGAAGCTGTCGCGTAGGCACTGGGCCAGCACCTCGGGGTCGGGCAACTGCTCATAGCAGGCGGTGAAGGACACCACGATGGTGTCGTTGTAGCCGGTGACCGAAAACACCAGACCCATGCCGTCGGAGATCGGCATGATGGCGGACAGGTAGGTCAGCCGCGCACCCTGCAAATACAGCGGCACCCGTGAGCCGGGCACGTTGGTGATGGCGCAGTTAGCCAACGGCGCCCAGTCGCCCAGCAGGGCGGAGGCCGAGCGCAGCATCTTGCTGGTTGCGGCAATGGCCAGCGACGGCGCCTGCTGCGCCAGGCTGGTCAGCTCACGGGCGCTGATGGCCTGCGCCATGACCGACGACGACGAGCTGGCCGCCTGGATGGCAACCAGGCGCTCCACGGGGTCGGCAATATCGGTACCCAGTGCCACCCGCACCCACGAGAAGCTGGTCTGGGGGTCTGACTCCAGATCGCTGTGCACGGCGATGGGCGCCGCGGCGACCAGGCTGTCGTCAGGCAATTCGTCCTGCTTTTCCAGGTAGCAGCGCAAGCCACCGGCGCAGACGGCCAGCACCACATCATTGACCGAGGCATTGGGCGCCAGCGTTCGGATCGATTTGAAGTCTTCCAGCGCAAAGCGGCGGGTCTCAAACACCCGGTGCGGCGAGACCTCGGTATTGAAACGGGTCACGGGGAAGGCGTGGGGCTGGCCCAGGATCTCTCCGGCAAAGGTCTTGGCCGTGGACTTGATCGCGGTCCAGCCGGCGCTCAGGGGCTGCGCCATGCGCAGTGGAAAGGTCACGAAATTCAGGCCGGCCAGCCAGAACAGCTGCAGGTTGCCCGGCGCCGTTTCCGGGAACCAGGGTGCGGCCGGCACGGGTGGCGCGGCGGCCGGCGACAGGTCATGCAGCAGTTTGGTGATCTCGTTGCCGTTGGCCACGTCGATAGCCGCATGGTGAATCTTCAGTAACACGGCAAAACTGCCCACTGGCAGATCCAGAAAACTGTCCAACCCCTCGATGACGTACATCTCCCACAGCGGGCGCTGGCGGTCCAGCGGACGGGCATGGATGCGTGCCGACTGGATGCAAAACTGGCGCCAGTCGCCTGGTTTGGGCAGTGCAATGTGGCGCACGTGGTATTCAATGTTGAAGTTTTCGTCTTCTACCCAGTACGGGTAGTCCAAGTCCATGGGTACGCGCAGTATCTTTTCGCGAAAATTGGGGAGTTGGTCGAGGCGGCTTTCGACGTGGGCCTTGATCTGCTTGAAGCGAACCACGCCACCGGGCGCGGTGGACTGGTCATAAATGTGCACCAGCGTGACGTTGGAATTGGCGTGCGCAGTGTCTGAATAGATGAAGGCTGCGTCGTGTTCGCTCAGTTGGCGCATGGTTGTCTTTCTGAAGTCAGGTCGGGGCGGGAGCCGTGGTTTCAGGAACCGTCCCCGTGGTCAAACTCAACACCCGTGCCAGCAGGCCCTGCGGCGCAAATGGCATCCATTCCCCTTCAGGCTGGGCCAGCCGGTCTGCCACGATGGCCAGCACGATGCCATTGAAACCCAGGCCGATGTGGCTGCCCGGAACCTGGATGTTTTCATGCAGGGCCGGATCACCGTCGATGGTGGCTTCCTGGGGCGGCACGACGCCGTCGGACAACGAGTACAGGCAGCTGGTGGGCACGGCCAGCCGGCGGCGCTCACGCATGGCTTTGGCCCGGGGTTGCATCATGTGGGCCGATGCGCCCAAGCGGTGGGACACCAGACGGTACAGTGCCTTGACAGCCGTAGGCGACTGGCTGCCGGACTGGGCATCCACACTGACGGGGCTGCCCAGGGTGATGATGGAGCGCACGCAATCGAGCGTACTTTGGGCGCCATACAGTGAGAAGACACCGCCCAGGCTCCAACCCACCAGGCTGACCTTGCGCCCGGTGATGTGGTGCAGGTAGCGGATTTTCTGGGGCAGGGCATTGGCGTGTTTGCTGCGAAAGCCGACATTGCGTCCCAGCCCCCACATGTGGACGTCGTAACCCTTGTTCTGCAGGAACAGCTTCAACGCAATCAGGCTCGACTCGCTGGCCATGAAGCCCGGCACCAGCAGCACCGGGTGTCCATCACCCTGGGGCGCCTCCATCAGCAATGGCAGGGAGGCCGGCAACAAGGCCATTTCCAGCAGACCGCGTCCCTCCAGCAGCGAACTCAGCGCATGCGGTGCACCGACATGGGCGTGGCGAACGACGGGACGGCGACGGGGCATGGGACAGGCTCCAGGATCAAAACGGTGCTAACGGTTTACAGTCTAAGACGAATTGGCAGCGCATTGTTTAGGAGACTTGCCTAATGCGATGCATAGGTGACACCCCCCAAAGGGGTTTGCGGCTAGATCTGCGCGTCAATGCCAATGTCCGTATCGTGCGGCGCCACCAGCGGCAAACGGATCAGGAATTGCGTGCCAACGCCCAGGCTGGACTCCACGTCCAGCGTTCCGCCCAGGACCTTCTTCACCAGATTTTCCACAATCGTCATGCCCAGACCGGTTCCACCCCGTCCGATCTTGGTGCTGAAAAAAGGCTGGAAGAGTTGCGCCCGCAGCGCCTGTGACATGCCGATGCCGTTGTCCACGATGTGCAGTGCAACCCACCCTTCAGCAGGCTGCGCGCTGATACGAACACGACCATCCGTGCGGCCTTCAAAGGCGTGCAGGTAGGCGTTGTTGATCAGGTTGATCACCACCTGTCCCAGCGCACCGGGAAAACTGTCGAATAGAAGGCCGCGTGCAACGTCGACCTCTACGCGGTGCGGGTACCGTTTGAGACTGGGACTCAAGGTGTCCAGCACTTCCTTGACCACGTCCGCCAGGTCAAAGCTGCGCCGTTGTTCGCTGGCCTGGTCAGCCGCCACCTGTTTGAAATTCTTCACCAGATCTACCGCGCGGTGCAGGTTGCGCTCGATCAGGTCACCACCTTCCCTGACCTCCTGCAAAAAGGTGCTCAGGTCCGAGCGCTTGAGCTGCCCCGTTTCGGCCAGGCCCTGCACCCGCTTGGCCATGTCGGCACAGGTGCTGGCGGTGATCAGGCTGTTGCCCAACGGGGTATTCAACTCGTGGGTCACACTGGCAACCAGGGTCCCCAGGGTTGCCTTCGCTGCGCTGCGGGCCAGCGCCTCCTGCGACTGGTGCAGGGTTTGCATGGCGGCGCTCAATTGGGCCGAGCGCTCTTCCACGCGCTGTTCCAGCGTCTCGTTGATGTCCCGAATCCGGTTTTCGGCCCGTTTGCGCTCGGTGATATCCAGGTAGGTGGACACCATGCCGCCGTCGGGCGTGGGCTTGCCCATGATTTCGAGTGTGACGCCGTCACCGGGGCGGGTACGCTCAAAGTGGTGGGGCAGGAATTGCCTGGCGACTTCAATGCGCGCACGGGCCAGTTCCTGCACATCGCCCGGGCCATACTCGCCGCGCTCGGCGTTGTAAAACGCCAATTGCTCGAATGGGACGCCCGGTTGGCACAGCTCCGCGGGCAATTCCAGCAGTTCGCCAAACTTCTGGTTGCACAACTCGATCTTCAGATCGGCGTTGATAAAGCTGATGCCCTGGTTCATATTGCTGACGACCAGCTCCAGCAGCGCGGCTTTGCGGGCCAGCTCGGCCTCCCGGTGGCGCAGTTCTGCGGTGCGCGCCTCGACGCGCAGTTCCAGTTCGGCACTGAGTTCGCGCAGGGCCTGTTCCCGCTGGCGGGGAACGGTGACGTCGGTATAGGTGGTGACCATGCCGCCCAGGTGCAGGGGATGGCCACAGACCTCGATGATCGAGCCGTCGGGGCGCACCCGCTCGAAACGGTGGGCCAGGAACTTCCTGGACAGTTCCAGCCGCTGGCGCACCTGCTCCTCGACATCCCCGGGGCCATATTCCCCCTGCACTGCGTTGTAGCGCAAGGCGTCCTGCATGGTGACACCCGGTCGGCACAGGGCATCCGGAAAACCTAGCATCTCCTGGAAGCGCCTGTTGGCGGCGACCATGACCAGGTCGCGGTCAAACACGGTGAAGCCGATGTCGAGTTGATCCAGCCCTTCCGCGAGGAGGGCCAGTGTGCCACCAGAGCCCAGTTCAATTGCCATGCACCTCAGTCTACCCCGGTACCCCGGCAAGCGGAAAGAAACCGAAACCGGTGCTTGCGCGCCGCTCAGGGAAAACCCCCGCGCTTTTCCTATTGGTCTTTTGCGATAAGTAGGTAACAGTCAGCGATACAAACACAGGAGACAAGCATGCCAATTTCTTCCACTCTCAAAGCCCTGTTCGTTGCAGGCACAGCGTCATTTTTGATGGCTGGTTTGGCAACCGCGGCGGACCAGGGCTCGGCGGCCGAGGCGGAGGCCATGGCCAAGAAAGCCGTGGCTTTCATCAAGGCCAACGGCCCCGAAAAAGCAGCAGAAGAGTTCACCAACGGCAAGGGCTTCAAGGACCGGGATCTGTACATCAGCTACCTGGACTTCACCGGCAAAATGCTGGCACACGGCAGCAACCCCAAGCTGGTCGGCAAGGACCTGATCGACCTGAAAGACCCCGAAGGCAAGTTCATGGTGAAGATGGCCATCGACGTAGCCAAGACGAAGGGCCGCGGCTGGACCGAGAACTACAAGTTCAAGAATCCGACCACGGAAAAACTGCAGGAGAAGGCCATGTATGTGGAACGCGTGGGCGACACCTATGTGGGCGTGGGCATCTACAAATAGCCAACCGCGGCGTCAGGCTGCCCCGAACAGCCTCGCCGCCAGCCCCGCCAGCCCACACACTGCAATAACGGGAATCACCCCCACCTTGTAGCGCAACAGCGCCACCGCTGCCGCAGCGGCCAGCAGCAGCGCCAGCCAATCCACGCTAGAGGGAAATGTGACACCAGCCCTCGTGGATATTGCGATATGCGCTATGAAAAACAGAGCAAGACTGGCGATCACGCCAACCACCGCCGCGGTGATGGCGGTCAGCGGGGCGGTCAGGTGCAGCTTGCCGTGCGTGGATTCCACCAGCGGGCCGCCGGCCAGGATGAAGAGGAAGGACGGCAGGAAGGTGAACCAGGTCACCACCGTGGCGGCCAGCGCGGCGCCCAGAAACTGCGCGTTGGGCCCCAGCACCTCCTTGGCCCAACCGCCGACAAAGCCGACAAAGGCCACGACCATGATCAGCGGCCCGGGTGTGGTCTCACCCAGCGCCAGGCCATCAATCATCTGCACGCCGGTGAGCCAGCCAAAGTGCTCGACTGCGCCCTGGTAAACATAGGGCAGCACGGCGTAAGCACCGCCAAAGGTCAGCAGCGCCGCCTTGGTGAAGAACCAGCCCATTTGCGCCAGCGTGCTGTCCCAGCCCAGGGCGGCCACCAGTGCGCCCATGGGCAACAGCCACAGCGCCGCGCCGACCACCGCCACGGCCGCCAGGCGCGCGGGTGACCAGCGCGCATGGGGCGGCGTGGGGGTGGTGTCGCCAATCAGCCAGTCTGCCTCGCCGGGTTTCACGGCGATGGACTTGGCCGCACCATGCCCCCCCGCGCCCGCAAACTGCTGGGGCGCCCAGCGCGCGCCCAGCCAGCCGATGAGCGCAGCACTCGCAACGATCCATGGGAACGGAACATGGAACACGTAAATCGCTACGAAACTCATAGCTGCAACCGCCCAGAGTACGGGGGCTACCGTGGGTTTCTTCAAGGTCTTGGAGCCGATGCGGTGCACCGCCTGCAGCACGATGGCGGCCACCGCCGGCTTGATGCCGTACAGCACGCCGGCCACCCAGGGCACATTGCCAAAGGCCACATAGACCCAGCTCAGGGCTATCAGCAGGAACAGCGAGGGCAGCACAAACAGCGCGCCGGCCACGACGCCGCCCCAGGTGCGGTGCATCAGCCAGCCGATGTAGGTGGCCAGCTGCTGCGCCTCGGGGCCGGGCAGCAGCATGCAGTAGTTCAGCGCGTGCAGGAAGCGCGACTCCGAGATCCAGCGTTTCTCATCCACCAGTTCGCGGTGCATGATGGCAATCTGCCCGGCCGGACCGCCAAAGCTGATAAAACCGAGCTTGAGCCAGAAGCGAAAGGCCTCGCTGAATGGGACGGTGCGTGGGACACTGGGCGGCAGAGCGTGCTGCTCCGTGTCCCCCGCCCTCTGCGCGGGCTCCTCCTTGACCTGCGCAGAACGCTCTGCCACCCCGTGTCCTGGCTGGTTGGTTGGCTCCGCGCTCATGCCGGGGCTCCCACCATGGTTTCGGGCTTCCAGTTGTGGGCCTCGTCCTGCACGGCGACACGGTCGCGGCACCAGGCGTACAGCGCGTCGTACAACGGCATCGCGGCCTCCAGCATCGCGTGGTCGTCCTGCGCATGCAGGCGTGACAGGCCCAGGGAGAACGCCAGCAGCCCGGCGGACTGCGGCGACAGATCCAGCCGGTCCGTATCGGCGCCACGCACTATGGTGGCCAGCAGGTCCAGCGCAGCGTCGTGCAAATCGAAGCCTAGGAGCAAGGCGTCAAAGCTGCACAGCGCGCCCACGTGGGACACAGGCGCACCGGGAATGTCATAGGCCACGGCACCTCGTTCTTTTGCCTGCGCCAGCACCTGGCTGGTCGGCACATAGAAGAATTCGGCACGGGGATCGATGAAGCGGCGGATCAGCCAGGGGCAGGCGATGCGGTCGATCTTGGGTCGCTCGCGCGTGATCCAGCGCGAAGGCTGCTCGCCGGTCACACCCCAGTCGGCCCGCTTGGCAAAACTCAGCGGTGGCCGCTCGCGCCACTGGGCAATCGCCTGGGCGTCGTCCGCACCGTCCTGGCCGCCTTCTATGCCACCGGCCACGCGGTGGGCTTTCCAGCCAGCGGCCTGCAACGCGGTCACGGCGTCTTCGCTGACGTTGTGGCCATAGACGCAATAGACCAGCACCTCGCGCGGCGCGTGGGATGCGGCAAAGGCAGCGACGTCCTCGGGCACGCAGCGCTGGGCGCAGGCCAGCAGGCGCGGGCTCTCGTCAAAGCGTGGTTGGCGGCGCACATCCAGCACCAGCGGGGTGTCGGCACGGCCGAAGCGAGCGTTAAAGGCCGCTGGGGAAACGGAAAGAATAGACGGATTGGTGGTGTCCACGGATTACTCCTGTTGCGTTACCAGCAATTGGATGGGACACCATCTTGGAGCCAGTTTGGCCCGACACCGGGGAGCTGACACCCCGATGGGCGCACTGTAGCACAGGCCCGTGGCGACGGGAAAACCCCAAGTCGGTAGGCCTCGACAGGACCGTCATCCGTGACTAAGATCAATTTCCGTTGAAAGGGAGCCACCATGAACCAATGGATCAAGCGCGCCGGCCTGGGTTTTGCGCTATTGCTGATTTTGGGCGTCGCGGCCCTGTTGTTTGGCAACATGCTGGGTGAGCAAAAACGCCAGCGCATGGTGGACATCCCGGTACAACCCGTCGCGTGGGCGACCGACGCAGAAGGAATAGCGCGGGGCCACTACCTGTTTCGCTCGCGTGGCTGCGCCGATTGCCATGGCAGCGCCGGCGAGGGGCGCGAATTCATCAACGATGGCAAAGGCATGCGCATAGCCGGTCCCAACATCACGCCGGGCGGGCCGGTTGGCCGCTACACGGCGCAGGATTGGGTGCGCGTCATCCGCCATGGCGTGAAGGCCGATGGCCACGCGGCCTTCATCATGCCCAGCGAGGACTACAACCGCTTCACCGACGCGGACGTCGCCGCCATCGTCGGTTACGCCCGCACGCTGGCGCCCCGCACGGGCGGCGCGGCTGTCATCGAATTGCCACTGCCGGTCATGGTGCTGTATGGGCTCGGTGCCATTCGGGACGCGTCGGAAAAGATCGACCACAAACTGCCCGCAGCCCAACCGGTGGCTGTAGCCGTCAACGCCGAACACGGCGCCTACGTCGCCAATATGTGCATTGGTTGCCACGGCCCCGGTTTGTCGGGGGGCAACATTCCCGGTGGCCCACCCGACTGGCCGGCCGCCGCCAACCTGACACCGGGCCAGGGCAGCGCCATGCTGCGCTACCCCGACGCCCAGACCTTTGTCACCATGCTGCGCGGGGGCAAGCGCCCCGACGGCAGCGCGATCAAGGTCATGCCGTTTGATTCCTTGCGCGAATTGAACGACACCGACGCACTGGCGCTGTATGCGTTCCTGAAAACCGTTCCGGCCCGCGCGGCGGGCCAGCGCTGAAGCCCGATCGCGGCCCGAACACGCCGGCTAGGCCGGGTCGCGTGGCAACGCGAGTTTGTAGACCGAGGTGCCCGCACGCAGATTGGGCAGGAAGCGCACGGTGTGCCCGCCCTGCAGGCCAAAGCTGTCCCGCACCTGCAGGCCGTTGCGCACCGCCAGTGCCGCCAGATCGGCGTGGGTGCCGACGCGGATGTTGGGCGTGTCATACCACTGGTAGGGCAGGCGCTTGGTCACCGGCATGCGGCCCTTGAGCACACTCAGCCGGTTCGGCCAGTGGGCAAAGTTGGGGAAGGCGATGATGCCGACACGGCCCACCCGCACGGTCTCGCGCAGCATGACCTCGGCATTGCGCAGGTGCTGCAGGGTGTCGATCTGCAGCACCACGTCAAACGAGGCGTCGTCAAACATCGCCAGGCCTTCGTCCAGGTTCAGCTGGATGACATTGACACCGCGCTGCACGCAGGCCAGCACATTGGCGTCATCAATCTCCACGCCGTAGCCGGTGCAGCCGCGGGTCTGCTGCAGGTGAGCCAGCATGGCGCCGTCGCCGCAGCCCAGGTCGAGTACGCGGGAACCTGGCGGCACCAGCTCGGCCAGGGCATGCATGGTGTGAATATCCGTCATGCGGCAGCTCCTTGCGCCATGCTATCGAAATAAGAGCGCACCACGCCCATGTAGCGAGGGTCATCGAGCAAAAAGGCATCATGCCCGTGGGGCGCGTCGATCTCGGCGTAGCTGACGTCGCGCTGGTTGTCCAGCAGGGCCTTGACGATTTCGCGGCTGCGCTTCGGCGCAAAACGCCAGTCGGTGGTGAAGCTGACCAGCAGGAATTTGCAGGTGGCCCGCTGCAACGCCTGGCTCAGGTCTCCGCCAAAGGCGCGGGCCGGGTCGAAGTAGTCCAGCGCCCGCGTGATCAGCAGGTAGGTGTTGGCATCAAAGTATTCGGCAAACTTGTCGCCCTGGTAGCGCAGGTAGCTCTCGATCTGGAACTCCACGTCCTGCGTGCTGTATTTGTAGCCACTGGCGCTGCCCAACACGGCTTCGCGCAGTTGCCGGCCAAACTTCTCGTTCATCACGTCATCGCTCAGATACGTGATGTGGCCAATCATGCGGGCGATGCGCAGGCCGCGCTTGGGCACGGTGCCGTGTTCGTAAAAGTGCCCGCCATGGAAGTCGGGGTCGGTAACGATGGCCCGGCGCGCCACTTCGTTGAAGGCGATGTTCTCGGCCGTGAGATTCGGCGCGCTGGCCACCACGACGGCATGGCGCACGCGGTCCGGGTATTGCAGCGTCCAACTGAGAGCCTGCATGCCACCGAGCGAGCCGCCCATGACGGCGGCCAGCGTCTGGATGCCCAGCGCATCGAGCAACCTAGCCTGGGCATTGACCCAGTCTTCCACGGTGACCACCGGAAAGTCGGCACCGTAGACGTGACCCGGCGTATCCGGGTTGGCGTGCATGGGGCCAGTGGAGCCAAAGCAGGAGCCCAGGTTGTTGACGCCGATGACGAAAAAGCGGTTCGTGTCCACCGGCTTGCCGGGGCCGATCATGTTGTCCCACCAGCCCTCGGAGTTGGCCTGGCCCTCGTAGACGCCGGCCACATGGTGGGAAGCGTTCAGGGCGTGGCAGATCAGCACGGCGTTGCTGCGATCGGCATTGAGCGTGCCGTAGGTCTCGTAGCTCAGGCGGTAATCGCGCAGCGACGCGCCACCCTGCAAGGGCAGCGGCGCCTCGAAGTGAATGGACTGTGGTGTGGCAAACATACAAAAAAACCCGGCAATGCTAGTCTTTCAACTAAGGGCAGTACCGGGTGGCGCATGTCTTTAGCTGAACTTATAAAGCGCCCGCAAGCGAAAGCAAATCGGCGCGGGGGCAGTATAGCAATTTGGCCGATTCAGTGGGCTGCGCGCTGGCGCAGCCACCGCATCAGGGGTCCGATCAGGGGGAGCTTCTCGTACAGCTCCTCGGCGGCGTCCCAGTAATCGCGATGGTCCAGGATGCGGCCATCGGGCGCCAGTTGCAGATGCGATGTGCCACAGATGCACTGGTCGACATCGCCGCGAAAACGCCGGAAGCGGAAATGGAATTCCCAGACCAGAAAGCAGTGCGCGCCGTCCACCACCCGCCGCGTCACCACAAAGCGCGGTTCCATCAGCGCCTCATACATGTGCCGAAACACGCCCTGGATCGCCACCAGCCCACGGATGTCATTGAACGGGTCCTTGAAGTGCGCATGCTCCGTGTAGATGGCGCCCAACTGGGCAACGGCCTCGGGTGTCAGCGATTCGAAGACTTCGACAATGCGATCCACCGCAGCGGCGGGAGGACACTCGCGCCGGTTGGGAGCGCTGGTTGCGGTGGGTGGGGACATGGTGGGAGCGGTCTCGCAAGTGGGCGGGTGGGACGGGCGTATCAGGCGCCGGCCATACGCCGGGTGACCGCAAAGAAGGCGCGGTAGGGCAGCCATTGCAGCAGTTTCATCCAGACCGTGAAGCGCTTGGGGAAATGGATCTCGAACGCGCCACTGGCCCAGCCCTGCAGGATACGCCGGGCGGCCACCTCGGGCGTCACCAGCGCCGGCATGGGAAACGTGTTCTGTGCCGTGAGCGGCGTCGCCACAAAGCCCGGGTTGATCAGCGACACGCCGATGCCGCGCGGGCGCAGATCGGTGTAGAGACTTTCCGCCAGATGGATCAGTGCGGCCTTGGTCGGCCCATAGGCCAGGCTCTTGGGCAGGCCGCGGTAGCCGGCCACGCTGGCAACCAGGCTGATGTGCCCACGGCCTTGCGCCAGCAGCACCGGCAGCAACGCATCCAGCAGGTTGAGCGCGCCGACGTAGTTGACGGCGTTGTGGCGCAACATGTCTGGCAGGTCGAAGGCTGTGGCCGTGTGGGCGCGGTAGTGGCCCGCGCAATAGACCACGCAGTCCAGGCCGCCCGCCCCTGCCAGCGTGTGTGCGGCGGATCGCAGGGCCGCCGCATCCGTCACATCCAACGGGAGCGCCATGGCGCCCGGATGCTGCGCCACAAACTGCTGCAGGGCCGCACCCTGGCGTGCCGACACGACCACGGCAGCCCCGCGTGCATGCAGTGCCGCGGCAGTTGCCCGGCCAATGCCGCTGGAGGCGCCGACCAGCCAGACCCGCTTGCCGGACCAATCCCGCATCACCGGATTGAGTGCCATCTAGGAACCCCGTTTGAAGAAGCTGAGCGTCACATCACCCAGGTGCACGCCCCACTTGGACATGGCGGCGCGGTTGAGCATGACGCGACTGTCCATGCGGTACATCCAGTCGTCCATGTCCACCTCCACCGTTTTGCCGTCCACTGGCAGGCTCAGCACATAGCGCCAGCTGAACGCATTGCCGCTCTGCTGGCCACGGGCTTCTCCGACCACGTCGTCGGCACGGCCGCTGAACCGGCCCTCGCCCAGGTCGGTCAGGCGCCAGATGCGGCGCTGGGTCGTGCCATCCGAGTAGGTGAAGGCCTCGTCCAGCACGCCGTTGGGGCCGTCCCAATGGCAGTCCATGACCACGGTAAAGCGCTTGACCACCTTGCCGCTGCGGTCGGTGAACAGGCCGTAGGCGTCCAGCGTGCCGTTGAAGTACTCACGCAGGTCCAGCAGCGGGCGCTCGCTGGCGTAATCGGTCACGGCAGGGGTGCTGCATCCGGTCAGGGCTGCCGCGAGCGCACCCGTTGCGCCCAGCATGAGTTGTCTACGTCGCATGGTGATGGACTCCCGGTTTGGCGATGAAGTGGAAATAGAGGGCAGCTGCTGCCAGGAGCTTGAAGGCACAGGGCACCAGGCAATAGACCCAGGTCAGCGCCTGCAGGGCTTGCGGCTCGCGCGCACCGGGCGCGTAACCCAGCAGGTTCAACAAGGGCAGGGCGATGCCGGCAGCCAAAGACAGGTTGAGCTTGGACACCAGATTCCACCAGCCGAAGTACAGGCCCTGCAGGGGCGTGCTGCCACTGCGTTGCACGATCCCCGTCAACAGCGCCGAGGGCAATGCCAGATCGCTGCCCAGCGCCGCACCCGACAGGGCGCAGACCAGCGCATACAGCCAGACATCGCCCGCGCCGATGGCGGTGCAGCCCAGGAACGTGACCACCGACAGGGCCATGCCAATGAACCAGGTGCGCACCAGCCCCAGACGTTGGACCACCCACAGCCACAGCGGCATCGACAACGCGCCGCACAGAAAGTAGAGCCCCAGGAAATAGCCTTGCGCCGGGCCGGTGGCCTGCACGCGATCCTGGATGAAGAACAGCACCAGGGTGGCCGGCACGGCGGCCGCGATGCCGTTGAGCGCAAACACGATGACCAGACGAACGAACGGGGCGTTGTGCCACGGCGCCCACGCGGATGCATCCGGCAACGGCGCAGCCCGATGTTGCGGTGCACCGACGGGGGGGCTCGGCGCCGCGTGCAAGGCCCAGACGCCCAGCGCCAGGGCGATCAGCATCAGCGCGGTCATGGCCCCCACGCCCCAGATGGCCGGCACCACCGCCGCCAGCAGCACGCCCACCAGCCCAAAGCCCTCGCGCCAGGCCACGACACGGCTGCGCTGCAGCGCGTCGCCGCCCAGCGCCGAGCCCCAGCTTTGGTAGGCCACGGTCAGGACACTGAAGGCGACGGACGTCAGCAGCAGCGTGATCGCCAGCCACCACAGGGCTCCACTGGACCCGGTGGCCGGCTCAAACAACGCGAAGAAGCTGCCAGCCAACGCCAGTGCGGTCACGGCCATGGACCGCCATAGTCGCTCGGACCCGCGGGCCAGGAGGCGGTCACACCAGCGACCAATCCAGGGGTCCAGCAGGGCATCGAACACACGGGTTGCCAGCAACACCGCACCCAGTGCCGCCAGGGGTACGCCAAACTGCGTGGCATAGAGGTTGGGAACCAGCACATACAGCGGCAGTGCGCAGAAGGCCAAGGGCAGACCCAGCAGACCGTAACGCAGGCCGCCTGCCAGGGAGTCCCGAGCCGCCAGCGCGTCGCTCATGGGCGCAGCCCCAGCAGGGCCGTGCGCAGGGCGGGATCCGAGGTTTGCGGAGCCAGCCAGATGCCAAAGAACATCCGCGCAAAGCGGGTGTCCGCCACCTCGCCCAGTTCCCGGCCGTTAGCTACAAACCGTGCGCCCCGCCCGGGCAGGTGCACGCCGGTGATGCGGTCGCCACGGCGCACATCGGGAAACAGCGCCGCCATGCGCGCCTCCCATTGGCCGGCCAGGGTGTCGTCCAGCGTGTCCTGGCGGCGCATCTCCGCCACGGAGCGCTGGGCAATGGCGCGGCCTTTGAGGTCACGCAGGTAGGCCAGCTCCAGGGCGAAGGTCTGTTGCTGCCAGCGGGCCGGGTCAAAGCCGGCGGGGACCCACAGGCTGGCCTTGTAAATATCCAGGCCAAAGAAGCGCAGCGTTGCACTGCCATGCAGACGGGCGTCGGGCAGCAGGCTGGCCACCTCAAGGGGTGGTGCCAATGCGCTGGCTTGGGCTGCTGGCGGTGCAGCGGGTGCCTGCAGCGCCGGCGCCTCTTGTGCAAATAGCATGCTAGCCCTCGTGAAAGCTAACAGTAGCGCTACTTTTTTCATAGCATTACTTCTGCAACGTGAACTGCATCAGCTCGATGTCACCGGTCGTGAAGGCCGCTTCGCAATACGCCAGGTAGAAGTCCCAGATGCGCTGGAAGCGGGTGTCGAAGCCCAACGCCGCCACCTCGGCGCGGCGCGCATGGAAGGCATGGCGCCAGCGCCGCAGGGTTTCGGCGTAGTCGCCGCCAAAGGCGATTTCGTCCACCACGCGCAGCCCGTGCGCGCCAGCCTGGCGACGGAACTCGGCCGGCGACGGCAGGCAGCCACCGGGGAAGATGTACTGCTGGATGAAGTCGGTGGATTCGACATAGCGTGCGAACAGACCGTCGCGGATGACGATGCTCTGGATGCAGGCGCGGCCACCGTCCTTCAACAGCCGTTGCACGGTCTGGAAGTACTGCGGCCAGTAGGCCTGGCCGACGGCTTCCACCATTTCGATGGAGCAGATCGCATCGAACGGGCCGTCTGATATGTCGCGGTAGTCCTGCAGGCGCAGATCGGCGGTCTGGCCGGTGCCGACGGGAATACAGCGTGCCATCAGGCGCTCCTGTGCATAGGCCAGCTGCTCGCTGGACAGCGTGACGCCCACCACCTGGGCATCGTAGTGCAGGCAGGCCTGCTCGGCCAGTGCGCCCCAGCCGCAGCCGATTTCCAGCACGCGGTCGCCGGCACGCACGCCGGCCTGGTCCAGCGCGCGGCGCACCTTGGCGGTCTGCGCGTCGGCCAGCGGCTGCGTGGTGTCGCCCTGGAACCAGGCGCTGGAGTAATTCATGGTCTCGTCCAGCCACAGCCCGTAGAACGCATTGCCCAGGTCATAGTGGGCGTGGATGTTGCGACGGCTGCCGGCCTTGCTGTTGCGCTGCAGGAGATGCTTGACCCGGTACGCCAAGCGTCCCACCCAGGTGCCATAGACCGCCGATTCCAGCGCCTCCCGGTTGGCAGACAGCAGTGTCAGCAGTCCTGGCAGGTCGGGCGTGCTCCAGTCACCGGCGATGTAGCTTTCGGCAAAACCGATGTCGCCGCTCTTGAGTGCGGCACTCAGCGGGTTCCAATTGTTCAGGTGCAGGTGGGCGTGCAGTGCATTGCCGATTCCGGCATCGGGTTGCGCCTGGCCAAAGCGGTGCTGGCTGCCGTCCGGCAGGGCGACGGTCAATACGCCAACTCGGAGCCGCTTCAGCAACGCCATCGCGCGGCGTGCAACAAAGGGGGCCTTGCGCAGTGGGTTGGCGGGAGATGCGGTTTGGATGGCAGTGTTCATGGCGTGTTGTGTCCGGTGCATTCAGGTAGGGGTGCTGCGCGTGACCACGGGGCCGGTGCGCTCTGGCTTGCGAAAGAAGGGAACCCGCTGACGCCACAGGCGCAGGGCCTGGCTGTGGATGCGCCAGACCACGGCCAGCGTCATCAGGGGATAGCCCAGCATCGCGTGGCGCAATGTCTTGCGGTTGAGTGGCTGCAGCGCACCGCTGATGCGGGTGTGCAACAGCAGACCGTCTGCGCCGGCATGGTGGTCCACCCGCGCGCTGATGTGGTGGTACCCATCGCGCCGGGTGACGGAGAAGCAGAATTCGTAATGGCCTTCGACCTCGCAGAAAGGGCTGACGTGGAAGACCTTGTCCGCCCGCACCGTTTTCCCCCATTGCGGCGCGTCGAGCACATAGCAGTGGCGCTCGCCAAAGGTGTTGTTGACCTCGGCAACGATGGCGCGCAGGCCGCCTCCGGCGTCCGGGGAGCGGTGGCAGTACCAGAAGCTGACCGGCTTGAAGGCATAGCCCAGCACGCGCGGGTAGGTCTGCAGCCACACCTCACCGTGCGCGTCGGCAATGCCCTGGCTTTGCAGGAGTGCATCCAGCCAGGCCAGCGCGCCGCCCTGCGAAGGCGCGCGCCCGTCACCGTGGTCGACGTCATGGAAGCTGAGCAGGCCGGTGCGGTTCGGCATCCACCCAGCCTGCGCGCCCTGCGTTTCCAGCGACTGCAGCGTGCGCATGGGCAGCATCAGAAAGTAGTTGCCATAGGTGAACTGGTTGCGCACTGGGCGGGTGCGGGCGTGGTGCACCTGTCCGAACCCGATGTGGGCGCGCGGTGGAAGATTCAGGCTGTCCGTCATGCGATACACGCTTAGGCGGCCTGGGCCAGAGGTTGTGCGTCCAACTCCGTCTGCACCTGAAGGTCCCGCAGAACGGCCAAGGCTGCCAGCTTGCCGGACTTGAGCCCGTCCTCATGGAAGCCGTAGCCGGTCCAGGCGCCGCAGTAGTAGCGGTGGCTGTCTCCCTGCAGTGACGCAACCAGGCCCTGTGCGGCAATTGCGGCCTGGTCAAACACCGGGTGGGCGTAATCGATGGTGGTCAAGGTTTTCGCCGGATCGATGGTGCCCACCGGGTTGAGGCTGACGATCACATCGGTTGGCCATGGCAGAGGTTGCAACTGGTTGATCCAGTAGTGCAGACACACCCTGGCGTCTTCCTGCAGTGGGTCGGCGGCGCGCTCATAGTTCCAGGCCGCCCAGGCGGACCGGCTCCGGGGCATCACGCGGGTGTCCGTGTGCAACACCGCAAGGTTGCGCTGGTAGCCAATGGCACCGAGCACCACACGCTCCATCCGGCTGGGCGCATGCAGCATGCGCAGCGCCTGGTCCGAGTGCGTGGCGATGATCACGCGGTCAAACAGTTCCTCACCGGCACCCGTTGTCAGCCAGACGCCGCCCGCACCGGAGTGGGCATGCGGGTCATGGCGCACCCGCTGCACCGGGCAGTTCAGGCGCTTGTCGGCAATGCCGTCTGTAATGGCCCGCACGTACTGGCGGGCGCCGCCCGGAACGGTCCACCACTGGGGCCGGTTGGTGATCTGCAGCAGGCCGTGGTTGTGGCAGAACCGCACCATGGTGGCCACGGGGAACTGCAGCATCTGGGCGGTGGGGCAGCTCCAGATGCAGGCGGTCATCGGCATGAAGTAACACTGCTGGAAGGCCTGGCCGAAACGGTGCTCGCGCAGGAAGTCTCCAAGAGTTTGCGCCAGTTCCTGGTCGCTACCCTCGCGGGCCAGGCGGGTGGTGAGTGCATTGAAACGCACGATGTCCTTGAGCATGCCCCAGAACCGAGGACTCACCAGGTTGCGCCGCTGGGCGAACAAGCCGGACAGGGAGCCTCCGCTCCATTCCAGAGGCCGCGCATCCCCGTCCTCACTGGACTGCACCGAGAACGACATGTCCGACTGGGCGGTGGGGATCCCGAGTTCCGCCAGCAAGGCAATGAGCTGCGGGTAGGTGCGTTCGTTGAACACCAGAAAGCCGGTGTCGACCCCCTGCGTGACCGATCCGCCCTGCGCATCGGGCAATGTCACATCGACCGTGTTGGTATGGCCGCCGAAGTACGCTCCAGCCTCCAGCAGCGTAACGTCGGCCTGCCCACGCAGGGCATGCGCTGCGCCCAGACCGGAGATACCTGAGCCAATGATGGCAACTTTGCGTGACACGGAATGCACTCCTGGTGGATGGATGGAATTAACTTATTGGTATCAATAGTGTCCTAACTGTATAATTTGTGACTGAATAGTTCACAATTGCACTTTAAAGACTGCACTCCGATCATGGTTACTCCAGCAACACCCAAGGCTTCCTTTCGTTCGCAGATGCTGATGGCCCGCGAGCGGGCCATCATCCAGGCCGTCAACCGGCTGCTGGCCGAAAAGGGATTCGAGGCCATGACGGTGGACCAGGTGGCAGAGGATGTGGGCATCGCCAAGGCCAGCCTGTACAAGCACTTCGCGAGCAAGGAAGACCTGGCCGCCGCGGCCATGGCCGACCTGATGGCGCAGGCGCAGGCGTTTCTGGACGGTCTGGCGCCCGCCCTGAGCGCCATCGACAAGCTGCGGACCACGGTGGAATGGACGATGCGCCTCAAGCTGGACGGGAACATGCCCACGCTGCCGAGCCAGAACTCCAGCCTGCGTGCGGCACTGATGGTGCACAAGGCCTACATGGACGGGTTGGTGGATGTCAGCGACCGGCTCGGCGCCTGGATTGAGGAGGCGCAGCAGCAGGGCGAGCTCAATCCGCAGATTCCCGCCATTGCCGTGCTGTACACCCTGTATGCGCGGGCCTGTGATCCGGTGCTGGAGTTCCTGAAGGCCTCGGAGCTGTTCAGCGATGACCAGATCATCGAGATGGTCCTGATGACCTGCTTTGACGGGCTGCGGCAACGCTAGGACTGCCCCCTATCCAGCGGCACAATGGAGCTACACCGGGTGGCGCAGTCCACCGTCAACTGGAGGAGTGACCATGTCCGAACTGTATGGGTCCGACGCCTACGCGCCGCGCGAGGTGGCGTTGCGGGTGGAGACGGTGGGCGTTGCCAAGGCGCGCATGGCGCTGCTGCCGCTCTTGATGCTGGGCATGCTGGCCGGGGCCTTCATCGGCCTGGGCGCCATGTTCTACACCCTGGTCAAGTCCGACCCCACGCTGGGCTTTGCCACCTCAGCGGTGCTGGGCGGGCTGGTGTTCTCACTGGGGCTGTTGCTGGTCGTCGTGGCCGGCGCGGAGCTGTTCACCGGCAACAACCTGCTGGCCATGGCCTGGGCCGACGGCAAGATCACCACGGCCGAGATTCTGCGCAACTGGGTGCTGGTGTGCCTGGCCAATCTGGTGGGCGCCGTTGGTTTGGCCGTGCTGGTGTTTGCCAGCGGCCACACCAGCCTGAACGGTGGCGCCATCGGCCAGCAGGTGGTCAAGATTGCGCTGGCCAAGCAAAGTCTTCCGTGGGAGCAGGCGTTCTTTCGCGGCGTGCTGTGCAATGTACTGGTCTGCATGGCGGTGTGGATGGCCATGGCCGGGCGCAGCGTGACGGACAAGATGGTAGCCATAGCACTGCCGGTCACCGCCTTTGTGGCCGCCGGCTTTGAGCACAGCATTGCCAACATGTATTTCATGCCGCTGGCCATGCTGGTGCAGCAGTGGGGCCCAACCATCCCCGTCGGCACCCCGCTGGTCAGCCTGGCAGGTATGGTGGGCAATCTGCTGCCGGTGATTGCCGGCAACCTGGTGGGCGGCAGCGTGCTGGTGGGTCTGGCCTACTACGTGATCTACCGGCGCGGCGCACCGCCGGACGCACCGACTACGCCAGCAGCGCCCACAGGCCCAGGCCCAGGAAAATAAGCGCCGACACGACGTGGACAATCCGTAAAGGCACCAATTTGGTGATTTTGTCGCCCAACCAGACCACCGGCGCGTTGGCCAGCATCATGCCCAGCGTGGTTCCCGCCACCACCCAGCCCCAGGCTTGGTACTGGGCGGCCAGCATCACCGTGGCAATCTGGGTCTTGTCGCCCATCTCGGCCAGGAAAAAGGCGACTACCGTGGTCCCGAAGACACCAAAACGGGGCGTGCCGCTGGTTTCCTCGTCGTCCATGCTGTCGGGAATCAGCATCCACACCGCCATGGCGATGAAGGAGCCACCCAGCACCCAGCGCAGCACATCCGGTCCCAGCACGGTGGTGACCCAGGCACCCGCCGCGCCGGCCAGCGCATGGTTGGCGATGGTGGCCACGAAGATGCCCAGCACAATGGGCCAGGGCTTGCGGAAACGCGCCGCGAGGATCAGGGCCAGGAGTTGCGTCTTGTCGCCCATTTCGGCGAGGGCGACGATGCCCGTGGAGATGAGGAAAGCTTCCAAGATGGTGAACTCCGGCCGGATGGTGTGAAACCCATGACTGCACGACACCCCCCGGCCAAAAACAGGAGGCGTGCAGCCAAAGGTCTCGCCAAGTCCCACCTGCGTGGAATCCGCTTGCGCCATGCCGGCCACTGCTGTGACCGAACAAGTCTGTTGACGCAAGCCCCTTTCAATGAAGAAGGGCGGCTACTCCCCAATGACAGCCGCCATTGTAGCCTTCATCAATTTTGGTGCATCAAATCCATTCTGGCGCATTTCTTGCTTTTATTTGGTGCAGTTTTGAAAATCGCATCAAAAATGCACCAATAAGCAGCATTTCACACAAAGAGGTTCACATGGAAGCACTCAAACAGGGCGCGGATGCCTTGTTCATTCTCCTCGGCGGCATCATGGTCCTGGCCATGCATGCCGGGTTCGCGTTTCTGGAGCTTGGCACCGTGCGGCGCAAGAACCAGGTCAATGCGCTGGTCAAGATCCTGGTGGACTTTTCCGTCTCCACCGTCGTGTATTTCATGGTGGGCTACGCCGTGGCCTACGGCACCAGCTTCTTTGTCAGCGCCGAGGTGCTGGCCGCCAAGAATGGCTACGAGCTGGTGAAGTTCTTCTTCCTGCTGACCTTCGCCGCCGCCATTCCCGCCATCATCTCCGGCGGCATTGCCGAACGTGCCCGCTTCTGGCCGCAACTGATTGCAACAGCTGTCATTGTTGGTTTTATTTACCCCTTTTTCGAGGGCATCATGTGGAACCAGCATTTTGGCGTGCAGGCTTGGATCAAGGCGCTAACCGGCGAAGAGTTCCACGACTTTGCGGGCAGCGTCGTGGTCCATGCGGTGGGCGGCTGGATCGCCCTGCCGGCCGTCATCCTGCTCGGTGCGCGCAGCAACCGCTACCGCAAAGATGGCGCTATCTCCGCCCATCCGCCGTCAAGTATTCCCTTTCTGGCGCTAGGTGCCTGGATTTTGACGGTGGGCTGGTTTGGCTTCAACGTCATGAGTGCGCAGACGCTGGACAAGATTTCCGGCCTGGTGGCGGTCAACTCCCTGATGGCCATGGTGGGTGGCACGCTGGCAGCGCTGGTGGCCGGCAAGAATGACCCCGGCTTTGTGCACAACGGCCCGCTGGCCGGACTGGTGGCCGTGTGCGCCGGCTCCGACCTGATGCACCCGTTGGGCGCGCTGGTGGTGGGCGCTGCGGCCGGCACCGTTTTTGTTGTGATGTTCACGCTGACACAGAACAAATGGAAGATCGACGACGTGCTGGGCGTGTGGCCGCTGCACGGCCTGTGCGGCACGCTGGGCGGTGTGGCAGCCGGCATCTTTGGCACCAAGGCACTGGGTGGACTGGGCGGCGTCTCATTCGGCGCCCAGGTGATTGGCACCGCCATGGGCGTGGCCTGGGCCGCGCTCGGCGGGCTGGTGGTCTACGGGCTGATCAAGGCCATAGCCGGATTGCGCCTGAGCCAGGAAGAGGAGTACGACGGCGCCGACCTGTCCATCCACAAGATCAGTGCATCCCCGGAACGCGAGGCGAACTGGTAATCAGATTACTTGAACCCTTCTGCTCATTCAATTCAAAATAACTGAACTACCGCAACAAGTAATTTGAACTTTCCTGGACGGTGCGGCTCGTAGACTTGACCCATATCAGGCCACTTGCCGCTTGAAGGGTGATCCATCACTTCACACCGTCGTCCATGAACACTGCATCCGTTTCCCGCCGTTACAACGGTTTTTCCATCGCCTTGCACTGGCTGCTGGCGCTAGCCTTGGTCGGCATTTTTTCGGTTGGCCTCTATATGGCCGATCTGCCGTTTTCGCCCCAGCGCCTGAAGCTCTACAACTGGCACAAGTGGGCCGGCATTTCGTTTTTGGCGCTGTCCGTCGTGCGCCTGGCATGGCGGTTGTCCCACCGGCCGCCCGCACTGCCGCAGGCCGTGACGCTGGCCATGCCCGGTTGGCAAATGCGGGCCTACCAGGCCACGCACGGTCTGCTGTATACACTCTTTTTCATCGTACCACTGGTGGGCTGGGCCTACTCCTCGGCGGCCGGTTTTCCCATTGTTCTGTTTGGGGTGCTGCCCCTGCCCGACTTCGTGGCGGCCAGCAAGCCCCTGGCTGAACTGATCAAACCCTGGCACGAGGCCTCAGCCTTCGCGCTGATGGGGCTGGCGCTGCTGCATGTCGCTGCCGCACTGAAACACCACTTGATGGACCGTGACGGCCTGCTGCAGCGCATGCTACCTGGCAAGCAGTAACACCCGTTGCAACACCCCACCCATTCGATAACCAAGGCCAATCAATGATTTCGTTCACATCCCCCATTCGCACCATCGCTGTGCTGATACTGGCAATGGCCGGTGCCGCGCTGGTCCATGCCGAGCAAAAGCTGCTGCCCGCCCAAAGTGACATCGCGTTTGTCAGCAAGCAAATGGGCGTCGCCATGGAGGGCCACTTCAAGAAGTTCGACGCACAGATCGCGTTTGATCCGGCCAAACCCGAAACCGGCAAGATCGCCCTCAGCGTCGACATTGCCAGCGCCACACTGGGCGCGCCGGAGATGGATGGCGAACTGCCCAAGGCTGTCTGGTTCAACACCGCCAAGTTTCCGCAAGCCACTTTCCAGTCCACGGCCATCAAGGGCCTGGGGGGCGGCAAGTTTGAAGTGTCCGGCAAGCTGGCCATCAAGGGCAGCGTCCGCGACACAACCGTCCCGGTCACGCTGGCCCAAAGTGGCACCACCACAACCGCCAGCGGCGTGCTGACGATCAAACGCCTGGCCTTCAAGATCGGTGAAAACGAATGGGCCGACACCTCCGCGGTCGCCGACGATGTGCAGATCAAGTTCAAGCTGGCACTGTCTGGCGTTGGCAAGCTCTGATTTTTAATTCTCCCTCTCCCTCTCTCTCTCTCAACCACACTGGAACCTGCTATGAAAAACACCCTCAAATTCTCCGCTGCGCTAGCCTTGGTCGCCGCGGCTGCCATGCCCGCACTGGCGGCGCCCGAGACCTACGCCATCGACGGCGGCCACACCTTTCCGCGCTTCTCGTACAACCACTTTGGCATGTCGACACAACTGAGCCGCTTCAACAAAACCACCGGCACGGTGGTTCTGGACAAGGCCGCCAAGACCGGTTCGGTCGAGGTGCTCATCGACATGAAGTCGGTCGATACCGGCTTCTCGGTCTTCAATGGTCACATTCAGGGCGAAGACTTCCTGGATACCGCCAAATTTCCAACCGCCACGTTCAAGTCCACCAAGGTCGTGTTCGACGGTGACAAGCCCTCCGCGATTGAAGGCAATCTGACCATCAAGGATGTCACCAAGCCGGTCACCCTGAAGGTCACGAACTTCGTGAACATGGCGCATCCCATGCTCAAGAAGGATGCGATTGGCGCCGATGCCACCGTCGTCGTCAAACGCACCGAATTCAACGCCGGAAAATACGCGCCAAACGTCGGCGACGATGTCACCATCACCGTGTCGCTCGAAGCCATCAAGCTGTAACGGGCTGGCGCCGCCCGGCGCTACGCGAACACGTTGCGCCAGGCGGTCTGTGTACCGCCTGGCCCGCGTGTTCGTCACTGAACGCCCGCCTGGCCGACACGGCCAGCGCGACAAAGTCAGATTCTTTGGCAACTGGATCGACAACACCACATTCCCACTGCGCGCACCTTCCCCATCGCAACGGAACACGTCTGTGCCGCCCTGGGCAATGGCTGGGGCAAAAAATCACTCGCTATAATTTACATAGCGCAGTGCGCTTATTTCACGAGGGCTACAGGGTGTTTTTGCCATACGTATAGCGGCCTGACAAGGACCTGACTACAGCATCCACTCTCAGGGTAAACCACGGAGCCGGGTACCGACAATCTGCCTAGACTGGCCCGGTAACACAGAAAGCGGAGACAGACCATGCAGGCGATGAGACGTTGGATCACGGGAATAGTGGGCGCAGCGGCGCTGTGCATGGCCCTGGGTGCGCAGGCCCAGTCCGGGCAGACCCTGAAGATCGGGGTCATTGGGCCGTTCACCGGTCCCTCGTCAGACTTTGGCATTCTGATGCTTCAGGGTGTTCAACTGGCCGTCGAAGAGATCAACGCCGTCGGCGGCTATATGGGACGTCCGTACGAGTTGGTGGTCAAGGACGACCAGGGCAATCCGGACGTGGGGCTCAAAGGCTCGCAGGAACTGGTGGCGGGTGGCGTCACCGCGGTGATCGGCTTCTGCAACACCGGTGTGGCGCAGAAATCGCTGGAGATTTTCCAGACCGCCAAACTGCCATTGATCATTCCCTGCGCGACCGGTTCGCCACTGACGGCCAAGTACCCGGCCCCTGAGAGCTACATTTTTCGCACCTCCGCACGCGACGCCATCCAGGCCCCGTATGTGGTGGAGGACATCATCAAGCGCGGCTGGACCAAGGTCGCCATTTTTGCCGACACCACGGGCTATGGCGACGCCGGCCTGAAGGATGTGGAGGCCGCGTTGGCGGCAAAAAATCTCAAGGCCGTGCACGTGGCGCGTTTCGCACTGGGCGTCAAGGATCTGCGCGATGAGCTGCAGGCGGCGCGGGACGCGGGTGCCGACGTGGTCTTCAGCTACACAGTGGGTTCGGAAAACGCCGTCATCGCCAATGGCCGCAAAGACCTGAAGTGGAAGGTTCCCCAGGTGGGCGCCTGGCCGCTGTCGTTCCCCTTCTTCATCAACGGTGCCAAGGAAGCCGCCGAGGGCGCGATGATGGCGCAGACCTTCATTGCCGAGCCCAGCAATGAGCGCAGGGCCTCATTTCTGACCGCGTACAAACGCAAGTTCAACAAGCCCATGGCGGTTCCGATGGCCGCTGCACAGGCCTATGACACCACCTACCTGCTGGCATTCTCGCTGTTTGGCATTCGCGATGGAAATGTGGCGGGGCCCAAATTGAAGGCCGCGCTGGAGAACATGTCACGCGTGTACTACGGGGTCGTGGCGACCTATGAACACCCGTTCAGCCTCAACGACAAGGATGCCATCTCCCAGAACATGCTGGTCATGGGCAAGGTCAGCAATGGCGTGGTGACCTTCGCGCGGCCCGAGGATGCCAAGCGCAACGCGGTGGTTAAACGCAAGAACTGACTCCCACGCCCGGGCGCTAGGTCGCGCTCGTGGAATCGCCCAGGCCGGCGGGAATGCGGGCCTTCAGCACGATACGGGTGAAGAGCCGGTCGTAGGCCGGATTCGGCGGGTACTTGCCGCCCAGGGGGTCGGTGTTTTCCTTGAACGCTGCGTCCAGCACCCGCCAGTCGTCATCACTCAGCAGCCGCTCGGCCTCGGGCAGGATCACGGTCTCTTCCAGTTGCATGTGCTCCAGGTAGAAGTCCAGGTAGCGCTGGCATGCCGCCACGCAGGTGGCCATGCGTGATTCACCCAACAGTTCCCAGGCCAGCAGCAGGTGCTGCAGTTCGCGCACGGCCTTTTCACCGTTCTGGTGGTCGCGGTCCAGCCGCGCCAGCACGTCCTGGAGTTCGGGCGCCACCCGCAGTACGCAAGGGAACAGCAACTCCGACTCTTTGGTGTGGTGCAGGCGCTCGGGAAACTCGTCGATGTAGAACAGCATGGCCCGCAGCACATCAAAAAATTGCTGCGGACTGTCTCCGGGGCCCCGCTCGATCAGCATGCGCATGGACCGCAGCATGGCGGCCAGGGACGCATGCTCGTCGCGGATGGTTTGCAGGCTCGTATGCTTCATGGCGGTCTCCGAAAGGGTTATCACAGGTCTGTGTCGACCCTTACCCCAACGATGACTTTACCCGAGCGGGTTCGCCATGATGCAAGTCAAGCAATGCGCCGTTAGAAGGCTGACCGCCGGTGCGCCGAATCTGCTACCCTTTGAACCCGATCCGACTATTTTTTATGAAAGGTTCACCGTGTCTGAATCCCAAACCTCTAGCTTGAGCTCCCAGGAAAAGTTGGTGAGCGATATCCGGGCCGTCATAGCCGATGCCGAAGAAATACTCAGGGCCACTGCAGACCAGACCGGCGAAAAAATTGCCAACCTGCGCGTGCGCATCCAGGACCGGCTGCTCGGCGCGCGCATCCGCCTGGACGCGGCAGAAGCCGCCCTGATCGACAAGACCCGGGCCGCCGCGCGCGCAGCGGACGACTACGTCCACGAGTCGCCCTGGCAGGCCGTCGGCATTGGCGTGGGTGTCGGCTTTTTGCTCGGCCTCGTTCTGGGCCGTCGCTAGACCGACCTGACGGCAAGGCATGAACAACCCGCAAGGCGATGGTGGCGTGTGGGGTGCTGCCCGGGACAAAGCCATCACCCTGCTGGCCCTCGGACAAACCCGGCTGGAGCTGCTGGGCAACGAACTCGAAGTGGCGCGGATCACGGCGATGCGCCAACTCATGCTGGCACAGGCGTTGCTGTTCTGCGTCGGTCTGGGCGTGGTGTTGACCGTTATCGGCCTGGCCCTGCTGTTCTGGGAACAGCGCCTGATGGTGGTGGCCCTGTCGGGCGCTCTGGTCTGGGCGTTGGCCCTGTACTTCTACGTTGCGATGCGCAGCGGCTCCAAGCACTCCGAACCCCTGTTCAACGCCAGTCTGGCCGAGCTGCAGGAAGACTTGCGCCAACTCAAAGCAGCCTCTGGCCATGGACGATCGCCTGATTGAGCTGTATGTGGCGCGCGGACGCTTGCGTGAGCGCATAGCCGTCCAGCGTACGCAACTGGCACGCGAGTTGGCCCCACTGGGCGGCGCCCTGCGGCTGGTTGATCGCAGCCGTGCCGTCCTGCACCAGGCAGGGCAGTGGCTGACAGCCCATCCCGGGGTAGTCTCCGTGGTGGTGGTTGCGGTGTTGGTATGGCGGCCGCGGGCGGTGTTTCGCTCGCTGCGCTGGGGCTACTCGGTGTGGCGCAGCTGGACCCGGTTGCGTGAATGGATGCATGCCGGATAATCCGCCCATGAGCCCCCCTGATCCAGCCAAAAGCCCGAACCAGCCGCTTACGTCGGACGCCGCGCCGGCGTTTGATCCGGACAAGACGGTGTCCTACCAGTCGCGCATGAAGCGGGCTCCCCGGTGGTTTGGCTCGTTTCTGGCGAGCAACAGCCGGGAAAAGAACCGCATGCGCCACGAACTGGGCAAGATCAAGGGTGCCATTCCCCTGCTGATGAAACCGCGCAACGGCAAGAAGTGGACGGCCCAGGACCGCGAGCAGCTACAGCACATGCTGCGGGCGGCATCCGCCGTCTACCCCTACCTGATCATCTGGGCCCTGCCAGGCTCCATCATTCTGTTGCCGTTTCTGGCCTGGCACCTGGATGCCCGGCGTAAGGACCGGGAACGTAAGGCTTCCAGCGCTTGAGCAGCAGCGCGTTGGTCATCACACTGACCGAGCTCAGCGCCATCGCGGCACCCGCCACCACCGGATTCAGATACCCCAGCGCCGCCAACGGAATGCCGGCCACGTTGTAGGCGAACGCCCAGAACAGGTTTTGCCGTATCTTGGCCACCGTGCGGTCCGAAATGTCCAGTGCGGCGGCAACCAGCCCCACATCTCCGCGCATCAACGTGATGCCTGCCGCATGCATGGCCACGTCGGTGCCGGTGCCCATGGCCAGGCCCACATCGGCAGCGGCCAGCGCCGGTGCGTCGTTGACGCCGTCGCCGACCATGGCCACGGTGTGGCCGCCGAGCTTGAGCCGGGCCACCAGCGCGGCCTTGTCGCCCGGCAGTACCTCGGCCATCACCTCGCCCTCATCTGGGCGCAGGCCCAGGCGGCGGGCCATGGCCTCGGCGGCACCCCGGTTGTCACCCGAGACCATGACGGTCTTGATGCCCCTGGCCCGCAGAGCGGCCAGAGCCTCCTGGGCGCCGGGCTTGGGCTCGTCGCCGAACGCCAGCAAAGCCCGCAGGACGTAGGGGCCAGCGGTGTCCGCGCCCGTACGCTCCGCAATGGCCGACACCGTGGCACCCTGGGCCTGCAGATCCAGGGACTGGGGAGCCAGCGCGCCCAATGCCACGCCCAACTCCTCCATCCAACGCAGACTGCCAATGCAATAGGTCGTATCGCCCACCACGCCCTCACTGCCCTTGCCCGGCACGGCGCGCATGGCGTCTGGCGGGTCAATGGTGAGGTTCTTCGCACGTGCCGCCTTGACCACGGCCTGGGCCAGCGGATGTTCGCTGCCGCTTTGCAGGCTGGCGGCGATGCGCAGAATATCGTCTGCCCGCAAGGCGTCGGCCGGGTCCGGCGTCAGCGCTTCGTTGACCAGAAGCGCCGTCAGTTGCGGTTGCCCCAGCGTCAGCGTGCCGGTCTTGTCAAAGGCCACCACGTCGACCTGGTGTGCCCGTTCCAGCGCCTGGGCGTCCTTGATCAGGATGCCGTATTGGGCGGCCACTCCCGTGCCCGCCATGATGGCGGCCGGCGTGGCCAGGCCCAGCGCACAGGGGCAGGCAATCACCAGCACGGCCACCGCATGGATCACGGCCGTCTCAAACGGATGGCCGGTCAGCCACCAGGCCAGCAGCGTGGCCAGTGCCAGGACCAGCACCACGGGCACAAAGACCGCGCTGACCTGGTCCACCAGCCGCTGAATGGGTGCCTTGGCCGCCTGGGCGTCTTCAACCAGCCGGATGATGTGGGACAGCACGGTGTCGCCCCCGACAGCGGTGACCTGCAGCACGACGCGGCCCTCGCCATTGATGGATCCACCGGTGAGCTTGTGACCGGCTTCCTTGTGCACCGGCAAGGGCTCGCCGGTCAGCATGGATTCGTCGACCTGGGTCTGGCCCTCCTGCAGCGTGCCATCCACTGGAAAACGCTCACCGGGCTTGACCACCAGGCGGTCCCCCAACAAGACTTCTGCGATGGGCACATCCACCTCGCCGTCCAATCCTATCAAGTGCGCGGTCTCCGGGCGCAATGCATGCAGGGCACGGATGGCCGATGTGGTCTGGCGCTTGGCACGGGCCTCCAGCCACTTGCCCAGCAACACCAGGGTGACGACGACGGCCGAACCTTCGAAGTACAGGTGCACCATGGCGCCATCCGGCGCGCTGAGCCACAACCAGACCGAGAGCGCCCAACCAGCCGTGGTACCGATGGCCACCAGCAAATCCATATTGCCGGTACGGGCCTTGAGTGCGTGCCAGCCAGCCGTGTAAAAACGCGCGCCCAGACCAAACTGCACCGGTGTGGCCAGCAAAAACTGCACCCAGGCAGGCAGCATCCAGTGCCGGCCCAGCAAATCTCCCAGCATGGGCAGCGCCAACGGAGCCGACAACAGCAGGCCCAGCGCAACCGGACCAAAGCCGGCCCAGGGTGAGATGTCATCCATGGCGTCCATTTGCGCCGGTGTGCGGGGCTCGTATCCGGCATCGCGCACCGCTCGCCGCAGCCTAGCTTCCATATGCTCATCGCCACTGTAGGCAATACGCGCCGATTCGGTGGCCAGGTTGACCGTGGCCTCGGTGACGCCGGGTACTTTTTTGAGGGCCCGCTCGACGCGGCCCACGCAGGAGGCACAGGTCATGCCGCCGATACCCACGTCGACAGCGCTGGAGAAAGTCGTGGTGTTGAGGTCAGTCATCAGGTTTTGAGGCCAGGGCTTCTGGGCAAGGATTTATCAACACTTGACGGAAATCAAATGAACGGCGCACGGAAATGCAGGATCTTTTCCGGGTGGCAAGGATCAGACTATGCTCCTCCATCCCCATCATCGCGCAAGGACCTTTCATGAACCAGATATTTACCGTCACCGGCATGACCTGTGGCCATTGTGAAAAAGCTGTGACCCGTGCCGTGCAGCAAGTTGACCCGCTGGCCAAGGTCCAGATTGACCGTCTGCAGAACCGTGTTGAGGTGGAGTCTACCCAAGCCCGCGAAGCCTTGGCCCACGCCATTGCCGAAGAGGGCTATACGGTTGCAGCCTGAGACCATGCATACCGGGCAAGCGGCGCTTGCGCTGTACCCGGCCCTGGGCCAGGTCGTGCCCACACTGGAGGCACTGGGTTCCGCGCTCGGACCCCTGGCCGTTCCTGCCGGCGCGGTGTTGTTCAGCGAGAACAGCCCCTGCCAGGGCTTTCCGCTGGTGCTCGAAGGCGAGGTCAAGGTGTCCCGCCATTCCAACGACGGACGCTCACTGGAACTGTACCGGGTGGTGCCCGGCGAATTGTGTCTGGCCTCCAGTGCCTGCCTGTTTCGCAGCCAACCCCTGTCGGCCCAGGCGGTGGCCACCAAGCCCACGCGCCTGTTGCTGATTCCGCCGCCCGTGTTCATCCAGTGGCTGCAGACACCTGCCTTTCGGGATGCGGTGCTGGGGCTGTTTGCCGAGCGCATGGCCGACCTGACGGGATTGATCGATGCCGTGGCCTTCCAGCGTCTGGACCAGCGTCTGGCCGCAGCCTTGCTGGGACGCGGCCAGGACCTGACTGTGACCCACCAGGAATTGGCCGCCGAATTGGGAACGGTGCGGGAAATCGTGTCCCGGTTGCTACGGCGATTTGAGCGCGAGGGCTGGTTGGTGTTGGCGCGTGAGCACATCCATATCCGCGACAGTGCCGCGCTGCGGGCGATGGCGGCGGCCTTGACATAGGGCATGGAATGGCTTTAAGATGCACAAAAAATACATCTTAAAGCCATTCCATGCCCAGCCCTATCGTGCGCAAACCCCAAAATCTGCTCCCGTTGGAAGAGCCACTGGATCCCAAAAAGGCGGCACCCTCCATGCGCGCTTTTCTGGAGCTCGCCTTTCGCCCCCTGTACCTCGCCGGTGTGGCCTGGGCACTGGTGGCCATCGCCATCTGGATCTATGCGCCCCAGGTGCTGACCGGTCCCCTGCAGGGCATCGCCTGGCATGCGCATGAAATGCTGTGGGGCTTTATTGCCACCATCGCGGTCGGTTTTTTGATGACGGCGGGCAGCAACTGGACCGGCATCAATCCGCTGCAGGGCCGCGCCCTGGCCGTGGCCAGCGTGTTGTGGCTGGTCGCCCGCGTGGGCTACCTGGCGGGCAGCCCACTGGCGTTCTGGATCGCCATGGCTTCCGAGCTGGGCTTCTTTCTACTGGCCGCCGTGGCCATGATGCGGGCCGTCTACCGCACCAAGAACACCCGCAACTATGCCGTGCCCTGGCTGCTCGTGGGCCTGGGTGCTGCGGACGCCCTGTACCTGGTGGCCGCCCTGGGCGGTGACTACGGCCTGCTGATGCAGCGCTTCAATGCCGCTCTGGTGGTCATGGCGCTGATTGCGTTGCTGATCGGTCGGCGCGTGATTCCGTTCTTCGCCATGCGCGCAACCCCCGGCCTGGAAATTCCGAAGCACACGGGTACCGGCCAGGTGCAACTGGGTGCCTGCACGGTAGCCGCGCTGTGCCAGCTGGCGGGCTGGCCCCTGCCGGCCGCTGCAGCCCTGGTATTGGCCGGTGGGTTGGCCCTGGTACAGGTCCTGAGCTGGAAGCCGTGGGCCGTGCGCAGCAACCCTCTGCTGTGGATTCTGTACGCCGGATATGGCGGTTTGGGCGTGGGCCTGGTACTGGCCGCCCTAGCAGCTGCCGGGATCGCATTGCCGCGGGTTCTGCCCGTGCATGTGATCGCCATGGCCGGTTTTTCGGTGCTTATCATCGGCATGGTTACGCGCACCGCGCTGGGCCACCTGGGCCGCCCCCTGGCGACCGACGGCAGCATGCGCGCCAGCTATGGCCTGATGCTGGTGGCCGTTGCATTGCGTCTGGCTGCCATGTTGGACGCACCCGTCAGCATTGGATTCTTGCAGTTCTCGGCCGCTGCCTGGATCGCTGCGCTGGCCCTGTACCTGTGGCGCTTCACGCCCATGCTGATCCGGCCCCGGTTGTGAGGTGGGGCTGTGTGACACAGGTCACATACACAGGGCGTGCCAAAGAGTCCAATGGGTGCATCAACGACTTACACCAAGGATACCACCATGAAAACCAACGTCGGCGGCATTGACCGCATCCTGCGCATCGTCATCGGACTGGTGCTGATCGCCCTGACCGTCACCGGCACCATTGGCGTATGGGGCTGGTTGGGCGTTGTGCCATTGGCGACAGGAGCCATCGGCTGGTGCCCGCCCTATGCCATCTTCGGCTGGAACACCTGTTCCATGAAGAACCGGTCCTGAATCCGTACGCTATTAAATTGATAGTAAATTATGCTTATTCCACGAGGGCTACGGCCCTCTTTTGCATTGTGTAAAAGCTTGTTACCGCCGTCGGCGGCGCACGGGCTGCGGCGTTATAGGTAAACAAACCGCTACGTTTAGCGGTACGGGCCCAGGCCCACCCCACGCCATGCACACTCCACGTGTTTCGCAACTTTCGTCTTTGTCGGCAAACCCCGCTGCTGCCAAGATGGGCACCCTGGCATCCCTTGCACTGCTGGCGGGCGCCTTGGCAGGTGTGGCCCCACAGGCCCATGCAGACGATATGCACACCTTTCTGGGTGCCGGTGTGGGTGCAGTAGCCGGCGCCGCCATTGGCCAGTCCATGGGTGGCCGCAACGGTGCCATCCTCGGCGCGGGCGCTGGCGGCCTGGTCGGTGCGAGTATCGCCAACCAGGGCTACGCGCAGCAACGACCCAGTCCCATGCCACCGACCTACGCACCCAACGTCTACCCTGCCACGTATTACCAGCAACCGGTCATGCGCTATCAGCCACCCGTGGTTGCGTGGCAGCCGCCACCCCCGCAGGTCCGTTACGTACAACCGGTCAATTACTACCGACAACCCGTGGTGACTTGGCAGCCCCCGCCGCAGGAATATCGCTATTGGCGCGAAGAGCGTCACCACTACGGCCATCATGACCATGGCCATCACAACGACCGCTACTGATCACCCCGCCACCACCTCGCCGCCCAGGGCTTCCAGCAAATCCGGAATCAGCTTGCGGAGCTCGCCCGTGGCAATGGCCACGTCGGCATCGAAGTTGCCGTCCGCCGGGCTGGCAGCAGCGCCCTCAAACACACTCTCCAGAAAAGCAATCTTCTTGAGCTGCAGGGCCTCGGTCAGCACAAACGACACCCGATCGCTCCACGTCAGCGCCAGGCGGGTTGGCATTTTGCCCATGGCAATGTGCTGGCTGACCTCGTCGGTATCCAGTGCGTGGCGGGTGTAGCGCACCACGGCCCGGGATTCATCGGCGGCCTTGAGTTCACATTCCCGGTCCACGCTGAAGTCGGGTGGTGCCTCTTGGGTCGACAACCAGATGGACATCGCCGCCGCCGGGGAGGTCTGGGTGTTGACCAGTTGCACCACCAGACCATCCACCGCCTTGATCAACCAGGTCATGACCTCGTCGGCTTTGGCCTGGCTGCCTGCGTCGGTCAGCAGAAAGCCGGCCGCCGGGTCCACCCACACCAGCACGCTGGACTGCTTGCTGAAAGCCATGGGCAGCAGGGCCTGACGAGCGTCCTCGCTGATCTCGCGTTTTTCCTTTTTGCCCGGCTTGCGCCCGGTCGTGGCCTCGATGTGGTCCAGCTGGTCCTGCACCTTGCGTTTGACGACGGGGCCCGGAACCACCTTCACTTCCATCATCAGCTTGAGCAGCCACTGGCCACCCACGACTTCGACCATGGGGCCATGGGCATGGCCACGCGGCTCCAGCCAGCCCACCGATTTTTCCTGCGATGCCCCACATTCCACAAATTGCGCCTTGCCCAGCGCCTCTTCCAGTGGCGCCACCGCCGCCGGCCAGCCCGACACCAGGCGGTAGATCATCAAATTCTTGAACACGTCATTGCCTTTTCCAGTTATTGGGTTTTCGCTTGAGGGCTGTATTGTCATCGCAACGCTTGCGCGCCGGTTTCACCCAACTTTACAAAGCCTTATGCTCGCGCAATGTGTCGGATACACAGCACGCGCACACTCAGAACCAGCCTGATTGCAAGTCCGCATCAGACACTGGCAACTAAAAGGAAGTCACCATGAAATCCACATTCAAATCACTAGCCCTTGCTAGCTTGCTGGCCAGCGCAGGCTTCGTCGCTTTTGCACAACCCATGGGGCAGGGCGCCGCCGGCATGCCGATGATGGGTGCGAGCAGTCCCATGCAACCAGGCAGCAAAATGAGCATGCGGGACAGCAGGGACCCCGCCAGGATGGAGGCCATGATGGCCAAGCGCCATGCCGACCTCAAAGCCAAGCTCAAGCTGACGGCCGAACAAGAGGGTGCCTGGACCACGTTCACCGCCGCCATGAAGCCCCCCGCACGGTTGGACATCAAACATCCGGACCGCGCGGAGATGGACAAGCTGACGACGCCCGAACGCATTGACAAGATGCGCGCCCTGCGCACCGAGCACATGACCGCCATGAATGCCGCCATGGACAAGCGCGAAGAGGCCACCAAGGCGTTCTATACAGCGCTCAATGCCGAGCAGAAAAAGGTGTTTGATGCCGAGCATGCCCGCATGGGCGGCCGGCATGGCGAGCACCGCGGGCCGTGGGGCAGGCACGGTGCCGACAAACCCGCGGCCAAATAGCCCAGGCAGGTTCAGGCCAGCAGGGTATTGAGTTCCCCGCTGGTGATCAATTTCTGCACATCATTGGCACCCCCGACCAGGGTGCCCTTCACAAAAACCATGGGGAATGTGGGCCAGCCAGTCCACAGTTTCAAGGCATTGCGTTCCCGCCACAGGCTGAAGTAGTTTCCATACTCCATGTAGTGGTGGGCCACGCCAGCGGCATCCAGTTGCTTGCAGGCCTTTTTGGGAAACGGGTTGAGTCCCATGCCGACGACCACGACCGCATGCTGGGCTACGGCTGCCTGCACTTCCTTCACAATGGCCTGCTGGTGCGTGGCGACCCGCTCACGGATGGCAGGATGGATACGCGATTCGTCGAGAATGGACCGTGGCATGCAAGCCTCCTGCAGAATAAAACCGCCCATTATGGCCGCACGCGCCGTCAAGCACCCTCCCTCTTGACACATATCAAGCGGCTATAGTGTTCGCAGCCTTACACTGCGCCGCACCAGCGCCCAACACCCATCACACCCATGTCTGTTAAGCCTGTCCCCCTCCCCACTGTGCGGACTATTTCACCGATGCGCCCCCTCGTTTGGCTGGTCTACGCCTGGCGCGACATGGCACAGGTCGGATGGGTGAGCTTTGCGCACGGCCTGGTGCTGGCGGTGTTTGGCGCGGCCATCGTGGCCATTGCCCACCAGCGCTTCTGGCTGCTGGCCGGTGCGCTGTCAGGGTTCATGGTGATTGCCCCTGTTTTGGCCACCAGTCTGTACGCCCTGAGCCGCGCACTGGAGCGGGGAGAAAAAGCAGACGTCGGCGTGGTCCTGAAAACCTGGTTGAACTGGCAAAACAGCCACGTCAACAAGTGGGGAAATGACTATTGGGCCATGGTGCAGTTTGGCGCGCTGCTGGCACTGGCCGCAACCGGCTGGGTGTTGACGTCCGCAGCCCTGATCACGCTGCTGGCACCTGCCCCGATTCTGGGCCCGCTGGACTTCGTCCACCATGTCGTACTGGCGCAGGATGGCTGGTTGTTTGAACTGTGGCTGGCCATGGGCGGCGTGATGGCTGCGCCCCTGTTTGCTTCCAGCGTGGTGTCCATGCCGCTGTTGTTGGACCGCCGTGTTACGTTGATGCAGGCCGTGCTGACCAGCTGGCAGACCGTCCTGGCCAATCCCATACCCATGGCCTTGTGGGCGGCGCTCATCATGGTTTTTACGCTACTCGGACTGGGTTCCCTGCTGCTGGGTCTGATCGCCGTGATTCCCATGCTGGGCCATGCCAGCTGGCACGCCTACCGCGATCTGGTCGATGCCTCCAGCGTGCCACCCCGCGAGCCGCTGGCAAACACAATAAACGGGCAGGGAAAACGGTAATGTTTGGCTATACCGAAGAACAGATCGCCGGCTTTGGCCTCACCTTCGGGGTGGGCGGCTTCATGCTCTACATGCTCTTCATCATCGGGCACCTGGCCTGGGAATCCAAGGCCGGCAAATTTGGCACCTTTGTGATCTTTCTGGGGCTGGCTTTCGGGATGGTGGGCTTTGTCGCCAAGGCCGTTATCCAGTGGTACTTGGAGAAGTAGGTTTATCCAAACGGACGGATGCCGATCAGCCACCCGTGCAGATACAGTGCGAATGCCATCCAGGCCAGGCCACCAGCCACCGCGGTAGTGGCCGTTGCAGACCAGGTGCCGGCCGGGTACTGCGTGCCCGCAGCGCGGTCTCTGCGTCGCGATCCGATGAAACAAAGCACGCCCCAGACCAGGAATGCACCAAACAGCAACACATGGGCCCGATTGCCATTCGTCAGCAAATGGGCCAGCGCCCAGGCCTTGACGCCAAGCACCATTGGATGGTGAACACGTGCCTTGATGCCATTGCGTGGCACGTATGCGGCGGCCAACAGCATGAATGCGACCAGGGTCAAAAGAGACGCCGCATGGCGCATGCCCACGGGCGGCGTCCACAACACAACCGGGGTCTCGCGCGCCACGCCAAAACCATAGATGATGAGGGCAAATCCCAGCAGGGACAGCAGGGAATACACGCCTTTGTAAGCCCCTTCTCCGACACGCGCCAATGTCTGCTTGCGCCATCCGTCGGCAACGATGCGAACCGAATGCACGCCCAGGAAAAGTACCAGTCCCGCCAATAAATAAACCATGTCTGTCGTCCTGTAAGTAGTTGTAATGGCCAGTGGTACTAGGCGGCCAACACCCGGTTCTTGCCGGCCCGCTTGGCCAGGTACATGGCCTTGTCGGCCCGCTTGATTGCGTCCGCTCCGGTTTCATCGGGTGCCAGCTGGGCAACACCTGCACTGAACGTGATGAGCACTTTTTCCGTTCCTGCCAGAAAAAATTTCTTCGTCAATTCCCGCTGCAAGCGGGTCATGGCCTCAACGCCCTTGTCCAGCGGCGTATCAGGCAACAAAATGACAAACTCCTCACCGCCATATCGGGCCAGGGTGTCCTGCGGGCGCATGCATTCACGCGCCACCGTGGCCAGGTGGGTCAGGGCCCCATCGCCTGTGGCGTGGCCCAGTGTGTCGTTGAGTTTTTTGAAATTGTCGATGTCCAGCAAGGCCATGCACAAGGGCGTGTCCTTGCGCCGCACACTGGAAATCTCGCGCTCGACGGCTTCCTCCAGACCCTTGCGGTTGAGAGCACCAGTCAACGGGTCGTGGCGGGCCTGGGTGCTGACACGGTCCAGCTCCTGGTGCAATTTGAGCAGCTCGGCGTCGGTCTGGTTGGCGCGGTCTCGCATCGCCTGCAGCTCTTCGCCGGATTCCTTGCTCTGGCTGGCCATGGCACGCGTTGCACTGACGACTTCCTTCAGGACTGGTGCAATTTCCGCAAGTGTCTTGGCCTGCTCAATCTGGCGCGCGTTTTCTTCCAGTTTTTCATGAAAATTACCGGTGGACTTGGCCATCTCGGACAGGCGGTCGATAAACGCCGCCAGCATCTGGCGCATTTCGTTCTGCGCCTGTACCGCATGTTCCTTGGCATCTTTTTGCTTGAAGATAACGTCCTTCAAGCGGCGCTCGACGTCGTCCAGGCGTCGCAGCGTGAGCGGCGGCGTGGCCGCCGACATCAGGGCATCCATCTGGCCTTTGAGCCAATGCTCGTCCAGGCTGAGCTCCGCAATGTTCTCAAAAAGCAGATGCAGGAGTTTGAGCAGTGTTTTCTTGATCTCGGCCTGGTCTTCAGCCACAAACGACACCCGGTCGCTGTAGTTGACCAGCATGGTCTTGAGTACCAGCACATCCGAGCCGCTTTGCCGCAGCGCGCTCGTAAGGTTCTTGGTTAATTCGCTAAAACGCTCGTCGTCCGCTCCCAACGCTGGCTGGGTGTACTCGATCAAACGCCCCATTTGTCCCAGAAATTCGCTTGTCAGAGCCGGGGCACTGGCACCTAAACCAGTCTTGGGCACCACCGCAGCCGCTGGCTTGTCATCGCCTGTCAGAGGCGGAAAGCTTCCATAGGCAACCAGCGCGGTCTTGACTCCCTCCCAGTTCAGGCGATCAATCGCGTAATCCAGCAAACCGCGCTGTTTTTGCTGCCCCGGGGTCTTGACCGGCAACGCCTTGGCAATATCCCGCAAGGTTTCCGCGGGGAAAGGCACGGTCACGGGTATTCCGGCAATCTCGTTATAGATCGCCTGGTAGTTCGCAGGGGTAGGCGCCAATTTCTGCGTGGTCAGCTGCTTGAGCGTTTCACGCGCAATTTCGAACGGTTTCTTTTCACTCATGACACGATACCTGCTACAAAAAAACAGCGACCTGCGCTCGATTGCCGGGGCTTGATCTACGATTTAAACACTGATTCCAGAATGCGTCTGCCTGCGACCTATCGCAAGTCCAGAAATACCTTCAGTGCCTTGACGGTTTCCTGGGCATCCTCTTCCTGGGGCACATGACCCAGGTTATCAAAGACCACGAGCTTGGACCCCTGGATGTCGGTGGCAAACCGCTGCGCGTTTTCCAATGGAATCAAATGGTCTTTGGCGCCCCAGAGAATCAGGGTGGGCAATTTCAGGCGCTTGATTTGGGCCTCGTCACCACTGAGGCGTTGATCCATCCGGTATGCCAACGCCTGGCGATTGCCGGCCCGCAGCGTCAGGTCGTAATAGCGATCCACCAGTTCAGGCGTAACTTTGGAAGGATCGCCGTACACATTGCGCACACTGCTGTCTACCGCGCCCCGCGGCAACGTATGCTCCATCAATACACGCAGCCCCGGCGTACGGGCGATCCTGAATCCGATGGGAACGGACGTTGACTGCATTGGATAGCCCGCTGCATCCACCAGCACCAGTCGGCTGACCCTTTGCGGATGGGCCAACGCCATACCCCAGGCAATTTGACCTCCCAGAGAATTTCCTGCCAGCACACAGGATGTAACACCCAATTTGTCCAGCACGCCGTTGACCAGGTGCACGTAGGCGGCAATGGAATAGTCATTGGCGGGATGGGGCCCTGTCAGCCCAAAGGCCGGCAAGTCAAACCGGATGACCCGCCTCTGACCGAACAGGCTTTGCGCCCAGCCATCCCAGGTGTGCAAGCTGGCCGATGTTCCGTGCAACAACACAATCGGTACGCTGTCTTCGCGCGGGCCTTCGTCGCGTAAGTGCACCTGCATACCATCCACTTCCATAAACTCGGAGGGCGGCGTTGCCCACCGTGCCGACAGAGACTGGACGGACTGGTCTGGTGCCCAAGTCGCCATGACCCCGGCAATGCCAAAAATGGCTTCAGCCAACAGCAACACCCCGGCGATGCGAACAATCAATTTCATGGGTTTGAACTCTACACCCCAAAGCGTCAGTCCTGTCAAAGTACAAACCTGTGGATAGTTTCGGAACAACCCACTGGTTATCCACAGCAAAGTTGCTTTCCCCTAAGTTGTTCATGGAGAAGGTACAGTACCGGACCTAAGTCACGCACAGGTGTTGAATGGATGCAAGTACTTGATCTGCAAAGAAAAAAATAGCTTGTACACATGGACAGCCTGTCCTTATCTACTACTACTACTCTTTAAATACGTATTTAAGACAATAGAAGAAATAGAAACAGGTGAAAAAATAAGTTATTCACGCCTGTGCCCGGCATTGCGCAATGCGCTGAAAAAGAAGCTGGGACCGGTGGGGTTTTCGGCCCGGCAATCAAGTAAGATTCGCCGACTTCAGCTTTCCCCTCCACGTTTTTCAGCTTTCCCCGGTCCCCACTTTTCCCATGTCTGTTTCTTCCGCAGGTCATCACGCCGGGCAAGTACCTGCGTCATTTGAAATCAAGAGTGCGCAGTTGCCTTTGGTGGCATTGCTGCTGAAAGTCAGTGACATGGCGGTGGTGGCGGCGGATGTGCTGAAAAAATTTGGCCCTGAAGGCGAGAGCCCAGATTTCTTTGAGCACGATGCGCTGGTGATTGATTTTTCGCACCTCGACGCGCAGACGCCAGTTTTTGACCTGGTGCCGTTGCTCAAGGTGTTGCGCGTATGCAGTCTGGTGCCGGTCGCAGTTCGGGGTGCCAGTCCGCAGGCCATGGCCGCAGCGCTGGCGGTGGGACTGGTGGAAGCCCCGCTGGACCTGCACCGGCCACGGTCGCTTGCGGAAGTGTCCGAGTCTGCCGTCGGACCCGAGACGGTGCGTGAGGTGATCCAGGAAGTGGTGCGCGAAGTGCAGGGCCCCGGGACCATGGTGGTGGACAAGCCGTTGCGATCGGGCCAAAAGATCTATGCCCGGGGTTGTGATCTGGTGGTGCTGGCCATGGTCAACCAGGGCGCCGAGGTGGTGGCGGATGGCAACATCCACGTCTATGCGCCATTGCGTGGCAAGGCCATGGCCGGTGCGCGGGGCAACACCCAGGCGCGCATTTTTTCGCTGTGCCTGGAGCCCGAACTGGTGTCCATCGCCGGTGTCTACCGTACCAGTGAACATGCGCTGGCACCCGAGGTGCAAGGCAAGGCAGCCCAGGTGCGACTGAGCGATGACGGGCAGGAAAAACTGATTTTTGAAGCATTGAACAGTTGAGAAAGATTTTCAAGTTATGGCAAAAGTTATTGTGATTACGTCGGGCAAGGGTGGTGTGGGCAAGACCACCACCAGCGCCAGTTTTGCAACCGGTCTGGCCCTGCGCGGGCACAAGACTGCGGTGATTGATTTTGATGTGGGCTTGCGCAACCTCGATCTGATCATGGGTTGCGAACGCCGTGTGGTGTATGACCTGATCAATGTGATCCAGGGCGAAGCCAACCTGAACCAGGCGCTGATCAAGGACAAGCAATGTGACAACCTGTACGTGCTGGCCGCGTCCCAAACGCGGGACAAGGATGCGCTGACCCAGGCGGGGGTGGAAAAGGTCCTGACCGATCTGGCGGCGATGGACTTCGAGTACATCGTCTGTGACTCGCCCGCCGGCATTGAAACCGGTGCGCTGATGGCCATGCACTTTGCCGACGAGGCCTTGGTGGTGACCAACCCCGAAGTGTCTTCGGTACGCGATTCGGACCGTATTCTGGGCATGCTGGCCAGCAAGACCAAACGCGCCATAGAAGGGCTGGAGCCGATCAAGGAACACCTGCTGATCACCCGCTACAACCCGGCCCGGGTGGACCAGGGACAGATGCTGTCGCTGGAAGATATTCAGGACATCCTGCGCATCAAATTGATTGGCGTGATTCCCGAAAGTGAATCCGTGCTGCAGGCGTCCAACCAGGGTGTGCCCGCCGTGCACATGCAGGGCAGCGATGTGTCCGAAGCGTACAAGGATGTGATCGACCGCTTCCTGGGTACGGACAAACCCATGCGCTTTACCGAAGCCCCCAAACAGGGGCTGTTAAAGCGTCTTTTCGGTGGGAAATAAGAACATGTCATTTCTCTCGTTTTTCATTGGTGAGAAGAAGAAGACGGCCAGTGTGGCCAAGGAGCGGCTGCAAATTATTCTGGCGCACGAGCGCAGCGGTCGCAACGCCGCCGAACCCGACTACCTGCCGGCGCTGCAGGCCGAACTGGTGGCCGTGATCAGCAAGTACATCAAGATCAATCCGGCCGACATCAAGGTCAACCTGGAACGCCAGGACAACCTCGAAGTGCTGGAAGTGAAGATTGAGTTGCCCGAAAATAGATAGTGGTTTTACGCACGTACCAACCGCAGGTGCGTGATCTCCGACGGAGCGCCAAAGCGTTTGGGCGGACCCCAATAGCCGGTACCGCGGCTGGTGTAGACCCATAGTTCTTTGAGTTTGTGCAGGCCAGCGGTAAAGGGCTGTTGCAACTGCACGAAATGGTTCCACGGCCAGAACTGTCCGCCATGGGTATGGCCTGACAACTGCAGGTCAAATCCGGCATCGGCCGCCGCCGCCGCACTACGTGGCTGGTGGGCCAGCAGCAACTTGAACACCGCGTGGTCCGGTGCATCGGCGATGGCCCGGTGCGGATCGCTGCGGTGACTTTCATCAAAGTGGTGGGCGCTGAAGTCGGCCACGCCGGCAACCACCATGGTGGCGGGCTCGGGGTCCTGGTCGTCGATGCTGTGCTCGATCAACACGTGTTCATTCATCAGCACCTGCACACCCAGGGCCCGCAAGGCGTCAATCCAGCCGTGGGCGCCCGAGTAGTACTCGTGGTTTCCGGTCACAAAGAAGGTGCCGTGGGTGGACACCAGTTGGGACAGCGGTGCGACGTGGTGTGCCAGTTCGCGCACACTGCCATCGACCAGGTCACCGGTTATGGCCACCAGGTTGGCATTCAGGCCATTGACGCGGTCGACAATGCGCTGCAGGTAGCGCGTCTGGATGGTCGGCCCCACATGGATATCGCTGATCTGCGCCACGGTGAATCCCTGCAACGCCTCGGGTAGATTGGCAATGGGCACGTCCACCTGCACCACGGTCGCGGTGCGCCGCGCATTCCAGAATCCGAGCACGGTCACCAGCAGCGCCACGACGGGCAGGCCCAGGGCCGTGTCTTGCTGCAGCGTGGTCTCGGAAAAGGCCTGAGGCCAGAGCCAGTCTGCCATCGCTGCCAACAGCAGCAATGCTTCCCGCAGCAGCGTCAGTACCAGCAACGATGAAAACAAGCCCATGCACAGCAGGCCCATCCAGGTGAGTACATTGGCGACTGGCGGTTTGGCGATGCGGCGGGCCAGGAAGCCCATGGGCATCAGCAAGGCCGAGACGGTGAGTGCTGCCCACAGGGCCACACCCAGTGCACCGTCGACCGACGCCAGGTCGGGTGCGATGCGCCATCCGATGACGGCATGTAACAACAGAGAAATCAGCAGCACGGGGGCCAGAGCCATACAGGGGGCCGTGTGCTGGTGCACACAGCAGAGTGTCAATGTCTGTAGATGGTGGACATTGGGCCCAGTTCAAGGGCTGACCTGGAATGCCTGGTGGTTCTCGGCGATCAGACCCTGGGGGCCATGGCTTTGCTCGAAGAATTCGCCATGGGTCCGGTGGATGGCCACCACGCTGCAGGCTCGGGTGCCATAGTGGGGCGTGGCGACGAAGGTGGCCGACAGCACGCGTTCCAGTTCCTGCGAAACGCCGGTGTGGGGCAATGACGCATCGGGCGCGATGGAGCGGTCGTGCAACAGGGGCAACAGACTGTTGACATCGGTTTGCGCACGGTCTTCCTGCTGCTGCAAGCGGTTTTTGAGTTGGGTTAGTTTGGGCCAGGGGGTCTGGAAGTCGGCATTGGAGACCGCGCCCACGCCGGCTTGCTTGCGCAGCACGCGGGCGTTGCGGCTCTCCAGCCCCATCAGTTGGTGGCCATCAAACACCAGCAGATTAAAGGGGTTGTAGTTGCTGCATCGCTGCGCCAGCTGTTCCAGGTAGGTGGGTGCATCCAGCTCATCGTGCAGGAAGGCGGCCACCAGCTCCCCGCGGGACGGCGTATCGGTGCGCAGCGGCTGCGGTGACCGGTAGTTGGTCAAAGCCGCCAGACGCCCGCTGCGGCTGACACCTAGCCAGGTGCCACCTCCCTGCAAATCCTTGCCGGCCAGGATCTCGGTGCCATTTGGCGCAGGGCCCCACCAGTGCAGGGGCAGCGCGGGGCGGGCATAAAACTCGTCCCGGTTGGCCAGCAGCAGCAAAGGCGTGGCACGGTCGGGTTGCCAGTTCCAGGCGATCAAGCACATGGTCGTCAATCCGCGCGGGTGGACACGGCCAATGCCGTCTTGGCCAGCACTTGGCGCAGCACAAAGCTGGAGTGCACACCGGTCACGCCCGCGATCCGGGTCAGCTTGTTGAGCAGCAGAGCTTGGTAGTGGTCCATGTCGCGCACAGCTACTTTCAGCTGGTAGTCCGCATCCTGACCGGTGATCAGCAGGCACTCCAGCACCTCGGGAAGCAGGCTGACTGCGGCTTCAAAGTTGGCAAAGCGCTCGGGGGTGTGCAGGTCCATGGAAATGTGGATCAGGGCCAGCAGCGTGAGGCCCAGTTTTTTGGCGTCGAGCAGCGCACGGTAACCCATGATCAGGCCGGACTCCTCCAGCGCGCGCACCCGGCGCAGGCAGGGGGATGGCGACAGGCCGATGCGGTCGGCCAGGTCCTGGTTATTGATGCGGCCGTCCTGCTGCAGGATCTCCAGGATTTGCTGGTCGTAGCGATCCAGTTTCATTTTTCTGCCAATAAGCTTTTGATTAAAGACAGAGTATGCCGAATTTTCAGAAATAACGGGCAACAACGCAATTGTCTGCCGGGGCTGCCGACCTACACTGGATGCATCTGTTACCCACAGCCCAGCAACTCCGGCCTTCGCCGCAGTTGTGCAGTCCGACCCCACAAGGGCCGGCATTGCAAAGCCAAACCCCCGGGCGCATCCACCGCCTGCGGGGCCGGTCCCGCCTTACCATGGCGCCATGACACACGAACCCCGCATCACCCAGGCCCTGCGCACCCTGTTGTCGACCCAACGCATTGCCGCGCTGGGTACGCTGGACGCCGACGGCCTGCCCTTTGTCTCCATGGTGCCGTTTGCCGTGGAGCCTGCATCCGCCCGGCTGGTCATTCACATCAGTGGCCTGGCTGCCCACACCCGCAACCTGCAAGCCTCGCCCCGGGTGTCCCTGCTGGTCATGCAGGCCGAGGTGGCGGGGGAGCCCGTGCATGCCCTGCCGCGCGTGACGCTGGAAGGGATAGCCGCAGTGCTGGTGCGTGACAGCGCGGAATGGACCCAGGCACGCGACGCCTATTTGGCCCGTTTTGCGGATGCCCAGCCCATGACGGAGTTGGGTGATTTCATGTTCGTAGCCATTGCCGTGCAAGGCGCCCGCCAGGTGGCTGGATTTGGCGCGGCGCGCTCGCTGGATGCGCAAGCGGTGGCGGAAGTCCTTAGACCGCCGCGCTGAGGGCTGCAGGGCCCTCCAGAAAGGCCACCACCATGCGGGCAATGTGCTCGCCCTCGTGGCCGTGCTGCAGGCTGGCGCTGGCGGCGCTGTATTTTTCTTCGCCCAGCAGGTCGCGCCGCTTGTCCATCAGGTAGGCGCTGACGGCCTCCTCAAACTCGGGGTGGGGCTGGATGCAGAACACCTCCTGGCCCACGGTGAATGCAGCCACCGGGCAGAAGTCGCTGCTGGCCACCAGCGTGGCGCCGGGCGGCAGCTCAAACACCTGGTCCTGGTGGCTGGCCAAGAGAGCGATCTGGGTGCGTTCGGCCGAGTGCGGCAGGTCGGGGCGGTGCCAGTCGTAGGTCATGCGCCCGGCGCCCCAGCCCTGCGGGGCCCGGCCCACCGGCGCACCCAGGCACAAGGCGATGAGCTGGTGGCCAAAGCATACGCCGACCATCTTCTTGCGGGCATCCAGCAAGGCCTTGACGCGCCGGCGCAGCTCCACCGCCCAGGGCGCATCCGAGAAGGAGTCGGAGCGGCTGCCGGTCAGCAGCACGGCATCAAAATCATCAAAGGAGTCCGGGTACTGGCCCAGCTGTGTGTTGAACACCGCCATGCTCCAGTCGGCCCCCACGCCCTCGAACAGGCGGATGAACATGGCGCCAAAGCTGGAATAAGCCTCGGCCAAGTGGCCTTCGAGGATGTCGTTGTCAAGGATACAGAGTTTCATTGCTATCAATAACGAAGCGACACAGGCAGGTTTTACGAGGGCTGGACGGCTCTTCTGCTGCGTACCGCGGCCGCCAGCTGCTGTAGCACCGGCACCGTCTGGGCCATACTGATGCAGGCGTCGGTGACAGAGACGCCGTGTTTCAATGGCTGGTCGGGAGTGATGTCCTGGCGGCCTTCGTTGAGGTGGCTCTCGATCATGATGCCGGTGATGCGTGCATCGCCGCCGGCAATCTGGGCCGCGACTTCACCGGCCACCACGATCTGGCGGGCGTGCTGCTTGCTGCTGTTGGCGTGGCTGACGTCGATCATGACCTGCTCGCGCAGGCCGGCACCCTTGAGCAGGGCGCAGGCCGCATCCACATCGGCCTTGGCGTAGTTGGTGGTCTTGCCGCCACGCAGGATGACATGGCAGTCGTCGTTGCCACGGGTCTCGAAAATGGCCGCCTGGCCCATCTTGGTCATGCCCATGAAGGCGTGCGAAGCTTGCGCAGCCTGAATGGCGTCCGTGGCCACCTTGATGCCGCCGTCGGTTCCGTTCTTGAAGCCCACCGGGCAGGACAGGCCGCTGGCCAGCTGGCGGTGGCTCTGGCTCTCGGTGGTGCGCGCGCCGATGGCGCCCCAGCTCACCAGGTCGCTGATGAACTGCGGGCTGAGTAAATCCAGAAACTCGGTGCCCACCGGCATGGCAATGGCCAGGATGTCCAGCAGGAGCTTGCGCGCCATCTCCAGGCCCTGGTTGATGGCAAAGCTACCGTCCAGGTGCGGGTCGTTGATATAGCCCTTCCAGCCCACCGTGGTACGGGGTTTTTCGAAGTAGACGCGCATCACGACCAGCAGGTCGTCCTTCAGCGCATCGGCTTGCACCTTGAGCTGCCGGGCGTAGTCCATGGCCTGTTCGTGGTTGTGGATGGAGCAGGGCCCGACGACGACGATCAGCCGGTCGTCCTGGCCGTGCAGCACGCGGGAAATGGCGTTGCGGCTGTTTTCGACCAGGGCCTGGGCGGCGTCGGGCACCGGCAGCTTTTCCTCCAGCAGGGCCGGGGTGATCAAAGGCCGCACCGCACCAATGCGGGTGTCGTCGATGCGGGTGGTGTCGTGGGTGGTCAACAGGGTTGTGGGCGATGAAGTCATACTATGAATTTTATAGCTGCTCGTACGGGGTGGCCCCGCTTCTAGCCTGTCTGGCCGTGAAACCGGACGGTATTGCGTCCGGCGTCTTTGGCCTTGTACATGGCGGCATCGGCCCATTGCAGGATGTCAGCCTGACTGCCCTCATGGTTGGTAAAGACCACCACACCGATGCTGGCGGAGCAATGGTGCTCTACGAGGGTATCGGGTTGCCCTACATGCGTGACGGTGAGTCGGTACGGCGCAGCGATGCTGGTCCGGATTTTTTCGGCCACCGCGGCCGCCTGGGCGATGGACTGCGCGCGATCCGCTTCGAGTTCACCGAGCATGACGACAAACTCGTCACCGCCAAAGCGGGCGACGGTGTCCATTTCGCGCACACAGGTGCACAGGCGCCGGGCGACTTCGATGAGCAACTGGTCCCCCACGCTGTGTCCGTGGGCGTCGTTGAGGGGTTTGAAGTTGTCCAGGTCCAGGAACATGAGTGCCGCGAAGAGCCCACTGCGCTTGCTGGCGGCCATGGTCTGGTTCAGGCGGTCACCCAGCAGGCGCCGGTTGGGCAAACCGGTGAGGGCATCGTAGAAGGCCAGTTGACGAACCTGCTCTTGTGCGCGCTTGGTGTCGCTCAGGTCAATGTCCAGGCAAAACAGTTCAGGCGGTTGGCCAGGGGGCGTGAGCAGAGCATGGCTGGAAAAGACCGGGACTCTGCCCCCACCTTTGGTCTGCAACAGGAGCTCACTGGCGGCAATGGGCACGCCGGTTCGTGCCATGTGCTGCATGGCTGCTGCGACGCTATCGCGCATCTCCGGCGGGATGATCAGCGTCAGAAGATTGCCTCCCAGTGCTTCAGCGCTGCTGTAACCATACAGTTTCTCGGCCGCGGCATTCCAGAAGGTGACGGTGCCATCCATGGCATAGCCTTGCACCGCCACCCCGGCAATGTGTTCCATCACGTTGCGAAATCGGGCTTCACTGTCTTTCAAGGATTCTTCACGCAGGTTGAGCGTCTGGACCAGGTGGTTGAAGCTCCCGATGAGACGTCCCACTTCATCATCTTCGGCAACGGGCAGTGTCCGCACCGCTTCCCCTGCAGTTGGCAGGTTGGCCAGCGCCTTGGCGGCGTCGAGCAATGGTGACAGTTCATGGCGCAGTGCCGACCGAATCAAGGCGGCGGCCAGCAGCGTCAGGACCAGCGTGGCCAACAGCATGCGCCGCTGCATGTCGCGAATAGGATCAAACGCGTCGACCGTTGGCAGAGTGGCGGCTACATACCATCCCGTAAGAGGAACCGTTTTGGCGGATGCCAGGACCTCCACGGCGCGGGGGGTGGTGAATACGGCCGAACCTTCGTAGCCCTGGATGAACCGGTCCAGCGTGGGGCTGACGCCCGCCGGCGGGAGCACTTCCATGACCCGGCTTTGTTCGCTCGCTGTGATGATCAGTCGCTGTTGGGGTGCCACGAGCAGGTAGCTCCCGGTCTGGCCCTGAAAACTCTGGATGATGCGGTCCAGAAAATTGGGTTTGTCGAGCTGGACCACGCCGACCAGGGCACCCAGTACCGTGCCCTGGTTGTCGCGTATGGGTACGCCGATCCCGAACCCCGGCGCCTTCAGCGTGGGGCCGACGATGGGTGCGCTGACTACCGGCTGGTTCTCTTTCAAAATGGTGGCGATGTAGTCCAGGCTGCGGTAGTCGCCGCCCAGTCGTCCATTGGTTCGCGGTACGTCAGCGATAGCGATGCCTTTGGCATCCAGAACCGAAACGCCGCTATTGAACAGCGATTGCAGAATCGGCAGCCCTTCCAGCCGGGACTGCAGCGCCTGCGCATCGTTCATGGCGTCACGGTCAATGGCCGAGGCAACCGTTTCCAAGGCCAGCACGCGGTTTTCCAGGTCGCTGTTCACCACCGCCGCCAGTGCGCTGGCGTGGGCGTATTGCTGCTCTCCGAGTACGCGCTGCATGTCGCTGCGCAGCATCTGGCTGGCATAAAAGGCGACGACCCACATGCTGACCACGAAAATGAGCAGCGTAAACAGCGTGACACGGGTCTTGATGGAGCGCGGCCGTAAGTCCTTTAGTTCCAAGCCGTTCTCCTTGTGTCGTGTCAGAGCGGCTGCATGCGCCCCTGGAGCTCGGCCAGATCTTCGTCACTGTCTGAAAACTCTTGTGCGATGGCATGGCACGCGTCCTGAATGGACAGGAAGGCCTCGACGATATCGGGGTCAAAGTGCTTGCCGCTGCCCTGGACAATGATGGCGACGGACCGTTCATGGGTAAACGCTTCCTTGTAGACCCGCCGGCTGATCAGCGCGTCATACACGTCCGCCACGGCCATCAGGCGGGCCGATACCGGGATGGCTTCGCCCGCGAGGCCCTGTGGGTAGCCGCTTCCGTCCCATTTTTCCTGGTGTGAGAGGGCGATTTCGCCCGCGATATCCAGAAATGCAATCGGGCGGCCCACGCGGGCCTTGGCCCGTTCGATGGCGACAAATCCCAACGTGGTGTGGGTCTTCATGATGTCAAACTCATCGACATCGAGCTTGCCGGGTTTCAACAGGATGCGGTCGGGTATGCCCACCTTGCCAATGTCATGCAGTGGAGCGGAGCGGAACAGCAGGTCAATGATCCGGTCATTCAGATAGGCGGAAAAGCAGGGGTGGTGTTTCAGTGCGACTGCCAGCGCCCGTACATAGCGCTGTGTGCGCAGGATGTGATGACCGGTTTCGTTGTCTCGTGTCTCCGCCAGGGATGTCATGGCCAGAATGGTGGCTTCTTCGGTCAGACGGGTCTCTTCCATGCGCCGGGCCACTTCGGCCTCCAGATAGGCGTTCTTGTCTTGCAGAAAGGTGGCGGCTGCCCTGAGGGTCAAATGCGTCTTGATGCGCGCCAGCACAATGGCCGGACTGATGGGCTTGGTGATGTAGTCCACGGCACCCAGCGTAAAACCCAGGTGCTCGTCGGCCGCTTGGGTTTTCGCCGAGAGAAAGATAACCGGAATGCCCTGTGTTTTCGGGTCGGCCTTGAGCTGGCGGCAGACTTCATAGCCGTCCATGTCGGGCATCATGATGTCGAGCAGAATCAGATCAGGCGCCGGGACAGCGCGGGCGATCTTCAGTGCCCGCAGCCCGTTGGGGGCCACCTTGACCGTGTAGCGATCGGACAGCAGGTCATCCATCAGCGACAGGTTCTGCGGTGCGTCGTCCACCACCAAGACCAGTGGTTTGGGTGCGGAGGGTGCTGCGCTTGGGTCCGGGTGGGTCATGGGCAATGGTGGGAAGTCACGGCATCTTAGCGGGTGACGGCAGCAGCGCAAGGGCCTGCTCGAAGTCGTATTCCCGCACGGCCTGTCGCAGTGCCCGAAACTGCTCGGGCAGGCAGGCCATCAGCACGGCGGAGTGTTCCGCGATGAGGCGTTCGGCCTTGGCATCGTCATTGGCCAGCATGGCGGCAAGCTGGCGCAGAATCGCGTCGCGCTCCTCCGGGGAGGCGGGGTTCGCAGCGCTGTCATGGGCTGCGCTGTCTGAAGCCGATAGTGCGCTCAGGATGGCACGGACTTGTGTTACCAGTGCTTGCGAGAATGCTGTGAGAAGTTGCTCAATGGTGGCAAGTGGGGCGCCGTCTTCCAGAGCTTGCTCCAGAGCCTGCGCCTGCCCGGCCAGGGCGTTTGCACCGATTTGACCGGCCAGACCTTTGACGGTGTGCGCCATGCGGATGGCCTCTTGGGTTTTGCCGCTTTCCCAGGCCTGGCGAATCTGCAGTCCGGCCAGGCCTTGGGTCTCGCAGAAGCTGCGCAGGATGGAGACGTAACGCAGTGTCTTGCCCATCATGCGACGCAGTCCGACGCCCATGTCGACGCCGTCAATGTGTGCCGGCAGCGGCGTATCCCGGGATGGCTCATGGGCCGCCACGTGTGTGGCCGCAGGGCTGGGCAGTACCTGGCCTGCTTCCCTGGGCGCAACCCACTTGACCAGCTTGTGAAACAAGGCGTCCGGTTCTATGGGTTTGGCGACGAAGTCATCCATGCCGGCTTCATAGCAGCGCTGCCGGTCGGCCTGCATCACGTTGGCCGTCATGGCGATGATCGGCAGCTTGGCAAAGCGGGCTTGCCGGCGGATCAGCTGCGCGGCTTCCAGGCCGCTCATGACTGGCATTTGCATGTCCATCAGCACGATGTCGTACTGGCCTGATTCGACCATGCTGACCGCCGTTTTCCCGTTGTCCGCGACTTCGACGTGGAAACCGGCGTCCACGAGTATTTCGGTGGCGACCTGCTGGTTGATGGCGTTGTCTTCGGCCAGCAGGATGCGCGCGCCGCGCAGGGGTGCCAGATGCTCCAGGCTGATGGTCGGCTTGACCGCGCGTGCAGCCCCTGCTTCATTCGGGTTGCCCAGTGCGCGCATCAAGGCGTCGAACAACAGGGATGGGCCGATGGGCTTGATCAGCACGGTGTCAATGCCGGCGGCGTCTGCCTGTTGCAGGACCTCCTGGCGACCGTGTGCCGTGGCCAGCGCGACCTGTGGCAGCGGGCGGATGCCCAGTGCGCGAATCGCTGCAATGGTTTCGATGCCGTTCATGCCGGGCATCAACCAGTCCACCAGCACCATGGCATAGGGTTGGCCCTGCGTGGCGGCCTGGCGGACCGCCGCAACGGCGGCCTGGCCGGACTCCGCCTTGTCGACCTTGAAAGTCATGTGCTCCAGCGTTTCTGCCAGGGCCTGCAGGGCCGCCTCGTTGTCGTCCACTATCAGCAGACGCAGACCGTTCAGGTTCTTGCCGGGAACAAGTGTGCGGTGTGGGCTCTGGCTGATGGCCAGTCGCGCCGTGAACCAGAATGTGGAGCCTTTGCCAGGCGCGCTTTCAACCCCTACGTCACCGTGCATCAGGGTAGCCAGGCTTTTGCAGATGGCCAGACCCAGGCCGGTTCCGCCATAGCGGCGGGTGGTTGAGGCATCTCCTTGCTGGAAGCTTTGAAACAGGCGGCTGATCTGATCCTCGTTCAAACCAATGCCGGTGTCACGGATGGCAAAGTACAGCAGGACCTCGTGGTCGGTGCGTTCCTGAACCCGCACCATGATCCTGATCTCGCCGCGGTCGGTGAACTTGACCGCGTTGTTCCCGTAGTTGATCAGGATCTGCCCCAGCCGCAGGGGGTCTCCGCGCAGCACAAACGGCACATCGGGTGCCAGGTCGTAGATCAGTTCCAGGCCTTTTTCGCTGGCTTTTTCACCGATCAGGTTGGCCACGTTTTCCAGTACCGAGTCGATTTCGAATTCCGTGGTTTCCACCGACAGCTTGCCCGCTTCAATCTTGGAGAAGTCCAGGATGTCGTTGATGATGCCCAGCAGGTGCTCACCCGAGAGCTGAATTTTCTTCAGGTAGTCGCGCTGCCGGGCATTGAGTTCGGTCTTCTGCAGCAGGTGGCTCATGCCGTAAATGGCATTCATCGGGGTGCGGATTTCGTGGCTCATATTGGCCAGGAAGTCCGCCTTGGCCTGCGACGCGGATTCGGCCAGCTTGCGGGCTTCTTCCAGCGCCGATTCGGTAGCCTTGCGGCGGGTGATGTCCTGCATGGAGCCGCTCAGGGTCGCGCGTCCGTCGGCATCCTGGCCCCGGCAACCGACCATGTGCAGCCACATGATGTAGCCGTCGCGCTGCCGGTAGGGCACAGAGACTTCAAACTGCTGCTGCTGACCGGTTACCACCTGCTCCACCGCCGCGCGCAGTTGCGCCAGGCAGGCCGGATCGGCTGCCGCCACCGCGCCGTACAGGTGTTCAAGGATGGAATTCCGGCCGTCTGCCCGGATATCCAGTCCCAGCAGCCGGGCCAGACGCGCCGAGCCAGGGGCCTGGTCTTCTCCCGGGTATACCTTCCAGTACGCCGATTCGGTCATGTCCAGCACCTGTTCGGCGGAGGCCTGGGCGACGCGCAGGTCTTCGGTGCGCCGTGCGACCCGGTCCTCCAGGTCCCGGTTGAGGCGCAGGATTTCCGCTTCCGCAGCTTCGCGCTTGTGGATGTCTTCGCGCAGATCGGCTATGGCCCTGCGTAGGTTGTCCTGCATGCGGCTGACACCGCTGGCGAGCATGTGTACCTCGTCCCGACCCAGGCGCCCCAACTGCATGCGTTGCAGGTTCAGGGCTTCGTCCAGGTTGTCCGTGTCGCGCGAGTCGACGAACTGCGCAATCTGCCGCAGGTGTCCCATCACGCGCCTGTCCAGTAGTACCAGGACAAAGCCGGCCACCAGGGTGATCAGCAGGAAGTTGGAAAACAGAATGGTGCGGTATTTTTCGGCCAAGCCCTTTTCGATGCCGTTGAGGTCGATCTGGACCTGCAAGGCGCCAATCTGCGTATTGCCGTTCTTTGATCCCTGGTAGCCGTCGCTGGTTCGCAGCAGCTTGAAATCCCGTACGACCGCCCCCGGTACCGGAGCGCCCAGCGTGAGTACGGTCTTTTCGGTGTCTGTTACCGCAAGGTAGGCAATGCCGGGCTGCTTGACGACGCCCTCGGCGGTGAGGCGCACGACCTCGAGGTTGTAGGTCCAGACCGATTCGGCGAGCGCGGGTACCGTCCCCACCTCAATTTGGTGGAACTGCTCTTCGATGCCGGCCAGGGCCGCGCTCTGTTCGCGCAGGGCCTGGATGCCGGTGATGGCAGACGTGGCGATGACGGCGAACAGGATGGTTGCGACCGCCAACTGGCGGCTGAGATTGCTCGTTTTGGTCATGGGGTGTGCGCATGGAGTGCCGCCGGCCGAGGTGCCTGCGTGGGCGATGCTGTGAGCATGGTTCATGCTAGACCAGATGGTGATCCCCGCCGTCTCGGGAAAACCCTTGGCAACATCTTTGCAGGTGGTCACACGACTCCACCGATACCCAAATAGGGTTTGTTCTGAAAGGATGGGTGCCATATATGCCGTTAGCCCTCGTGGGATAAGGTAACTAAGCTATTGAATACATAGCAAAATATTGCTGTCCGGCTTCCACGACAATCCCATGCATGACTGACTCCTTGCGCCTGTGGCTCCGACTCGTACCTGCCTATGCGGCTGGCTATTTCCTCTCATATGGGCTGCGCAGCGTCAATGCGGTGATTGCCCCGGAGTTGATGCAGGAACTCCACATCTCCTCCGCTGGGTTGGGTTTGCTGACCTCGGCGTACTTTCTGGCATTTGGCCTGTTTCAGCTACCGTTGGGGTTGCTGCTGGACCGGTTCGGTCCGCGCCGCGTGGAGGCGGCACTGCTGCTGGTCGCGGCGTCGGGGTGCGGCGTGTTTGCGGTCGGGACTTCCCTGGAGATGCTGGCGCTCGGACGTGCGCTGATCGGCCTGGGCGTATCGGCGTGTCTGATGGCCGGGTTCAAGGCCTTCAGCCAGTGGTTCCCGGTGGAGCGGCAGGCTTCCCTGACGGCCACGATCATGGTGGCGGGTGGGTTGGGTGCGTTAACCGCCAGCGTGCCGGTCGAGGCGGCGTTGCCGCTGCTGGGTTGGCGCGGCGTGTTCATGGTGGTGGCTGTACTGCTGGTGCTGGCGGCTGGCTTCCTGATGACCGTGCCGGATCGGGTCATTGGGGGCCAACGGGAGTCGTTCATCCAGCAATTGCGAACACTCCGCGGCATCTATGGCAATCGGAATTTTTGGCGTTTTGCGCCACAGGGCGCGCTGACGGTGGGCGGCTACATGGCGATTCAGGGCTTGTGGGCTGTGCCGTGGCTGATTGAGGTGAACGGCGCCTCGCGGGCAGACGCTGCCGGGGTGTTGTTTCTGCTGTCGCTGGCGATGCTCGCCGGATTTTTGTTTGTCGCTACCTGCTCGGGCTGGTTGGGACGCCATGGCGTCTCTCCCATGGTGCTATTGACTGCCGGAATGGGTTTGGCGCTGGTGGCAGAGCTGGCAATTGTTCTGGGAGTGGCGCCGGCGGTCTGGTTGTGGCCGTTGCTGGGCTTGTCGTTCAGTCTGGGAAATATTGCGTATTCCCAGCTGACGGCGTCGTTTCCGGTTGCGCTGTCGGGGCGGGTGAACACGGCACTCAATTTGATGGTGTTCGTGGGTGCCTTTGTGCTGCAGTGGGGTATCGGGGCCGCGGTGGACGCCTTTACCGTTAGCGGAATGCTGCGCGCCGATGCCTTCCGGGCGACTTTTTCCGCTTTGCTGGCGGCGCAGGTGCTGGCATTTGTATGGTTTTTGGTGCCGACGAAGCGCTGACTTTGTGCGCAAAGTTTGCGCCAATCGGTATTGACATGGGTCATTTGGTGAAAAAATTACAGGCTTCAAAGCACTCACATTTCCACCACCATGAAGCAAGTTGTCAGCATCAGCCTGGGTTCGAGCAGCCAGGATTTCGACTTCACCACCGTCTTTCTGGGCGAAAAACTGCATGTGCGGCGCATCGGCACCAATGGCAGCACGGCCACCGCCGTCAAGCTGATCAAGCAGTGGGACAAAAAGGCCGCCGCCATCGGTCTGGGGGTGCTCAAGGACAGCTACAAGGTCGGCTCGCGCCGCTTCATCGAGAAAGACAGTGCGCGCCTGAAAGCGGTCGCCACCGAGGTGCCGGTGACCATGGGCGGGCGCCTGGGTGACATCTTCCAGGAATGGGCCGTGCGCCATGCCCAGACCCACCTCGGCAGCTTTTTCAACAATGCGCGGGTGCTGTTCTTCTCGGGTATGGCGGACTACAAACTTGCGCTGTCCATGGCCGAGTACACGACCAACCTGCAGTTTGCCGACCCGCTGCTCCAACTGGGCGTGCCCAAGCTGCTGGGCTCGCTCGATGCATTGAATCTGTACGCCAATGGCGCGCACTACGTGAAAGACTGGACGCTGCCGGCGGCCATGGCTTCGGGTCCGGTGAAGGAGTGGACGCGGTTTGTGTTGCGCAAGGCGATGCAGAAGGCCAGCGTGATCGTGGCGCCGGTGCACGAACTCGACGACTTTGACCTGGAAGACCTGGCGGGCAAGACGGTGATCACCGCCACGGTGAATGACGAGCGCATTGGCCAGTTTGGTGCCAAGGGCGTGGCCACCATCATTGACGGCTCACCCGTCATGCACGGCCATGTACTGGGTGCCAATCTGCTCGATGCCATGATCATTGCCGCCACCGGCAAGACCCCGCATGACATTCTGGAAGACGACTACCTGGAGATCATCACCGGCCTGGGCTCGGAGCCGCGCATCATCCACCCCAACGGCTACCGGCGCGTGAACCGCTTTGCATTTGTCATCCATCCGCTGTCGCAGGAGTATTTCAAGAAGGTCAAGCCCATCGAGATGCTGTCCCAGGTGTCGCCACCGGTGCTGATGAATTCACTGGAAAAGATCATGGCCTATGCGCCCCCCTTTGTGTATTCCCACGTGACCGGCATCAAGTCTCCCACCGGCGTGGAGGCCGAAGGGTGGTTGATTTCAGTCGGTGGCACGCCCAAGGAGATCATGCGGCACAGCCCCGAGTTCACCTATCGGCGCTTGCTGGATGCGGCGGCCATGGCCAAGCGTCTGGGCGCGCAGATCATGGGCCTGGGTGCCTTCACCAAGGTGGTGGGCGACGCCGGGCTGACGGTGGCCAAGCGGGCGCCCTTGCCGATCACGACGGGCAACAGCTACAGCGCGTCTGGCGCGCTGTGGGCGGCGCACGACGCGATCCTGCGCATGCGCCTGCTACCGGCGCCGCGCGGCAAGGGGCGGGTCAAATTCAAGGCCATGGTGGTGGGTGCCACAGGGGCCATTGGTTCGGTGTGCGCTCGCCTGTTGGCCCGGGTGGCCGAAGAGGTGTACATGGTGTCGCCCGAGACGGCCAAGCTGCTGGCGCTCAAGGAGTCGATCCTGCTGGAATCGCCGGATGCCAAGATTTTCCTGTCGGCCCATGCGGACAAAGACATTGGTGCGATGGACATGATTGTCACGGCCACCTCGGGTGCCGGCAAGAAGGTGCTCGACATCATGCGGGTCAAACCGGGTTGTGTGATCACGGACGTCGCGCGGCCGCTGGACTTGCCGGCCTCCGAGGTCGCCAAGCGCCCGGATGTGCTGGTTATCGAGTCCGGCGAGATCCAGTTGCCGGGCGATGTGCAGATGAAGAACATCGGTTTGCCCAAGGGGGTTGCCTACGCCTGCCTGGCCGAGACCATTGTGCTGGCGCTGGAAGGGCGGTTTGAGAACTTCACCGTCGGGCGTGCCATTGAGTGGGAGAAGGTGCGCGAGATTTACCAGATGGGCTTGAAGCACGGCATGAAGCTGGCGGCGATCTCGGGTGTCAACGGACCGTTCAGCGATGACGACATCGAACACGTGCGCGAGCTGGCCTTGGCGGCGCGGGCCAAGTTGGCGCTGGGGAGTGCCCGACCGGCGGTGGTCAAAGTGCGTGCGGCCAAGAAGGTGCCCGTGCGCAAGAAGGCGGTGGCCAAGGCGCTCTGACCGGCGGCTGCGCGCCAGCACCGTACGCGTTTGCGGCATCCGTGGTATATTCGGGAGTCGCATTTGGCGATTGGCCGCGTTCCCACACTGTTGGGTCTGCGCTAACACCCCCGGCAGAGGGGTAGCCAGTCCAGCCCCTCCACTGCGTTCGCACCAGCCTTTCTCACGGTCTGGTGGATTTTTCCCTCTGTTGATTTCGCCCCTGCTATGGCGAGCACTCCAAGCGGCGCTCCTTCGTGAAGTGTCTGCAGCGAGAACAGAACGGGACCCTCGGCATGAGGGCATGCCAATTTTGCTTTCGGACGCAAAGAGCCTTTTCGCTCCGCGCCCAGTTGATTTTTAATGATTTTTACTACAACAATAAAAGAAACGCCTATCACAATGGGCAAATACCGTATTGCAGCTTGCCCCCGTCAATTACCATGTGGGCAGTTCGCCGCGCAGGTATCGATTGCCAGCGGTCGCGGCAGTGCTTCTACGGATCGCGTGATGCGGTTCCGCGATGAGTTTCCCTCGCACGACGCGGCATCGCGTTATGCCATCGCACAGGGTATTGACTGGGTGCGTGCAGCTTTGCTCCCACACTGAATTTAGTTTTACAGGAGTTACACCATGGCCAAAGAAGACTTGATCGAGATGATGGGCGTTGTTAACGAAGTCCTGCCGGACACGCGTTTTCGCGTGACGCTGGACAACGGTCACCAGCTGATTGCCTATTCCGCAGGCAAGATGCGCAAGAACCACATCCGCATTCTGGCGGGCGACAAGGTGTCGCTGGAGTTGTCTCCCTACGACCTGAGTAAAGGCCGTATCAACTTCCGCCACATCGAAGGCCGCGGCCCGATGACACCACGCCGCTAAGCGCTGGTATCAGTCCGGCTTGATGCCGGCTTCGCGAACCAGTTTTTCGTATCGCAGGCGCTCGGAGTGGATGAGCGCGCCAAATTGCTCGGCGCTGGCCGGGATGACTTCGCCGCCAACGGCTGTCATGCGTTCACGCACTTCAGGTGTGAGAAGCGCCTTTTGCACCTCCGCGTGCAGTTTGACGATGATGGGTTTGGATGTAGCAGCCGGTGCCACCAGTCCGTACCACACGGATGCTTCAAAACCTGCAAAGCCCGATTCCGCAATCGTAGGAGCATCCGGGAATATGGCGCTTCGCGTGGCGCCCAATACCGCCAGCACCTTGAGCTTTCCGCTCTTGACGTGCGGCAAAACCTCCAACGCGTTCACGGCCACCAAGGGCAACTGGCCACCGATGGCGTCTGTGATCGCGGGGGAACCGCCGCGGTACGGCACATGCAGCAAGGAAATTCCGGCGGCCCGCGCGAACAGTTCCACCGCCAAATGGGGCGTTGATCCGTTGCCGGGGCTGGCGAAGGCAATGGCGCCTGGCTTGGCTTTGGCCGCTTCGACCAGTTTGGCAATGCTGTTGAACGCCGCGCCAGGGTTGGCTGCAATGACCACCGGAACCCGCCCAATCAGTGAAACGGGTTGCAGATCTTTTTCGGCATCGAAGGGCGCAGGCTGGTACAGCGACATATTGGCCGCCAGTGCATTGGCCGCCATCAGCAGGGTGTAGCCATCGGGTGGTGCGTCGATGACGGCTTTCACGGCGATATTGGTGCCCGCCCCGGGTTTGTTCTCCACGATGAAGGCCTGACCGAGCGTGCCGGTCAGGCTTTGCCCCACGGTGCGGGCCACGATGTCGACCGCCCCGCCCGCCGCGTAGCCGACCACGATCTTGACCGGTTTGGTGGGGTAGGTTTGGGCCTGGGCCAGCAAGGGCGCCAGCGACGCCAGGACTGCCAGCGTGCCCAGTCGGGTGAGGCCACGGGTGAGGGTGTTGAACGTGTGCATGGACGGTTGGTTGCTGAGGTTGCGGTAAATCGACCCACTGTACTCGGCAATGCATCCGCGTTGAACTTCGCAGACGTGGCAACTCAGGGTTTGCCCCCGTTTCTTTTTCGATATAGCTGCTATGCCTAGGACACGCAGGGTTTGCGTTCTATGCTCTGTCTGCGTGCAGCGGTGAATCGCTGGGCGGGAAGTCCGAGTTATGAATGCCCGACACAGTTCGACCATGAATGGATTTGCTATCAAAAATATAGTGATATGTGTAGTGTTGGCGAGGGCTAGCGGTCTCTTTTGTGTTGACGTTGCCTGGGCGCAAGGCACGGGAGTGGCCTACCCGAACAAGCCCATCCGGCTGGTGGTGCCGTTCACACCCGGTGGTACGACGGACATCCTGGCGCGGGCGGTGGGGCTGGAACTCACCAAGGCCTGGGGTCAACCGGTGGTGGTGGACAACGTTCCGGGTGCTGGCGGCTCCATCGGTGCGGACAAGGTTGCCAAGGCGCCGGCAGACGGTTACACCTTGTTGATGGGCCACATTGGCACCTTGGCGGTGAACCCGTCGCTGTATCCGCATTTGCCGTATGACCCGGTCAGGAGTTTTGCGCCGGTGGCCTGGGTGGCGCGGGTTCCGAATGTGCTGGTCGTGCACCCATCGGTCCAGGCCCGCAGCGTGCAGGAGTTGGTGGCGCTGGCCAAGGCGAAGCCGGGTCAGTTCAATTACGGCTCCGGGGGCAATGGCAGCGCGGCCAATCTGGCCATGGAGTATTTCAAGATGCAGACCGGCACGGCCATTCTGCACATCCCCTACCGGGGCACAGCGCCGGCGGTGAGCGATTTGATGGGCGGGCAAATCCAGATGCTGTTCACCGGTGCACCCGCCGTCATGGGCTAGGTCAAGAGCGGGCAACTGCGGGCATTGGCGGTGTCAAGCCCGAAACGGCTGGAGGCTTTGCCGGATCTGCCGACGGTGGCGGAGTCGGGCTACAAGGGCTTTGAGGCGGACCAGTGGTACGGAGTGGTGGCGCCCGCCGGGACTCCCAAGGAGATTGTGGTCAAGCTTAACGCGCACATCAACCAGGCATTGGCCTCGGCCGAGTTGAAGGCCCGTCTGAGCAACGAGGGCGCCCTTGCGTCACCGACGACGCCCGAGGCGTTTGGCCAGCACATCGTGCAGGAAATCGCCCGCTGGAGGCCCGTCATCCAGTCCGGCCGCGTCAAGGCGGAATGAGTGCCCCCATCGGGGTTGGGGTGCCAGTGAGCTTGCGCGCGACCAGGCCGTTGAAGTCACACGAAATATCGATCTTGGATTCCGTGCGCCGCGTCGTTGCACCGTAGGCCGATTCCAGCGCCAAGGCGGCAGTTCGGGCCACGGTGATCCCGATCTTGCGGCCGTCGGCAAAAATCTCGAAAACGAACAAAACTGTAGTGGTGAGCAAAGTTTTGCCGACACTACCCTTTGAAATCAATGACTTGCACTGATTCCGCTTTTAAGTTTTGCCGGAATTGCAGGCAAAGATTTGCCGAATGTTGGACTTCTGAATGCAAAGACTTGCCGTTTGGTTTACGGCAAAATTCTGGGGTCAAAAAGTGCATCAAAAGTTTTCCAAGTTCGGCTTGATTAATGTCGAACCAGAAGAACGAAGGACTGGTTCAGGCAGATGAACAACTGTCATTGTAGGCAGGCTTGAGTGGCTGGGCAGACAAATTTCGGGGTTGCCGGAAACAAGACAGCTGGTTCATCGTGGATTGGTGCAAACTACGAAATAGTGAGGGACTGTCACAGTGACGGTCGCCCTTAGTTAGCTTTTTGAACCAGGGGAAGCTTTGGGCCACACATTCCAACGAGAAACGCTGTTTGCAGAGGTTTGGTCATCGCCAATGACTACTTTGGCCAAGAAGTATGGTCTCTCTGACAGCGGCCTTCGAAAGATTTGCAAGGCGATGAATGTGCCACTTCCGAAGGCCGGTCATTGGGCGAAAGCTGCGGCAGGAAAGGCGTCACCTCCACCGAAATTGCCCCCCACAGCTCCTAGAACCACGTTTCTGTCCAATCCACCGCCAAGATCGGAGACACCGCAGCCCGTAGTTGACGATGATTCGGCTTGGTTGAAGGCACGCCTGCTTGAGGAGCAGCTTCCAGATAGAGCAATTGTTGTGAACCCTTCACCGTCGAAGTGGCATCCTGAGGTGGCTCCATTGCGCACTTGGTTGGAGACCTGCATTGCGAAATATCAAAAAGCGCTGAAGGAAAAGGAGCGGTTTGAGAAGGTATCGACTTCTCGGAAAAGGACCTCCGCCCCTGACTACTCCACTATGGATATTCATAACAACGAGCCAATACTGGGCAGTACGCACCGATCAATTGCGATGAGAGTGTCGACCGGAACTTACAAGCGAGCCCTGTCCATTCTGAACACGTTGGCGTACGCAGCCGATTTTCGGGGCTTTACGGTTGAACTACTCAAAGACCACGAACGCCTGCGGTTTTCACTTGAATCTGTGGCAATTGATCTGGCAATAGTGGAGCGGTTGGAGGAATCGTTTTTCACGGTCCGTAACTCATGGAACAACGAACCCAGGATAGAAAAGAAGAAGACTCCTACCGGGAGGCTGAGATTAAACATTGGACCTTCCTATCAGACCCATCAAATCGCTGAGACCGGAAATTCACCATTGGAAGGTGAACTTCACCGTGTTTTTGAATACGCCTACCGCAAGGTCGTGCGTTCCCGTGAAGAGGCACGGGAGCGTGAAATTGAAGGGAAGAAGGCAGAAGTTCGAAGACTAGCTTTGGAGGAAACTGAGCGACAACGAAAGGTCTTGGAGCAGCAGCGCGCCGAAGAAGAGCGAAGGCGAAAAAATCTGCTGCTTCAGACCGAGGGTTGGAGCACCGCCGAACGTATTCGGAGTTTTGTGAAAGCCGTTGATGCTCGAATTGACGGTGAGTGCTCTGATATCGCGGGTCGACCTGATACCTATGTACTGTGGCGGGAATGGGCGCTTGGGATGGCAGACGAGATTGATCCCATTGCAACGTTGACGGCAGGCCATCGAAATTTTCTGAAGTGACGTGCCAATACTGAAGCGAAATTGCTACTGCGATGCCGATCTTCCTCCCAGCGGAAAAGATCTCAGAAATCCTGACTGACATTTGCCGCTTTCCTTGGCTAGATTGATCCTCTCGCCAGATTTGCGGTGCTTAAGAGAAGTTCTACTAATTGCCGTGGGTCAATTTAGGTTGATTTACCTCAGTTTGGAACACGTTACAGTCAGCGGCGTAACGAAAAAGTTCAAGGTAAATTTGGATTGCATGTCGGCGGAAGCATCAGCCGTTTTGGCATTGTGAAATGCATACGACTATTGAGCATTCTTGGTTGACTCACTATGCCAAATAAACTGCCGCTTAGTGAGCACTAGCTTTTGCAAATTAGTCTGAAAAAATCCAGGCTGGACACCAACTTCAACATGCAAATCACATTGCCTCGGCGTCTGGGGATGATCCTTGAATGTGGTCGACGGATCGGACAATAGCCTCAAGCAAACGGGAGCGTTCAGACTGTGTCTGGCGCAACTTTTTGGCTTCGGCATAGGCAGACAATGGCACAACAACTCCCGACTTCTTCTCGGGAGTAGGCTCAAAATCGAAGTTAAGTTCAAGCTGCTCTTGGTCCATCATCTTTTTCCGTAGAAGGAGATGATACTGCTGTCGAGAGCAAACCGCGGTCAATTAGGGATTTAACGACCATGCCTTCCAATTCAGGCATCGACTGGAGGCTCTTCTCCATTCTTGGCTTGGCCGTCTTCGATGCGATCTTGATGAGCTTGCCGCTTGCCTTTCTTGAATTGGGGAGCATTTTGAAGATAGACAAGTAACGGGAGGGGGCGACTCCTGTTGTCGCCGACCGAAAACTGACCACCTAACTGCATAAGTGCCGATCCAAAATTGACCAGGGTGTTCCACTGGCCTGCTGAAAGTTTCAGCAGGAGAGCAAAAGGTGATCACCATGGAAATGATA
>Ga0208509_1000020_pt1 | contig 119156 bp, 111 predicted proteins | sample LakWasMeta7_HOW4_2_FD_183857 | JGI IMG/M metagenome (GOLD analysis project Ga0208509, IMG submission 183857) | Freshwater sediment methanotrophic microbial communities from Lake Washington under simulated oxygen tension - Sediment Metagenome... | ecosystem: Environmental > Aquatic > Freshwater...
CTTCCAGCGCTCCCACATTAACGCCTTCTGGCTGTCCGAATAGTAAATCCTTGTTCTTTGCTTCATCTGCAACACTCCTTCTGCACATGCAGAATTTAAGGTGTTGCATCGACCGGTTGAATCCAAGCCCCATTGCGGGTCTACGATTTTCCCCATACCTGTCGCCTATTTCAAAAGGCAATTCTGAGGAAAACGGCCCGACGCCCGTCCCACGTAGCAAGTGGTCTACTTTGCGCGGGAGCCGGTGGTGGTGGAGTTAAGGGATCAGTCTCGAACCACGAAGGGACACCCGCCCCACCGAACTTGCGGTGCGCGGTGTTGATCGCTACAAAATACATAGCTACTCATGTTCATTTCACGAGGGCTAGCGCCTTGTTTTGCTTATAGCCTGTCCCCAAACACTGTGCCCCAGCAACTCGCCCGCCGTGCGCAGTCGTTTCTTGCGCCACAAAAGGACAATCCCGGATTAAGGCCACACCGGCGCATGGGTGCCCGGAGGTACCGATGGGCGGCTCCACCGCGCGGACGTTCGCGATAGCTGCGGTGTGGGTCGAATCGCCACCAGTTGGCCAAAGCCGAATACATAGGTTTCCAGATAAGCTTGCCGGTCCGGCGCAGTCAGCGCAAAGCCCGACGGCACGCGCCCCAAGCCGCGCAACCAGTGGGCGGTTTGCGCCAGCGATACGCGCACATGCCAGCTCCCACCCTCCTGCAATTGCCGCACCTTGGCCGCTGCTGTGGCAAAGGCCATCAGATAGCCGCTGGCGTGGTCCAGGATTTGCATGGGCAGGGCCTGGGGCTTCTCAGCCCCAGCCGCCTCGGCTTCCGCCAGATTGAATCCGGTGGCGGTTTGCACCAGGGAATCAAAACCGCGTCGCTGGGCCCACGGGCCCTGTTCTCCATACGCCGACAGCGACACCACGACAATGCCCGGCCGCCGCGCGGCCAGCGCCTGGGGGCCGTAACCCAAGGCCTCCAGGCCACCCGGGCGGTATCCCTGTACGAAGACATCGGCGTTGGAGACCAGCGCATCCATGGCCCGCTTGTCGTCCTGTTCGTGCAGATCCAGGTGGCACGACAGTTTGCCGCGGCTGGTCTCGGCAATCAGGCCGATGTTGGGCAAGTGCGGAGAGTTAACCAGCAGCACGTCAGCACCCAACGCGGCCAGGGACCGACCCGCCACCGGGCCGGCCACGATACGGGTCAGGTCCAGTACGCGCAGGCCCGTCAACGGAAGCTGGTCGGCTCGCAGCTCGGGCAATGCCAGCGGCGGGGCATCCCCTATGCGTTCCAGTGTCAGCAACGGCTGTGCCGCCACCGCCTGGGCGTGGGGATGCATATCCCATTCTGCAAAGCTGCGCAGTGCCGCGACCACCAGGCCGCGCTCGGCCGCCGCCTGTTCAAAGTCCAAGGCCTTCCAGCCGCGCAGCGCGCGCTGGGCATCCTCGCGCTGCGCGGTCGCGCTGGAGAGCCCCAGCAAGGCCAACGCGCCATCGCGGTGGTGGGCAAAGTTGGCATGCACGCGCACCCAGCCATCGGCGCAGGCGTACAGGCCCGAGAACGCGTCCCATGGGTCGAGGACTTGTCCGTTCACGCTGAACCATCCCTCGCACTCCAGAGCCGCGTGCAGCATGTCAACACCCACGCGCTGGCGCGGCTGCCCTCGTGCATGGCCCAGCTCGCATGCCGCCAATGCCGCGGCCGCAATACTGGTTTGGGCCGCCGTTCCAACGGCAAACGACGAGGGCAGCACGGGGTCTGCGCCGGATAAATCCACCCAGTCCAAGGCCTGTGGTGGCAGCCCGCCCAGGGACCAAATACGGGAGAGGTTTGCGTTGGCGTCCATGGCAGCTATTATCCCGGCGATCCCAACTGAAAGCATGCACCATGGCGCACCCCGCACCGGCTGACCTCTACTCCACGCCCTATGAACGCGGCAACCGGAACCAGACCACGCAGTGGACTGAGTGCATTGCTTTCTATGAAAGACTGGCCGCAGACTTCCCCCGCACATTGCACTTTTTCCAGATTGGTGTGGTGGACAACGGTCTGCCGCTGCACGCGGGCGTTGTCAGCGGCGATGGCGCTTTCGACCGTGCGCAGATCAAGGCCGATGGCCGACCGGTGTTCTTCAACAACAACGGCATCCATCCCGGTGAGCCCGAAGGCATTGACGCCTGCATGGCGCTGGTGCGGGACTTTTGCACCCAGCCTGAACGGCTGGCGGCGCTGGGCAACACCGTGTTTCTGTTCATACCGGTCTACAACGTCGACGGTTGCCTGAACCGCCAGTCCACATCGCGCGTCAACCAGCTGGGCCCCGAGCAGTTTGGCTTTCGCGCCAACGGACGCAACCTGGACCTGAACCGCGACTTCATCAAATGCGACAGCCTGGCGGCACAGGCCTTCAATGCATTTTTCACCGCCTGGGACCCGGATGTGATGGTTGATACGCACACCTCCAACGGTGCGGACTACCAGTACACGATGACGCTGATCAACACCCAGACCGACAAGTTGGGCGGCGCGCTGGGCGGTTTTTTGCGTGACACCATGTTGCCGGACATCTACCGTGCCATGGCACAACGCGGCTGGCCTACCTGCCCGTATGTGAATCCCATACGAACCACGCCGGATGAGGGAATAGAAGACTTTCTGGAGGTGCCGCGTTTCTCCACCGGCTATGCGGCCCTGCACCACTGCATAGGCTTCATGCCCGAGACGCACATGCTCAAGCCCTTTGCGGACCGCTATGCGTCGATGCGCACGCTGGTCGAGGTGGTGCTGGCATTTACCGTCAGCCATGCCGCGCAGATCCAGAGCCTGCGCCGTGCCGCGCGCGCCGGCGCCAGTACGCAGCGCCGCTGGCCGCTGCTGTGGAAGACCGACACCAGCCGCCCCGCTGCGTTTCGTTTCAAGGGCTATGCGGCGGTGCACCGCCCCAGTGTGCTGGGGGCGTACAGCCGTCTGGCCTATGACCGCAGCCAGCCGTGGGAACGCGACATCCCCTGGTACAACCGCTGTGTACCGGCGCTGGAGGTCAACACGCCGAAATGGTATTTGATTCCCCAAGCCTGGCGCGAGGTCATTGAACGGCTGCAGTGCAATGGGGTGGTGGTGCAGCGGCTGGCGTCCGACCAGACGCTGCACGCGCAGGTCTATCGCATCGATCATGTTGTGTCGCGTGCGCAGGCCTACGAAGGCCACATGTTCCATGACGCGGTGGAGGTCAGCCAGCACACCGAAAGTATCCTGGCCCGCGCCGGCGACGCCGTCGTGGAGCTGGCCCAGCCCAACGCGCGTTACGCTGTCGAAACGCTGGAGCCGCAGGCGCACGACAGTTTTTTTCGCTGGGGATTTTTCAACAGCATTCTGGAAAAGAAGGAAGCGTACTCGGACTATGTGTTCGAGGACATGGCGCTGGAGATGCTGCAGGCAGAGCCTGAACTGCGCGCGCGTTTTGAGGCATGGAAGCAGGCCTTTCCTGCGCGGGCTGCCAATCAGGGGGACGTACTGGATTTCATTTTCTCCCACGGCCAGCGCTTCCACGAGCCCGAGTGGCGCCGCTATCCCGTTGTGGGATTGTCCGAAGTCAAACTCGGTGAAGACTGCTAGGAGTAGCATGCAGATATTGCAGTTGGTCCTACCTGGAGAATTACCATGGCAAAGAAAATTCCAGCCCCCCCAGTGGTTGAGGAAACGCCAGACGTTGAAGAGGAAGAGTCGACCGAAGTGGACATGGGCTCCGTTATCTTGCGGCCCGACGGATACCACTGGCAGGGCCCCGATGGGAAGCAGGAATTCGGCCCGTTTGAAACGCTGGAGGCCGCGCTGGCCGACATGGGCGCCGTCGATGAGGAAACCTCGGAGCCCGGCGAGTCGTTGCAGGAGGCGGAAGACGAAATCGGAATAGCCGACTGGGTCGACCCCGACACCGGCGAGCTGGCCGAAGGACAGTCCTCGCCGCGGTTTCACGACGAGTGAGGAGCTATTTAGCGGCCGGACGCCCGCAGTCGCTGTCCTTTCCCGGTCCCGGGTCTACCAGCGGAATCAGCGCGAGTGCGGGATTGACCAAGCCCAGGGTCAAGGCCCCCAGTGCCCGGACCGCCACGCGGCCCTTGTCCACACCCACGACAGGCTGGTCAAAGCTGCCGCGGATGTAAATCGGACTGCGCAGCGCCAGCGGGCTGGTGTTCTTGGTTTTTTGGTTGAGTGTGAGTGCCAGTGTTTCCTGCGCGAGGTCGATCTGGCCACTACCGATCAACGTGGTGACCGCCGTGTCGAAAACCAGCGTGTCGGCTAGCATGACGCCGTTGCGGACTGAAAAACGCGCCTGGCCGCAGCGCAACGCGACCCGCTTGTCTCCTGTCATGGTCAGTCCCATGATTTCCCATAGGTGCAACCCGGCTTTTTCCATCATCAGCTGGCTGACTTCTCCGTGGGCAATGTCCAGTTTCGCCTGGCCGTTACTGGTGGCCAGCATGCCGGCGATAGAGTTGCCGCTGCCCGACAGGTTGAAGGTGCCGTTGATCTCGCCGATGGTGGCCTGGTTCAGCACCAAATCCGGAAACAGACCGGACAGCAAGACCTTGCGCACCTCCGCCTGGGCTTTGGCCTTGATGGGTTGGTTGCTGCCGTCCAGCGTCACCTGTGCCCGAACATGGCCGCCGGCCACGCCAACCTCGAGTGGGTCCAGCGTCAGAACGGCGTCGCGCAGCAGGATGTGCACGGACAGATCGTTCAAAGGCAGTGCCGTGGCACGGCGAAGGTGTTGGGCCTGCAGGCGCACGTCCGCATCCATGCTGGTCCAGCGGTCGGTCTTGAACGCCACATCGGGCAGCACTCTCTTTTGCCGGGTTGCCGCAACCGGTGTCGGGGCGCTGCTGGCGCTGCGCACACCAATGGCCGGTGCCAGGTCGCTGAGGTCGAGCATCTTTGACGCCAGTTCGGCAGTCAGTGCGGGGCGTTTGCCTCCCGTGACCACTTGGGCCATGCCCGCGATATCACTGTTGCCTATGCGTCCGGTCAATGCTTCGTAACTCCAGCGCTCGCCACTGTGCACCAGCTGCCCCCGCAGAGCGTAGGGATGGGTGGCCGGCGCCGGGATACCAAACAAGGGGTACAGCTGTTCCAGGCTGTCGCCGCGCACGGCGACGTTCATGTTGACGGCCGAGCGGCTGACCAGTCCGGTGACGGTGCCCAGCGCCTGGATGCGGGTGCGACCGATCGTGGTGTCAATGTCCAGCGGGTAGGGTGTACCTTCATCGCGCAGTGCCAGAACCGGCCCTCCTGTTCCCTTGGCCTCGAGTGACAAGCCCCGGAAATGCCCTTTGGCGCGAAACGTGGTGCCCGGCGTGTCTGCGAGGGTCGAAATCTCTGCGCGAATGTGGGTTTTGGACGCAAGGTCGTCAAATCCCAGTACGCCCTGGTCCAGCGTCAACTGGCCCAGGCGGATGCGGGCGGCTTCATCGGTCTGGTGAACGTCGAGCAGCCAGTTTTTTTGGCCTTGGGCGGTTTGCTCCAGAAAGACGACGGGCCTGAGCAGGTGCACTGTGGGGAACAGGAGATTGCCTTGCAGCACCTGCCGCAAGTCGAGGGTGATGTCGACCGCGTCGGCGGTCACCATCTGCGGTTCCTGTGCCCAGGGCGGATTGGCAAAGGTTACGGCGTCCGCTTGAATCCGTGGCCAAGGCCAGCCCAGGTGCAGTGACAAATTTCCGTTGATCGCCAGGATACGGCCGGTCTTTTGCTCGGCCCAGTGTTCGATGGGGCCACGCAACCAGTTCCAGCCGAAGAGGGCCAGCACCAGCGTCATCACTACGAAGGGCGTGGCCAGCGTTGCGGCGATCCAGAGAAAAATGCGGTTCCGCGTCATGGCACCATTGTCCCGGGCTGTAGCCCCGGCTTCTGTACGCCGACGTACAGAAGCGCGTGGGCTTTTCGTCTAGTCTTTGGTATCACACCAAGGACATTTCCATGAACACTTCTCACTTTGCCATTCACCGCTGCGTGCTGACCTTTGTTGGCGCGCTGATTGCTGCAGGCACCGCGCTGGCGGCACCGCCCAACTCCGCAACCGACGCGCAGGCGCGCTACCGGCAGGAGATGGCATTCTGCGACAGCGGGCAGTCCAGCCAATCCTTGGACACCTGTCGCACCGAGGCCCGCAATGCCTATGCCGAAGCCCGGCGCGGTGGCTTGAACGATGCGCCGGACCAGTACACGCGCAACGCGGTACAGCGCTGCACAGAGTTCAAGGGCGATGAGCGCAGCGCCTGCGATGCGCGGGTGCTCAACCCCTCGCGCATCGAGGGTAGCGTCGGAGCCGGTGGCATTCTGCGCGAGAGCACGGTTACGGTTCCAGTCCCGCCCCAATGAACTGAAAGCGCGGTCGTACCCCGCAGAAAGTCGTAGACTCTGCTGAACCGCTGGCCGGCGGCTGTTTCACCAGAGGAATGGGTACTTCTATGCGCACGCAACGCTTCGTCATTTCGTTTGTCGCCGTCACGCTCGGTCTGTTGATGGCGGGCTGCATGGAGACGGCCCCCAAGGCCCCCGCGGAGTCGCAACCTGCGGCCGCATCAGGAGCCCCGGCGTTCGGCAATCCGTCGCCGACGGCGGGCAGTTCCACGTCGGCCAAGGCCAATGCGGCCGCCGATGCCGCTGCGTACAAGGAAGTCGAATACAAGAACATCAAGAAGAAGGGGCCAGCCCTGATCGTGATCCCCGGTGACATCAAGAGCGCCCACGCCACGTTCACGCAGAAGTTCTCACCCAACAATATTGCCGACTTTGGCGAGCTGGAGCTGTCGCAGGCCAACTTCACGGTGCTGGAGCGTGCCAACCTGGGTCATTTGCTGAACGAAATCACGTTGGCCTACAACCTGGGCAATGTGGCGGCGGCCCGCAAGACCATGCAGGTCGGCAAGCTCAAGACCACCAAATGGATCGTCAAGTTCGACATCCTCAAGGCCGAGCAGATTGCGTCGAATACCAAGGGCTTTGACGGGCGCGCCATTGGCGGCCTGATCAGCAACTTCTCGGGTAGCCGGGCCGGATCGGCGACCGGGCAGGTGGTGGGCTCGGTGCAGACCGGCGAGGCAAGCGGTGTCTGGCTGGTGGGCATGCGCTACAAGATCATGAACGCCAATACCACCGAGCAGGTCGCACAGGGCTACAAGGAACTCAAGATGGAGGTCGGCGCCACGAGCACCAGCGTAATGGGGATATCCGAAAGCGCCAAGGGCGGTGTGGGACTGGACACCATGGTGCAGCGCCTGGTCCAGACCGCGGTGTGGGACATTGACGCCAAGTACAAGTAGTCCGGTGGCGGTGCCCGGATCTATTTGATCCTGCTGCTCGCGCCGTAGCGTCGTGCGATGGCGTCTATCTTTCCGTCGCGCCGCAGCTTGTGGACGGCGTCCTGCAATTTGGTGGCCAGCGCAGGGTCCGATTCAAGATTGAGCGCAAAGTAGTAGGCGCCCTCGTCGCTGAGTTTCATGCGTTTGACAAGCGCAGTGGAAGCTAGCGCAGTTTGCCGCAAGTTCCATTGCATGGCGACCTCCGTGTCCACCATGGCATCGACCCGGTGGGATTCCAGCAGCCGCAGCACGTCGGCATTGGAGCTTTGCGGAACCAGTGCCGACTGCGGAACACCGGCCGCGATCAGGTCCGTGGCGGCCGCCTCATCGCGCACCACACCGATCGGGTGTTGCGCCAGTTCCGAAAAGTCGTGGATATCCTTCTCCAGCTCCTGGCGCACATACACCCAGGTGGTTCGCGGCAAGATCGGCCCTATCCAGATGAATTCCTGCTCACGCGAGGGCTTGCGCGCCGTGGTGTAGACCACGGTGTTGGGCGTGCGGCCGGCGGTCTTGTAGGCGCGGGCCCAGGGGACCATGTGAATCTCGCAGTCCAGCTTGGCGATGGCGCACGCGGCGCGCAGGACGTCGGTGGCGATACCCTTGATCTCGCCGCCCTCCGAATAGTTGTACGGCGGCCATTCCTCGGTATAGGCCGTCAGGTCCGCCCCAAAGGCAGACAGCGTTGTCAACACCGCCAAGGCGAGCGCCAGTGTGGTGCGGGATGCCTGGGTGTTCTTTTGTGTCACGTCTATTCGCTGTAATTGCCATCATAGCGGGGGTGTATGACCGCCGGTCAGCGCCTTGATTTTCCGGTACAGCGAGCGCTCGCTGATCCCCAGCGCCGCTGCCAGTTCCGCTCGGCTCCCGGTGTGGCTGGCCAGCACCTGCTGCAGCGTTGGCTTGGACGCAACAGGGGGCCTGCGCCCTGTCTGCAAGGACTGCAGCACGTGCGCCTGCTGGATCACGTCGCCGTCGCACAGCAGCGTGGCCCGCTCCAGCAGGTTGCGCAGTTCGCGCACATTGCCAGGAAAATCGTGCGCCTGCAGCAGGGCCAGTGCATCCGGTGCCAGGCTCAGGCGGCGTTTGGGCGCGACGCGCTGCAGCAGCGCATCCGCCAGCAGGGCAATATCCTCGCGCCGCTCACGCAATGCGGGCAGGCAGATGGGGAAGGTGCTGATGCGGTAGTACAGGTCTTCGCGGAAGCGCCCTTCCAGCACCATGGCATCCAGGTCGCGGTGGGTGGCCGCGACGACGCGGATGTCGGTGTGGCGCAACTCGGTGCTGCCCACGCGGCGGTAGGTTCCGCTTTCCAGCAAGCGCAGCAGCTTGACCTGCATGCTCAAGGGGATGTCGCCCACCTCGTCCAGAAACAGCGTGCCGCCACTGGCTGCTTCCACCAGGCCGCCTTTGCTGGCCGTGGCGCCGGTGAAGGCCCCGCGTTCATGGCCAAACAATTCGGACTCGAACAGGTTTTCCGGCAGGCTGGAGCAGTCCACCACCACCAGGGGCTGGTGCGCGCGCGTGCTGGCCTGGTGGACGGCCTGGGCGACCAGTTCCTTGCCGCTTCCCGACTCGCCCAGCAGCAGCACTGCGGCCTGCGAGGGGGCCACGCGGGCCACCAGCGCCAGCATGCGCTGGAAAGCCGGGGCACGCCCGATCAGGCTTTGTGCTTCAGGTTGGCCCTGGGCCACTTTCAGGGGCTCCATCCGCTCAACAAAAAAGGCCTGTGCGCCGCTGGCGTCGCGCAGGGGCGAGAGTTCGATGTTGACGTATTCCTCGCCCTTGGGCGTGTGGTGCAGGTGCAGGACCCGCTCGCGCTGGCCCGACGTACGGGCCATGGCCAGCGGGCAGGATTCGCCGGCCTGGTCGCAGGGCACGGAAAAGTGGTGCGACACCTCGTAGCAGGTGCGCCCCACCACGCTGCGCTCGGGGCTGAACTGGCGCCGGTACGCGGCATTGGCCGCCAGGATGCGGTACTGCGTGTCAAACAGGATGTGGGGCTCGGCCAGGCCTTCCAGATAGGACACCAGCTCCGGCAGGGGTTTGGAAGCGGTTTCTGTCATACAGGGTGCAGTGTAGACGCAAGCTGCCATATGTCTGCCAAAGACTGACAGTTGTCTGCCATTTTGGCAGATACCAACTACGAACCCTGTCGCCCCAGGGCCGCAGCTGCCCTGTAAGCTGTTGAATTTAAAAGAATCTTTAGAATTCTGTGGGTGGCATGGTTCTTGTTAATAAGCATGTGTTTCTCTTTGTTGAATCACTCTGGTACCGAACCCCATGACCCATGCACCCGCGCTTCCTGGCATTGCTTCCCTGGCTGATGACGGCGGCGAGGGTGATGGCGCACGTCGCCGCGTATTGCTGCTCACCGCGGCCACGGCGGGCGTGGGCATGGCGGTCACTGCGGTTCCCTTTGTATCGAGTTTTGCACCCAGCGAACGGGCGCGCGCCTCTGGCGCCAGTGTCGAGGTTGACATTGCGGACATCCCCCCGGGTGGCATCAAGACCGTGGAATGGCGCGGAAAACCAGTGTGGATCATGCGGCGTACGCCGGAGATGCTGGCCGCCATGGCCACGCTGGACAGTCGTCTGGTCGACCCGCAATCGAAGCGCGAGCAGCAGCCCACCTATGCCCGCAACGCGCAGCGCTCGGTCAAGCCTGAGTTTTTTGTAGGGGTCGGCATCTGCACCCACCTCGGTTGTTCACCCAACCCGGTGCCATTGGGCTCCAGCAATCCGAGTGTGGGCAATGACTGGATGGGCGGATTTTTTTGCCCCTGCCATGGTTCCACCTTTGATCTGGCGGGGCGCGTGTTCCAGAACAAGCCCGCGCCTACCAACCTGGAGGTGCCGCCTCACAAGTATTTGAGCGACAGCCGGCTGTTGATTGGCGAAGACGACACGGGCGTCGCCTGAGGTTCCAGATGTACTTTCGAATCCTGCACGACGAATCCACTGGCGAGGTCAGCTATTTGCTGGCCGACGCGGACGCGCGTGAGGCCGTGCTGGTCGACCCGCGCGGGCGCGACCTGCCGTTGCTGCAGTCCCTGCTGGCCGAGCGCGAGCTGCGCCTGCGCTGGGTGCTGCGCACCCACCAGCACGACGCCCTGGCGCCGCACGAGCCCGATCTGCTGGCGCGCCTGGGGGCGCCGGTCTTACAAGGGCTTGCGGCACCTGGGGTGCAGGGCGTGGCGCATGGCGATATGCTGCCCTTTGGCAATGAGGTCATCCGCGTGCTGGCCACGCCGGGGCACACGGCAAGTTGTTTGAGCTTTACCTGGCGTGATCGTCTGTTCTGTGGTGGTTTGCTGGCCGTCGATGCCTGCCCCCACCAGCCGGTGCCCGCGGTGCCCGAGGCGCTGTGGGACAGCGTGCGCCAGCAGGTGTTCACCTTGCCCGACGAGACGCTGCTGTTTGCCGGCCATGGGCGCCACGCCCGGGCGGTGAGCACGGTGCTGGAGCAGCGGCGCTGGCATCCGTTGCTTGCGGGTTTGTCCCGCGACGAATTTCTGGCACGGGTCGCCGCCTTGCCCTCGACACCTGGAAGATAAGGAAGACACGATGAAGACCCGGGAAACCGAACACACAGACAACGGCGAAGTTGCTGAGGCTGCCGATGCACCGGCCACACCCTACGAACGGCTGGGCGGCGCAGCGGGCATCCAGCGGCTGGTCCACCGCTTCTATGCGCTGATGGATGAGCTGCCCGAGGCCTACACGGTGCGGCGCATGCACCCCGAAGACCTCAAGGGCAGCGAGGAAAACCTGTTTGACTTTCTGTCCGGCTGGTTTGGTGGGCCCTCGCTGTTCATCGAAAAGAAGGGCCATCCGCGCCTGCGCATGCGCCACAGCCCGTATGCCGTGGGCCTGGCGCAGCGGGACGAGTGGATGCTGTGCATGACCCAGGCACTGACCGAGCAGGTGGCCGACGAGCCGTTTCGCACCAAGCTGATCGACACCTTCGCGCAGATGGCCGACCACATGGTCAACCGCGCCAGCCATTGAGCAACCAAAGGACGAATCCGTGAACAACCAGACTGAAAAGGGACGCGTCATCATCCCCATTGCGCCATCGCCCGACAAGGGGCCGATAGAGCCACCGCCCGGCGCCGATGCCGAGATGGTGTCGCTGTACCAGGCGCACCAGAAGATCTACCCGCGCAGCGTGACCGGGCTGTTTTCCAAATGGCGCTGGATCATGGTCTGGGTCACCCAGATCATCTTCTACGGCCTGCCGTGGCTGGAATGGGGCCAGCGCCAGGCCGTGCTGTTTGACCTGGGTGCGCGGCGCTTCTACATCTTCGGGCTAGTGCTGTACCCGCAGGACTTCATCTACCTGACCGGCATCCTGGTGATCTCGGCCTACTCGCTGTTCCTGTTTACGGCGGTGGCCGGGCGCCTGTGGTGCGGCTATGCCTGCCCGCAGACGGTGTACACCGAAATCTTCCTGTGGCTGGAAAAGCTGGCTGAGGGAGACCGCTCCGCCCGGATGCGCCGTGACGCCGGTCCGTGGACGCTGGAAAAATTCGGCCGCAAGGCGGGCAAGCATGCGATGTGGCTGTCGGTAGCCCTGGTGACCGGCTTCACCTTTGTGGGCTATTTCACGCCCATCCACACCTTGGTGGGTGAATTTGCGCGCTGGGACCTGGGTTCCTGGGAAATCTTCTGGACCTTCTTCTACGGCTTTGCCACCTATGGCAATGCCGGTTTCATGCGCGAGCAGGTCTGCAAGTACATGTGCCCGTATGCCCGCTTCCAGAGCGCCATGTTCGACAAGGACACGCTGATCGTGTCCTATGACGTGGAACGTGGGGAGCCCCGTGGTGCCCGCTCCAAGAAGGCCGACCCCGTGGCGCTGGGCCTGGGCGCCTGCGTGGATTGCAGCCTGTGCGTGCAGGTCTGCCCCACCGGCATCGACATCCGCAAGGGCCTGCAGTACGAGTGCATTGGCTGCGGCGCCTGCGCCGACGTCTGCGACACGGTGATGGACAAGGTCGGCTACGCCCGCGGCCTGGTCAAGTACTCCACGCAAAACGCCATAAACCAGCACTGGACACAGTCCCAGACCCTGCGCCACGTGCTGCGGCCCCGGGTGCTGGTGTACACCGCCATTCTGGGCGTGGTGGTCACCGCCATGGCGGTCAGCCTGACGCTGCGCATCCCGTTCAAAGTGGACGTGGTGCGTGACCGAGGTGCGCTGGCCCGCATCGCCGACGGTGGACGCATAGAGAACGTGTTCCGCCTGCAGATCATGAACGCCACCGAGGCCACCCAGCAGTTCCACATTTCGGTGACGGGCATGCCGGACTTGCAGGTGGTGTCCGAGAACGACATCGAGATCGCCTCCACCCAGGCGCGCTGGGTGGCCGTGCGGGTGCAGGGGCCGATGGAGGGCGCGCAGCCGGGCTCCCACACCATCCACTTCGAGATTGCCGCCAAGAGCGACATCGGCAAACTGGTCGAGAAGGCCGTGTTCATCGTGCCGCGCTGACCCACTACCATGGCAGCCATGAACTTCTGGGACCAGCGCTTTGCCGAGCCGGGCTACAAATACGGCCTTGAGCCCAATGCCTTCCTTAGCGAACAGGCCCTGCGCCTGGCGCCGGCCAGCCGCGTGCTGGTGCCGGGCGACGGAGAGGGGCGCAACGGCGTCTGGCTGGCCGAGCAGGGCCACTGCGTCACGTCCGTGGACTATTCCGCCGTGGGCCTGCAGAAGGCGCAGGTGCTGGCCGCCAGCCGTGGCGTGGCACTGACCACCGAGCTGGTGGATCTGGCCGATTGGGCGCCCGCAGCTGGAACGCTGGATGCGGTGGTGCTGGTCTACACCCACCTGCCCAGCGCCATCCGCCAAGCCGCGCACCGGCGCCTGGCGCAAGGCCTGTGCCCGAGCGGCTGGATGGTGTTGGAGGCCTTTCACCCGGAGCAACTCGGCCACAGCAGTGGCGGCCCCAAGGATGTCGACATGCTGTACACGCCCGCCATGCTGGATGCCGACTTTGCCGGGCTGTTGCGCTGTGAACTGTCCTGGCATGGCGAGGTTCAGCTGATGGAGGGGCCGGGCCACCAGGGGCTGGCCCATGTGACCCGCTGGCTGGGCCAGAGGCTATGAGAAAAATAGGCCTCTAGCCCTCGTGAATACTGCCTGACTAGCTATTGATTTGATAGTAAATTAACAAGGAGCAATGTATGAAAACAGCCCACGACCTCGTAGCGGCCGCCAAAGCCCGGGTGCAGGAAGTCGCCCTGGACCATGCCGAACAGGCCATTCGCGAATCCGACGTGCTGGTGGATGTGCGCGAGGCCGACGAATTTGCCGCCGGCCATTTGGGCGGCGCTGTGCACATCTCGCGCGGCATGCTGGAGTTCAAGTTCAGCGCCAACCCGGCTTTGCAGCCGCGCGGCCTGAAGATCGTGCTGTACTGCAAGACCAGTGGACGTGCCGCCCTGGCCGCAGCCGTGTTGCACGACATGGGCTACCTGAACGTGCAATCCATCGCCGGCGGCTTTGACGCCTGGGTGGCCGCAGGCAAGCCGGTGGCCAAACCCGACACCCCGTCATTCGACTGAAGCAGGCTGCTGATCCGGGCGTGGCTTCAGGTGGATGCCGGCCAGCATGCAGCGCACCGAGCCGCCAGCCCGTTCAATGGTCGGCACCTCCAGCGGTAGCAGTTCCACACTGCGCTCCAGGGTTGCAACTTGTTCGCGGTTCAGCGCACGCAGGGCGCGTGACGACAGCGCCAGCAGTCGGCCCTGGCTGCCCTGCAATTCCAGCGCATTGCCGGCGAATTCGCCAATCTGTGCAGCCGTCAGTTCGACCAGCATGCGGCCGTTCTCGCTGAGGCGCTGGCGCACTTCACTGCGCCGCCGCCCGTCGGTGACCATGTCAAAACCGGCCATCGCGAAGTCGGTGCCAATGCACATCAGCACATTGGTGTGGTAGACCGCGCGGCCTCCCGCATCGGCGGCGTCAAACAGCAGGGGCTCGAAATTGAAGTGGGTGCAAAACCGCTCTAGCGCCAATGGGTCGGCGCGGTTCGAGCGGGCCACGTAGGCTACGCGGTCGATGTGGTCCAGCACCATGGCGCCCGTGCCCTCCAGGTAGACACGGTCCTGCTCCAGGCCCGAGTAGTCGATGACGTCCTGCACGCGGTAGTGCTGCTTAAGGCCGTCGATGACGTCCCAGCGCCGCTCACGCTGGCGGCTGGGCGTGGCCATCGGGTAGAGGGCGACATGGCCGCCGGCGTGGGTGGAGAACCAGTTGTTGGGGAACACCGCGTCGGGCGTGGCGGTGCCGGTGTCTTCAAACAGATGCACCCGCACGCCAGCGTCTTGCAGGCGCTGCACCATGGTGCTGACCTCGGCATGGGCCGCAGCCGCCGTATCCGCCTGCGAAGCGGTGGCATCACGCTTCTGGAATGCGTTGTCCGCCAGCGTGTCCGGGTTGGATCGAAACGCATGCGGGCGCACCATGACCACGGCGGCCGGCGCCTGGGCCGAATACCGGGCGGTCACGCGGTGGCAACTGGTGTGGCCTGGACCGCTGCCTTGACCGTTGCCGGGGCGGGCACCGGCCGGATCAATTGGTACAGGTCCTTGGGGTTGTCCAGCTCGGGGATCAGCGGGATGGGGTTGCCGATGTGCAGGGAGCGGGCCAGGTCGTGCACATAGCGCAGGGCCGAAAAGTCTTCCATGGCAAAACCGACGGAGTCGAACAGCGTGATCTGGTCGCTGCGTTCGCGGCCCACGGCCTGCCCGCATAGCACACGCCACAACTCCGTGACGGCAAAGCCGGCGTCCATTTGCTGCAGGTCGCCCTCGATGCGGGTCTGCGGCTCGTATTCCACAAACACACTGGCGGCGCGCAGCACATCGGCGTGCAGCTCGGTCTTGCCCGGGCAGTCGCCGCCCACGCCGTTGATGTGCATGCCAGGCTCCAGCATGTCGGGTGTCAGGATGGTGGCATTGGTCTTGTCGGCGGTGACCGTGGTCACGATGTCGCAACCGCGCACCGCCTCCGCCGTGCTGCTGCACACCACCAGGCGCAGACCGGCCGCGTCGGGGTTGTTCTGCAGGTTGCGCAGCAGCTTGGCGGTGGCCCGGGCATCCACATCAAACAGGCGAATCTCGGTGATGCCGACCAGGTGGTGGAAGGCCAGGGCCTGGAACTCGCTTTGCGCGCCATTGCCAATCAGTGCCATCACGCGGCTGTTGGGCCGGGCCAGGGCCCGCGCCGCCACGGCTGACGTGGCCGCGGTGCGCAGTGCGGTGGTCAGGGTCAGCTCGCTGATCAGCAGCGGGAAGCCGCTGGCCACATCGGCCAGCACGCCAAAGGCCATCACCGTGGACAAGCCTTTGGCCGTGTTCTTGGGGTGGCCGTTGACGTATTTGAAGGTGTAGGTGCTGGCATCGGCAATCGGCATCAGCTCGATGACGCCGTCCGGCGAATGGGCCGCCAGCCGGGCCGACTTGTCAAAGCTTTTCCAGCGCAGGAAGTCCTGGTGGATGTAGCGGGCCAAGCCTTGCAGCGTGGTGGCCAGGCCGCTGCGGCCGACCATGCTGGCGATGTCCTGCGGGCTTAGAAACAGCGTGTGGTTGGAGGTAGTAGGTGGTGTTGTCATGGTCGGTCTCCTCAGGCTTTGCAAACGGCTTGCAAGCGATGAGGAGAAGTATGGTTTTCCGTTCAAACAAGAACAATCGTCAACTATGTATAGAAATAGGCAACCTATTAACGTTTTGGCATGTTAAATTGCCACAATGGATGAAATCGACCACAAACTGATGTCATTGCTGCGCCAGGACGCGCGCCTGACCGTGGCCGCGTTGGCGGCAAAACTGCGCGTGTCCCGCGGCACGGTGACCAACCGCATCCGGCGGCTGGAAGACGACGGCGTCATCGTCGGCTACACCGTGCGCCTGCGCCCGGATGTGCAGCACAACGCCATCAAGGCCTGGATGAGCATTGCCGTCGACGGCAACCAGACCCGCACCGTGATTGCCAGCCTGCTGGGCGAGCCCGGCGTGGCGACGCTGCACGACACCAATGGCCGCTGGGATCTGCTGGCAGAATTGCGGGCCGAAACCCTGCAGGAACTGGCCAAGGTGCTGGAGCGCATCCGCCTGCTCAAGGGCATCAGCAACACCGAGACCAGCATCCACCTGGAGACGTTCCGGGCTTCGTGACGCGGCACACCTGTTGGCCACCCTTTTGACATCTGGAGAGATTTGACATGCACACCGCCAAGCCCATCACGCTTCATGGAAAGCCCCTCGGCAGCGGGCGTTTTCCCGCGCTCTGCACCCCGTTGGTCGGGCGCAACCGCGCGCGCATTCTGGAGGAGGTGGCCTGTGTGGTGGCCCTGCAGCCGGACCTGCTGGAGTGGCGCGTGGACTTCTTCGAGGGCATTGGCAACACGGCCGACGTGGTGGCGCTGGCCGGCGAGATCCGACAGGCCGCTGGTGGCATCCCGCTGCTGTTCACCCGGCGTTCGATCCGCGAGGGTGGTGAGCCCATTGCCCTGCGGGAGGAAGAAGTTGTCGTCCTGATTGGAGCGGTCTGCGCCAGCGGCTTCGTGGAGCTGGTGGACTTTGAGATGAACAACGATCCCGGCCACATCGCCCAGGTCCGTGCTGCCGCCCACGCCCATGGCGTGGCGCTGGTGCTGTCGTACCACAACTTCCAGTCCACCCCCGCGCAGGAGGTGCTGTGCCAGCGCTTTGCGCAAGCCCAAGCCTTGGGGGCCGATGTCGCCAAGATCGCGGTCATGCCGCAGCGGCTGGAGGATGTGCTCAGCGTCCTGGGTGCGACGCTGGCGTCCAGCCAGACGCTGGACATTCCGCTGGTCAGCATGTCCATGGGCGGCTATGGCGCCTTGACCCGCCTGTTTGGCTGGACCTTTGGTTCAGCCATGAGCTTTGTCGTGGGGGCGGGCACCTCCGCGCCGGGGCAGGTCCCCATCGCCGACATGAACGCGGTGCTGGAGATCATGCAGCGGTCCCTGGCGACCAAAACGGCATAAGAGCCCCCAGCCCGTCGCTCGCGTACTCCGTTGTCCCGGCGGATGGGTCGTTTTATGCTACATAATTAATAGCAAACAATTGATATTCTACGAGGGCTAGAGGCCTATTTTTCGTGGAATTTCAAATAATAAACCCAAAATGGGTATTCAGTCGCCGCGTTGTCAGTCCGCCAGCGCGGCCTGGGCCGCCGCCAGCCGTGCAATCGGCACGCGGTAGGGCGAGCAGCTCACATAGTCCAGTCCGGCGCGGTGGAAGAACGCCACCGAGGCCGGGTCGCCACCATGCTCACCGCACACGCCGACCTCGATGTCCGGGCGCACGCTGCGGCCTTTTTCCACCGCCATCTGCACCAGGGCTCCCACACCCTTCTGGTCGATGGAGCGGAACGGGTCGTGCTCGTAGATGCCGCGCTTGAGGTAGTCGGGCAGGAACTTGCCGGCATCGTCGCGCGAGAAGCCCAGCGTCATCTGCGTCAGGTCATTGGTGCCAAACGAGAAGAACTCGGCCTGCTGGCCAATGCTGTCGGCAATCAGCGCGGCGCGCGGCGTCTCGATCATGGTGCCCAGCAGGTAGTCCAGTGTTTCGCCACGCTCGGCAAACACCGCCGCGGCGGTGCGGCGGATCACATCCGCCTGGGCGTTGAACTCGCGCACCGTGCCCACCAGCGGCACCATGATTTCGGCCTTGACGTGGACACCCAGCGTGCGCACATTCAACGCTGCTTCGATCACGGCGCGGGTCTGCATCTCGGTGATCTCGGGGTAGCTGATGCCCAGGCGGCAACCGCGGTGGCCCATCATGGGGTTGAACTCGTGCAGCTCTTCGACCCGCATCTTGATCTTGCCCAGCGGCACCTTCATCTCGGCCGCCATCACGCGTTGGTTGGCGTCGTCATGCGGCAGGAATTCGTGCAGCGGCGGGTCCAGCAGGCGGATGGTCACCGGCAGGTCGTGCATCTCGCGAAACAGCCCTTCAAAGTCGCCGCGCTGCATGGGAAGCAGCTTGGCCAGTGCCTTGCGCCGCCCCATCTCGTTGTCGGCCAGAATCATTTCGCGCACCGCCAGAATGCGCTCGCCCTCGAAGAACATGTGCTCGGTGCGGCACAGGCCGATGCCGGTAGCGCCAAAGGCGTGGGCCACCTTGGCATCCGCCGGGCTGTCGGCGTTGGCGCGGATTTCGAGGCGCTTGTACTTGTCAGTGAGCGCCATCAGTGCACCAAAGTCACCGCTCAGCTCTGCGTCCTTGGTGTCAATCTTGCCCACATAGACCTCGCCGGTGGAGCCGTTTAGCGAGATCCAGTCGCCCTCGTTGTAGACCACATCGCCCACGGTCATGGTGCGGGCTTTCAGGTCTACGTGAACGGCGCCCGCGCCTGACACGCAGCACTTGCCCATGCCGCGTGCCACCACGGCGGCGTGTGACGTCATGCCGCCGCGCGCGGTGAGAATGCCCTTGGCCACACTCATGCCGCGGAGGTCTTCGGGGGATGTCTCCTGGCGGACCAGAACCACGTCCTTGCCCGCCTTGAACCAGGTTTCGGCCTCGTCGGCAAAAAACACGATCTGTCCCGTCGCGGCCCCGGGCGATGCGGGCAGGCCGCGCGCGATTGGGCTGGCGGCAGTCAGCGCCCTGGGGTCAAAGATCGGGTGCAGCAGTTCGTTGAGCCGGTCCGGGGCCACGCGCAGCAGCGCGGTCTTTTCGTCGATCATGCCCTGCTTGAGCATCTCCATGGCAATGCGCACCATGGCCGCGCCCGTGCGTTTTCCGTTGCGGGTTTGCAGCATCCACAGCTTGCCTTCCTGGATGGTGAATTCCATGTCCTGCATGTCACTGAAGTGATTTTCCAGCGTGGTCTCGGCGTGCAGCAGCTCCTGGTAAATGGCCGGCATCAGCTCTTCCAGCGACGGGTAGTGGGTCTTGCGGTCCGCCTCGCTGACCAGGGCCAGTTCGGCCCAGCGGCGCGAGCCCACCAGTGACACCTGTTGCGGCGTGCGAATGCCGGCCACCACGTCTTCACCCTGCGCGTTGACCAGGAACTCGCCATTGAACAAATCTTCACCCGTGCCCGCATCGCGCGAGAAGGCCACGCCGGTGGCGCTGTTGTCGCCCAGGTTCCCAAACACCATGGCCTGCACATTGACCGCTGTGCCCCACGACGCGGGGATGTCGTTCAACCCGCGGTAGACGCAGGCGCGTTCGTTATTCCAGCTCTCGAACACCGCCCAGACGGCGCCCCAGAGTTGCTCCCACGGGTCAGTCGGAAAGTCGCGGCCGATGCGCGCGCGGATCAGAGACTTGAAGCGCTGCACCAGTTCCTTCAGGTCTTCGGCGTCCAGCTCGGTGTCGAGCTTGACACCCTTCTGTTCCTTGACCATGTCGATGATGACTTCAAACGGATCATGGTCCTCCTTGGACACCGGCTTGAGGCCCATCACCACGTCGCCATACATCTGTACAAAGCGGCGGTACGAGTCCCAGGCAAAGCGTTCGTTGTTGGATTTGCGCGCCAGACCGACCACCGCTTCGTCGTTCAGGCCCAGGTTTAGGATGGTGTCCATCATGCCGGGCATGGAGGCTCGGGCGCCGGAGCGCACCGACAGCAGCAGCGGGTCGTGGGCGTTGCCAAATTGCTTGCCCATCTCGGTCTCCAGAAACTTCACGCCGTCCAGTACCTCCGCCTGGATCAGCTGGAACACCGCGTCGCGACCCTGCGCGGTGAAAGCGGTACAGGCTTCGGTGCTGATGGTGAAGCCCGATGGCACGGTAATGCCCAGGCGGCACATCTCGGCCAGATTGGCCCCTTTGCCACCGAGCAGGTTCTTCATGGTGGCAGCGCCTTCGGTGCGGCTATTGCCAAAAACGTAGACGTATTGTGTGGGTGTGTTCATGGCTGTGGGGTGTGGTTGTAGACAGACTGCGCCTACTACAAATAGTAGTCATGCGCCAGTCACGGGACTTAACCAAAATCAATGTTTTGGACTGCGCCCATGGACGCGCGAACGCAATCGCCTTGATCCTGGTCAATAGGAGCGCGCCGTTTAGCAGGTTCAATCAACCATTGAACCCTTTCATTGACAGGAATAGCCCATGGTATTTGACCCAAAAAGCCACCTGACCGAACGAACCTACGCGCTGGTATTGGCCGGTGGGCGGGGCAGCCGGCTGCAGCAGCTGACCGACTGGCGCGCCAAGCCCGCAGTGCCCTTTGCCGGCAACCTGAACATCATTGACTTTGCGCTGAGCAACTGTGTCAACTCCGGTGTGCGCCACATCGCGGTGCTGACGCAGTACAAAGCGCAAAGCCTGATACGCCACATTGAACATGGCTGGAGTTTTCTGGCCGCCAGCCTGGGCGAGTATGTGGATGTGGTGCCGGCGCAGCAGCAGCACGGTGAATCCTGGTACAGCGGGACCGCCAACGCCGTGTACCAGAACCTGCGCATCATTGACGAGGCGCGGCCGGACCTGGTGCTGGTGCTGGGCGGCGACCACATCTACAAGATGGACTATTCGATCATGCTGGCCGAACATGTGGCGCGGGGTGCCGCCATGACCGTGGCCTGCCTGGAAGTGCCGGTTGAACAGGCTCATGAATTCGGTGTGATGTCGGTTGATGCAGACCACCGCATCGTGGCCTTTGCCGAAAAGCCCACGCAACCGGTGGTGATGGCCCACCGTCCGACCCATGTACTGGCCAGCATGGGCATCTATGTTTTTGATGCGGACCTATTGGTATCAGAACTGGTGCGGGACGCGGCGGACCCCACATCGAGCCACGACTTTGGCAAAGACATCATTCCTTCACTGCTGGAGCGGCACCGCGTGTTCGCCCACAGTTTCAAGGACAGCTGCGTCAACATGGTCGACACCACGCCGTACTGGCGCGATGTCGGCACCGTGGATGCCTATTGGGAGGCCAATATGGATCTCACCTCGGTGGTGCCGGAGCTCAATTTGTACGACGACGACTGGCCCATTCTGAGCCTGCAACGCCAGCTCGCCCCGGCCAAATTTGTATTCGACGAGGCCGGGCGCAAAGGGCAGGCCCACAATTCCCTGGTCTCCAGCGGTTGCATCGTCAGTGGTGCCGACGTGCGCCACTCCATCCTGTTCTCCAAGGTGAAAGTGGGTGAGGGCAGCCTGATCGAAGATTCGGTCGTGCTGCCGGACGTGACCATCGGCAAGCATGTGCGCCTGCGCCGCGCCATCGTCGACAAGCATTGCCAGTTGCCCGACGGATTCAGCGCAGGCCAGGACCCGGTGCAAGACCGTGCGCGCGGCTTTCACGTGACGGACAACGGCGTGACCCTGATCGCGCCCGAGATGCTGGGGCAGCGCATCCACCGCGTGACCTAGCGGCGCCACGTCGCCAACCGCTAGGCGACGACCACGCCCTTCCAGAACGCGACACGGCCCTTGATCTGCGCCGCCTCGGGCTTGGGGTCCGCGTAGTACCAGACGGCATCGGGGTTCATCTCGCCGTTGACGATCAATGAGTAGTAGCTGGCCTGGCCCTTCCAGGGGCATGTGGTCTTGTGGTTGCTGAAGGTCACATATTCGCGGTTCAACGACGATTCGGGGAAGTAGTGGTTGCCTTCCACGACCACGGTGTCCGTGCTCTCGGCGATGACGGTGTCTTTCCAGATGGCTTTCATGCAGGGCTCCTTGAGGTTGGTGCGTCCAGCCACAGCAGGCAGAACGTGTTGTCGGCATCGGCCCAGGCCTGGCCCGGCGTAAAACCCGCGCGCAGCGCCAGTTGGTGCAGGCCGGCCACGGTGAATTTGTACGAGTTTTCGGTGTGCAGGGTTTCCCCCTGCGCAAACCGGTAGGTCGTGCCGTCGACGCTGACCGTCTGCTGGCACGTGCTGACCAGGTGCATTTCAATGCGCTGGTAGGGCGCGTTGTAGAAGGCACTGTGGGCAAACTGGTCGAGCTGGAAATTGGCGCCCAGCTCGCGGTTGGCCCGAGCCAGCACATTGCGGTTGAAGTCGGCGGTGACGCCCTGGGCGTCGTTGTAGGCGGCGTGCAGCAGGTCCGGGCTTTTGACCAGGTCCACCCCCAGGATCAGCGCACCGCCTTCCAGCGTCTTCGCGCACATCTGCATGAAGTGCAGTGCGTCCTGGGGCTCGAAATTGCCCAGCGTTGAGCCCGGGAAAAACCCCACCCGCCGGCCCTGGGACGGTTCGTCCGGCGGCAGCACCAGAACCTGGGTGTAGTCGGCCACCAGGGGTTCTACCTCCAGCGCGGGGTAGGCGACGCGCATGCGCTGGGCAGCATCCAGCAGGTGGCTCTCGGAGATGTCGATGGGCACGTAGCGTTGCGGACGGTCCAGCGCGTCGAGCAGCACCCGGACCTTTTCCATGGAACCGGAACCAAACTCGATGATCTCGGCGTAGGGGCCGATATGCAAGGCGATTTCACGCGCATGCTTGTGCAGAATGGCCAGCTCGGTGCGCGTGGGGTAGTACTCCGGCAAGCCGCAGATGCTGTCGAACAGGGAGGAGCCCTGGGCGTCGTAAAAATACTTGGGTGAAATGGCCTTTTGCGGGCGCGCCAGCCCACGCTTGAGATCGCGCAGGAACTCCCGGAAGGGCAGTTCGGGTGCGTCGTTGGCGTCTGGCGGGTTGGCGGCGTTGGCGTAGGCCAGGTTGTCTTTCATGCAGTGTCCTTTGCCAGTCGGATGCCCGAGATCTGCCAGCGTGCCGCTGGCGGAAAAAAGTTGCGGTAGGTCTTGCGGCCATGGCCCGCAGGCGTGGCGCTGCTGGCGCCGCGCAGGACCTGCTGGCCGACCATGAATTTCCCGTTGTACTCCCGCACCGCGCCGCTGCGGGCGCGAAAGCCGGGGTAGGGTTCGTACGCGGAGCGGGTCCATTGCCAGCAGTGGCCCAGCATCTGGGTGATGTGCGGCAGGTCAAACGCGACCTCCCATTCAAACTCCGTGGGCAGGCGCGCTGCCGACCACTCGGCAAAGGCACAGGCCTCGTAAAAACTTACATGGGTTACCGGCGCTGCCGGGTCCAGGCGCTGCACCCCGTGCGGGCCAAACACCTGCCAATGGTTGGCCGGCGCCCGCGGGTCATCCGGCGCCAGCCAGTAGGCCGGTGCGCAGAGACCCTGGCCCTGTACCGCGTCCCAGCCGTCGGACAACCACCAGTCGGCCTGGCGGTAGCCGCCATCGGCGATGAAGGCCAGGTATTCGCCGCAGGTCACCAGCCGATTGGCGATCTGGAACGGGTGCACCAGGGCCTGGTGGCGCGGCGTTTCGTTGTCGAACGCGAAACCCGGGCCGCCGTGGCCGATCGCCCGCACGTCGCCCGCCACCGCCAGCCACTGCAGCGCCGGCGCAGCTTGTGGGTGGGCGTCGGTTGGCGCCGGATCGGGTCGGTAGGCCGGGAGCAAGGGGTTGCAGGACAGCAGGTGCAGGATGTCGGTCCGGATCAGCTCCTGGTGCTGCTCCTCGTGGTTCAGGCCCAGCTCAATCAGGCTGGCGGCCTGCTGCCAGCGGGCATTGTCGGCCGTGGCCATGAACTGCCGCATGGCGGCATCGACGTGTGCGCGGTAGGCGTGAATGGCGGCCAGTGGCGGGCGCGTCAACAGTCCGCGCTGGGGCCGTGGATGGCGGGGGCCCAGGGCTTCGTAGTACGAGTTGAACAGGTAGGCGTAGTGCGGGTCAAATGCTTGGTACGCGTGCTCCAGGGGCTGCAACACCACCGCCTCAAAGAACCAGCTGGTATGCGCCAGATGCCATTTGGTCGGGCTGGCGTCGGGCATGGACTGCACGCACTGGTCTTCCGCTGACAGGGGCTGCACCAGCGCCAGCGTGCCAGCCCGTACGGTGGCGTAACGGCTGGCCAGTTCAGTGCGGCCGCTCGCAGCGGCGGTGGACGGTGAAAGGTGGTCGGCGAAGCGCATGCTGGGGCCGATTGTCACAGGTTGTGCCGTACCGTGGGGGTGCGCAGGGTTACCAGTTCTTCGGCCGCCGTGGGGTGCACGGCCAGCGTGGCGTCGAACGCGCTTTTGGTCGCCTGCAACTGCATCGCCACGCCCACCAGCTGGGCCATCTCGCCGGTGTCCGGCCCGACACCGTGAAAGCCCAGCACGCGGTCGGTGTCCCGGTCCACCAGCAGCTTGAGCAGCATCTTTCCCGGGTGACCGGACAGCGTGGCTTTCATCGGGCGAAAGGTCGAGCGGTACACATCGAGGCGGGGATGGTGTTCCAGCGCTGCCTGCTCGGTCAGGCCCACCACGCCCACCTCGGGCGTCGTGAACACGGCAGTGGGAATGAGCGTGTGGTCCACGGTGCGCGGCGTCTTGCCGAACACGGTGTCGGCAAAGGCATGGCCTTCACGGATGGCCATCGGTGTCAGGTTGACCCGGTTGGTCACGTCGCCTACGGCATGGATGCCGGGAACCGTGGTCTGGCTGAAGGCGTCCACCGGAATGGCGCCGTGGGCATCGAGCGCAATGCCCACGGTTTCCAGTCCCAGACCGTGGGTATTGGGCTTGCGCCCCAGCGCCCGCAACACGCAATCGGCGGTGGTGATCTCGCCGTTGTCCAGTTCTACCTGCAGACCGTCGTCGGTTTTGGTGATGCCCGTGACGTGGCGGCCAAAGTCCAGTTGCAGGCCGCCGTGCACCAGGTCTTGCGCCAGGTGGGCGCGCACATCGTCGTCAAAGCCGCGCAGGATTTGCGGTCCGCGCACCACCACGCGCACGCTGGCGCCCAGGCGCTGCAGCACGCAGGCCAGCTCCAGCGCGATGTAGCCCGCGCCCTGCACTAGCACCCGCCGGGGCAGTGCAGCCAGGTCGAAGAATCCATTGGAATCAATAGCAAGCTCATGGCCTTTTATGCCGCTAGCCCTCGTCGGTGTTGCGCCGGTTGCTATCAAAATGTGACTACCCTGGAGTTGGGTGCCGTCGGCCAGGGCCACGGTGTGGCGGTCCGTCAGATGCGCCCGCCCGGCAAAGATCTGCACGCCGGCGGCCAGCAGATTGCTGCGGTAGATGGCTTCCAGACGTGCCACCTCGGTGTCGCGGTTGGTCTTGAGCCGGGCCCAGTCAAAGCGCGGGGCCTCCAGTGTCCAGCCGTAGCCGGCCGCCTCTTCAAATTCCTGGGCAAAACGCGAGGCATAGACCATCAGCTTTTTGGGCACACAGCCCCGGATGACGCAGGTGCCCCCCAGCCGGTACTCCTCCACCAGCGCCACGCGGGCGCCGTGGCCCGCCGCGATGCGGGCCGCGCGCACACCGCCGGAACCGCCCCCCACAACCACCAGATCGAATTGGGACATGGGAATCCTCCAGGAACTTTAGAAAACACCGCGCGGACATCGCATCGCGCAAACAAAGGTTAACCGCATGCTGCCAGAATATGTGTGCGTTGCCCAACGAACAGGAGTAGTCGATGCCACACCCTTTTTCTTACACACAGAAATCGTTCAACACGGCGTCGGGTAAGACCGGTGCCCTGTATTCCTTGCCCGCCTTGGCGAAGAAGTTTCCCAACGTCAACCGCTTGCCGCTGTCTCTGCGCATTGTGCTGGAAAGCGTTCTACGCCACTGCGATGGCAAAAAGGTGACGGCCGAGCATGTGGCCCAGCTGGCCAACTGGCAGCCCCGGGCCGAGCGCAGCAACGAGATTCCGTTCGTCGTGTCGCGCGTGGTGCTGCAGGACTTTACCGGTGTGCCGCTGCTGGCCGATCTGGCCGCCATGCGCAGTGCCGCCAAGCGCCTGGGCCGGGACCCGGCGCGCATCGAACCGCTGGTGCCGGTGGACCTGGTGGTGGACCACTCGGTGATGGTGGACCACTACGGCAAAAAGAACTCGCTGGACCTGAACATGAAGCTCGAATTCCAGCGCAACCGCGAGCGCTACGAGTTCATGAAATGGGGCATGCAGGCATTCGATACTTTTGGCGTGGTGCCGCCCGGCTTTGGCATCGTGCACCAGGTCAACCTGGAGTACCTGGCGCGTGGCGTACACAAGGCCAAGAACCTGTACTACCCCGATACGCTGGTGGGCACCGACAGCCACACCACGATGATCAACGGCATCGGCGTGGTGGGCTGGGGGGTGGGCGGTATCGAGGCCGAGGCCGCCATGCTGGGCCAGCCGGTCTACTTTTTGACACCCGACGTCGTGGGTTTTGAGCTGACCGGCCGCCTGCGCGAAGGTGTGACCGCCACCGACCTGGTGCTGACGGTGACCGAAGTCCTGCGCCAGCACAAGGTGGTGGGCAAGTTTGTCGAGTTTTATGGCGAAGGCACGGCCAGCCTGGCGGTGCCGGACCGGGCCACCATTGCCAATATGGCACCCGAATACGGTGCCACCATGGGCTTCTTTCCGGTGGACGAGAAGACGATGGCGTACTTTGAAGGCACGGGCCGCACCCCGGCCGAGATACAGGCTTTCGCGGCCTATTTCAAGGCGCAAGGCCTGTTTGGCGTGCCCGTGGCAGGTGACATTGACTATTCGCAGGTGGTGACGCTGGACCTGGGCCGGGTCACACCCAGCCTGGCCGGCCCCAAGCGGCCACAGGACCGCATCGAGTTGGGCCAGGTGGCCAGCCAGTTCGCGTCACTGTTCTCCAAGCCCAATGCCGAAAACGGCTTTAACCAGCAGGCTGCCGTCTTCCAAACCCGCCATCTGCTGCGCGCCTCCGGGGAACCTGTGGCGGCCCAGGTGCCGCAGGCGCCGCCCACTCCGCTGGGAGCTGCACGCACGGTGGTGGAGATGGAGGCCAACAAGCCCACGCTGGCCGCGGACCACGCCCCGGCCGTGGCGTCCGCAACGGCGGCGGCCAGCGGCAAGCCGGATATCACCATAGGCCACGGTGACGTGCTGATTGCCGCCATCACCAGTTGCACCAACACCTCCAACCCCAGTGTGATGCTGGCCGCGGGCCTGCTGGCCAGGAAGGCGGTCCAAGCCGGGTTGAAGGTGGCGCCGCACATCAAGACCTCGCTGGCACCGGGCTCGCGCATCGTCACCCAGTACCTGACGGATGCCGGTTTGCTGCCCTATCTGGAAAAGCTGGGCTTTGCGCTGGCCGGCTACGGCTGCACTACCTGCATTGGCAACGCCGGGGATCTGACGCCCGAGCTCAATGCCGTCATCACCGACAACGACCTGGTGTGCGCGGCGGTGCTCTCGGGCAACCGCAACTTCGAAGCGCGTATCCACCCCAATCTGAAAGCCAATTTCCTGGCCAGCCCGCCGCTGGTCGTGGCCTACGCGATTGCCGGCACCGTCAACAAAGACCTGATGACCGAGCCGGTAGGGCAGGGCAAGGGTGGCAAGGATGTCTACCTGGGCGACATCTGGCCCACCAGTGACGAGATCGACCAGTTGATGCGGTTCGCCATGCAGGGCAAGGCCTTCCGCAAAAACTACGCCAAGGTCCAGACCGAGCCGGGCGCCCTCTGGGGCAAGATCAAGGGCGTCACTGGCCAGGCCTACACCTGGCCCACCAGCACCTACATTGCCGAGCCGCCGTTTTTTGATGGATTTGCTATCGAATCAGGAGCGGAATCATCAGATTCCACGAGGGCTACAGCTCAGAAAAACATAAATGTTCAGGGCGCGCGCATCATGGCGCTGTTTGGCGACTCCATCACCACCGACCATATTTCTCCAGCCGGCAACATCAAAGACAGCTCGCCCGCCGGCCAGTGGTTGCTGGCGCACGGCGTGCAGAAGGCCGACTTCAACTCCTATGGCGCGCGCCGTGGCAACCACGACGTCATGGTGCGCGGCACCTTTGCCAATGTGCGCATCAAGAACCGGATGCTGCCGCCCAAGGCCGACGGGGGCCAGGAGGAGGGCGGCTTCACGCTCTACCAGGGTGTGCCGGGCGGCGCGGGTGTGGGCGACAAGCTTTCCATCTTCGAGGCCGCCGCGCGCTACCAGGCGGCGGGCATAGCCACTGTGGTGTTTGCCGGTGAGGAATACGGCACCGGGTCCAGCCGGGACTGGGCAGCCAAGGGCACGCAGCTGCTGGGCATCTGGGCCGTGGTGGCACAAAGCTTTGAGCGCATCCACCGCAGCAATCTGGTGGGCATGGGCGTGCTGCCGCTGCAGTTCAAGCCCGGCCAGAACTGGCAGACCCTGGGGCTGCGGGGTGACGAGGTGATTGACATCATTCCCGATGCGCAACTGACGCCGCAGAGCGAAGCCCAGTTGGTTATCACGCGGGCGGACGGCACCCAGTCACGCCACATGTTGCTGCTGCGCATCGACACCCCGATCGAGGTGGATTACTACCGGGCCGGCGGCATCCTGCCCTATGTGCTGCGCCAGTTGTTGACGCAGTAGGGGGGCAGGCCGTCGGGTGTCAGGCCCGCGCCGCAACGCGGCTGGTGCGCTTGCGTACAGGCGCCTTGACCGGTGCTACTTTGGCCGGTACGGCCCTGGGCTTGGCTGCGGCCTTGGGCAATCGCGCGACTACAGGGGCTGGTTTGGCCGGCGTCACCGTCCCCAGCGCCTCGGGTGGCACCGGTGCCTGCGCCCGCGCCAGATCCAGCAGCATGCGGTGTTCGGCCAGCAGCGCGTCGGCCAGGTCGTTGACGTCCGGCACGGCGCGCCGGCAGGCGATCAGGCCGTAGTCCAGGCGGCCGTTGTAGCTCTGCACCGTGACGTTGAGTGCCATGCTGTGTGAGGGGATGGACACCGGGTAGTAACTGACCACCTTTGCACCGCCAAAGTAGAGCTGCACCGGAATGCCGGCCACGTTGGAGATGATCAGGTTGGCCAGCGGCGGCATGACATTGGCCAGGCGCGAGCGGCTGAACAGCGAGGCCAGTGCAGACATCAGCCAAGGTGCTGCGGGCAGCGGAAAATCAGTGGGAATGGCGGCCTTGAAGCGGCCCATCATTTCCTTGGTGGTGGCCGAGGCGGCATGGATGGCGCGGATGCGTGCCAGCGGGTCTTTGATGTCGGTTGCCAGGCCCATGGTGACCATGCTGACCTGGTTGTTGTTGGACGTATCGCCTTCCGCACGCAGGCTCACCGGCACGGCCGCCACCAGGGGTTTGGCTGGCAGGTCGCCGTTCTCCTGGAGGTAGGTGCGCAGCGCGCCGGCGGTCGTGGCCATGACCACATCATTGAGTGACACGCCCAGCAGCTTGGCGATCAGCTTGACCTCGGCCAGTGGCACGGTGCGCCCGGCAAAGGTGCGCTGGTTGGTGATGGCGACGTTCAGCGGCGTGCGGGGTGCAAACAGCGTCATGCCCTTGGGCAGCGACCAGTCGCGCTTGCCGTGCGCGTCCTTCTCCGGGATCAACGCACTTCTGGCCGAGCGCAGCACCAGCGGCAAGGACTTCACCAGGCCTACCGACTGGGCCACCGTATTGCGCACGGCGGCACCCAGCAGTTCGGCCACGCCCAGTTGGTAGTGGTGGCGCCGCCCGCGCGGGCGTGGCGGCTTGATGACACGGCCGGTGGCCTCCAGGTCGAACAAGGCCTTGGCCACGGCCACGCCGGCCTGGCCGTCCAGCCCGGCATGGTGGGCCTTGATGTAGAGGGCCACCTGGCCGCTTTTGAGGCCATCAATCACGAACAGTTCCCACAGCGGACGGCTGCGGTCCAGCAGGCTGGAGTGCAGGCGCGCCACGTACTGCTGCAACTGGCGGTTGGTGCCGGGCTTGGGCAGGGTGACGTGGCGGATGTGGTAGTCCAGGTCAATGTCCTCGTCCTCCACCCACACCGGATTGGAGATATCGAGCGGCATCAGCGCCAGCTTGCGGGTAAAAACCTCGGCCAGGTGCAGCCGCTGCGCCAGCATGGCCTTGGTGTCTTCAAAGAAATCGCCGCTGTAACCTTCCGGCAAATCGAGCACGTTGAGCGAGCCGATATGCATGGGCATTTCGGGCGACTCCAGGTGCAGGAATGCCGAATCCACGCCGCTGAGATGTTTCATGCCCGAGGTCCTTTTGCAAGTGTATTGGAGACGGCAAAGACGATATCACGCACCCGGGCGCCTGCGCAATAACGCGGGTGACAGGCGGCTGGCTGCGCGTTTCGGTCGCGGCGGCCAGCACGGATCGCCCGTCAACGCAATAATGTGTCTTCCCCAATACTTATCAACCCAGGAGATCTACAAATGAAACAGTTCCCTCGTTCTGCAGTCGGTGTTCTTCTCGCCATCGCGGCAACCGGTGCTGCACTGTCACCAGCCGTGCAGGCCCAACCTGCCAGCATGTCGTTTTTTGTGACCAGTGCCGGCAAGGGCAATGGTGCGGATCTGGGTGGGCTGGCGGGTGCCGACGCGCACTGTGCGGCGCTGGCCAAGGCGGCCGGTGCCACGCAAACCGGGTGGCGTGCCTACCTGAGCACCACCAAGACGGCGACCGAACCTGGCGTCAACGCACGCGATCGCATCGGCAAGGGGCCGTGGCAAAACGTCAAGGGTGTCGTAGTGGCGAAAAGCGTTGACGATCTGCATTCCGACTCGACCAACGTCACCAAGCTCACGGCCCTGACCGAAAAGGGCGAACCGGTCAGCGGCCGGGGCGACACGGTCAACACCCATGACATGCTGACCGGTTCGGACCCGGCCGGCCGGTACTCCACGGCCGGCGGCGACACCACCTGCGGCAACTGGACCAAGAGCGGAGAAGGCTCGGCCATCGTCGGCCACCATGACCGTATGGGTATTGGCGAAGCCTGGGATGCGAAGTCGTGGAACTCGTCCCACGGCTCACGCGGCTGCAGCCAGGAGAACCTGAAGGGCTCCGGCGGGGCGGGCCTGTTCTATTGCTTTGCGGCCAATTGACGGGGCGTTCGCGTACCCGGTGTCACCCTCTGCTCCATGAAAATCCTGGTTGTTGAAGACGAACACAAGACGGGCGACTACCTGCGCCAGGGGCTGGCGGAATCGGGTTTTCTGACGGAGCTGGCCAGCAACGGTGTGGACGGTTTGCACCAGGCGCTGACGGGTGACTTCGATTTGCTGGTGCTGGATGTGATGCTGCCCGGGCTCGACGGCTGGCAGGTGCTGGAGCGCTTGCGCCAGGGCGGCAAGCAGATGCCGGTGCTGTTCCTGACCGCGCGCGACCAGATCGAGGACCGGGTCAAGGGCCTGGAGCTGGGGGCCGACGATTACCTGGTCAAACCCTTTGCCTTTTCGGAGCTGCTGGCGCGGGTGCGCACGCTGCTGCGCCGGGGCAAAGGCAGCATCGAGCCCACGGTGCTGCGCGCCGCCGACCTGGAGCTGGATCTGCTGCGCCGGCGCGTGACCCGCGCCGGTAGCCGCATCGACCTGACCGCCAAGGAGTTCGCACTGCTGGAACTGTTGCTGCGCCGCCAGGGCGAGGTGTTGCCACGCTCCATGATCGCGTCGCAGGTGTGGGACATGAACTTTGACAGCGACACCAATGTCATCGATGTGGCCATCCGCCGCCTGCGCGCCAAAGTCGACGACCCGTTTACGCCGCGGCTGATCCGCACCGCACGCGGCATGGGCTATGTGCTGGAGGCACCTTGAAACCTGGCCTGTCGCTGACCGCACGGCTGACGCTGCTGTTTGCGATGGGCGCTACCGTGGTCCTGCTGGGCCTGGGCTGGCTGATCAGCCAGTCCATAGAACGCCACTTTGAAGACCTGGACCGCGATGCCCTGCAAGCCAAACTGATGCTGGCCCACCATGCCATTGCCCGGGTCACGTCCACGACCGAACTGGCCCGCCTGCCATCGCTGTTGGGTGATGCCGCCACCGGCCACCACGACCTGCTGATGCAGATCACCGGCGCTGACGGGCAAACTGTGCTGGCGTCTCGCAATGGGGAGTTTTCCGGCGATTGGCGTCCCACCGGTTTGGCGGCCGATGGCGCGCAACTGTTGCACTGGTCCAGCGGCGGCCACCGCTTCCGCGGCCTGGTGTCGGCCATGGCGACCAGCATCCCCGGTGCGCCGCCCCTGCAGGTCGCCGTGGCGCTGGACATTGCGCACCATGAGGTCTTCATGGATGGGTTGCGCCAGACGCTGTGGCTGTTTGTGGCCGGTGCCGCCGTGGTTACGGGCCTGGTAGGCTGGTTTGCCGCCATGCGGGGCCTGGCGCCGCTCAAGGCCATGCGTGCGCGCGCCGCGCTGGTCAGTGCCCATACGCTGGATCAGCGACTGCCCACGGACGCCGTACCCACCGAACTGGCCGCACTGGCCACCACGCTCAACGAGATGCTGGAGCGGCTGGAGGAAGCCTTTCGGAGGCTGTCGGACTTTTCGTCGGACATTGCCCATGAGCTGCGCACGCCGGTGAGCAATCTGATGACGCAAACCCAGGTCTCGCTGTCGCGCGACCGTGATGCGGCCGGCTACCGGGACATTTTGGAGTCCAACGCCGAGGAGTTCGAGCGACTGGCCCGCATGATTGCCGACATGCTGTTTCTGGCCAAGGCCGACCACGCGCAGGCGGCCGCCCAGCCCCTGGTCCACTGCGAGCGTGTCGATCTGGAGCGCGAGGTGCGGGAGCTGTTCGAGTTCTATGAGGCGCTGGCCGACGAGAAAGGTGTTCGCCTGGAAATGAGCGGACGGGCCGTTGCAATGGGCGACCGCCTGATGCTGCGCCGCGCGCTGGGCAACCTGTTATCAAACGCCTTGCGCTATACCGCGTCGGGGGGCGCTGTGCAGGTGCGTCTGGACATGCAGGCGGGACGGGCCTCGCTGGCGGTTGACAATCCCGGTGTAACCATTGCGCCCGAGCATTTGCCCCACGTGTTTGAACGTTTCTACCGCGCTGACGCTTCACGCCAGAGCGCAACGGGCGAAGGTACCGGCCTGGGGCTGGCCATCACGCAGGCCATTGTGCTGGCCCACCGTGGCCACATTGCAGCCACGTCGGCGGATGGACACACCTGTTTCACGGTGGAGTTGCCGGGCGTCTGAAAGCGTTTCAAAACGTAAGCGCAAAACTGTAGATGTGTTCCCGGGTGGTCCTGTGCGGTACCATTCGCCCGCATTTTTAAGGAACAGATCCATGGTTTTGTCAGTTTTCTCCTCCCCGGTTTCGTCACGCACTTTGGCAGTCGGTGTCTGCGTGGTGTCAGCCATTGCTGGCCTGTCGGGGTGCGGCAAGCAGGGCACTGAACTGGGTGGCGGCAGTTCCGAAGTCACGGGCTCGGCAGGTCCGGCGGGTGCCAAAGGCGAGAACAAGTCCCTGGTGAAATGCGATGCACCTATCGCCACCCTGGCATTGGCCGAGAACCCCAATGGCTACACCATGAGCAGTAGCTACAACCTGCCGAGTTCACCGGTGCCGCTGGTTCGCCTGCTGGCACAGCAAAGCGGTTGCTTTCGCGTGGTGGACCGCGCCGCCGGGTTGCGCGGCACTATCCAGGAGCAGCAGCTCAAGGAAAGCGGCGTGCTGCGCAAGCAGGGCAACACGGTCGAAAAAGGCAAGGGATACGAGGCGCAGTACACATTGACACCCAATCTGACCTTCAGTGAGCAGGACGCGGGACGCAGCCTGGGCGGCGTGCTGGCGCACATACCCGTGGTGCGTGACCTGGGCGCACTGATCGGTGTCGTGGAGCAGATCAAATTCAAGGAAGCACAGGTCGCGCTGCTGCTGACCGACAACGAGACCACCGAACAAGTCTCAGCCGCCACCGGATCCGCCCGAACGACGGATCTGGGGCTGGGAGGCTTGGCGTTTGGAGGTATGGGGGGTGCAGGCGGCGTTGGCTGGAGCAATACCAACGAGGGCAAGGTCATCGCCGCCGCATTTCTGGATGCACACAACAAGCTGGTGGTGCAGGCCCGCGGATTGCAGGCCAAGGAATTGCCACCGCCGGTGGCGGTCAAGAAGGTGGGTGGCGCATGATCGACGTTACGATATAAACATCAATGGTTCACAAATTGGAGTAAGAGTGTCATGAACATCACCACCGTCGGCATCATCGGCGCAGGCACCATGGGTAACGGCATTGCGCAGGTCTGCGCCACCTCGGGCATTCACGTGGTCATGGTCGACATTTCCGAGGCGGCCGTGGCCAAGGGCATTGCCACCTTGGCCGGCAGCCTGGAGCGCCTGATCAAAAAGGAGAAGATGACCCCCGCGGACCGCGACGCGGCCCTGGCGCGCATCAAGGGCAGCACTAACTACGATGATCTGAAGTCATCGCAACTGGTGATCGAAGCTGCTACCGAAAACCACGACCTGAAGGTCAAGATCCTCAAACAGATTGACGCCATCGTGCCGGCCGACGTCATCATCGCCTCCAACACCTCGTCCATCTCCATTACCAAGCTGGCCGCCATGACCAGTCGTCCCGACCGCTTCATTGGCATGCATTTCTTCAACCCCGTGCCGATGATGGCGCTGGTAGAGATCATTCGCGGCCTGCAAACCAGCGACGCCACCCATGAGGCCGTGCAGTCCATGGCTAAAGCCCTGGGCAAGACACCCGTAACCGTGAAAAATTCCCCGGGCTTCGTCGTCAACCGCATCCTGGTGCCTATGATCAACGAGGCCTTCTTCGTGCTGTATGAAGGCCTGGCAACACCGGAAGACATCGATGCTGGCATGAAGCTTGGCTGCAACCAGCCCATCGGCCCGCTGGCACTGGCTGACATGGTGGGTCTGGACGTCTGCCTGGCCGTGATGGAGGTCTACCTCAGTGAGTTCGGCGACAGCAAATACCGGCCCTGCCCGCTGCTGCGCGAAATGGTGGCTGCTGGGCGGCTGGGGCGCAAGACGGGGCGCGGGGTGTACCAGTACTGACGGACGCGAGCTGAATTTTCGACCCGGGATGGACGATGGCCGAACAAGAAATTTACTACGAGATGCTCTGGGACTGCACCCAGTGCAACACCAAGGGCCTGCTGGGTGATAGCCACCGGCATTGCCCCACCTGCGGCGCGGCGCAAGACCCGGGCAAGCGCTACTTTCCCAAGCCCGGCGAAGAAGTCGAGGCCAAGAACCACCAGTTTGTCGGTGCCGACTGGAGCTGTGCCTATTGCAGTTCCCCCAACTCGGCCGCCGCCGCGCACTGCACCAATTGCGGAGCAGGCCAGGACGGCACCAAGCCGGTGGCCATCGTTACGGATACTGCCACGCCTCCGGCCGAGCCTGTCACCGCGCCCGCACCCGTTGCACGCAGCCTGGGCTGGTTGCGCTGGGCGTTGGCCGCGGTGGCCCTGGTGGTGGTCGGCTTCATCTTTTTGTTCTCCAGCACCAAGGAGACCACGGCGACGGTCGCGCAACGTAGTTGGGCGCGTGAGATCCAGATCGAGCAGATGGCAAGGGTGTCGGACACCGCTTGGTGCGATAGCGTGCCGGCCGATGCTTACGGCGTCTCACGCAGCCGCGAGCAGCGCTCTACCCGCCAGGTGGCGGACGGCCAGACCTGCCATGACGAGCGCATTGACAAGGGCGACGGCACCTTCGTGAAGCGGCGCGAATGCACGCCGCGCTACCGGAGTGAGCCGGTGTACGACGACCGTTGCCGCTACCAGGTGAACCGCTGGCGCAGCGTGCGATCGGTGAAGGCCGACACGCAGAATGCGCTAATGCCTGTCTGGCCCACGGTGAGCAATCTGAATGCCAACTTCTTGGGCGGCGGTGTGGGTAGCGGCATGGGCGCTCTGGGGTCCGAACGAGAGGGCACACGGCGGGAGAACTATGTGCTGACGCTGGCCTCCGGTGGCAAGACCTGGACCTGCAATGTGTCCGAGAGCGTGTGGAGCAGGTACCAGGAAGGCGCCACCACACCACTCAAGGTGCACCTGACCGGCGGCGCCGACTGCGCCAGTCTGAAATAGCGCAGGCGCAACTGCCCGGGATGATCATTTGATGCGATTCATTTTGGGAGTGAATGAACCATGTTAAGGCCAAGCGCGGTGTTGGCGTTGCTGTTTCTAGGTGCCATGCCGGTATGGGCCCAGACCCCATCGACAGAGATTCATGACCGGCTGGTCCCCATTGCTGCCTCGGCCCAGCGCGTGGCTTTGACCCTGGACGCCTGTTCCGGAAAATTTGACGACGACCTGATTGAGTTTCTGATCCGCAACCGTATTCCCGCCACCGTGTTCGCCACCAAGAAGTGGCTGGACAAGAACCCCACCGGGGTGGCCGTCATCAAGGCCCACATGGACTTGTTTGATGTGGAGGACCATGGTGAAAACCACATTCCGGCGGTCATTGGGGCCGGCAAGACGGTCTACGGCATACCGGGCGAGCCTGACGTGGTCCATCTGCGGCGCGAAGTCTCCGAGGGTGCACGTGCCATCACGCAGACCTTCGGTGTTGCACCCCATTGGTACCGCGCGGCCACCGCCCGGTACGATGCCCAGTCCGTCGCGGAAATCGAACACATGGGCTACCGCATTGCGGGCTTCTCGGTCAATGCGGATGCGGGCGCGACGCTGAAACGGCGCGCCATTGCCGAGCGGCTCAAACACGTCCAGTCGGGCGACGTCATCATTGCGCACATGAACAAACCCGCATCCGACTCCGCCGAGGGCTTGTCCGACGGCCTGATGCAATTGCTCAAGAACGGCTTTTCGTTTGTGCGGCTGGATCAGGTGGATCTGGCCGTCCAACCACCGCCAGCCTCGCCCACCCATCACCCCAGCAAGTAACGCGCCTCCAGGTGCTTGCGGAAGTGGCTCGCATTGAGCGGTTCACCGGTGGCGCGGGTCACCAGCGCGTCGGTGGACCAGCGGCTGGCCTGGCTCCAGATGTTGGCCTCCAGCCAGTCCATCACCGGTGACAGATCGCCACCGGCAATGCGCGTATCCATGTCGGGGTGGAGCTTGCGGATGGTGGCGAAATACTGCGCGGCGTACATCGCGCCCAGCGTGTAGCTGGGGAAGTAGCCAAACATGCCGGAGGGCCAGTGGATGTCCTGCATGCAGCCGTTCTCAAAGTTACCGGCCACGTCCACACCCAGATAGCTCTGCATTTTGTCGGTCCACAGCGCGGGGATGTCCTCGGCCTCGATCTCGCTGGCGATCAGTGCGCGCTCGATCTCGAAGCGCAGGATCACGTGGGCCGGGTAGGTCAGCTCGTCGGCGTCCACGCGGATCAAGCCGCGGTGCACGCGGGTGATCATGCGCGCCAGGTTGGCCGCATCGAATGCGGGCTGGTCGCCCAGATGCTTTTTGACCAGCGGCGCGATCAGCTGCAGGAAGGCCGGGTTGCGCGCCAACTGCATCTCGAACGACAGGCTCTGGCTCTCGTGTATGCCCATGGAGCGCGCACGCCCCACTGGCAGGTGCAGCGTGTCGCGCGGCAGGCGCTGCTCGTAGCGCGCGTGGCCGGTCTCGTGGATGATGCCCATCAGGCTCGGCGCGAAGGTAGCCTCGTTGTAGCGCGTGGTGATGCGCACGTCCTGCGGCACGCCGCCGCAAAACGGGTGCGTGGAAATATCCAGCCGACCGCCTTCAAAATCAAAGCCCAGCAGGGCCATCACCTCCACGCCGAGCGCGCGCTGCTTGTCGATGGCAAAGGGGCCGGTTGCGGCCACCACGGTTTCATTCTGCTGCTTGGCGATGACCTTGCTGATCAGGTCCGGCAGCCAGGTCTTGACGTCGCCAAACAGCTGGGTGATGGCGGCCTCCGACATGCCGGGCTCGAACTTGTCCATCAGGGCTTCATAGGGCGTGGTGCCGGTGGCGTCGGCCAGAAATTTGGCCTCCTGGCGTGCCAGCTTCACCACCTCGCGGAAGTTGCCCAGAAAGCCCTGCCAGTCATTGGCCTTGCGTTGCGTGCGCCAGGCGTGTTCGCAGCGCGCACCGGCCAGGCTTTGGGCCTCGACCAGGTCTTGCGGCAGGCGGTTGACCAGGGCCCACTCGCGCTGCATTTCGGCCAGGCTGGCTTGGTCGGCGTCGGGCAACTCGGCCGCCGCTGCCTCGGAAAACAGGGCTTTGAGCGCCGGGTCGGTCAGCGTCTGGTGCATCAGCACCTGCAGCTCGGCCATGGCGGCGGCGCGCGCCTCGTTGCCCTTGGCGGGCATCATGGCGGCCTGGTCCCAGCTGGCAATGGAGGACAGGTGGCTGAAGTGGTGCAGGCGCTTGAAGGTGGCGTTCAGTGTGGTCAGAGCGGGTGAGGTCATGCGTTGTCTCGGGTGATGTTGGAGGGTAGTGGCGCCAAATTGCGCACTCAGGATGCGGCAGGGCTGGCGATGGGGCGCGTTGGCACCGTGCGGTTGCAGATGTTGCTGTGCAGCGCACTGTGCACCGCCCAGCCGCCAATAGCGTGGCGGCTGGCTTCGACCAGACTGCGCCAGGTGGCGGTGTCGGTGCGCATGATTTCGATGGCGGGTTGCTCCGCTGCCGGAATGTCGGCCAGCACGCGGGCGCGGGTGATGGGAACGTAGTGCTCGGGCTTGTCATAAAAACCCATGGCGCCGGGGCCGCGCGGCAGCGACGACAACACCTCCATGCCCTTGACCACGCGGCCCACCACGGTGATGTTCAGGTCCAGCGCCCGCGGCGCCTGGCCATTGATGGCATACAGGCTGGTGCCGTTGCTGCTGTCGGGCTTGGTGCTGCGCGCCGCGCCCACCATGCCATAGCAGTGGGCCAGCCACGCCTTGTTCTTGGCGGGGGCCGCCGCCACCGGCATGCCATCGACAAAGCCGCTGACAGGTGCCCAACCGTCGGGGTCGGTGAACTTGGTGATCGGCAGGCCCTTGAACGGAATCGAAAACTCGGCCGGCAAATTGGCCAGTGCTGTGCCCAGGGGCTTGACCTTGTCCTTCTCTTTTTCTTCATCCGCCGGGTCCGCCCACTGCGTGACATAGTTGTCCTGCACCCGCACCACGGCCGAGCCGGTGTAGTAGCCCTCGCGCGCCAGCGTGCGGATGTTGGCCGCGTGTTTGGGGGCAAAGCGAGCTGCAAGTTCCAGGATCACTTGCTGGCCGTTGATCTCCATGACCAGGGTGTTCTCGGGGTCCAGGCGGCGCCAGTCGCTGGGGGCGGACTGTTTGATGATGTCGGCCTGGCTGGTGCGGGGCGGCTGTGCGGCTTGCGTGGCGGGACTCGCCAGTAGCGTGAGCAGAGACAGCACCAGGGGTGTTGAGGCGCGGTGGTTCAAGGGCAAACTCCTTTTGGGGTAGGGCAAATCGCAGCGGCTGGTGGCGACTGCGTGGGCAAGGCCGCCAGCATAACGCGACTGGCTTCATCTCGCTGCGCTCCACAAAGCCGCAGCATTTTGAAGCGCATGAGGGCGTATTTGCGCATAGATAGTAGCTGTCAAATATGCAGCGAGTTGTGTAATGTTTACGAGGGCTACACCATGTTTCTCTCAATGACTTTCCAGCGTTGGTACTTCACGCGAGTGTGACTTCATGCCCGGACGCAATACGCCGTTGATGCGTTGCCCGACGTGGGCTATAGTCTCCTCACGTTGCTGAGTGGCCGATGAGCCCAATGCACACATCAAGTTGTCAGGATAGGCGACAAGATATTCAGGGGCGGCAATGCATTTCGCTTCCCAGCCAGATTCGTTGCAATTCAAGTCTGCATTCGCAGTGGCGCGCGATGGGGTATGCGTATGCGGTTGGCGAATTCATTTTTATCTGACCGGATAAGCTGGAATGTCCAGGATGTCCGACGATCTACATCACGTAGCGCGCAAGAAAGATGCTTACTCTCGACGAAGTGCTCGCAGATGTCGCTGTCTCTCCAGGCTTTGAGGGCTGCCCGGAGATCGGCGCAAACAGCCGAAGCGGTGCGGGCCGAACTCCCCTGCACTGGATGGCCACGCTTGGTGATGTGGCAGGGGTCGAACTACTACTTCAAGCAGGCGCAAACATTGATGCTGTTGACGATAAAGGAAACACAGCACTTCATGAAGCCACGGCATTGCGACAGCACGGCGTTGTTGGAATTCTTATTGCACGCGGTGCGCAAGTTCACTTGGTGAACGCGGCAGGTCAATCTTCACTGGCAATAGCCGAGGCCGACGGCTACCATCCAACCATAGCTCTGTTCAAAACAAATGCCCGCTACCTGGTTGATCGATTGGGCCACTAACTGCGGCCTACGCCCCCGCCATTCTTCGGCCAACAGAGCGCCGTTGTCGTTCAATCATCACCAACGGTAGCCACCTCTCATGAATAGGCTGAAACTCAGGCTCATGCATCAGGAAGCGTTGAAGCGACTCAAAGATGCCGAAACACTGTCCCAAGCAATGCCGCTTGGAGAGAGCACCGATTCAACTTACTTACTCCAACTTTTAGGTTTGGAGCTTTTGCTCAAGATCGTTTTTGAGTCCGCACTCGGCAGGCTAGGCCGAGGTCACGAGTATGAAAAGTTGTTTGACGAGCTGCCGCAGAACCTTCAGACAAGGTTGCTCGCCTTGGCTGGCGAGCGAGTCGGGCCTTCCGCTTTGGCCGAGAATCATGGGTTGGTTCTCAAAGAATGGGGACAAAACTTCATCGCTTTGCGCTATCCATGGGAGCGATATGCAATGCTGTCCGAAGAGCAATATTCAACCCTCGGTGATGAGTGGGTCATCAAAGGGGCTCCATTGGAGGAGGCAACGTTTCGATATCACCCAGAAGAGCTGGTTGGCTTTCTTGCGGCGTTGCGCGTTGTTGCGGCCGAGGCGGCTAACCCCACATTCAACGGGACGCTCAGCGGCGCCCGCAAATTCGATCACTAGGCCTCGTAATTCATGAACACCTACACCAAGCTGCTTGCCCTCATCGCGACTGCGCTGAGCCCGCTCACCACAGTCGCGCAGACCGATCTCTATGGCGCCAGCTCTAGGGCGCAAGGCGCGCCCTTTGATATCACTGTTACGGAAACATCGCGAGAGGAGAGCCGGTCCCTTCTATCTGTCCCCGGCTTTCATTCTCGGACGGCGCCCGCCGCAAGATGGTTGATGTGTGCGTACACCGACTTGGCGCTGAAGCGCGGGTTCAGTCACTGGGCGGTCTTGTACCCGCCTGAAGGTAGTGAAGTCGTTTCGGTGGGGTTTTCAAATTCGCCCGCCACCTCACCGAGGGAAGTAGTTGGCCCGGAGTACGCAGAAGAAAGGATGCTTGGCAAAGGCATGACTCCCACTGAAAAGTTCATGGTGTTCTGTGGGCTGCGCAAGTAAGCGCCTGCGAGCGAGACCAAAAAAAGCGTTGAACACCTGTTCCGATTGAATTCTTGAACCTAAGTTCGTAACCTATCGACGCCAGCGCCCCAAAAATCCAACTGTCGTCGCTTTGCGCGTTTTCGCGGGATGGGATTAGAAAATATGCCGCTAGCCCTCGTGGAATCAGCGCAAGCAGCTCCTAATTCAGTAGCAATCAGCAAGTCCTACCGCAAATCAAACCGCACCCCCTGCGCCAGCGGCAGCTCCCTTGAGTAGTTGACCGTGTTGGTCGCCCGGCGCATATAGGCTTTCCACGCATCGGACCCCGATTCACGCCCACCACCCGTCTGCTTCTCTCCACCAAAGGCCCCACCAATCTCTGCACCCGACGTGCCGATGTTCACATTGGCAATACCGCAGTCCGACCCGGCCGCAGACATGAACTGCTCGGCCTCGCGCACATCGGTCGTGAAGATGGATGACGACAGACCCTGCGGCACATCGTTGTTGAGCGCGATGGCTTCCGACAACTCGTTGTACTGCATCACATACAGAATGGGCACAAAAGTTTCATGGCGCACCACGTCGGTCTGCGCGGGCATTTGTACCAGCGCCGGGCGCACGTAGTAGGCGTCGGGATAGCGGTCTTGCAACACGCGTTCACCACCGGCTATTACGCCGCCTTGCGCCTTGGCCTGCTGCAATGCGGACTGCATGGCGTCGAACGCCGCGCCGTCAATCAGCGGCCCCACCAGCGTGCCGTCTTCCAGCGGTGAGCCGATCGTGAAGCTGGCAAAGGCGCGGGTCAGGCGGGACACCAGATCGGCGTGGATGGAGGTGTGCACGATCAGGCGGCGTGCCGTGGTGCAGCGCTGGCCGGCCGTGCCGGCGGCAGCAAAGGCCACGGCGCGCACGGCCATGTCCAGATCGGCCGAGGGGGCGACGATGATGGCGTTGTTGCCACCCAGCTCCAGCAGGCTGCGGCCAAAGCGTGCCGCCACGCGCGGCCCCACGGCCTGGCCCATGCGGGTGCTGCCGGTGGCCGACAGCAGCGCCACCTGCGGCTGGTCCACCAGGGCCTGGCCGACATCGGCGCGGCCCATCAGCAGCTGTGACAGGTGTGCGGTGCGTTCGGCGCCAAAGCGTTGGCAGGCGCGGTCGAACACGGCCTGCACGCCCAGTGCACACAGCGGTGTTTTCTCCGACGGTTTCCACACCACGGTGTCACCACAGACCAGGGCCAGGGCGGCATTCCAGGCCCATACCGCCACGGGAAAGTTGAAGGCGGTGATGACACCCACCACACCCAGCGGGTGCCAGGTTTCCATCATGCGGTGGCCGGGGCGCTCGGACGCGATCGTCAGGCCGTAGAGCTGGCGCGACAGGCCCACGGCAAAGTCGCAGATGTCAATCATCTCCTGCACTTCGCCCAGGCCTTCGGACAGCACCTTGCCGGCCTCCAGCGATACCAGCGTGCCCAGGGCCTGCTTGTGTGTGCGCAGCTCTTCGCCCAGCAGGCGCACCAGCTCGCCGCGCTGGGGGGCGGGCACGCTGCGCCAGGCTTGTTGCGCGGCATGGGCGCGGGTGATGACGGCTGCGACCTCCGTCAATGGGGTCGCATGCACCTGACCCAGGACGCTGCCGTCAATGGGTGAATGCGAGGGCAGGCTGCCGCCTTGATAGGCGTCAGCAGGTACGCCCAGCGATGCCAGCAAGGTCTGAACGGGTGTGATTGTGTTTGGCATGGTGGCTCCGCGAAAATTAACCAATGGACTCGACCTGGCGCGACTGCTGGTAGGCGCTGCCAAAACGGTTGGCCAGAAATGCCGGCAACTCTACCTGTTCCTGGCGGATGAAGCCAGACTGCGGCAGCTTGCCCTCACGGAACAAGTCCACCGCCGCGCAGATGCCGGCCGCCGTGGTGATCTGGATGGCGCTCAAGGGGGCCTGTTCGTTCCGGTCGGCAAAAATCTTGCGGGCAAACACTTCCTGCACCAGCTGGCCATCGCGCTCGCCGCTGACGGTCACAAACACCAGCACCACGTCCTGCATGGTCAGCGGGATGGCGTTGCGCAGAATGTTCTTCAGGTTCTCCTGGTCGAACTGCATGCCCAGCTCTTGCAGCAGCATTTTCATGATGTCGCAGTGGCCGGGGTAGCGCACGGTCTTGTAGTCGAGGTTTTGCACCTTCCCCTTGAGCGTTTCGCACAGGGTGCCCAGGCCGCCCGAGGTGTTGAAGGCTTCGTATTCGGTGCCGTCCAGCGAGAAGTGCTCCATGCCTTCCAGCGGCAGCACCTCGATGATCTGGCCGTCGCGGATGGCTTCGCAGGGGTGGCAGTATTCGTTGATCAGGCCGTCCACGCTCCAGGTCAGGTTGTATTTGAGCGAGTTGGTGGGAAAGGCGGGCAGGGCGCCCACGCGCATCTTCACTTCCTGCAGCTTGCTGAATTTCTTGCTCAGGTGGTGGGCCACGATGCCGATGAAGCCCGGTGCCAGCCCGCACTGGGGCATGAAGGCGGTCTTGGCGCCTTCGGCCATGCGCATGATTTCACGCGTGGCGCCCACGTCTTCGGTCAGGTCAAAGTAGTGGCAGCCCGCGTCCAGCGCCTGCGCGGCGGCCATGGTGGCCAGGTGGTAGGGCAGGGCGTTGACCACCGCGTCATAGCCTTTGAGCGCGGCGCGCAGCGCGACGGCGTCCGAGGTGTCTATCTGCGCGGTTTCCAGCGGCAGGTGCGCAAGCTTGCGCAGGGCCTCTGCGCTGCGGTCCACCACCTTGACCTGGTAGTCCCCCGAACCCGACAACAGCGTCGCAATCGTATGGCCAATATGGCCCGCACCCATCAGAACAACACGCATTGAAAATCTCCAGCTTTTGGTTATTGGTAGCTGAAGTCTAGATGCGTCTTCGGACGAAATAAACAGACAATGTGACGAAAGCATAGTCATTTAAGACGTTCTGTCATACGATATCGACGAAACGTTTAAGGCGCCCCCATGAGCACTCGCACCAAACCTGCACCCAGCCCCAAGCCAGCCAAGGCAAGCGCCGTAAAGAAGGCCGCGCCGTCGCCCGCCGCCGCCGCGCTTGAGCGCAGCCACAACGCATTGCGCGATCAGCTGGACCGCGACCTGCTGGCCCTGCTGCAGGCCAATGCCCGCGCATCGACTGCTGACCTGGCCCGCCAGTTGGGCACGGCGCGCACCACGGTGCTGGCGCGCTTGGGCCGCATGGAGCGCGAGGGCGTGATCGCGGGCTACACCGTGCGCCTGGGCCAGGACCTGCGCGACCTGGGCCTGCAGGCCTTTATCGGCATCACCGTGCAGCCCAAGGCCGGGCGTGACGTGGTGCGCCAACTGTCGCGCATGCCAGAGGTGCGCCAGCTGTGCGCCGTGAGTGGCGAGTTTGACTACGTGGTGCTGCTGCGCGCCGAATCGGCCCTGCGCATGAACACGCTGCTGGATGAAATGGGCAACTTCGATGGCGTGGTGAAGACCACCACTTCGGTAGCGCTGGAGTGGAAGATAGACCGGACCTGAGCCGGTCAAAAGCCAGGATTTACAATACACCTATCAGCCCGGCATGGCGCCAGGCTGTAAACGCTAGGGGTGCTGGCGGTCGCAAGACCAACGGCTGAGATAACACCCTGGAACTTGATCAAGGTAATACTTGCGCAGGGAAGCGTGACGAAAATGCCATAGCTCCGTTTGCGGGGCGCGCTGGCCTATCTGCACTCCCCTGCCGTCGACTAAGGACTGTCTCGATGGCAACCCGTTTTCATTTCAAATTGAATCCCAGCGCTGCGGCGCTGGCCCTGCTGTTTGCTGCGCCCGTCTGGGCGCAAACCGCAACACCCTCCCAAAGCCTGAACGGCGTCACCGTGACCGCCAAGGCCGCTCCCGTTCTGGACGTGGACCGCGCCGATGTGGGCGGCTTCGGCCAGAGCCTTGCCAAGACGCCACAAAGCATCACCGTGCTGGGTGCCGACCTGCTGGCGGCCACCGCGAGCAGCAGCCTGTCGCAGGCCATCAAGCTCGACGCCTCGCTGGCCGACAGCTACAACACCACCGGCTACGTCGAAGGCCTGTCGGTGCGCGGCTTCCTGCTGGATGCCGGCACCAACTTCCTGCGCAATGGGCTGCCGGTTTCCAACTACGCGCCCATCGCCATGGAGAACAAAGAGCGGGTGGAAGTGCTCAAGGGCGTGGCCGGCTTGCAGTCTGGCGTGTCGGCGCCCGGCGGCTTGGTCAACTTTGTGACCAAGACACCGCAGCGCGATGCCTTCACGACCGTCTCGCTGGGCGCGGATGGCAATGGCGGCAGCAAGGTGCACATGGATGCCAACACCGCCTGGGGCGGCATGGGCGTGCGCGTCAACCTGGCGTCGGAAGACCTGCACACGGCCTTTGACCGGGCCGATGGCAAGCGCGAATTTGCCAGCGTGGCGCTGGCCATCAACGCGGCGCCCGGCACCAAGATTTCCGCCGACCTGGAATACCACCACAAGAAGCAACCTTCTGTGCCGGGCCTGGGCCTGCTGGATACCAATGGCGACGGCGTGGCCGACACGCTGCCGGCCAGCAATTACGCGCGTCTGAACCTGAACAACCAGAGCTGGTCCCAGCCCTTTGAGGCCGCCAGCACCAACGCCCAGTTCGCCATTGACCACCAGATCAACGCCGACTGGCAGGCCCGCCTGGGTCTGGGCACGCAGCGCACCGTCATCCAGGACCGCCTGGCCTTTCCCGATGGCTGCAGCAACCAAGCCAACTATCTCTACCCCGGCCTGTGCGCCAATGGCGACGTGGATATCTACGACTACCGCAGCGAGAACGAAGCGCGCAACACCTGGGCCTGGGATGCCAAGTTGCAGGGCAAACTCTCTGCACTGGGCGTTCAGCACCGCGTCAGCCTGGGCCTGAGAGCCCGCAATGCCAAGACCGACCTCAACCCCACGCAGGCTTACAACTGGGTTGGCACGACGAACATCAACACGCCGATTGCCCTCCCTGCGGACGGTAGCGCCAACGACCTCAACACCAACAGCCGCGAACGCGCCATCGATGCATCCGCCTCGCTGGTCAGCGACCTGACGGCCACGGTGCAGAGCTTTGTCGGCCTGCGCAGCTCGCGCCTGACCCGTTCCAGCGAGCGCAGCGACGGCTCCCGCGCCATCAGTTTCGAGCAGACCGTGACCACGCCGTGGGCCGGCCTGTCGTGGTCACCCATGGCCAGCACCATGCTGTATGCATCCTGGGGCCAGGGTGTGGAACTGGAAGCCGTGCCGAACCGCCCCACCAAGTTTGTCAATGCCGGCCAGGTGCTGCCCGCGCTCAAGAGTGAGCAGACCGAACTGGGCGTGAAGTGGCAACCCCACCCGCGTCTGCTGGTGTCCGCAGCAGCCTTCAGCATCGACAAGCCGTTTGCCGATGACCAACCAACCGCCAGCGGCATTCCGCTGCGCGTGGCCGGTGGCAAGACCGCGCGCCACCGGGGTGTGGAGCTGTCGGCCGTGGGCCAGCTCGATGCCCAGTTGTCGCTGCAAGCCAGTCTGACGCTGCTCGATGCCAAGTACACCGCCGCCGTGGACCCCAGCCTGGTCGGCCAACAGGTCACCAATGTGCCCAAGACCAAGGCCTCCCTGTTTGCCGACTACAAGATTGGCGCCGTGTCCGGCCTGTCCATCAGCGGTCTGTTGACTTCCGAGAGTGGCAAGACCGTGACCGCCGATGGCGCAGTTAGCCTCCCAGCCGCCTGGCAACTGGACGCCGGCCTGCGCTACCAGAACCGCCTGATCGGCAAGGCCACGCAGTGGAGCCTGAACGTAGAGAACCTGACCGACCGCAACTACTGGCGCGAGGCCCCCACCCAGTACTGGGGCGGCACATACCTGTTTCCGTCCACACCGCGCACCGTGCGGGCAAGGGTGACGATTGAGTTCTGAACCCCGTCTCATCTGCCTGATCGGCGCCGAGTGCACCGGCAAGACCACGCTGGCCCAGGCGCTGGCCGCCCAGCTGGGCGGGCTGTGGGTGCCGGAGTACCTGCGCCAGTTCACCGCAGAGCACGGCCGTACACCGGATCGCACGGAACAGTTGCACATCCTGCAGCAGCAGGTGCAACTGGAAACGGGGTCGCTGGCGACGGCCCGCCAGCAGCGGCGCAGCAGGGTGTTCTGCGACACCGCCCCACTGCTCACCGCCGTCTACAGCGACTGTGTGTTTGCGGACGCGTCGCTGTACCCGCAAGCCCATGTCCTGCACGCGCGCTACGCGCTGACCCTGCTGCTGGAGGCTGACCTTCCCTGGGTGGCAGACGGTTTGCAGCGTGACGGCACGGTGGTTCGCGCCGCCGTACAGGCGCGCATTGAAGGCGCATTGCGTGATGGGGCCTGGCCCTACGTTCGCATTGCCGGCACCGGCGACGCGCGGCTGCAGGCGGCGCTGGACGCTGTGCTGTCGGTGACGCACGGAGGGGTGCGAGCCCTGGCCACTGGCCCGGGCTGCGGTTAGACTGGTTCTTTCGATTTTTTGCGGGACCAACACCATGAGCGAACTCGTCACTTACAGCCTGGAAGACGGCATTGCCACCTTGACCCTGAACAACGGCAAGGTGAACGCTTTTTCACACGAACTGATTGCCGATTTCAACCGCGGTCTGGACCAGGCAGAAGCCGCCGGTGCGGTGGTCATCGTCACTGGTCAGCCCGGCATTCTGAGCGGCGGCTATGACCTGAAGGTCATGATGTCCGGCCCGCAGAACGCCATCAACCTGGTGGCCGAAGGCTCGACCCTGGCGCGGCGCATGCTGGCGCATCCGCAGCCCATCATCGTGGCGTGCCCGGGCCACGCTGTGGCCAAGGGGGCTTTTGTGCTGCTGTCGGCCGATTACCGCATCGGCGTGGAAGGCCCATTCACCATCGGTCTCAACGAGGTCAAGATCGGCATGACCATGCACCACGTGGGCATCGCCATCGCCCGCGATCGCCTGACCCCGCCGGCCTTCCAGCGCGCTGTCATCAATGCGGAGATGTTCACACCCCAGGGTGCGCTGGCTGCCGGATTCCTGGACCAGGTGGTGGCGCCCGAGCACTTGCTCTCCGCCGCCGCAGAGATGGCCCAGCAGTTGAAGAAGCTCAACATGACGGCGCACAAGAACACCAAGCGCAAACTGCGCAAGCCACTGCTGGATGCGCTGGACGCCGCCATTGTGCTGGACAAGACCATCAGCCTGATGTGATTTTGTTATACGAGAAATTCGGCTGTAGCCCTCGTCAATGCTGATAGTAGCGCTATCAAGTTTATAGCGATCGGTCGTCCCGCCGCACTGGCGGTGCGGTTTGGGCTGGTGCCCGGGAGTTGCGTCATGTCAAGTCGGCCGTGGGGCTGCGTCCTAGAATGAACGTTCCACCACGCCTGAAAATCCCCGCATGTCCGCCACCCTGATCCGCCGTCTGTTGCTCGCCCTGCTTGTTGTCTGCCTGCTGGGCGGTGGGGTCTGGTGGGCCAAGCGCCCCAAGCCCATCGCCGTGCTGGTGGCCACCATTGACCAGGGCAAGGTCGAATCCAGTATTGCCAACACCCGTGCCGGCACGGTCGAGGCCTGCATGCGCACCAAGCTGTCGGCCACCATGGGCGGGCGCATAGAGGTGCTGGCGGTCAAGGAGGGCGACAAGGTCCAGAAGGGCCAGTTGCTGATGAAACTATGGAACGATGACCAGCAGGCCCAAAGCGCCCTGGCCCAGACGCAGGTGGAGACGGCCCGCAAACGTGTGGTGGAAGCCTGCACGGTGGCTGCGAATGCCGAGCGTGAGGCGGAGCGCCAGACCTCGTTGTTCAAGCAGGGTTTTGTGTCGGGCTCTCGCGACGAGCAAGCCCGGGCCGACGCCCAGGCCCGCCAGGCCGGTTGTGATGCTGCCAAGGCCGACGTCACGCAAACGCTGGCCCGGGTCAGCGCCACGCGCGTGGAGCAAAAGCGCACCGTGCTGTACGCGCCGTTTGCCGGCACCGTGGCCAAGATCGTGGGTGAGGTCGGCGAATACTCCACGCCCTCGCCACCCGGCGTGCCCACGCCCCCGGCCATTGACCTGATCGACGACACCTGCCTGTATGTGCGCGCGCCCATGGACGAGGTGGATGCGCCCAAGATCAGCGCCGGGCAGGTGGTGCGCATCAGCTTTGACGCGCTGCCCAAGCAGTCGTTCGCGGGCAAGGTCAAGCGGGTGGCGCCCTATGTGTCGGCGGTTGAAAAGCAGGCCCGTACCGTGGACATTGAAGCCACGCTGGACGCCGACAAATCGCCACCGCACCTGCTGGTTGGCTACAGCGCCGACGTGGAGGTGGTGCTGGCCGTGCGGGACGGCGTGGTGCGCGTGCCTACGTCGGCGTTGCAGGAAGGCGGCCGAGTGCTGGTAGCCGGTGCCGACGGCACGCTGCAGGAACGCAAAATCAAGACCGGTCTGGCCAATTGGGAGTTCACCGAGGTGCAGGATGGCCTGGCCGCCGGTGACAAGGTGGTGACCTCGCTGGAGCGCGAAGGCGTCAAGCCGGGTGCCGCCTACGTGGTTGACGACAAAGCCAAGAAATGAATCCCGCGCAAATCGAGCTGGCCGGCATTGAGCGGGTGTTCCACCTGGGCGACTCCGAGGTGCATGCGCTGCGCAACCTGAACCTGTCGATCGCGGCGGGCGAGTATGTGGCGGTGATGGGGCCGTCGGGCTCGGGCAAATCCACGTTGCTGAATTTGCTGGGCCTGCTGGACCGGCCGAACACAGGCCTGTACCGCCTGGAAGGGCGCGATGTCACGACCCTGTCGCCCGACGAGCAGGCGCGGGTGCGCAGCGAACGCATTGGCTTTGTGTTCCAGAGCTTCCATTTGGTGCCACGCCTGACGGCGGCGGAGAATATTGCGCTGCCCATGGTGCTGGCGGGCCTGGCCCCGGCACAGCGCGCCGTGCGCGTCAAGCAGGCGCTGAAGGACTACGGCCTGGAGAACCGCGCTGACCACCGCCCTGATGAACTCTCGGGCGGCCAGCGCCAGCGCGTGGCCATTGCCCGCGCCACCATCATGCAGCCGGCCATGATTCTGGCGGACGAGCCCACCGGCAACCTGGACCGCGCCACTGGCGAAGAAGTGATACGCCTGCTGGAAGCACTGAATGCCAAGGGCGTGACGCTGATCATGGTCACCCACGACAGCGCGTTGGGCGCCCGTGCACACCGCCAGTTGCTGATGGAAGATGGCGCCGTGCAGCACGACCAGCGACAGCAACCCGTGCCATCGCCACTTGCCACGCCGCAGGCCACACCATGCGCAGCGCCGACCTGATCCGTTTCGCCCGGGACGCCGCCACCGGCAACCCGCTGCGCGCCTCGCTGCTGGTACTGGCCATGGCCATTGGCGTGGCGGCGGTGGTGGTGCTGACGGCACTGGGCGACGGTGCCCGGCGCTACGTGATGAACGAGTTTTCTTCATTGGGCAGCAACCTGGTCATCGTCTTGCCCGGGCGCTCGCAGACCGGCGGCTTCAGTCCTGGAAACGCCATCACCAACACCACGCGGGACCTGACCATCGATGACGCGCAGGCCCTGCAACGCGCAGGCGCCGTCGCCAAGGTGGCGCCCTTGGCGGTGGGCACGTCGGAGATCAGTGCCGGCGGAAAACTGCGCGAAGTGATGATTGCCGGCACGGTGTCGCAGTATCTGGACATTCGCCACATGGTGATGGCCCAAGGGCGCTTTCTGGCGCCGGGAGACTGGCGCCGTGGCGCCAGCGAGGCCGTGATCGGCGCCAGGGTGCGCGACGAGATCTTCGGCAGCGAGCCCGCGCTGGGCCAACTGGTGCGCATTGGCGACCGGCGCTTTCGGATTGTGGGCGTGCTGGCGGTCAGCGGACAGGGCCTGAGCATGAACACCGATGAGCTGGTGTTTGTGCCGGTGTCGCTGGCGCAAGCGATGTTCAACAGCAACACGCTGTTCCGCATCCTGGTCGAGGCGCATGGGCGTGAGGCCATTGAAGCCGCCAAGGCGCAGGTGGCCGACATCATCAAGCTGCGCCACGAAGGCGAGCAGGACGTCACGGTCATCACACAGGATGCGGTGCTGGCGACCTTCGACCGGCTGCTGGGCGCGCTGACGCTGGGAGTGGCCGGCATTGCCGCCATCAGCCTGGCCGTGGCCGGTATTCTGGTGATGAATGTGATGCTGGTCTCGGTGAGCCAGCGCACGGCCGAGATTGGTCTGCTGAAGGCCCTGGGCGCCACGGGCGGCGGCATTCGCCTGGTGTTTCTGACCGAGGCCACCATGCTGTCGCTGGCCGGGGCGGTGGTAGGCTATGTGCTGGGGCAACTGGCGGCCGCACTGATTCGCCAGTTGTATCCAACGTTTCCGGCCTATCCCCCGGACTGGGCGGTTTTTGCCGGCCTGGCCACGGCGCTGGTGACGGGGATTTTGTTTGGCGTTCTGCCCGCGCGCCGCGCCGCGCAACTGGACCCGGTGCAGGCCTTGTCCAAACGCTAGCCATGTTATTGCCCGACGCCATCCGCCTGGCCCTGCGCGCCGTCACCGCGCAGCGGTTGCGCAGTTTCCTCACCTTGTTGGGCATTGCCGTGGGCATTGCATCGGTGATTTTGTTGACTTCCATCGGCGAGGGAATCCACCGTTTTGTGCTGGCCGAGTTCACGCAGTTCGGCACCAATATCGCCAGCATTTCGCCGGGCAAGGTCAAGACCTCGGGGCCGGCCCCCACGGGCATTCCTTCGTCGGTGCGCCCCCTCACGCTGGACGACGCACGCCTGTTGCGCAACCTGCCCTACGTGACGGGCATGACCGCCGGCGTCTGGGGCAATACCGAAGTGGGGGCCAACGGCCGCATTCGCCGCACCACGGTCAATGGCGTGGGCGCCGACATGCTCAAGGTCTACAGCATCAAGGTCAAGACTGGCCAGTTTTTGCCGGATGAAGCACTGGAGAATGCCCGAGCCTTTGTGGTGCTGGGCTCCAAGCTGAAGTCGGAATTGTTTGGCAGCGCCAACCCGCTGGGTGCGCGGGTGCGCGTGGGCAATCTGCAGTTTCGGGTGATTGGGGTGCTGGAGGCCAAGGGCCAGTTTCTGGGCGTGGACCTGGACGACGCGGCCTACATTCCAACCGCGCGTGCGCTGGAACTGTACAACCGCGATGGCATGATGAAGATCGACCTGGCGTATGAAGAGGGCGTGCCGGCTGCGACCATTGTGGCAGCCGTCAAGAGCAGTCTGCTGGCGCGCCACGGACGGGAAGACTTCACCATCACCACGCAGGAGGACATGCTGCGCACGCTGTCCAATATTCTGGATATTCTGACGATGGCGGTGGGTGCGTTGGGCAGCATCTCGCTGCTGGTGGGGGGCGTTGGCATTGTCACCATCATGACCATTGCCGTCAGCGAGCGCACTGGAGAGATCGGCCTGATGGTGGCACTGGGCGCACCGCGGCGCACCATCCTGGGCCTGTTCCTGGGCGAAGCCGTGACCCTGTCGGCGATTGGCGGTGTGATGGGTCTGGTGCTGGGCATTGGGCTGGCCCAGATCATCCATTTGGCAGTACCGGCACTGCCGGTGCACACGCCGTTGACCTTTGTGCTGCTGGCCGAAGGCATCGCCGTTGCCATTGGTTTGGCTGCAGGTGTGCTGCCCGCCCGCAGTGCCGCCCAGTTGGACCCGGTCGAGGCGTTGCGGTCGGAGTAAGCCAGCGACACGGGAGCGCACTGAAACGTATTCTTGCAATCCCTGGAGGGCCAGGGAATCGCAGTTCAGCAGGAGTACCATGCGCACTGCCCAGGCCCGGGACAAGGCGCCGGGCAAATTGCGGTTCGTACGGGATAGCAAGGAGGGGACTATCGTGGCAATGTCAACCATCAATCGCTTTATTTTCCTATTGGACACGGCGTTTCAGGCCCTGCCAGCGAAGGTCAGCATGGTCGAAACGGAGCGCCTTGCCAAGCTGGTTCACTATGCGATGGAGTCCAAGACCCGGGCGTACCACACGTCAGAGCATGTCTTTGGATTGTGTGAGGGCATGCCACCGCTGCAAGTGCTGGCCGCCCTGTTCCATGATCTGGTGTACTACCAGCTCGACGGTGGCTTTCCTGCGCACACGGCCAACTTGCTGGAGGACGTGATTCGCAGCGAAGAAGGGGCCATGATCCTGCAGACCATCCGCCCGGACGACGCGGCGCTGGCCCTGTGTGCCGAGCTCTTTGGCTTTGAGTCGGGGCAGGTCTTGTCGCTGTATGGCGGACTCAATGAGTTTCTGAGCGCCGTGGTGGCAGCCCGCCTGCTGCAACCGCACCTGAGCGCGTCCGACCTGGTTGCCGTGATTGCCTGCATCGAATCCACCATCCCGTTTCGCAAACCCGACCGCCAGGGTCGAACGGCGGCGGACCGTTTGGCGCAGCGGGTGCAGACACAAACCAGCAGGCTCGTTGGCACCCGGGACCCGGACGTCGTGCAGGCCAGGGTTGGCCGCGTGGTGCGGGATGCGATCGGGCTGGCCAACCGGGACGTTGGCAGTTTTTCGGCCGAGGACCCGGGGCAGTTCTTGTCCAGTACCTGGCTGTTGATCGAAGAGTCCAATGCGCCACTGGCCGTGACGGGCCAGTACACACTGCAGGAGTACCGGCATGGGCTGTCGCGCATGGATGCCTTTTTGCGCAACCTTGACCCGGCCGATATTTTTCAGTACTACCAGGGCTATCCGTCGCCGCGGGAGGTGGATGGCCTGTGCATCGCCGCGGATCGCAATATTGCATTTGCCTGCGACTTCCTGGGGGCCAAGATAGCCTCACTGGCCGTCATCGAGGCTCTGGCCCTGTGCACGGGGACGGACGGCCCCATCTCCATGTTTCTGGGGGACATTCGCAGTGCGGATGGTCGCCCGGAACGGATCGAAGATTTTCTGCCCGCGGTCGCACCGTCTGCGCGCTACAACCCTGATTTGTTGCGGGTGTTCGAAATGGGCCGCAGTCAGGAATCGACCAACGACCTGACCACCTCCCCGATCACGGCGTTTGTCTACCGCTGCATGGGGCACGCAGGCACGGTGCATACGCTGGCGCTGGCCAGAAAGATGTTTGATGGTGTGCTGACGCCGCAGGCGTTTTTGCACTCGCTGGAACGCGGCATGGTGCGCGCGATCGCCAGAGCGTGTTCCCACATCGCGCTGTCGCGCCGGGCGGCACTGCTGGAACTGGCACGCAACCTGTAGACATGCCGCATGCAAAAATTTGAGCACACTCCTTGGGCCCTTGGCCTGGTTTTCTCCGTGTTGCTGCAGGCCTGCAGCCTGAGCTCGCATCCCGTGGGGCCCCCAGCCGGCGGCAAGCCGGTCGGCAGTGCCGAGATGGAGCGCCTGCTGGAGCAACCGGGGCCCATCCAGTTGCAGACCATCAACAGCGCCGACTGGTCGGTTCCCCTGTCGGGCCTGCTCAATCTGAAAAGCTCCGCGGCCGTACAGGCTGGGTTGGTGGACCGCGAGGAACCGATTCAGGTCTATGCGCACGTGATCAGGCATCCGCAGCGCGGCAACTATCTGGTCGATACCGGGGTGTCGAAGCAGCTGGTCGACGACCCGGGCAAGGTCGGCCTGAATTGGCTGATACGCAGGGGAATGGGCATGGAGAAGATGAGGCTGCAAAAGGACACGGCTAGCATCCTGCAGGACATGGGCGGCACGTTGTCCGGCGTGTTCCTTACCCACATGCACATCGACCATATCTCCGGCATGCCTGACATTCCCAACGACGTCCCTCTGTACATCGGGCCTACCGAGTCGACGGAGAAGAGCTTCATCAACCTGTTTGTGCACGGGTCCACTAATCAGCTTCTGCGGGACAAGCAGCGACTGCAGGAGTGGGGCTTTCAGGGCGATGCCCAAAACCAGTTTGAAGGCATTGTGGATATTTTTGAAGACGGCTCCCTATTTGCCATCAGCGTGCCCGGACACACGCCGGGCAGTGTGGCCTACCTGGTGCGCACGACCCAGGGGCCGGTGCTGCTCACCGGTGACACCAGCCATACCCGCTGGGGCTGGGAGCACACGGTGGAACCCGGCGATTTCACCCGCGACAACGCGCGCAATCTGCAAAATCTCCAGCGGCTCAAGGCGCTGGTGGCACGCCACCCGCAGCTGGTTGTGCGCCTGGGGCACCAACCCTAACCACGGGCTACATGACAGGAATGTAATGGAGCCGTCATCCGGGTGGTGGCTTGAGCGGGCTAGACTGCTTCACAGTACAAAGCCAGTGAGGACACCGACCATGCCATTCTCCAAAACCCTTTCAGCCCTTCTCGGGGTGGGACTCAGCGCCGTACTGGCGGCCGGCGTGTGGGCGCAATCCACCGCGCCCATGACCGACGGTGAAGTCAAGAAATTGGACCCCAAGGCGCAGACCATCACGCTGGCGCACGGCCCCATCAAAAACCTGGATATGCCGGGCATGACCATGGTGTTCAAGGTCAGCACGCCTGCCTTGTTGAACAAGGTCAAGGTTGGCGACAAGGTGAAGTTCCGTGCCGAAATGCCGAATGGTGCCATGACGGTGACGGCCATTGAGTTGGCAAAATGACACGCCGACTCCAGCGGTTGGTGCTGGCGGCCGGGCTGGCCGTCGCTGCGGCGGCGATGGCGCAAACTCCGGCGGAACCCGTGCCGGGCGGCACCCTGGACAGCCTGCTGGCGCTGGCCCGGGAGCGCAACCCCGAATTCAACGCCATGCGCCACGAGGCACAGGCGGCCAACGAGCGCGTGCTGCCGGCCGGCGCTCTGATGGACCCGCGGCTCAAGGTGGAGTTGCAGGACATTACCAAGGGCGGCGAGCAGGGGGCAACGGTTCTACCTTCCGATGTGGGCGCCACCGCCTACACCCTGTCGCAGGACCTCCCATGGTCCGGCAAGCGCGCGCTCAAGCGCGACATCGCCACGCTGGAGGCCGACGGCGCGCAGGGGCGGGCCCGGCAAACCTGGTCTGAATTGGCCGCACGCATCAAGGCGGTGTTTGCCCAGCGCTATCTCATCCAGGGCAGCCAGCGCCTGGTCGGTGAATCGCTGGACCTGATGCTGCAACTGGAGAAAGTGTTGCAGGTGCGCTATGCCACGGGGCTCACCGCCCAGCAGGACATCACCCGCATCCACGTGGAGCACACCGCCATGCGCGGCGAGCTGGTAGCCCTGGCGAACGAGTGGCGGCAAACCCAGACCCGCCTGAACCAGCTGCTGGGGCGCCCCGCCAATGCTGCGTTGGCCGTGCCCGAGGGTTTGCGTGCTGTGCCGGCGCCGGCCCAACTGGAGTTTGCGGTGTTGTCGGATCGGCTTCGCAGTGCGAACCCGCAACTCTTTGTGGAGTCAGCGCGGGTCCGGTCGGCGGAGAAAACCCGTGACCTGGCCTACAAAGCCCGCTACCCGGACTTCACGGTGGGTGTCAGCGCCATGCAGCGCCAAAGTGCCGTCAAGGAATGGGGCCTGATGCTGGAGCTCAACCTGCCGATTCGTGACGGCGCCTTGCAGTCGCAGGAGCGCGAGTCCGAGGCCATGCTGGCGGCGGCCCGCGCCCGCCAGGAGGCTGCGGCCAACCAGGCGTTGGCGGATCTGGCGGACAACCTCAGCGCACTGGAGGCGGCCCGGCAAACCGAGCACCTGGTGGTCTACAGCCTGTTGCCGCAGACCGATCTGACCTGGCGCGCCGCGTTGGCGGGCTATGAGAACGGCAAGGGCGATTTCGCCGCGTTGCTGGATGCGCAGCGACAGATTCGCCAGGCCAGGCTCAACCAGCTCAAGGCGCAAGTCGACGCACAAATGCGACTCGCCGACATCGAACGCCTACTAGGGGAAGATTTATGAAGTCCGGTACAGCCGTGGCTGTGGGGGCGATTGCCCTGGCAGCTGCCGTGGGGGGGGGGTATTGGTTGGGGCAATCCGGCAAGGCCGCGCCAGCGCCGGCTGCGGCCATGTCCGCTACGGGCACCGCCGAGCCAGCCAAAAAAACGCCCAAACTTCTGTACTACCGCAACCCCATGGGCCTGGCGGACACGTCTCCGGTGCCCAAAAAAGATTCCATGGGCATGGACTACATTGCCGTGTTTGATGCGGAGCCCGGGGATGAGCCGGCAACCGGCAACCAGATCAAGATCAGTACCGACAAGGTGCAAAAGCTCGGCGTGCGCACCGAGGCTGTTCAGCTGCGCAGCATGGACCGCACGATTCGCGCGGCCGGGCGCGTGGAGCCCGATGAGCGGCGCATCTACATGATCGCGCCCAAGTTTGAAGGCTATGTGGAGCGACTGCACGTCAACGTGACCGGGCAGTCGGTGGCCAAGGGTCAGCCGCTGTTCGAGGTCTACAGCCCGGAACTGGTGTCGGTGCAACGCGAGTACGCGATTGCGGCCCAGGGCGTGGCATCGCTCAAGGGCTTGGACAGTCCGGCCCAGCTGGGCATGGCGCGGCTGGTTGAGTCGGCCCTGCAACGGCTGAAGAACTGGGACATTTCCGAAGAGCAGGTCAAGGCCCTGGTGGCGTCGGGAGAAACCAAACGCACCCTGACCTTTCGCTCGCCTGTGTCCGGTATCGTGACCGAGAAGAAGGCCGTGCAGGGCATGCGCTTCATGCCCGGCGAGGCGCTGTACCAGGTGTCGGATCTGTCGGCGGTGTGGGTGGTGGCGGATGTGGCCGAGCAGGACATCGGTCTGGTCAAGAACGGCAGCAAGGCCAGCATCAAGATCAACGCCTACCCGGACAAGACCTTTGAGGGCAAGGTCACCTATGTCTACCCGACGCTGAAGGCTGAAACCCGCAGTGTCCAGGTGCGCGTGGAGCTGGCCAACCCGGGGCTGCTGCTCAAGCCGTCCATGTTCGCGCAGGTGGAGTTGCCGGTGTCGGCCAAGGGCCCGGTGCTGACGGTGCCGGTGTCGGCGGTGATCGACAGCGGCACGCGCCAGATCGTGCTGGTGCAGCTCGCCGCCGGGCGCTTTGAGCCGCGCCCTGTCTTGCTGGGTGAGCGAAGCGACGACCATGTAGTGGTGCGCGAAGGGTTGAAGGAAGGTGAACTGGTGGTGACAGCAGCCAACTTCCTGATTGACGCCGAGAGCAACCTCAAGGCGGCGATCAGTGGCTTTGGCTCTGCATCCAATTCGGCTCCAGCCCCCGTGGAAGCTTCGCAAGCAGCTACTAAAACCATAGCGTCTATCAGCCACCGTGCGGACGGTGTAGTGGACAGCGTGGACGTGAAGGAGCAAACCATCAGTATCAGCCATGGGCCGGTGGCCAGCCTCAAATGGCCGGCGATGACCATGGAGTTCAAGCTCGCCAATGCCACGTTGCTGAAAGACCTGAAGCCTGGCACCAGGCTGACGTTCGAATTCGTCGAGCGCAAGCCTGGTGAATGGGTCATCACCAGCCTTAAGAAGTAGCCATGCTCGCGAACATCATCGACTGGTCGGGCCGCAACCGCTTTCTGGTGCTGCTGGCCACGCTGTTCATCGTGATGGCGGGCATCTTCGCCGTGCTGCGTACACCGATCGACGCCTTGCCCGACCTGTCCGACGTGCAGGTCATTGTCTACACCGAGGTGCCGGGCCAGGCGCCGCAGGTGGTGGAAGACCAGGTGACCTACCCGCTGACCACGGCCATGCTGTCGGTGCCCAAATCCAAGGTGGTGCGCGGCTTCTCGTTCTTTGGCGCGTCCTTTGTCTACATCATCTTTGAAGACGGCACCGACATTTACTGGGCCCGCTCGCGGGTTCTGGAGTACCTGAACTTTGCGTCGGGGCGCATGCCCAAGGGCGTGACGCCGCAGATCGGACCGGACGCGACCGGCGTGGGCTGGGTCTACCAGTACGCCTTGATTGGCAAGGACAAGACGCTGGCCGAGCTGCGCAGCGTGCAGGACTGGTTTCTGCGCTACCAGCTGACCAAGGCGCAGGGCGTGGCCGAAGTGGCCTCGGTGGGCGGCTTCGTGCAGACCTACCAGGTAACGGTGGACCCGGTGAAGTTGCGCTCCTACGGTATTCCCTTGATGAAGGTGGCACAGGTGATTCGCGACTCCAACCGCGACGTGGGCGGTCGCGCGGTGGAGATGGCCGAGACCGAGTACATGGTGCGCGGCAAGGGCTATCTGCGCGGCAAGGCCGACATCGAGATGTTGGTCGTCAAGAGCGACAAGGGCACGCCGGTGCTGGTGCGCGACATTGGCCGGGTGGAGCTGGTGCCGGATGAGCGCCGCGGCGTGGCTGAGTTGAATGGCGAAGGTGAAGTGGTTGGCGGCATTGTGATGGCGCGGTATGGCCAGAACGCGCTCGAAGTCATCAGCAACGTCAAGGCCAAAATTGAGGAACTGCAAGCGGGCTTGCCGGCTGGCGTGACGGTGCAGACGGTGTATGACCGCTCGGATTTGATACTGCGCGCCATTGACAATCTCAAGCGCACGCTGCTGGAAGAGTCCGTCATCGTGGCCCTGGTCTGCTTTGTGTTCCTGCTGCACCTGCGCAGCGCGCTGGTCGCCATCCTGATGCTGCCGGTAGGCGTGCTGATGGCTTTCATCGCCATGCGCCTCTTGGGCATGAACTCCAACCTGATGAGTCTGGGTGGCATCGCCATCGCCATTGGCGCCATGATCGACGCGGCCATCGTGATGATCGAGAACGCGCACAAACACCTGGAGCGCCTACCGCCCGAGCACAGCACCGCTGACCGTGCCAGCGCCATGATGGACGCCTGCAAAGAGGTCGGCCCGGCGCTGTTCTTCTCGCTGCTGATCATCACCGTGTCCTTCCTGCCGGTGTTCACGCTCGAAGCGCAAGAAGGGCGCCTGTTCTCCCCGTTGGCCTATACCAAGACCTTTTCCATGGCCGGGGCCGCCATGCTGTCGGTGACGCTGGTGCCGGTGCTGATGCTGCTGTTCATCCGCGGCAAGATCATGCCCGAGGCAAAGAACCCGGTGAACCGCTTTTTGATCTGGGTCTACCGCCCCATCATTGCCGGCGTGATGCGCTGGAAAAAATCCACGATCTTCATCGCGCTGCTGGTGCTGCTGGTGTCGCTGTATCCCGCCTCGCAACTGGGTTCGGAGTTCATGCCAACACTCAACGAAGGTACGCTGCTCTACATGCCCGCGTCCCTGCCCGGCATGTCCATCACCAAGGCCGCCGAGTTGATGCAGACGCAGGACAAGATCATCAAGAGCTTCCCCGAGGTGGAGTCGGTCTTTGGCAAGGCCGGGCGCGCCAACACTGCGACCGACCCGGCGCCTACCGAAATGTTCGAGACGGTCATCAATCTGAAACCTGAGTCCGAGTGGCGACCCGGTTTGACGATGGACGGCCTGATCGCCGAGCTGGACAAGGCCCTGCAGTTCCCCGGCGTGGCCAATGCCTGGACCATGCCCATCAAGGCCCGCACCGACATGCTATCCACCGGCATCCGAACACCCATAGGCATCAAGGTGTTTGGCAAGGACCTGGAGGAGATGGAAAAGCTGGCCAAGCAGATTGAGGCCGTGGTGAAGGCTGTGCCTGGCACGACCAGCGCCTTTGCCGAACGCATCACCGGCGGTTTCTACCTCAACATCGAACCGGATCGCGAGCAACTGGCCCGCTACGGCTTGGCCGTTGGCGATTTGCTGGATGTCATTGGCACCGCGCTGGGCGGTGAGATGGTGACAACCACCGTGGAAGGACGCGAGCGCTATGGCGTGACCGTGCGCTACCCGCGCGAGTTGCGCTCTGACCCGCAGCAGATTGCCCGTGAGGTGCTGGTGCCCACGATGGACGGCGCCATGATTCCGCTGGGTCAACTGGCCAAGGTCGTCGTGGCCAAGGGAGCACCCGGCATCCGCACCGAGAACGCGCTGCTGTCCGCCTACATCTACGTCGATATCCGTGACCGCGATATTGGCGGTTATGTGGCCGACGCCAAAAAGGCCGTCGCCGCCCAGGTGAAGTTTCCACCGGGCTATTACGTGACCTGGAGCGGGCAGTTTGAGTACATGGAGCGCGCCATCGAGAAGATGAAGATCGTGATCCCGTTCACGCTGTTGTCCATCTTTTTGCTGCTGTACCTGAACTTCCGCCGCATCACCGAGACGCTGATCGTCATGCTGTCCGTGCCCTTTGCGCTGGTGGGCGGCGTGTGGCTGATGTGGCTGCTGCACTACAACCTGTCGGTGGCCGTGGCCGTGGGTTTCATCGCGCTGGCCGGCGTGGCGGCCGAGACCGGCGTGGTGATGTTGATCTACCTGGACCATGCCTGGGAGGCGGTCAAGGTGACGTGTCGCACAGCAGGCCGCGCACCCACGGCGTCCGACCTGTATGCGGCGGTGATGGAAGGCGCCGTGGAGCGCGTGCGGCCCAAGATGATGACGGTGGTGGCCATCATGGCCGGCCTGTTGCCCATCCTGTGGGGCACCGGAACCGGCTCCGAGGTCATGAGCCGCATTGCCGCGCCTATGGTGGGCGGCATGGTGTCATCGACTGTGTTGACGCTGGCGGTAATTCCAGCGATCTATGCGCTGGTCAAGCAGTGGCGGTTGAAGCGGGGGCTGGAGGGCTGAGACGGTCACAATGGCATTGCGCAGTATTGTCGGCACAGGCCGACGAGCCGCGCCTTGAAGCGGAGTCGCCATGAACGAAAACATCACCCAAATACTCTCCAAGATGGCTGCTCTGGAGGATGAGTTGCGCACCGCCGTGCACGAGCAGGAGAGCCGCATGTTCTTTCAGATCAAGGGCAAGCGCATTGAGTTTGAGAGCTCGGTCAAGGCCGCACACCGCAAACTCAAGAAGAACTTCTTTCGCTGGCTGGTCACCAACCGCCCGCAGAACCTGATCACCGGGCCCATCATCTACAGCATGATTGTTCCGCTGATGCTGCTCGATTTGTGCGTGAGCTTTTACCAGTGGTCGTGCTTTCCCATCTACGGCATCGTCAAGGTGCGGCGCAGTGACTACATCGTGTTTGACCGCCGCCACCTCAGCTACCTTAATTTCATCGAAGTATTCCATTGCACGTATTGCGAGTATGGCAATGGCCTGATGAGCTTCATGGCAGAAATCCTGGCCCGCACGGAAGAGTACTTCTGCCCCATCAAACACGCCCACAAGATACTGGGCACCCACAGGCACTACAACCGCTTTCTGGACTACGGCGACGCAGCAGACTACGAAAAGAAGCTGGAAGAGTTCAGGGTTGGCTTGGGCAAGGTGAAGTCCTAGGCCACTTCCATGGGGTGAGCGCGGTTAACGCGGAATCAAAGTCTTTTCAAGATTTCATAAATTTTTGGTGTGGCTATTTACTCTGCATCACAGAGTACTCTACAATAATTGGATGGAACACCAGACCCCCCCGTCCTTGAACCGCGAAGAGGCCCGCCAGGCGCTGGACACGATTGCGGCCACCGCCCAGCGCAGCACCACCCTGTACCGCTACCACCAGGCGTCGCCGTATTTCTTCCTGTGGGGCGTGGTGTGGGTGTTGGGTTATGGATTGAGCGACCTGTGGCCGACCCTGGCCGGTTGGACCTGGCTGCTGCTCGATGCCGTGGGTATTGGCATGTCCATCTGGATTGCCAAGTCCGGGCGGGCGCAGAGTGGCGCTGGTTCGGCAATGGCCTGGCGTATCGCGGGATTGGGGTTCAGCCTCTTCGTGTACTTCGCCGCCACGTTTGCCGTCATGGCACCAACGAGCGGCAAACAGGTTTCAACCTTCATCACGCTGACTGTGGCCCTGGCCTATGTGCTGGTCGGCCTGTGGGCGGGGCTGCGCTGGATAGTCGCCGGTGTGGCGGTGGCTGCACTGGCCCTGTTTGCCTATTTTTATGTGCCGGCCTACTTCAACACCTGGATGGGGTTTGTGGGCGGTGGCGTGCTGGTGTTGACTGGGTTTTGGTTGCGAAGAGTCTGAGATAGATGGCCGAATTCAATGACCTCATCCACCAGCCTGTGCGGCTCAAGATCATGGCGACCTTGAACACCTTTCCTAACGGGGAGTTGGTGGAGTTTGTGCGGCTGCGCGAGATTATCCAGGCCACCGAAGGCAATTTGGGCGCCCATCTCGCGACCCTTGAAAAGGCTGCCTACATCGAAGTCCTGAAAGACTTTCTGGGAAAAAAACCGCGCACCCGCGTGCAGATGACGCCCAACGGGCGCAAAGCCTTCCGCCAGCACGTTCAACACCTGACCAACCTTCTGTCCGGCGACCGGTAGTCGCCTTTATCAACCCAAGGAGCTTTTTATGACATCACGCATTCGTATGGCCTGCCAATTTGGCTTGCTTGCCGCCATGGCTTTTCACACCGCTTCGTCGTGGTCGCAGGCACCGGAGAGTCCGGCGGTCATGATGGGCAAACAACGTGAGGCGATGGCACCGCTGAGCTTCATGGACGGTGTGTGGCGGGGCCCCGCCTGGACCCTGGACCCCACCGGCAAGCGCCACGAAGTCACCCAGACCGAGCGCGTGGGCAGTTTTCTGGACGGCACGGTACGCGTCATAGAAGGCCGTGGCTACAACGCGGATGGCACACCGGGTTTTCACGCCTTCGGCGTGGTGTCCTACGACCTGGCCAAGAAGACCTGGTCCATGCGTTCCTGGGCGCAGGGACGTGCCGGAGAGTTCCCGTTTGCCCCAACAGCGGATGGCTTTGTCTGGAGCACACCGGCGGGACCCAATGCCACGGTCCGCTACACCGCCGTGGTCAAGGAGGGTGCCTGGCGCGAAGTGGGGGAGTACCTGGTGGAAGGGCGCGAACCGCGCCAGATTTTTGAGATGAACCTGCGGCGCGTCGGCCCTACCCAGTGGCCCGAAGACGGCGCGATCACGATGCAGTGAAGGCCTCCCGCCGGTGCACCCAGGCCAGAAAGCCGCACAGCGCCACACCCGCTGCCACCAGCCCCACCGTGCTCATGGCCCAGTAGCCCTGGGCGCCCTGCAAGGCGGGTGGCGCCCAGGTGCTGGTGGTGACCCAGTAGCCGCCCCCCAGGCCAATGCCCCACAGCGAGGTGACATAGAACACCAGCGGCATCAACGTGACGCGGTGCGAGCGCAGCACGAAGTTGGCCATGGTCTGGGCCGCGTCGGCCACGTGGAACCACCAGACCCACACCAGCAGCGGCAGAGCGGCGGCGATGATGGCCGGGTTGTCGGTGTAGACGTGCAGCACCGGCTCACGCAGCGCGTAGACCAGCGCGCCCATCACGGCCGCCATACCGACGCCGATTTCCACGCCATGCCAGCCCAGGCGCCGGGCTTCGGCCAGGTCGTTGGCGCCCACGCGTTGTGCCACCAGCGTGGCCGTGCCGTTGGCCAGGGCCAGTGGCACCATGAACATCATGGATACCAGGTTGGCCGCCAGCTGGTGCCCGGCAACGGCCTCGCCGCTCTGGCGCGAGATCAGGAAGGCCATGGAGCTGAAGCCCGTGACCTCGATCATGATGGCCGCCCCCATGGGAACGCCCAAGCGCAACTGGGCCAGGATGGCGGTGCGGTTGGGCGGGCGAAAGCCCTTGTCGTGCAAACCGAAGGGGGCATAAAACGGGTCGCGGTGCAGCACCACCCAGGCAATCAGGGCCTGCGACCACATCACCAGCGCGGTGGCGATGCCACAGCCCACCACGCCCATGGGCGCCACGCGCCACGGCTCCATGCCCAGTGGCAGCGGCAGAGTCCAGCCGTAGATGAACAGGGCGCTCAGCGGAACCTTTAGCGCCAGCCCTATGACCTGGATGGCCATGACGGCCTTGGGCCGTGACACCGCGGTGTTGAAACCCCGGTACACGGTGAACAGCAGAGAGGCCGGCAGCGAGAAGGCCAATGCCACGAGGTAGCCGCGCACCTTTTCTGTGACGTCTGGACTGGTTCGGGCCAGCGCCAGAAAGGGGCCGGGAAACAGCAGCAGCGTGCTGCCCACCAGCGCCAGTGCGAGCGCCAGCCAGATGGCCTGGTGCACCTGCAGGCCGGCGGCACGCAGCTTGCCCGCGCCAAACAGTTGCCCGGCCACCGGGCTGATGGCCAGCACCATGCCCATGAAGCCGATAAAGATGGTGATGTAGACCGCCATGCCAATGGACAGGGCCGCCAGGTCATTGGCGGCGAAACGGGCCACCAGGATGGTGTCGACCGTGCTGAACCCCAGCACCGCCAGTTGTCCGATCAGCACCGGCCAGGCCATGGGCAGGATGCGGGAAAAGCTGTCGCGCAACGATGCGAAGTAGTGGGAGTGAGCGCCTGGGCGCGCGGTGTCGGGGGTGTCAGTCATTGACACGCAAGTATCGCCGAAGCCCTTGGACTGCGCTCACGGTGCATTGAACGCGGTATGCTGGCGTCCTTGAATATTCCACTAGGGAGTCGCCATGGTGAAGAAAATTCTGCTGGGCTTGCTGGTGGCCGTCATGCTCATCTTGCTGTTTGCGCTGACGCGCCCGGACACTTTTCGCGTCGAGCGAAGCATCGCCATCAAGGCCGATCCGGCCAAGGTCTATGCACTGCTCAATGACTTCCACTTTTTTGGCAAATGGTCACCCTGGGAGGCACTGGACCCGGCCATGAAGGTCAGCCACAGTGGTTCAGCCAACGGACCCGGCGCGGTTTACGAATGGTCTGGCAATGATGCGGTCGGCGCCGGGCGCATGGAGATATTGAAGACGGTGCCCAACGTCCAAGTGACCGTGAAGCTGGATTTTCTCCAACCCTTCGAAGGACACAACACGTCCGAATACACCCTCTCCACCAGCGGCGATGCCACCACGGTGACCTGGGCCATGTTTGGCCCCAGCCCCTACATTTCGAAAGTCATGGGACTGTTTGTCAGCATGGACCGCATGATTGGCAAGGATTTTGAGCGGGGCCTGGCCCAGCTCAAAACGGTTGCCGAGAAGTAGGCAGACCCCCCGCTGCCCGGATGCGATACTCATCTTTTCAAGGTTTTTTATTCAACGCGAGACCACCATGCAACCCACGGTAAAACCCCAAAACCCCAATTTCTCGTCAGGCCCTTGCGCCAAGCGCCCGGGCTACAACGTGGCGGCGCTACAGCTCGATGTGCTGGGCCGTTCACACCGCTCCGCACTGGGCAAAAAAGCACTGGGGCTGGCCTGCAGCGAGACCGCCCGCATTCTGGGCCTGCCCGAGGGCTACCGCGTGGCCGTGGTTCCCGCATCCGATACGGGCGCGGTCGAGATGGCCATGTGGTCCCTGCTGGGGCCGCGCGGCGTGGATGTGCTGGCCTGGGAGTCGTTCGGGTCCGGCTGGGTGACCGATATCGTCAAGCAGCTCAAGCTGCCCAACGTCAACAAGATCGAGGCCGGTTACGGCGAGATGGCCGATGTGTCGCGCGTGAATTTTGACAACGACGTGGTGTTCACGTGGAACGGCACAACCTCCGGCGTCAAGGTGCCCAACGGCGACTGGATTGCGGCGGATCGCGCCGGCCTGACCATCTGTGATGCCACCTCGGCCGTGTTTGCCATGGAGTTGCCATGGGACAAGCTCGATGTGGTGACCTACTCCTGGCAAAAGGTGCTGGGCGGCGAGGGCGGCCACGGCATGCTGATCCTGAGCCCGCGTGCGGTGGCCCGGCTGGAGAGCTATTCCCCCCCATGGCCCATGCCCAAGATCTTCCGCATGACGTCGGGCGGCAAGCTCACCGAGGGGCTGTTCAAAGGTGAGACCATCAACACCCCATCCATGCTGTGCGTCTCCGACTACCTGGATGCGCTGGCCTGGGTGGACGGTCTGGGCGGCGTGCAGGCCACGATGGCGCGCAGCGAAGCCAATCTGCAGGTGCTGGCCGACTTTGTGGCAGCCAACGACTGGATTTCCTTCCTGGCCAAAGACCCGGCCACGCGCTCCAACACCAGTGTCTGCCTGACGCTGACCGTCAGCGAAGAGCAGGTCAAGAAAATGGTCAAGCTGCTCGAAGCCCAGGGCGTGGCCTACGACATTGGCGCCTACAAGGATGCGCCGGCCGGCATTCGCATCTGGTGCGGTGCCACCGTCGAGGCGGCCGATCTGAAGGCCCTGCTGCCCTGGCTGACCTGGGCCCATGCCCAGGTGACCCAGGCGGCCTGAGCGCCCCACACTGTCCTATCACCACGTTCCGGGAGTCTGCTTGTATGTTCAAGGTCCGCACCTATAACCAGATTTCCGTCAAGGGACTGGAACGCTTCCCCCGCCAGCTGTACGAGGTGGGCAGTGATATTGGCAGCCCCGACGCCTATCTGCTGCGCAGCCAGAAACTGCAGGGCCTGGAGGTTCCCAAGACGTTGCTGGCCGTGGCGCGGGCCGGGGCCGGGGTCAACAACGTGCCGGTGGGCGAGTACAGCAAGCTGGGTATTGTGGCGTTCAACACGCCGGGTGCCAACGCCAATGCCGTCAAGGAACTGGTCATGGCGGGCATGCTGCTGGCCACCCGGGGCATCCTGAGCGGACTGGGTTATGTGCAGACGCTGACCCACATGACCGATGCGGCCGAGATGGCCCAATTGCTGGAGAAGGAAAAAGCCCGCTTTGCCGGTGGGGAACTCAAGGGCAAGACCCTGGGCGTGGTCGGGCTCGGGGCCATAGGCTCCATGGTGGCCGACATGGCACTGGCCATGGGCATGAAGGTGGTGGGGTTCGATCCGGCCTTGTCGATTGACGCGGCCTGGCGCCTGTCGAACGCGGTGACTCGCATGGAGAATCTGCAGTCCCTGCTGGCGCGCTCCGACTACATATCCCTGCATGTCCCGGCCATGGACGCCACGCGCCACATGATCAACGAGGACGCGCTGGCCTCGGCCAAAAAAGGCGCGGTGTTGCTGAACTTTGCCCGGGAAACCATTGTCGACCCGGATGCCGTGCTGCGCGCCCTCGACCAGGGCAAGTTGAGCCGCTATGTGTGCGACTTTCCCGAGCCCGCGATGCTGGGGCGCGCTGACGTGATCGCCACACCGCACATTGGCGCCAGCACCGAAGAGTCCGAAGAGAACTGTGCCGTGATGGCGGCCAACCAGCTCATGGACTACCTGGAAAGCGGCAACATCGTCAACTCGGTCAATTTCCCGGCGGTCAGCATGCCGCGCACGCCGGGCACCTGGCGCATCACCTTTTCCAATGACAACGTGCCCGGCGTGCTGGGGCATGTGCTGTCCGTGCTGGCAGAGCACCAGGTCAACGTCATCGACATGATGAACAAGAGCCGAGCCGAACTGGCCTTCAATATTGTCGACGTGGAGCACCAGCCCAGCGCGGCGGTGGTCGCCGCGATCGAAGCGACGGCGCACGTGATCCGGGTACGCGTGATAGATCGCTGAATAGGGCTCAGGCAAGCAGAATCTGCACCACCGTGGCCCCGGGCCGGCTGCTGGTACTGACCTGTGCACCGATCGCCGCCGCACGCTCCTCCATCGACACCAGACCCTTGCGGTGTACCTGGGTGGCATCAAAACCGCGGCCGTTGTCCTGTATGCGGATGCGCACGCGGTGGCCGGGGCTGTCCTGGCAGGGCGCGGCTTCAATGCGCAAGACACTGGCATGGGCGTGCTGCATGACGTTGGAAAACGCTTCAAAGAAGATGTATTGCAGCTGGCGCATGGCGCTGGCATCCAGGTTCGGCAAGGCGGGCAACGCCGCGATGGCCCACTCCAGCGTCAGACCCATGGCGTTAAAGCGTGGCTCCAGCCGGTAGCGCAGGGTCGCGAGCAAGCCCGTGACATCACCCGGCGGCAAATGCAGGGCGTCAATCGACAGTTTCAACTGGTCCAGAGAGTCCCGCAGTGTCAGCAAAATCTCATCATTGTTCGCATGACCCGATTGCAACTGGCGTATTGCCGAGCTGATGTGCGAACCCACGCCGTCGTGCATGTCCCGCAGGATGCGTGAGCGCTCCAGGGTACGCTCCTGCTCGCGGGCGATCAACTCCATGCGCTGGTAGCTTTGGGACAGTTCCTGCTCCTTGTCCTGCACCCGTGAGGCCAGCGTGTCGAGCATGTCGCGTACCAGTAGGTTGGCACCGCGAAAGCGTTCAATCGCGATGGCCCCCAGGGCGAGCCCAAAGAGTGTCGCGGAATAGCGCAATTGGGTGTGGTTCGAGAACGAGTCGCCCACCCGCATGGCATAGAAATCGTGCAGGGCAATTGGCACATTGAGCAGCAATACCACGGCAACCAGCCGGTGCATGAACGTGGCGCCCCGCGTGGCCTGGACGACAAACACCACGGCAGAGGGGATAAACACCAATGCAAAACCCATTTGCCACAGCGTCAGCAACCTTGGCAACGGCATGACGATGGCGGCATAGGTCAGCGCCGGGCCGATCAGGACCAAGGCCAGCAAATACCGGCGCACGGTGCGGGTCAGGGGATGCGGATCCCAGCCAGCGATGCTGTAGCAAAACAGCAGCAAGGAACTGAGCCAGATGCCAAGTGCTGTGTTGATGGCGGCCGACCACCACCTCCAGTGCACGGGTGGCCGCTCCACCAGCCCATCGGCCAATAAGAATGCCCACGCAAATTCGGCCAGCACGGCATACAGGTACACATTGTCGCGAACTCCGCGCCGCTCGGGTCTGGGGTCGGTCTGGGATACCCACAAGAAGAAGGCAAGCGTGCCCACGATGAGACTGAAAACACAGAGAACGCCAGTGCCAATCACCCTAAGGCCAAACTCCTTTCGGTATGCGGGCTCTACTTCATCCCTGGGCCCCACCAGTACCACGGGAACGCCTGATCGGCGTCCGCTGTCCGAACGGATGGTGATCTCCAGGTGGTTGTGGGTCAGCAACAGATTGGGCGGGATCAGCAAAAACCGCGGGGTCTTGGCATAGTCACTGAAGTCATCCGCCTCCAGGGTCCCGTTTTTTTCCATCACCACCCCGTTAAAGGTCACCACATACGCGTTTCCCAGGCGGTTGAAATACAGGCCCCAAGGCTCGGTCGCGGCGGAGGGGCCATCAAAGTCCAGTTCAAACCGACCAACACCCGAATGGCCTTTTTGCAGGTAGTCCCATCCATACGGCAGGCGGACTTCGGCGGATGTGGACCGGCCGTCGACCGTCAACTCAACCCGGGCCTGGTCCAGCGTCAAAACCGTGGAATGTGCCCATGCCAACAGCCCGGTGCACAGCCAGAGGATCGCTGTGATCCAGATTTTTTTGTAGCCACCCATACAAGACACAGCGGGTCAGCGTGTCTCTACCCGTCCATCGGCATGGCGCGCAAAGCGGCCTTTCTCACGGGGGTGTACCGGGTCACTGGAGGCCCAGGGCCAGCCGCCGAATTCGGTCGCCCGGTAGTCCACGAAGGCCTGCTGAATTTCGGCCTGGGTGTTCATGACGAAGGGTCCGTACTGCGCGACCGGTTCGCCAATGGGTTGGCCTTGCAGCAGCAGTAGTTCGGTGGGTTCAGAGCCGTTGGTCAACTCAACGTCTGCATTTGCGCGCAATTCGACGGCCGATGATGGCGCGACCTCGTGTCCTGCCACGGTCAATGCCGCACCTTTGAAGAAATAGAGCATGCGCCGGGTGCCTGTACCGGCTGCGGCAGGCAAGGTCCATAGCGCACCTGCCTCCATCTTGATGGTCCAGATCGCCAGGTCTGAACCCGGCTGCGAGGCCCAGGAGTCGGGCGGTGGGGGCAGTCCGCCGGCGTCGCCCAGGGTTCCCGCCACACAGGCGACTGCCGTGGTCTTTCCGTCGGCGTCGCGCGACACATGCTGTGCAATGTCTTCGCGCCAGAACATCGTGAAGTGCGGCTCCACCATCTTGTTCCTGGCGGGCAGATTGAGCCAGATTTGAAACAGCTCCGCCGGGTTGGGCTGGTCGGTTCGCACCAGCGGAAACATCTCACAGTGCACCACGCCCTTGCCGGCGGTGAGCCACTGCACGTCACCGCCCCCAAAGCGCGCGGTGGCACCCAAGGAGTCGGAATGGTCAATCAGCCCCTGCCGGGTAATTGTCACGGTCTCGAAGCCGCGGTGGGGGTGCGACGGGAAGCCCGGGATGGTTTGCCCGTGGTACATGCTCCAGCCGTCCTTGCCGGCAAAATCCTGTCCGATGGCGCGCCCCGCCAGCGATGCATCCGGCCCCATGCGGGCGTTGCCGCGGGGGTAGGCATCGTTGTGGTGAACGCAAAACAGGAACGGATCGATGGTCGGCCAGGGAAAGCCCAGGGGCTGCACGGCGAGAATGGTGGATGTAGGCATGGGCTGATTTTCGCCGCAAAGCGGCTGAGAGGCTGCAACATGGTTTTGCCCGGTGCGAGCTACTAAGATACGCCTGTCTTCCACTTCTCAGTTCCATGGCCTTGATGCTGCTGTCTTCCTTCCCCCCTGCCTTGCGGCGTCTGCTTGTTGCGCTGGTGGCAAGCTGCGTGGTCTTGGGGTTGGACATCTGGCAGCGTCCCCAGATACCTGCGCAGGCCAGTGCACCTTGGCCCGCAGATACGGCTGTGCCGGACCTGCGCAAGCTGCAGGTTCAGGCAGGTGGCGAAATACCCATGCCTGCCGGCATGGCAGCGGCCCATGCCAGCAGCCTGCTGCCCATGCCATCCGGCGATGCGGCGTCGCTGTCGGTGTTCTGGTTTTCGGGTGACCGCGAGAGCGGTCCGAATGTGCAAATTGCGGCATCCCAATATGACAGATCCACGCAGCAATGGTCGCCCGCGCGATTTGTCGTCAACCGGTTTGCCATGGCGGAGCAACTGGGCTACGGCCTGCGCCGTCTGGGCAACCCGGTGGCCTGGCTCGACGGAGGAGGGCGGGTCAACCTGTTCGTGGTGGCGACCGGTTGGGGTGGCTGGGCGGCGTCCCGCATCCTGCATCTGCGCCAGAGCAGCCCGGGGCGTGGATTGGCGGAGCTGGCCTTTGAGCCGGTGCGCGTGCTGCCCCTGTCCTGGCTCTGGAACACCAGTTTCCTGGTGCGCAATGCGCCGCTGCCGTTGATGGATGGCGGCATGATGCTGCCGGTGCACTTTGAGCTGGGCATCAAGTACCCCACGGCACTGCGGTTTGACAACGCGGGTGACTTTCGGGGCATGGTGCGCCTGTCGCAACGGCTCCATCTGCTGCAACCCAGCCTGGTGATGCAGTCTCCGAGCGCATGGTTGGCGTTCATGCGGGATGAACGCCCCCAGGGCAAGGTCAGTGTGGCCCGCACGACGGACGCGGGTGTGCATTGGAGTGACTTGCCCGACCTCACGCTGGACAACCCCGACGCCGCCGTCGCAGGCCTCGGCATGGCAGAGGGGCAGATGCTGCTGGCCCACAATTCGTCGATCGCCTCCCGGGGCACGCTGGATCTGAGTCGCTCCGCCAATGGCCGCGACTGGACCTTGGTCGGCACGCTGGAGCGCGGCGGGCATGACGATGAGTATTCCTATCCGGCCATGGCCTGGGTGGATGGCAATCTGTGGGTCACCTACACGGTGGATCGCCACCGCATTGCCTGGAAGCGGCTGGCCGCGGTGCCATTGGCGGGACCCAAGCCATGACAGTCCCATTGGACAACTGGTTTGCGCTGCTGCTGGCCACCGACGCGCCAGCCTTGCCCTCGCCCCCGGTGATGCAGCTCTGGTTGCGATTGGGCTGGTGCACCGTGCTGGCCTGGATGGGGGTGGTCGCGATGGGCCGCTTTGCGCCGGTTAGCGCCAGAAGGGGCGCTTGGCCCATCACGGTCGCCGCGGTACTGGCGCTTTCCGCCTGGCTGCCCGGGCCCTATTCGCCGGCCTATTGGCTGGGGCTGGCGTTTCAGGCACCGAGTGTGGTGACGGCATTGCTGTGTGCGGGGATCCTGTTGGAACGCCTGGTGCCATCGTCGGTTGCGCGAGGGTCCGCCCCTGCGCCCAACCGATTGAAGACTGCGTTCGCGTTCACCGGGGTGGTTCTCGGCTGGGCGCTGCTGCTGGACACGTTCGCGTTGCTGCCGCTGCAGTTGTATGCTTGGGGCTTTAGTCCGGCTGCTGTGGGGCTCGTGGTACTAGTGGCGGCTGTTCCATGGGTGGTGTTGGGTAGTGCCCCGCAAGCCCTGCGCGCGCGTACGTGGGTGGTGCCGATTGCCTTGCTGGTGTTTGCCGCGTGGCACCTGCCAACCGGCAATGTGTGGGACGTCGTGCTGGACCCCTGGCTATGGGTTGCGTTGCACGTCTACCTGGGCCGCAGGGTTTGGATGCGTTAAGCGTCTCGTGGTTTTCCCTTAATTACTTGACTTCTAAAGGTTTAGACTTAAACTAATTGCAAGATCCCACTCTGGGTTGGAGTTGCAATGAACATTGTCTGCATAGGCGGCGGCCCCGCTGGTTTGTATTTCGCGCTGCTGATGAAGCAGGCCAACCCGGCGCACGACGTCACGGTGGTGGAGCGCAACAAGCCCTACGACACCTTTGGCTGGGGCGTGGTGTTCTCGGATGCCACCATGGACAACATGCGCATCTGGGACCCGGAAACCGCGGCCGAGATCCAGCTGGCGTTCAACCATTGGGACGACATCGAACTGCACTTCAAGGGCGAGGTCATCCGTTCGGGCGGCCATGGTTTTGTGGGCATTGGGCGCAAGATGCTGCTCAACATCCTGCAGCGCCGCTGCGAGCGGCTGGGCGTCAAGCTGGTGTTTGAAGTGGATGCCGAATCCGACACCGAGTACCCCGACGCCGACCTGATCATTGCCAGCGACGGCATCAACTCGCGCATTCGTTACCAGCACGAAGACGTCTTCAAGCCCGACATCGTGGTCCGGCCCAACCGCTACATCTGGCTGGGAACCCACAAGCGCTACGACGCGTTCACCTTCCTGTTTGAGAAGACCGAACACGGTTGGTTCCAGGCCCACATCTACAAGTTTGACGCAGACACCACGACCTTTATCGTCGAGTGCCCCGAACACGTTTGGCAGGCGCACCGGCTGGACCTGGCGGACCAGGAGGAGTCGATCGCGTTTTGCGAGAAGGTCTTCGCGAAGAACCTGCAGGGCGCCAAACTGATGACCAATGCGCGCCACCTGCGCGGCTCGGCCTGGCTGAATTTTCAGCGCGTCAAGTGCGAGCAGTGGTCGCTGTTCAATGGCAAGAGCCATGTGGTGCTGATGGGCGACGCGGTGCACACCGCCCACTTTGCCATTGGCTCGGGCACCAAGCTGGCGATTGAAGACGCGATTGAACTGGCCCGTCAGTTCCGCGACCAGGGCGACACCGCCGAACACATCCCCGCCGTGCTGGCGCGCTACCAGGCGCTGCGCAGCATCGATGTGCTGCGCCTGCAAAACGCCGCGTGGAACGCGATGGAGTGGTTCGAAGTCTGCGGTGAACGCTACTGCGACCAGCTGGAGGGGCCGCAGTTCATGTACTCCATGCTGACCCGCAGCCAGCGCATCAGCCACGAAAACCTGCGCCTGCGCGATGCCAAATGGCTGGGTGATTTTGAAGCCTGGTTTGCCCTGCGCGCAGGTCTGCCACTGGCTCCTGGCCAGGCCGCACCACCGCCCATGTTCACCCCCTATACCGTGCGCGGCCTCACCCTGAAGAACCGCGTCGTCGTGTCGCCCATGGCACAGTACTCCGCGGTGGATGGCGTGGCCGGTGACTACCACCTGGTGCACCTGGGCGCCCGCGCCATGGGCGGTGCGGCCATGGTGTTTGCCGAGATGACCTGCGTCAGCGCCGCGGCCCGCATCACCCCCGGTTGCCCGGGTTTGTACGCGCCCCAGCACACGGCCGCCTGGAAGCGCATCGCCGATTGGGTGCATGCCAACAGCGATGCCAAATTTGCGATGCAGCTGGGCCATGCGGGTGCCAAGGCCTCCACCCGTGTGGCGTGGGAGGGTATAGACCAACCACTGCCGTCGGGCAACTGGCCCATTGTCTCGGCCTCGGCCCAGCAGTACCTGGAGGGCGTGAGTCAGACCTCCCGCGCCATGTCCCGCGCCGATATGGATGAAGTAACGGCGCAGTTTGTGGCCAGCACCCATGCGGCAGTGGAGATAGGCGTGGACTGGCTGGAGCTGCACTGTGCCCACGGCTATTTGCTGTCGAGCTTTATCTCGCCACTGACCAATCGGCGCACCGATGCCTATGGCGGCAGTCTGGAGAACCGCCTGCGCTATCCGCTGGAAGTGTTTGCCGCCATGCGCGCCGTGTGGCCGGCTGAGCGGCCGATGTCGGTGCGTATCTCGGCACACGACTGGGTGGAGGGCGGCATCACCCCGGCCGACGCAGTGGAGATCGCGTTCGCCTTCAAGGAGGCCGGTGCCGACCTGATCGATTGTTCATCGGGCCAGGTCAGCAAGCAGGAAAAGCCGGTGTACGGCCGCATGTTCCAGACGCCGTTTGCCGACCGCATCCGCCAGGAGGCCGGCATTGCCACCATCGCCGTGGGCGCCATCAGCGAGGCCGACCATGTCAACAGCATCATCTCCGCCGGCCGTGCCGATCTGTGCGCCGTGGCGCGGCCGCACCTGGCCAACCCGGCCTGGACGCTGACCGAGGCCGCCAAGATTGGCTACACGGCATTGGCCTGGCCCAAGCAATATGTGTCGGGAAAATCGCAGATGGAAACCATTTTTCAGCGGGAAAAAGCCCAGGCCGCCACCGCCGCGCTGTCTCCCGCCCGCGCTGCCGAGGCATGAAGACGATGAAAGCCGACCCCAGCCGCACCCTGCTCAACGATGCCGACGAGCTGGGCCACGAGGCCCGCTCCGACGGTGGCGACCATGGTGCGCTCAAACTCTGGTTGCGCATGCTGGCCTGCACCACCCAGGTGGAGGACGAGATCCGCAAACGCCTGCGCACCCGCTTTGACATCTCGTTGCCGCGCTTTGACTACATGGCGCAGCTCTACCGCCAGCCCGAGGGGCTGAAGATGAGCGAGCTCTCCCGCTACCTGATGGTGACCGGTGGCAACGTCACCGGCCTGACCGACGAGCTGGCGCGCGAAGGCCTGGTCTCGCGCGCTAACAACCCGGCCGACCGCCGCGCCTGGATCGTGTGTCTGACCCCCAAGGGCCGCGCCACGTTCGAGACCATGGCCCAGGAACATGAGCAGTGGATTCTGGAACTCTTCTCAGGACTGCAGCCCGACACCGTGCAACAACTCTACCGCCAGCTGGGCCACTTGCGCGTCCAGCTGGTGGCCCACCAGGACAACAAATGACACACCCCACCACACCCTCCGCACTCGACCCCGCGCTGGAGCGCGGCAACCGCAAGCCCCTTGCCCACTACCTGGCGCAGCATTTCCTGTGGGCGCTGGCAGACGGCGTGGCCACCATCACGCTGGACCGCCCCGAGCGCAAGAACCCGCTGACCTTTGACTCGTATGTGGAGTTGCGCGATCTGTTTGGCCAACTCAAATACGCCTCCGACGTGCACGCCGTGGTGGTGACCGGCGCGGGCAGCAACTTCTGCTCCGGCGGTGATGTGCACGAAATCATTGGCCCGCTGATCCAGTTGAAGGCGCCCGAGCTGCTGATGTTCACCCGCATGACGGGCGATCTGGTCAAGGCCATGCGTGCCTGCCCGCAACCCATCATTGCCGCGGTGGACGGTGTGTGTGCCGGTGCTGGCGCCATCATCTCCATGGCGTCCGACCTGCGCCTGGGCACCGCCCGCAGCAAGACCGCGTTTCTGTTCAACCGCGTGGGTCTGGCGGGCTGCGACATGGGCGCTTGCGCCATACTGCCGCGCATCATTGGCCAGGGGCGAGCCAGCGAATGGCTGTTCACCGGCCGCTCCATTGGCGGCGTGGAGGCCGAACGCAGTGGCTTCTTCAACCGCCTGTGCGAGCCCGAGCAACTGGCGGCCGATGCGGCAGCACTGGCGCGCGATTTGGTGGCGGGCCCGACGTTTGCCAATGGCATGACCAAGACCATGCTGCACCAGGAGTGGTCCATGTCCATCGACCAGGCCATCGAAGCCGAAGCCCAGGCCCAGGCCATCTGCATGCTGACCACCGACTACCACCGCGCGTACGAGGCCTTTGTAGCCAAGCAAAAGCCGGTCTTCCAAGGCAACTGAGCATCTGGGGAAAAACATGAGCGACATCGCCTACCTCGACTGGCCTTTCTTCACCCACCGCCACGGCGACCTGGCGCGCACGCTGGAAACCTGGGCCACGCAGCACGTGCCCCAGACGCACGGCCACGATGTGGATGCCGAATGCACGGCGCTGGTGCGCAAGCTGGGCGCCTCGGGCTGGTTGCGCTATGCAGTGGCCGGCACGGCCTACGGCGGTGGCGAGGACAGCATAGACACGCGTTCCATCTGCCTGATCCGCGAGACGCTGGCGCGCCACTCCGGCTTGGCCGACTTTGCCTTTGCCATGCAGGGCCTGGGCTCGGGCGCCATCAGCCTGGCTGGCACGCACGAACAAAAGCAGCGCTACCTGACCCGGGTGGTCAGCGGCGAAGCGATTGCCGCATTTGCACTGAGCGAACCCGATGCCGGCTCCGACGTGGCCGCCATGCAGTGCAGTGCCCATGTCGATGGCGACTATGCGGTGCTCAACGGCACCAAGACCTGGATCTCGAACGGTGGCATCGCCGACTTTTATGTGGTGTTTGCCCGCACGGGTGAGGCGCCCGGTGCGCGCGGCATCAGCGCCTTTATCGTGGATGCTGATACGCCTGGTTTTTCAATAGCCGAACGCATCGACGTGATTGCCCCGCACCCCTTGGCCACGCTGCGCTTCACCAATTGCAAAGTGCCGTTGAGCCAGCGCGTGGGCGCGGCGGGCGAGGGCTTCAAGGTGGCCATGCGCACGCTGGACGTGTTCCGCACATCCGTGGCCGCCGCCTCGCTGGGCTTTGCCCGCCGTGCGCTGGACGAGGCGCTGCACCGCGCGACCACCCGCAAGATGTTCAACCAGACCCTGGCCGACTTCCAGCTGACCCAGGCCAAGCTGGCGCAGATGGCCACCACCATCGACAGCAGCGCCTTGCTGACCTACCGCGCCGCCTGGCTGCGCGACCAGGGCCGCACTGTGACGCGCGAAGCAGCCATGGCCAAGATGGCCGCCACCGAAGGCGCGCAGCAGGTCATTGACGCGGCCGTGCAGATCTGGGGTGGCATGGGCGTGGTCAGCGGCCATATCGTCGAGCGCCTGTACCGCGAGATCCGCTCACTGCGCATTTACGAAGGCGCCACCGAAGTGCAGCAACTGATCATCGCCAAGGACTTATTGCGCGAGATGAAAAGCTAAGGGGATTCAACATGTCCAGTGCCCACATCGACACCTTCGCGCGCGACAATCTGCCGCCCGTTGACCAACAGCCAGAGTTTTTGTTTGACCTGCCGGAGCTGCAGTTTCCTGCGCAGTTGAATTGCGCCACCGAGTTGCTGGATCGGCACATCCTGGAAGGCCGTGGCGACCGCATCTGCATCCGCGCGCCCAACCTGAGCTGGACCTATGCCGACCTGCAGGACAAGGCCAACCGCATCGCCAACGTGCTGGTGCGGGACATGGGCGTGGTGCCAGGCAACCGCGTGCTCTTGCATGCGCCCAACAATCCCATGATGGCGGCCTGCTGGTTTGCCATCGTCAAGGTCGGTGCCATTGCCGTGGCCACCATGCCCATGCTGCGGGCCAAGGAGTTGAAGGCTGTGGTCGACAAGGCGCAGATTCGCCACGCGCTGTGCGATGCCAGCCTGGCGGAGGAAATGCACAACACGGCCTTGCAATGCCCGGGCTTGCAGACCATTCGCCACTTCAACTACGCCGGCCCCGACAGCCTGGAGGCCGCCATGTCGCGGCAATCCGGCGCGTTCACCAATGCCGACACGGCGGCGGACGACACCTGCATCATCGCCTTCACCTCGGGCACCACCGGCATCCCCAAGGCCACCATGCATTTCCACCGCGACGTGATGGCGGCCTGCGCCTGCTGGTCGCGCCACGTGCTGCGTCCCACGGCGGACGACGTCTTCATTGGCAGCCCGCCGCTGGCCTTTACCTTCGGGCTGGGCGGGCTGATCCTGTTCCCGCTGGCTGTGGGTGCCTCTACCGTGCTGCTGGAAAAGGCGGGCCCCGCCCAACTGCTCGACGGTATCCGCGACTTTGGCGCCACCGTGCTGTTCACCGCACCCACTTCGTACCGCACACTGGCCCCGCGCGGCATCGAGCTGCGCAGGACCGCCTTGCGCCGCTGCGTGTCGGCGGGGGAGGCGCTGCCCGTGTCCACCCGCACGCTGTGGCGCGAGGCCACCGGCATTGAACTGATCGATGGCATAGGCGCGACCGAGATGCTGCACATCTTCATCTCCGCCGACGAGGCGCGCGTACGGCCCGGCGCCACCGGCCAGGTGGTACCGGGCTACCAGGCCTGCGTGCTGGACGAGCAGGGCCAGCCGGTGCCGGTGGGCACGGTGGGCAAGCTGGCCGTGCGCGGCCCCACGGGTTGCCGCTACCTGGCGGACGAGCGGCAAACGTCTTACGTGCGCCATGGCTGGAACCTGACCGGCGATGCCTACAAGATGGATGCCGACGGCTACTTCTTCTACCAGGCCCGCACCGACGACATGATCGTCTCCAGCGGCTACAACATCGCCGCTCCTGAAGTGGAAGACGCGTTGATGCTGCACCCCGCGGTGGCCGAATGTGCGGTGATCGGCAGCCCCGACGAGGAGCGCGGCCAGATCGTCCACGCCTTTGTTGCGCTGCGTGCCGGCCACGACGGCAACGACGCAATGGTCAAGACCTTGCAGGACTTTGTGAAGAGCACCGTCGCCCCCTACAAATACCCGCGTGCCATCACCTTCGTCGGCACGTTGCCCCGCACCCAGACTGGCAAGCTGCAGCGCTTCAAGCTGCGCGATCTGGCCTGAACCACCACCAACAAACCGCAAAGAAGCCACACCATGAAAGTCTTGCAACCCCCCACCTGGTCGCGTCCGCGCGGCTATGCCAATGGCGTCGTGGCAAGCGGCCAGACCGTGTGCGTGGCCGGCATGATTGGCTGGGACGGCCAGTGCCAGTTCCACACCGACGATTTCGCCGGTCAGGTGCGCCAGGCGCTGCTCAACGTGGTGGCGGTGCTGGATGAAGCGGGCGCCAAGCCCGAGCACATCGTGCGCATGACCTGGTACGTGACCGATAAGCGCGAGTACATCGCCGCAGGGCGGGAGGTGGGCCAGGCGTTCCGGGAGATCATCGGCAGCTTCAGCGTGGCGATGACGGCGGTGCAGGTGACGGCGCTGATGGAAGACCGGGCCAAGGTGGAGATCGAGGTGACGGCCATCATTCCGGAATAGGTTGTAGATGATATTGGCCTCTAGCCCTCGTGGAATATGCCTGTGCAACTATTGTTTTTGTAGCGTATCGTTTGGTGTGCCTACCTGTGTGCGGGGCCGGCAGACCGGGCACCCGTTCCCTTGCCCACGCTCGCGGGTGGAGTTTTTGGGTTTGCGGGCAGTGGTTCGTGAACGGCTTGGTTGGTGCGCCTGTTCTGTAGCTGCCGCGAATGGGGCAGATGAACGGGTACCCGGTCTGCCGGCCTATAGTGGAGTGTGTACGCATACGAACCACTGAATGTCGCTTGCCTCCACGTTGCCATGACCCACGATCCTGTTGACGAGCTTCCCATCGACACTACGCTGGCCCACTACATGGAGCAGCGGGCGTTGGCCATTGCATTGGACAAGGCCACCACGCCGGACCAGCGCGCGAAAGTGGAGCGGTTGGTTGCGCTGCGTCTCGCGCTCATGCAGCGCCGCGAAGCGTTCAACACCGAGGCCGTGGCCAAGCGACACGCACGTGGCGAAATTTATTCCTGGGCGCGCGTCGCCGCCATCAATGCCATGGGTCCCACCCAGTCCGACCTGGACAGCAATGTCAAAAGCTCCTATCTGCGCCAGCCCGATTCCGAGGGCGTGCTCAAGGCCCATGCGCGCGCGCACTTTGTGTATGGCCGGGTGTCGGCGCGCCTCATGCTGGCACTCCACACGCCTGACATAGCGGACGCTGCCCGTGCGATGCAGCGGCACGAGGACGCCTTCGCTGGGGCCTGGGTTGACGCCATAGACGACGCGAGCTTCAAGCCAGAGTTGCGTCAGCTACAGCGTGAGGCACTTCGGGTGTTGCGCACCTCGACCCGCGCTATGTACTTCGTCACGCGTCCAGACGTCTTGCAGTTGGACGACCTAGGCGCCAGCGCATTAGGCAAGGCATGGAACAAGTTGGACGAACTGGCGCAGGGGCTTGGCGTGGAGCCACTGTCGGCCTTCATCGCCCTGCCGGGAGAAGAAGACTCCACCGGAGTTCCGGCCCTTGAAATACTGCCCACGCTCACCGCGCTGATCGGCGCGGTGCAGGGCCCGGGCCAGAAGTTCCCGTCCAAACGTGCCGTCCTCGCAGTCCTGGCGGACATGCGGGGCGCCTTGCTGCGGCTCGGCGAGCAAGGTGGGCGCGCGTACTTCGAAGTGGACATGTGAGCCACCCCGGCACGAACACAAAGAAGGAGAGAGCACCATGCATATCGAACAGTTCATGCAAGGCTACAAGCAAGCATGGGAGCGCCAAGACGAATCGCTGTTCTGTGCCCTTTTCGCGGCTGACGGCCAGTACCACAACACGCCCTTCGCCGTTCAACGTGGCCATGCGCAACTGGCCGAGTACTGGCAGCGGGTGAAGCTGCAGAAGGACATCCAGGTCAGCTACGAGGTGCTGGCATCGACTCCGTCCGGTGGCATGGCGCACTGGCACGTCACGTATCAGGTGGCATCCGAGGAACTCTTCCAGATCTGGGCCCGGTCCACGGGTACCAACCTGATCGCGCGCAACCCGGGCGATCCGTTGCCCCGGATGGTTCTTGACGGTGTGCTGAAGGCAGAGTTTGCACATGGCGTGTGCCAGGAGTGCCGCCTCTGGTGGCACAGCATGCCGCTGGCGTAGGCGTCGCCCCCACACCTCCCACACCACCCACTGCCCATGGGACTGCAAGGGCCGCCCCTTTGGTTGGGGCGTATGCGCGCGAAAACTTTTCGGCGTCCAATTTTTTTTCAATATTTCTCAACTTCTTTGTAAGGACTTGGTTTCCCGCCCGACTGACGATAGCAAGCAGACGCAAAAGCATCCAAGGCACTAGCCCTGATTGCAATTCAACTTCTATCAACAGTTCTTTCGTCAAAGGAAATACCATGTCATCCAACTTCAAATCCGCTATCGCCATGGCCAGCGCAGCCGCCGCCTTGTTCGCCATGGGCGCGCCCCTCACCATGGCCCACGCGGCTGACGACATGTCGGTGCATTGCTCCGGCATCAATAGCTGCAAGGGCACGTCGGACTGCAAGACGGCCAAGAACGAGTGCAAGGGCATGAACAGCTGCAAGGGCCAGGGCTGGAACGCCAAGGCTTCTGCCAAGGAATGCATGGCCGCTGGCGGCACCGTCGTCAAATAAGCGGTCACCGCAATCTGGACCGGCCCGCATAAAACCGGGCCTCTTTCTTCACTTCGCATTGATTGCTGTCATGAACTCCATCCATGGCTTTGGCCTCGGGCTGCGCACCGAACACTACGCCGCGTTTGAATCAGAGCCCCAGACCCGTGTCGACTGGCTCGAGATTCTGTCCGAGAACTACATGGTCCCCGGTGGCGCCCCGCTGTGTCACCTGGATCGCATCCGCCGGGACTTCCCGATGGTGATGCACGGGGTGTCGCTGAACATCGGTGGCAGCGACCCGCTGAATCAGAATTACCTGCGCGATTTAAAAGCCCTGGTGCGGCGCGTGCAACCCGGCTGGGTGTCCGACCACCTGTGCTGGACCGGCACGCAGGGGCTGAACCTGCACGACCTGCTGCCGGTACCCTACACCGAGGAGACCTTGCGCCACGTCACCGAGCGTATCCAGCGGGTGCAGGATTTTTTGGGTCGGCGCCTGGTCATCGAGAACCCATCAACCTATGTCGCCTTTGCCGCCAACCAGATGCCCGAATGGGAATTTGTGGGTGAGATGCTGCGCCGCGCCGACTGCGAGTTGTTGCTGGATGTAAACAATGTGTTTGTCAGCAGCGTCAACCATGGCTTTGATCCGCACCTCTACATTGATGCTATCCCAGCAGCGCGCGTGCGCCAGATCCATCTGGCCGGCCATACCACGCATGACGACGGCTACCTGATTGACACCCACGACCATCCGGTCTGCGCGGCCGTGTGGCAACTCTATGGCTACACGCTGCAGCACTGCGGCAGTGTGCCCACGATGATCGAGCGCGACGACAACATTCCGGCGCTGCACACTTTGCTGGATGAGCTGGACCAGGCACGCCAGGTCCATGCGCAGGCGCTGGCCCCAGAACCCCAGGCGCAGGAGTGCACGGCATGAACCAGCTGCATACCCTGCAGGGCCAGTTTCAAGGCGCACTGCTGCAAGACCAGCCCGCCGCGGCCGGCTTGCTGCAGACTAGCGGCGAGGCGCAGTTTGGCGTGTACCGCAACGCCTACCGTGCACGCCTGCGCGCCGCATTGCGTGACAACTTTGAAGTGCTGCCGCTGGTGATGGGGGATGAGGCTTTCGATGCGCTGGCCCATGCCTACATAGCCGCTCACCCGTCGCGCCACTATTCGCTGCGCTGGTTTGGCCACCAGCTGTGTGCCTTCATGGCGGATAACGATGCGCTGCTGGACCACCCGGCCATGCTGGATCTGGCGCGCATGGAGTGGGCGCTGCGCCAGGCGTTTGACGCCGCCCCCGCCGCGCTGCTGACCCCGGTTGAACTGGCCGCCGTGCCACCTCAGGATTGGGCGGAGTTGCAGTTCACGCTGCATCCCTCGGTGCAACTGCTGGACCAGCAATGGGCCGTGGGACAGGTGTGGCACGCGATGAAATCCGGGCAAGAAGGCGTGCCGCCACCGGAGGCCCTGGACCACGCCATGCTGGTCTGGCGCCATGGCATGAGCACGCAGTGGAAGTCGTTGACGCCCACCGAAGCCGTCTTTGTGCAATGCCTGGTCGCTGGCCAGCGCTTTGGCGTTGTGTGCCAGACCCTGGCCCAGCGCGTGGGCGAAGACGCCGCCGCGCCCACTGCCGTCAGCCTGCTGAGCCAACTGCTGGTTAACGGCGCGATCTGTGCCTTGCCACTGCATTGACCCCAACTCTTTACCACCCTACAGTCATCACCATGTTCAAGCTCCTTGCCGCGACCCAAAAAGCCCTCACCCATTTGCAGGCCCCCGCCCTGCTTGCCGCCCGCATTTTTGTTGGCATGGCCTTCTTCCGATCCGGCCTGACCAAGATTGCAGACTGGGACACCACGCTGGCCCTGTTTGCCGATGAGTACCACGTTCCCTTGCTGCCCACCCACGTGGCCGCCGTTGCCGGGACCTTTGGCGAGCTGTTCTTCCCGGTGCTGCTGGTGTTGGGCCTGTGCGGGCGCTTCTCGGCGCTGAGCCTGTCCGTCGTCAACATCGTGGCGGTGCTGAGCCTGTCCGAGATCGCCCCGGCGGCGCTGCAGCAGCACCAGTTCTGGGGCGCGCTGCTGCTGGGGGTGGTCCTGTGGGGCCCGGGCAAATGGTCGGTAGACGCCTGGTGGTGGCCCAAGGTCTCACGCTAGGCGCCGGGTTTTTGTAAGTCCCGGTCCGGTGTGCCCCGCATGCCGGAAGCTGTTGGTTGCCATCGCGTGATGGTTCACCAGTAGAGGCTGGCCCCCACATCAAGGATGGCCAAGCGTGGATACTGTGAACTGCTCACGAACGGGTACACGCATGAAAACCACCAGGATCAATCGCACCACCAAAGCCGGGCTGGCACGGGAGTTGGAAGCCATGCGGGCTATGGAAAAGGAATACCGGCTGTTGCTGGACGAGTCGAGCGATCCGATTTTTGCCTTTTATCCGGATGGGCGATACCGCTATGTCAACCAGGCATTTGCGAATGGCGTGGTGCGCGAACGCACCGCCATCATGGGCAAAAAGATTTGGGACGTTTTCCCCAAAGACGAAGCCGATAAACGCTTTGCGGTGGTCAAGTGGGTATTCGAAAATGGGCAGACCAGGATCATTGAGGTGCGCGTTCCCCGGCCCGACGGAGACCGGTTTTATGTGACGACGGCCAAGCCTATTTTTGGCGAAGAAGGTCTGGTGGCGTCTGTCATCTGCATCTCCAAGGACATCACGGATCGCAAGCTTGCGGAGGAAGCGTTGGTACGCATGGCCCAGTACGATGGGTTGACCGATTTGCCCAACCGCGCATTGTTTTCCGACCGTCTACAGCACGCCATTAGCGAAGCCGTCCGGAACAAGACCCGGCTGGCATTGCTGTTCATCGACCTTGACCATTTCAAGACAGTCAACGACACCTGCGGTCATGCTGCTGGAGATTTGCTGATACAGGCGGTTGCACGACGTTTGCAGTCCAATGTCCGAAAGTCCGACACGGTAGGCCGGCTGGCCGGCGACGAATTCGTCGTGGTTTTGCCGGACATCGAGGACGATTCCTTCGCCATGGCCGTGGCCGACAAGATTCGCGATTCCCTGAGTCAGCCATTTGATTTGAATGAGTACCAAAGCCACACCATTTCGTCCAGCATTGGCGTCGCCATCTACCCGGACCACGGTTTGACCGAAATCGAGCTGACCCGCCATGCGGACCATGCGATGTACCGGGCCAAGGGCAGTGGCCGCAACGCAGTCATGCTGTTCCAGCCCACGTCCAGCATCTTGCGCAGGTAGCTGTCAAGATTCGACGATCAGGTAGACAGGCGGTCCATGTCATGGATTTCGTGCCCGGCAATCGGTGGGCCCTGCAGCACAACGGTTTGTCGGCCATCGGCATAGTCCACGGAGGTAAATTGGCGCTCTGGCAAATGGCCGTTGGCTGACGCAAATAGTGCAAACACCTGGTCGCCCGCCTGCAGGGCGGACACGGCATCTGCTACGGCCACCACAGCCTCGGCGCCAATCCATTGGTTGCGGGCGGTGTCCACACGGCCCCACTGCACGTGCGTGATGCGGCCGTCGATGTCCAGGCCCACCTTCGACACCGCATAGACACCGTGGGCGCGTCGGTGTGAGGAGAAGCTTGACAGCGTCTTCCTGGGTTGCGCATGGTCACCCAGCGCAGCGATGTCGTGCAGGCTGACCAGCGGAGCAGCTGCAAGGCCGGGCCGCCTGGCCAGCGCAATCGCTTCGCCGCCGTCCGAGCGGCCGACGACCTCCAGGGCCTGGTCCGGCAGGTGGGTGTGCGGCGGCAGGAACGTGGCGTGCACCTGCGCGCCATCGCGCAGGGCGTCGATCACATCGCCCACCGGCACTACTACGGGGATGCCCACGTCCAGGTTGGTCCTGGAGTCGACTGCACTCCACAGTACGTGTGTTGCAAACCCTTCGGCGTCCAAGCGAATTTTGGACACCGAAAAGAACTGTTTTGTCTCGCCCATTGCTAGCCCGGACCGTGCGCCTTGGTATGTCATGTCGCCATGGTGGCGGCTGGTCGTGGCGGCGTATGTGCGCTATCGCACACACGGCGCGCGCGGCAGTGTCAATGCAAGCAGCTCACTCAATTACACCCGAAACATCCACTTACCAATATCGGGACCTGCGGGCCGCTAGCCCAGTGAGAATCGCCTACGTTTAGAAAACGACTCTCGCAACGGCGTCACAATTGCCGTTCCTTTTGCAACTCATAGGACAAACACCATGCTTACAAAGATCGCAGTCGCCTCCCTGATCTCGCTGCCCCTGCTCTTCGGTTGCGGAACCACCGCGCAAACTTCTATGGATGGAAGCGCCGCCAATGCACAGAAGGCGCCGTCGCCGGATGCCAATGTGGCGGTCAGGCAATTCGTCAGTGCCCACGCGGAAGTGATGGGTGGCATCGCAGACATCAAGTCCGCCAACCAGGGCATGAAATCGGACCTGGATGCGATCAAGAAAAGCAGCCAACAATCCCTGGAAACCGCGCAACGTTCACTCAAGGTCCTTGAGGAAATGGCCAACCACCAGGGGACGGGAGAAATCTCGGTGTTCTTTCCCAACGGCTCCGCGCACATGGAGCGTGGGGTCGTGGAACACGACCGCTTGGTCCGATTCGCCGACTTTCTGGCCCGCGAGAGCCGGGGCCGCAAGGTGATCCTTGTGTCCATCGGCAGCGCGTCCGCGTATGGCAACCAGAAGGTCAACCTGGACCTGGCCAAGAAGCGTTCGGAAGTGCCACTGGACATCATGGACAAGTACCTGGTCAATGTGCCGCACGAGTTCCACAAGGTCTTCGGCAATGGCGATCTGAACAGCCCCAAGGACGTGAAGATGAAAGAGCACCAGCGCTACCAGCACACGCGTGTCATCGCCGTGTTTGACAAGGAGCAGGTTGCCAATATCAACCAGGTGGCGAGCAAGTAGGAACGAGGAACGGCGCGACAACATCGCGCGCGATTAGCGCAGCATTTGCCAAACGCTTGGTATGAAGCGCTTCAATTGCGGAAATTCGGAATCGTGTGCGGCCTCCAGGTTTTGAAGCGCAAGCAGTACATCGCCTGGAAACCCTGCCCGCGGGCGATCGCTGGAGTCCTGCTGCAGGTCAAACATCAGATCCACCAATTCCGGATTGCCCCAGAAGACATCGATCTTCTTGGCGATGTTTGGAAACGCCGCGCTGACCAGTGCGAAATCGGGATTTTCAGAAAGTTTCATAGCTACGCCTCAGTCGTTCAACCCAATTGGAATTGCTGCATTCGAGCGTAGTCCGCATTGGCGAAACAGTCTGTTTGCCAACGCACGGACCCGCTTGCGTCACAAAACTTCGGAGGCTGCGTCCGAGCGACCAACCATGTCAGGCGATGATCACAACTCCGTGCGCAGCGACCAGATCTCGGGGAACAACACCACGTCCAGCATCTTGCGCAAATAGCTGACACCACCGGTGCCGCCGGTGCCGCGTTTGAAGCCGATGACGCGCTCCACCGTGGTCACGTGCCGAAAGCGCCACAGGCGAAAGGCGTCTTCCAGGTCGGTGAGTTCTTCGCCCAGTTGGTACAGGTCCCAATGCGCCTTGGGATCGCGGTAGACCTGCAGCCAGGCCTGCTCCACGTCCTTGCTGGCGGCATAGGGTTGTGACCAGTCGCGCTCGGTGTGCGTGGCGGGCACGGCAATGCCACGGCGTGCCAGCAGGCGCAACGATTCGTCGTACAGCGAGGGCGCAACATACGTGGCTTGCACCAGCGCCAGCAGATCGGGGCGATGGGCATGGGGCTTGAGCATGGCTGCATTTTTGTTGCCCAGCGAGAACTCTATGCAGCGGTACTGGTAGCTCTGAAAGCCGCTGGAGTTGTCCAGGTACGGACGGATGGCGCTGTACTCGGGCGGCGTCATCGTGGCCAGCACGTCCCAGGCGTGCACCAGTTGCTCCATGATCTTGCTGACGCGCGCCAGCATCTTGAAGGCCGCGCCCAGTTCGTCGTTCGCAATGTTGCGGATAGCGGCGCCCAGCTCGTGCAGCATCAGCTTCATCCACAACTCGCTCGTCTGGTGTTGCACGATGAACAGCATCTCGTTGTGGTCGGGCGAGCGCGGGTGCTGCGCGGTGAGGATGGCGTCCAGGCTCAGGTAGTCGCCATAGCTCATGCTCTTGCTGAAGTCGAGTTGGGCGTTTTCCTCTGCGACGATTTGCTGTCCCGCGGAAGGAGCGGTGGCGTGCATGGGGCAGCCAGAAGGTGGGGGTGCTTGTGTCATGGTTTTTTCAATCTCAGGTGACCGCGTGTTTCTGGTTGAATTCAGGCTTCTTCCATTCTTCGGTCTCCAACACCTGGCGCAGCTGTTCCACCGCGTTCCAGACGTCTTCAAAACCGATGTACAGCGGCGTAAAACCAAAACGCAAAATGTCCTTGCGGATGCCACCATCGCCGGCGCGGAAGTCGCCGATCACGCCGCGTGCAATCAGCGCCTGCACGATGGCAAAGGCACCCGATCCCAAAGCGCCACCCGCGTCATGCTCTCGTGTCAAACAAACCTGAGAGCCCCGCCGCGCATGTTCGCGTGGGGTTGCCAGTCCCAGTCCGTAGCCAGCGCAGCGTTGCTCGACCAGCGCAATGTACAAATCGGTCAGGGCCAGCGATTTGCTGCGCAACGCCACCATGCCACCCAGCGGTTCTGCGGCCTGGAAGCCGTCCAGCCCGCACTCCAGCAGCGACAGGCTGACGATGGGTTGCGTGCCGCACAGGTAGCGGGTGATGCCGGCGGCGGGCTGGTAGTCGGCGGTGAATGCAAACGGACTGGCATGCCCCCACCAGCCGGACAGCGGTTGCCAGAAGCGGTCCGCATGCCGGGGGTTGACCCATACAAAGGCGGGTGCGCCAGGGCCGCCGTTCAGATACTTGTAGCCGCAGCCAATCGAGAAGTCGGCCTTCGCGCCGGTCAGGTCTACCGGTACGGCACCCGCGCTGTGCGCCAGGTCCCACACCACGAGCGCGCCGGCCGCGTGCGCGGCAGCGGTGACGGCGGCCATGTCGTGCATGGCGCCGGTGCGGTAGTTCACATGGGTCAGCATCAGGATCGCCACGTCAGCGGTCAGTGCGGCGGTGATCTCCTCGGGCTCCACCAATTGCAACGTGTAGCCACGCTGCTTGCACAGGCCCTCGGCAATGTAGAGGTCGGTTGGGAAGTTGCTGCGTTCGCTGACGATGACCTTTCGTTGCGGCGCGTCCTGCGCGGCCATGGACAGCGCGGCCGACAGCACCTTGAACAGGTTGATGGACGTGGTGTCGGTGACCACCACCTCGTCGGGCCCCGCGCCAATCAGCGGTGCGATCTGGTTCCCCAGGCGCTGTGGCAGGCTGAACCAGCCGGCGGTGTTCCACGAGCGGATCAGGCCGGTGCCCCACTCCTGGGTGATGACATCGGCCGCGCGCGCGGCGGCGGCTTTGGGCATCACGCCCAGCGAGTTGCCGTCCAGGTAAATCACGCCGGGGGGAATAGCGAAAAGATCGCGCAGGGCGCGCAGCGGGTCGGCTGCGTCACGCTGCCGGCAGTCTTGCAAAGTGATCATGGTGTGGGTTCGACTCTGGGTTGCTGGGAGAGACGCAAAGTTAACACCGGGGAAAAAGCTGTGGTGTCGGTTATTTCCAACAACTGCCAAAATACTTTAGGCCTAAACCATATCCCCGTCTAGGAGCTGGCTGGGCGGCAAAGCATTCTGCTCCGTGTCCCCCGCCCGCTGCGCGGGCTCCTCCTTGACCCGCGCAGAACGCTTTGCCGCCCAGCCAGCTCCTAGACCGTGCGCACATATTCCTCGTCGTCCACCGGCTCGCCACGCAAGATGTCGTTCTCGGGAATGATGCGGGTGAACGAGAAGCCGGCCTTTTTCAGCACCTGTGCGGATGCGTGGTTGCCTACGGTAACGGTTGCAACCAGCCTGTGGACGCCGTGGCTGATCAGGTGATCCGCTGCGGCTTGCACGGCCTCGGTGGCAAAGCCCCGGCCCCAGAATTCGGGGAACAGGTAGTAGCCCAGATTGGTACACACACGGTTGTCATCCACAACGGCGTCCACCTCGCCGACGAGTGCGCCATCGTTGCGCGTGGTGATGGCCCACACCGGCCAGGCTTCGGTCCCGTCGGCGGACAGGCGCGACCCCAGGCGCGTCCAGTTGGCCCGTAGCGTCTCCACGGTCCGGGGCTTGTTCATCGAAATCCATTCGTAGATGGCGTCTTCCTGCATGGGGCCAAAGGCCGCATCGGAGTGGGCACCCATCAGGGGCTGCAGCAGCAGGCGTGGGGTTTCAAGACCGGCGCAGAGTTGTTGGGCGAAGTCGGATTGCATCCGGGCATGGTAGCGGAGGTGGGCCGCGTATGAATGCCAGCGCTCTCACATAGGCACGTGACCTCGCAAGCGCGCAATCTCCGCCTCCAGCATCCTGATGCGTTCGTCTCGCGCGTCCAGCGCATGCTGCACATCCTTGGCTTCCAGGCGTACCGGAATATGCTGCGGGCAGTTGGCGTCCCAGGCCTTGACGGTGAAGACCATGACCTGCTCGGCGCGTGCTTTGTAGTCCTTGGGCATCAGTAGCTCGGTCAACGCCACGTCACCTTCGACAACCTGGGCCTCGCCCCAGATCTTGATGCGCTGGCGGTGGGCGTAGTCCATTAGAAACAGATGCGCCTTGGGGTTTTCTGCCAGGTTTCCGCTGCTGATGTATTGGCGGTTGCCGGCAAAGTCGACAAAAGCGATGCGGTGGGCGTCCAGTAGATGCAAGAATCCCGCTGGGCCGCCACGGTGCTGAATGTAAGGCTGGCCATCCGCATTGACGGTGGCAAGGTAGACACTGGTTTGCTCTGCAATAAAGGCGGCAAGTTCGGGTGTGATCTCCGATTGCCAGCCTGTGCCTCGCTCCATACGTGCGTAGGCTTCGCGCGAGCCCTTGCGGGCCTGTATGGCCTTCACTGTGGGCGTGAAAGCGATGTCGCTGGTGTAGTGGTGCTCAGGCATGGTCGGTGGCCTTTCGTAAATGCAGGAACGCCACGCTCAGTGCACTCGATGCTTTTGCATACGGCGTGGCTGCACCCAGCAGGCCTTCGGCATAGACATAACGCTCGGCATTCACAGCCGTTGCCACCTTGGCCACCTCGTTATGAAAGGTTTGGTGATTGCGTACACATTCGGTGTGGGCGGCCAGTTTGCCAAAGCGTGCCCTGGCATCGCCATGCAGCCACTGACCCAATTCACAACAGTCGTCGCGCGAAAGCGTGGCTACATCCATTTGTTCCTGCTTGGCAATTGCAGAACGGAGCTTGGTTTTCCATTCGGCGTGTTTTTGTACGGCGGTGTTGAGGTCCATGGCTGCGTCCTGCTTGGTGTGTGTAGAGCGGGTTGGATCAGGCGGCTAAACGTGCGCTGACCTTGGGAAAATCAATGTCGGTCTGGGCCACGTTGTTGACGTAGTTGGTCAGCACGTTCAACGACACATTGATGACGATTTCCAGCACGCTGGCTTCGTCAAATCCGGCCAGGCGCACGGCGGCCAGGGCGGCGTCGGACACATTGCCACGGGTCTGCAGCACTTGCAGCGCGAAGTGCAGCGCGGCCTGGGTGCGGGCATCTTCCGATTGGCCGTCGCGGGCTGCGGTCAACTCGGCGTCGCTGATCTTGGCCAGGTTGCGGCCCAGGTAGTCGTGGACGGACAGGCAGTAGTCGCAGCCATTGAATTCGGCCACGGCCAGTGCGATGCGCTCACTCAGTTGCACGGACAGCTTGCCCTTGCCGGTAGCGCCGCTGAGCGCCAGGTAGCCTTCCAATGAGGACGGGCTGTGGCCGACCAGCTTCATCAAATTGGGTGTGACGCCCAGTTGTTTGTGCACTGCGGCCAGCAGCGGCTTGGCGGCGTCCAGGGTTTGGTCTGTGGTGGGGATGCTGATACGGGACATGGTGTTTTCCTTGGAGTTGAAGTTCGGGTTTCGGAAGGTATTCGTTGGGTTTGCAGCGAATGGATGAACTGTATTGGTGTTGCTAAAAATATAGAATCATTGAAAAATCCAATTCACTCTTCCATTAAAGGAAATAATGTGGACCGCTTTCACCTGATCAATGTTTTTGTGGCCGTGGTCGACACACAGGGTTTTGCTGGCGCCGCGCGCAAGCTGGCCATCTCGCCACCGGCAGTGACGCGGGCCGTCAACGAGCTGGAGGCGCACCTGGGCCTGCGTCTGCTGACCCGCACCACGCGCACCGTGCGGGTCACGGACGCCGGCGCTCGCTATGCGCAGGATTGCCGCCGCATTCTGGCGGAGCTGGCCGAGGCGGACGAGTCGGTCAGCGGCCAGCACGGCGCGCCGCGCGGGCGTATCACGGTGACGGCGCCCATGCTGTTCGGTGGCATGGTGGTCACCCCGATCGTCACCGCCTATTTGCAGCGCTACCCCGAGGTCAGCGCGTCCTGCCTGTTTCTGGACCGCGTGGTGAATCTGGTGGACGAGGGTGTAGACGTGGCCATCCGCATCGGCGAGCTGCCGGACTCCACGCTGCAGGCCGTCCGCGTTGGCCAGGTGCGCCAGCTCCTGTGCGCCTCACCCGCTTACCTGGCGGCCCACGGCATTCCGCTCACGCCTGATGACCTGCAGCAGCACACCATCGTGTCGGCCAGCAGCGTCACACCCAACCCCGAGTGGCGCCTGATGCACCACGGCGAACCCCGCGGCGTGCGCCTGCAGGCCCGTCTGACCACGACCACCAACGACTCGGCCGTGGCCGCGGTGGTCAGCGGCTTTGGCATCACGCGGCTGCTGTCCTACCAGGTGGCCGAACACCTGCGCGCCGGGCGCCTGAAAGCGGTGCTTGCCGATTACGAGGCGCCGCCGTTGCCCGTGCACGTGGTGCACCGTGAAGGGCGGCAGGCGCCGCAGCGGGTGCGGGCGTTTATCGATCTGGCAGTGGAGCGGCTGCGGGCGGAGGTGGCGGTGCAGTGATGGGCCTGTGATTCCGGTTGCTGTGCTTGCCGGTAGAATGCTACTGTTTTTATAGCAAATAACGTCCATTTCACGAGGGCTGTAGCCCGTTTCTCTGCTGCTGCAAGTACTGCCGCACGGCCGAGTCCAGCTCCAGTCCGATGGCCTGGGCATAGGCGGCATCTGCCGCATCCCGCGCGCCAGAGCGTGCCAACAGGTGGGCGCGTGCCGCCCAGTACGGCTGGTAGCTGACCAGGCGGGGATCGTCGGCCACGCTGTCCAGAATCTGCAGCCCCCTGGCGGCGCCCTCACATTCGGCCACCGCCACTGCGCGGTTGATTTCCACCACGGGTGATCCGGTCAGCTCGGCCAGCGCGCCATAGAGTTGGGCCACGGCGGCCCAGTCCGTGTGGCCGGTGAAGCGGTGGATCACGTGGGCGGACTGCACGGCCGCCTCCAGCTGGAAGCGGCCGATCGCGTGCAGCGCGCTGGCCTGGTGCAGCAGGCGTTCGGCCTCGTCTATCAGGGCCGTGTCCCACAGCGCGGGGTCTTGCTGCGCCAATGGGATGTAGGCGCCGCTGGCATCACGCCTTGCACCACGCCGGGCATGGGCGTGCAGCATCAGCGCCAGCATGCCCAGGGCCTCGGGTTCATTCGGCAGCAGGGCGGCAACCAGTTGGCCGAGCCAGATGCCTTCATCGCTCAGGTTGTGGTGGCGCGGGTCCAGGCCGGCGGGATCGGACCAACCCTGGGTGAAGGCGGCGTAGATCGCGTCCAGCACCGTGTCCAGCCGCTCGGGCAGGTCTTCGCGGTCGGGCAGGCGAAACGGAATGCCGGCCTGCTTGATCTTGGCCTTGGCGCGCGCCAGGCGCTGGCCCATGGTGGTGGGCGGCACCAGAAAGGCGGAAGCGATAGCAGCGGCGTCCAGGCCCAGCACGGTTTGCAGCATCAGTGGTGCACGCACGTTGCGCTCGATGGCGGGGTGGGCGCAGGCAAACAGCAGGGCCAAGCGGTCGTCGGGGATTGCGCGGCTGGTGTCGTCCTTGTCGTCGGTGGACACGGGGGTCAGCAGCAACAGGTCGTCGGTGGCCGCGTCACTGGTGGCTGTGCGACGCTGGGCGTCTATGGCCTGGCGTTTGGCCACGGCCATCAACCAGGCCTCGGGGCTGGCGGGCACGCCTTGCAGCGGCCACTGCTGCAGCGCGGCTTCGAACGCGGCAGACATCGCATCCTGCGCCGCCGCCACGTCGCGGGTGCGCCGGCTCAGGAACGCGACCAGCTTGCCGTAGCTGTGGCGGGCGGCGGTTTCAGCTGCGCGCCGGGCCACGCCGGCCGCTGGCGCTTGCGGGGTCACATCTCCCAAATCGGGCGCACTTCAATCGTGCCGTAGACCGAGCTGGGGCAGCGCGCGGCCCATTGCAGTGCGGTGTCCAGGTCGGGCACGTCAATAACGTAGTAGCCGCCCAGCTGCTCCTGGGTGTCGGCATACGGGCCGTTGAGCACTTCGGACTTGCCGTTGCGCACACGCACCGAGGTTGCGTCCGCCGTTGGGCGCAGGCGCTCGCCGGCCCGCAGCACGCCGGCCTTGGTCAGGGCCTCGGTATAGGCGCCGTAGGCCTGCATGATGGCGCCCATCTCTGCAGGGGGCATGGCGTTCTCGGCGTCTTCACTGGCGTAGATCATCAACATGTATTGCATGGAAAGACTCCTTGGGTTCATGGGTTTGTGATGCGGCAAACGCCTCATCTCCACCATGACGTTTGAGTCTTGCAGATTTCGACAAACAGGGCAAAAGTATTTACGCCAAGCCGATGGCCACCGTCGTTCGAGCCTGTTTGGCGGGCTTGAGCCCAAAAAGTGGCCGCAACCAAGGCGTGCGCACGATGAGGCCCGAGGTCAGCAGCCAGCAGCCCAGCACCGTGCCTGCGCCCACCAGAAGCGGTTCGGCCACCGCCCCCACCTGCAGTGGAACCAGCCAGTAGGCCAGCAGCACGATCAGGCTCTGGTGCAGCAGGTACCAGGGGTAGACCGCCTCCGTGGCCCAGGGCAGCCAGCGGAAACGGCGGTTCAGCAGCGCCTGGGCCCAGCCCAGAATGGCGCACAGCGTGGCCCAGACATAGAGGTTGCGCAGCGTCCAGATCAGCCACTGGGTTGCTGTGGTGACCTCTTCATCGGCCTTGAACCGCAACACCAGTCCCAGGTAGATGGCGCCACAGGCCAGCGCCAGTGCCAATGCGGGTTTGCGCAGGCGCAGTAGCTCGGCCCACAGCGCGCTGGACCGGGCCAGGCACCAGCCGTAGGCAAAGATGGTGAAGTACATGGCGTGCATGTACCAGTCGTGGATGAGGTCGTTGGTGCCGGGGAAGCGCGGCTGCAGCGCCATGGTGTACAGAAGCAGGGGCAGCGCGGGCAACAACAACAGCCGGGCGCCGCGCAGGCTGGTGCATGCCGCCTGCAGGCGCTGGCCGGCCCGTGTTGCCAGCGCGGGCTGCAGCAGGGCCAGCAGCAGGGTGTAGCACCACAGGTAGGCCAGGTACCACAGGTGGTTCCAGGTGTAGCCGTGCTGCCAGCCGGCGAACGCATGCTCGGGCCAGGGGGCGGCGGTGTAGTAGCGCGCCAGAAAGGCCACAAAACCCGGCTGCACCACGCCGTGGCTCACGCCTTCGGCATAGGGCTGTATCGGTACCACGACCAGGATGCCAAATACCAGCGGCAGCAGCAGGCGCCAGTTGCGCTGGCGCAAAAAGTCGCCGATGCGGGTGTTTTGCATCATGAGGGCGGTGGAGATGCCGGAGATCAAAAAGATCAGGTCCATGCGCCAGCGGTTCAGCATCAGCATCGGGATTTGCAGGGTCTCGGACAGGTAGCTGCTTTTGACATGCCAGCCCCATTCGGTGACATACAGCATGGACAGGTGGTACAGGATCAGCAGGCCAAAGGCCAGGGCGCGCAGGGCGTCGATATCGTGTCGGCGGTTCATGGGCTGGAAGTGCGGATGTGGGTTGAAGAAGGCGTCAGATTAGGTGCGGGCGGGTCCTGGCGGTGCCAAATGTGACGGTTTGGGGGCCTGGAGGGACCAGTGGCGGGTGGTTGGGGACGAATTTCGGCGCCGACAGGGCCCGGCGTCGCTACCATCGCCCGCATGGCAAATGATTCCAACCCTTCATCCCCGGACGCCCAGGCCTGGCTGGCGCGTTACCGGCCCTGGCAGCATGTGGTCGAACCGGCGTTGTGGATGCTGCTGTTTTGCGGCCAGGCCACGCTGAACAGCCTGACGGTCTGGCTGGACATCAGCCGCATCGGCCTGGGTTTTGCACGCTGGGAGCCGGTGGTGTGGGAGTGGAGCAGCAACCTGGTGCTGCTGGCGCTGGTGCCTGCGGTCATCGCGTTTGAGCGGCGTTTCCCTTTGCAATGGGATAGCTGGCGGACCAACTGGCGCTGGCATGTGCTGGCCAGCGTGGTCTTCAGCGTTGTCCACGTGCTGGCCATGGTGGGCCTGCGCAAGCTGGCCTATGCCAGCCAGGGGGTTGAGTATGTATTTGGCAACTGGCCGCTGGAACTGTTCTACGAGTATTTGAAAGACGCGCGCAGTTACGCGGCCATGCTGATCCTGGTGGCCCTGTACCGCCTGCTGCTGCTGCGCCTGCAGGGCGAAGCAAGTTTGCTCGATGCCCCGGACGACGGCCCGCCCGTGGAGCCGGTCGAGCGGCCGGAGCGTTTTTTGGTGCGCAAGCTGGGCAAGGAGTATCTGTTGCCCGCGGCCGAGGTGGAGTGGCTGCAGGCCTGGGGCAACTACGTCAACCTGCGGGTGCGCGCCCACGACTACCCGCTGCGCGCCACCATGGCGTCCATCGAGGCCCGGCTGGACCCGGCGCGCTTTGTGCGCGTGCACCGCAGCTACATCGTCAACCTGGACTATGTGCAAGAGATTGAACCGCTGGACTCGGGCGACGCGCGTGCCCGCATGCGCGACGGAGGTCAGGTGCCGGTCAGCCGGCGCTACCGCGACAGTCTGCGCAAGGTGGCGCAGACGGGCAGCGGGGCTTAGGAGCGGTGGGTCAGGGTGCGGACGATCGGGCCAGCAGCCATTCGCGGCGGAACAGCCATTCGTTCGGGTGCCACAGGTTTTGCAGCGCGACCTCGCCGGTCTTGTGCCGGCTCTTCACATGCCAGCGCGAACCGAGCAGCGTGCAGCGTGGCAGGCAGCTGGGCTGCGTCTGGTCCAGGCTGTCCTGCAGCCACACCACCGCGTCAAACTGGTCCAGTAAAAAATCCAGGCGTTCGGCAGGGGGGAGTTCGGGCTTGAAGGCGCCGGTGTTGCGGCCCTCGGCGTCATACGGCGTGATGCGCGCGCCCGGCAGCACGAAGTGGAAGCGCTCAAACTGGCCGGTAAAGCCATTGGGCACGGCAAGCCGTTGGCCTTTCATCCGGGCCTGGACCGCAGCGCTGTAGCCAGCGGTGTCTGTGCCCAGTGGCAGCACCATCAGGCCAAAGCTGGCGTACACGGCCAGCACCACCACCAGAGTAGCTGTTTTTGACCAACGGTTTATGAGAAATCCGGCGCCAGCCCACGTCAAACCTGCACATGTCGCTACTAAAGTCATAGCAAATTGGGGGCCGCTGGCAATTTGCAGGTCGCCCATGACCCAGGCGATGCGCGCCAGCATCACCAGCGCCGGCACCATGACCGCCAGTGTGATCCAGAACCAGACCTTGGCAATCCTGTCCCAGGCCAGCGCCATGGCAATTGCAATGGCAGGCATGGCAGGAATCAGGTAGCGCTCGGAGCGCTGGCTGGGTATCGTGAACACGACCAGCCACACGACCAGCCAGGCCAGCAACACCCTCGCTGCGGGCGAAAGTTGTGCATACGTCTGGCGTTGGAAGGCCACGCGGAACGCGGCCCAACCCAGGCCCAGCACCGTGAAGAACAGCAGACCGGCATTCACCGGGTAGGCCAGCAGCTGCGTCCACATCGGATAGGCGCCAAACAGTGCGGCATGCCAGTATCCCTGGGTGTTGGACATCTTGCCGGCGTTCTCGGCCAGCACAAACTCTTGCCAGACTGAGGCCGGATCGGGGTCGAGCACGAACCACAGCGCGAAGATGGCTATGGCCAGCGCCGTGCTCCAGGCCAGGCCCACGGTGGCGCGGATCACCAGCGGCCAGGTGAGCCGTGGCGCGCTGGCCAGCCAGGCGCACCAGATGGCCGCCGCTGCCGGGGCCACCAGCGCAAAGGACTTGTAGGCCGAGCCCAGGCCCATGGCGATGCCCATGAGGGTGAAAACCAGCCAATCTAATTCGTTGGCCCGGAGTGTGTGAGGCAGAGTGTTTTGCGCAGGTAGAGGAGGAGCCCGCACAGCGGGCGGGGGACACGGAGCAGAACACTCTGCCGCACACACTCCCGAGGGGGAACTGCGCACACGCAGCCACAACACCCACCACATGGGCAGTGCCAGCCAGAAGGTCTCCGGTGCCGAGGTCAGGTAGGCCCGGCCATAGCGAAAGGTGGAGAAGAACAGCAGGTACAGCGCCGCCGCGATGCAGGCGGTGCGCATGCGCCCGCTCATGCGGTGGGCAAAAAAGGCCAGCAACGCGGTGGTGGCAAAGGTGTAGACCACGCTGGGCAGGCGCAGCGTGAACAGGCTCCAGCTTTGGCCCCAGTTGCCCACCACCATGGCCTGCCAGAACAGCAGCGGCGGTTTGGTGTTGCGGGTGTCGATGATCTCGGATTGCAGCGGCAGCCAGTGGCCGCTCTCCGCCGTCATGCGGGCAATGTGGATGTAGACCATCTCATCGCCGTTGGTGGGTGCGTAGGCGCTGCCCAGGCCAAAGAGGTACAGGGTGCCGGCCAGCACCACCAGCGCGATCCAGAGCCAGGGCAGGGACGCGGTGGAGCGTGGGGGCATCGGTTTCACCGCAGGGCCGCCCCAAGGTGAAACGCGGCCCCCTCGGGGGGCAGGGAGCCACACGCAGTGGGCGACCGTGGGGGCAACATACTAGTCCTTGTGGCGCTTGAAGGTCCAGCGGTCGTTGGCGAGGAAGTTGCTCACGCTGGCCGCCAGAATGGCCACGATGTTGGCGACACGGTAGTCCATGCTGCCCGAGAGCAGCAGCGTCAACACGTATTGCAGCGCGCTGCCGAATGCCGAGGCCGTGACGTACTGGCCAAACTCCATGCCCAGCAGGCGCAGGCTGACCGGCTGGGCTTCTTCGGCTTCCAGCGTGCGCACCCGGTCGGACCAGGTCCACAGCCGGTTCCAGGTGAAGTTGTTCATGGTCGCCACCGTGATGGCCAGGGCCAGCGAGAGATAGGGCTTCTTGTAGCTGGCCTCAATGGCGTTGAACAGGTACTCGTGTCCCAGGTGCAAAACCACCAGATTTACGACCGTACCGCTGGCACCGACGATGCCGAACTTGAGGTAGCGGTAGCGCTCGATCCAGGCCAGCCCCCACAGTACCAGACGTTGCACTGCGTTCATGCCCCTGTGCCGCCGTTCAGGAAGCCCAGGGCCTGGTCCAGCACCGGGTCGGGCGCGATGCGCTTGAGGCACTGGTTGTCGCCATCGCAAAAGGTCAGGCGGTGGTTGTAGGCCGACAGGCAGGGTGAGCAGGCAATGCCGGATTCCAGGATGGCGTTGCGCGAGCCCAAGGGGCCGTACAGCTTGCCGGTCTCGGGGCCAAAGAACACCATGGTTTGTATGGGGGCGAGGGTGGCAAAGTGGCCAGGGCCACCGTCGTTGGTGATCAGCAACTGGGCGGCATGGAACAGCATCAGCAGTTCGCGGATGCTCCTGGTGTAGCCGGTGAGGTCGATGCAGGCCTCACTCCGGATTTTTGCCATCAGGTCTTTCGCCAGCTGGGCATCATCCTTCAGGCCAATCAGCCCCACGGAGAAACCTGCCGCGCACAGGCCCTGCGCCACGCGGGCATAGTGGTCGGCCGGCCAGGCCCGTTCGGGCAGGATGCCACCACCGGCGTACATCAGCACCAGCTTGCGGCTGGCCGCTACCGGGTGGTCCGCCACCAGCTTGGCGTGGTAAGCCGCCAATTCACCCGCGGAAAATTTCACCGAAAGTTCGGTGTCCACCGGCAGGCTGCGAATCGGCGCCGCCTTGTTCCGCGGTGTGCTGCCGGCCGAATCCAGCGCATCCACCAGTGACAAAAATTGCTTGCTGATGTGCTGGTAGGGGTTGTAGGGAATGGCGTGGTTGATGAAGCTGCCGCGGTACAGGCCCTCTTGCGTGTGCGGCGTGAAGCCGACCCGCACTGGCGCGCCGGTAGAGAACGACAGCAGGGCGCTGACGCGCGAGAACAGTTCGCAGTCAATCACCGCGTCCAGTCCCAGGCTGCGCATCTTCAGGCTGACCGAGAGAATGTCGCTGACCAGCGAGCCGCCCGAGCTGTCGTCCAGCGTGTGCATGCACTCGGGTGTGGTGAGCTGCAGCATGCGCGAGACTTCCTGGTTCTTCTTGAGTTGCAGGATGTGAATGGCCGCGCCGGGGTACTGGCGGCGGATGGCCGCAAACATCGGGCCGGCCAGCACGATGCTGCCCATCTCGGACAGCAGAATGATCAGAATATTCTTCGGCGCAATCGCCATTTGCGCCGGAGCCCCGAACAGCCCTGTGAAACGCACCCACGCCGACACCGCGCCGCACAGAAGCTGGCCTACCCAGCGGTCAATGAAGCGTTGTGTCTGGAGTTTCACAATCCCGCCGCTGCCCGCAGAATTTGGGCTTTATCGGTGCGTTCCCAGGTGAACTCGGGCTCTTCGCGGCCGAAGTGGCCGTAGGCGGCGGTCTTCTCGTAGATGGGGCGCAGCAGGTCCAGCATCTGGATGATGCCCTTGGGGCGCAGGTCAAAGTGTTCGTTGACCAGCGCGGCAATTTTCTCGTCCGAAATCACGCCAGTGCCTTCGGTGTACACGGTCACGTTCATGGGCTTGGCCACGCCAATCGCGTAGGCGACCTGGATCTGGCACTGGCGCGCCAGACCGGCTGCCACCACGTTCTTGGCCACATAGCGTGCAGCGTAGGCAGCGGAGCGGTCCACCTTGGATGGGTCCTTGCCGGAGAAAGCACCACCGCCGTGCGGGCATGCGCCGCCATAGGTGTCCACAATGATCTTGCGTCCGGTCAGGCCGCAATCGCCTTGCGGGCCGCCGATGACGAAACGCCCGGTGGGGTTGATCAGGTACTTGGTGTCCTGCAGCCACTCCTTGGGCAGCACCGGCTTGATGATTTCTTCGATGATGGCCTCGGTGAACGAGGCTTTCATCTTGTGCATGGTCTCAGACTGATCCGGGCTGTGCTGGGTGGACAGCACCACGGTGTCGATGCTGTGGGGCTTGCCGTCCACATAACGCATGGTGACCTGGCTCTTGGCGTCCGGACGCAGGAAGGGCAGACGGCCATCCTTGCGCAACTGGGCCTGGCGCTCCATCAGGCGGTGTGCGTAATAGATGGGCGCTGGCATCAGCTCGGGCGTCTCGTTGCAGGCGTAGCCGAACATCAGGCCCTGGTCACCGGCGCCGGTGTTCAGGTGGTCGTCAGACGCGTGGTCCACGCCCTGGGCGATGTCGTTGGATTGCTTGTCGTAGGCCACCAGTACGGCGCAGCCTTTGTAGTCAATACCGTAGTCGGTGTTGTCGTAGCCGATGCGTTTGATGGTGTCGCGCGCCACCTGGATGTAGTCCACATGGGCGTTGGTGGTGATCTCACCGGCCAGCACGACCAGACCGGTGTTGGTCAGCGTTTCAGCGGCCACGCGGGACTTGGGGTCCTGCTTGAAAATCGCGTCCAGGATCGCATCAGAAATTTGATCGGCGACCTTGTCGGGGTGGCCTTCAGAAACAGACTCGGAGGTAAAGAGAAAATCGTTCGCCATGGTTGCTTGCTCCAAATAAACATCAAGTCGCGTTGCTTGGGCTTTGGGGCTTCGGCGAACGCTTTAGCAGAATCGTCTTTAACGACAAGGCACAATGGCAACCCAATCAAGAATCACCACTGTGTGCGTCGCCCTGCAAGTAGTTCCGTAACTCAGCGACACGCGCGATTTTATCCCAGACCTGTAGCTTCCTTGAAAAATGCTGTCCTTCCTGTCATTGTGGGTGTTCGCCAATCATAGGACTGCCTGCACATGCTGACCCGCGTTCTGCTGCTGGTGATCCGCGCCATCGCGCTGCTGCCGCTACCGCTGGTGCGGGGTCTGGGCGCGGTGCTGGGGCGGCTGTTGTACGCGCTGGTGGCGTCGCGGCGGCGCGTCGTCATGACGAATCTTGCGCTGTGTTTTTCGCAGTGGTCGCAGGACGAACTGCGGGGCCAGACTCGGCGTGTGTTCATCCGATTTGCGCAGAGTTGGCTGGACCGCGGCTGGCTGTGGCACGCGAGCGAGGCCGTGCTGCGCCGTCGCCTCACGCTGGAGGGCGACGTGCAGGCACTGCAGGGTGACACGCCTACGGTGCTGTTCGCGCCGCACTTCATGGGGCTGGACGCGGCCTGGACGGCGCTGACGCTCAACAGTGCACGGCGCTTTGCGACCATTTATTCCCCGCAGATGAATGCAGCGGCCGATGCCTGGATCTATGCCGGACGCCAGCGCTTTGGCGCACCCGAAATGGTGGCCCGGCTGGATGGTGTCAAACCTATTGTGGCGGCCCTGCGCGCCGGCGAGCCGCTGTACCTGTTGCCGGACATGAACTTCGACCCAAGCGAGTCGCTGTTCGTGCCATTCTTTGGCGTCAGTGCCTGCACCGTGCCCTCGCTATCACGTTTTGCCAAGCTGGGACGCGCGCAGGTGGTGCCCATCGTGACCCGCATGACGCCGGGCGGCTATGGGGTGCGGGTGCTGCCGGCGTGGACCGACTTTCCGACGTCCGATCTGGTGGCCGATACCACCCGCATGAACCGCGAACTGGAGTCCTACATCACGCCCGACCCATCCCAGTACTACTGGGTGCACAAGCGTTTTAAGGACCGGCCGAATGGCGAGGCGCCACCCTATTGACGGAGTAGCCCGTGTCGCTTTTGCTATTCAATAGATAGCTGTATGCGACTGTTTTACGAGGGCTGACGCAGGAATTCGCTTAAAAGATTTTGGACCAGGGCAGGCTGCTCGTGGATGATCCAGTGCGAGGCACCGGGAACCCTGTGCAGCGTGAGGTCGGGCACATAGGCGTCCAGGCCATCAATCAACTCGGGCGGCAGTGCCGCGTCGTCCATGCCCCAGACCACCAGTGTCGGCAGGGCTACGGTCAACATGCTGGTGGGCAGTTCCACGGCCGCGGCGGCCGGGTCTTCGGGTCGTGGTGGGCGCAGCGGTGAGGAGCGGTAGTAATTGCAGCCGCCGCGCAGACCCTGTGACCAGACGGCGCGGTATTGGTCCCTGACCGCTTCCGTCAGCCATGCAGTGGGCCGCTCGCCGTTGAATTCGTGGGTCAAAAAGCCCCACAAACGCTCAAAGTCATTGGCGGTCAGCAACTGTTCCGCATCCTCGCGGATCAGAAAGTTCATGTAGGCGCTGGCCTGTTGCTGCGCCGGATTACTCTTCAGTTCGCGCAAAAACGTGCCGGGATGCGGCGAATTGATGATGGCCAGCCGCTGTGTCAAATGGGGTAGCTGGTTGGCAAAATTCCACGCCACTGCGCCGCCCCAGTCGTGGGCCACCAGGCATTCCAGCGGTTGCGATCCCCCGGTTTCGATGGCCACCAGCGCTGCGATGTCCTGCACCAGGTATTTGGGGCGGTAGGCTGCCACTTCTTCGGGCGCCGATGAATGCTCAAAGCCCCGCAGATTGGGTGCCACACAGCGGTAGCCACCGTTCTCGTCTTTGGAAAAGTGCTCCAGCAGCGCGTCCCAGACGAAGGCACCCTCGGGGAAACCGTGCAGGAAGACCAGCACGGGGCGCCCCGGTGATCCCGCCGCCCTGCAACTCAGCGTGATGCCGTGGGGCAGCGGTTGCAGGTAGGTCTCAATCATTCCTCGGCGGGCGTCTCGAGCGTGGGTGTTGCGGGCGCGATCTTGCCCGGCGGATGAGCCCACTTCCACAGCAGTTGGGCCACGTCGTCGATGCCCTTGCGCTTGGTGGCGGAGAACAGCATGACGTCGCCGCCGCCGGCCTGCAATTTGGTAATGGACAGTATCTTGGTGGCTTCGCTGCGGGTCAGTTTGTCGGATTTGGTCAGGATGATCAAAAACTTCAGGCCCTCCTGCACCCGCGGGCGGATGACATCGAGCAGGATTTCGTCCAGTTCGGTCAGACCGTGGCGCGGATCGCACATCAGCACAATGCCCATCAGGTTCTTGCGCGTGATCAGGTAGTTGGCCATGACCTGTTGCCAGCGGATCTTGTCCTGCTTGGGAACGGCCGCGTAGCCGTAGCCTGGCAGATCGGTCAGGATCGCGTCGGTCACGCCTTGTTTGCCCAGACTGAACAGGTTGATGTGCTGGGTGCGCCCGGGTTTTTTGGAGGCGAAGGCCAGCTGCTTCTGCTGCGTCAGTGTGTTGATGCAGGTGGACTTGCCAGCGTTGGAGCGACCTACGAAGGCGATCTCTGGAACGTCCAGCGGGGGCAGAAAATGCAGTTCGGGTGCCGTCGTCAAGAATTTGGCGGTATGCAACCATCCCAACGCGATGGCTGCGGGCGTTTTTTCGCCAACCCCAGCCTTGGGTGCCGGTGGGGAAAAGGTGTTTGAGTTTGTGTTGGTAGTCATTGAGTAAGGCGAGAGACCCGAGCCGCATTGTAGAATGCCGTCTGTTTTGCCCACCAGACACACAGCCGCACCATGAAGTTGATTGCCCATTTGCTCATCGCCGCCACTGCGGCGGTCTCGTCCTCTTTTGCGTTTGCATCGGACGCCGCGGCGCCTGCAGCCGCGAATGCTTCCGCCCCCGCAACGCATGCCGCAGCGCCAGCTGCCAAGGTCAAGCCTGATTTGGCCAAGGGCGAAGCGACATTCGCTGCCGTATGTGCTGCCTGCCACGGCGCTGACGGAAACTCCGGTACACCTGCATACCCCAAGCTGGCGCAGCAGCACCCTGAGTACCTGGTCAAGCAGTTGCAAGAATTCAAGTCCGACAAGCGCGCCAGCCCGATCATGAAGGGTTTTGCCTCCGTGTTGTCGGACGAAGACATGAAAAATGTCGCGTACTGGGTGGCGGCCAAAAAGGCCAAGCCCGGTACGGCTACCGAGAAAAGCCTTGTCCTGTTGGGTGAGCGTATCTACCGCGGCGGTATTGCGGATCGCCAGATTGCAGCCTGCGCGGGTTGTCACAGCCCCAATGGTGCCGGCATTCCAGCGCAGTTTCCGCGTTTGAGTGGCCAGCACGCTGACTATGCAGTGGCACAGTTGACCGCATTCCGTGATGGCGTGCGCAAGAACAGCCTGCAAATGTCGCAGGTTGCCGCCAAGTTGAACGACCGTGAAATCAAGGCCGTTGCCGATTACATCGCCGGTTTGCGTTAAAAAGTCGCGTTGACGTCCATCGCCTTGGTTCCGGGTGGAACCAAGCGCTGGCCACAGTCCCTAAAGGGGCAGAACCATCACAGGATGGTTCTGCCCCTTTTTTTTGTTACGCTGTAAGAAACCCAGCGCCCGGCCGACCAAGTTCTAAACGTCTACACGAGGAAATACCCATGCTGATCAAGACCCAGGGCAATGGTTTCAACCATCCCGTTACCAGTGAAATAACCGACCGTGCGCACTACGAGGGTAGGCGCGACATCCTGAAATTGATGGCAACGGGGGTAGCGGGTGGCGCAATGGCGGCTTGGGCATCCCGCCAGGCCCTGGCACAGACTCCGGGGCTGGTACAACGCCCTGGCAAGCTCGCGACCCTGAACGCCAAACCCTCCATGGTTGCCGGAGCGACCACTGTGGAGAAGCCTACGGCTTATAAAGACGCCAGTTCGTACAACAACTTCTATGAGTTTGGCACCGACAAGGCGGACCCCGCTGCCAACGCCCACACCCTCAAAACCAGTCCGTGGACGGTCGAGATTGAGGGCCTTGTCAAGAAACCGGGCAAGTTGGGACTGGAAGAGTTGCTCAAGCTCAGCGCCATGGAGGAGCGCTTGTACCGACTGCGCTGCGTCGAAGGTTGGTCCATGGTGATTCCCTGGGTTGGCTACTCGCTGGCCGATCTGATCCGGCACGTCGAGCCTTTGGGCAATGCCAAGTATGTGGAGTTCGTCACGCTGGCCGATCCCAAGACCATGCCGTTCGTCGGCTCACGGGTGCTGGACTGGCCGTATGTGGAGGCGCTGCGGCTGGATGAAGCCCTGCATCCCTTGACGTTGCTGGCCTTTGGCATGTACGGCGAGGTGTTGCCGAACCAGAGCGGCGCACCGGTACGGCTGGTCGTGCCGTGGAAATATGGATTCAAGAGCGGCAAGAGCATTGTCAAGATCCGGTTCACCGACAAGCAGCCGGCTACCGCGTGGAACAAGGCCGCTGCCAATGAATATGGCTTTTACTCCAACGTCAACCCGAACGTGGACCACCCTCGCTGGAGCCAGGCCACCGAACGCCGCATTGGCGAAGACGGCCTGTTCGCGAAAAAGCGCAAAACGCTGATGTTCAATGGGTATGAAGCGCAGGTCGGCCAGTTGTACGCCGGCATGGACCTGAAGAAATTGTTCTGAGCGGATGATGCGAGTTGTCCTGAACCAGCGCCTGTCCAGCAAATTTGCCAAACCTCTGGCTTTTGCGCTGGCTCTGCTGCCCTTTGTCTGGCTGGTGACGGCCGCGGCGCTGGATTGGCTGGGCGCCAATCCGGCGGAAGCGCTGGAGCGCTCCACCGGTGACTGGACCCTGCGCATGCTCTGCGTGGTGCTGGCCATCACGCCCTTGCGCACCATGGCGGGATTGCCGGCGCTGGCCCGGTTTCGGCGCATGGCGGGGCTATTTGTCTACTTCTACGCTGTGTTGCACTTGCTGGCCTACAGCTGGTTTGACATGGGCTTTGATCTGGCGGACATCGCCAAAGACATCGTCAAGCGCCCCTTCATTCTGGTTGGCTTTACCGCCATCGTGTTGCTGACGCCGCTGGCCTTAACATCGTTTAACCGGGCCATTCGTGCTTTGGGTGGCCGCCAATGGCAGTTGTTGCACCGGCTGGTGTATATGGTCGCGGTGCTGGCTATCGTGCATTTTTTCTGGATGCGCGCCGGCAAACACAACTTTGCCGAGGTGGCGGTCTATGCCGCGATTTTGGGTAGTCTGCTGGGCTGGCGTGTGGCGAAAGCTATTAAGAAAAAAGCCAGCCAGCCCTCGTCCATGTTGCGCAGTCAGCTATAAAAAATATAGCAATTCAGCAGAAGCTGAATCACTCTGTTGCAGCAGCGGGGAGCGGAGCTGGCAACGCCTTTGCGGCAGCCGACGATGGAGCGACTGGCGCGCGTTCGGTGGGCAAATACAGCGCGCCTGTCTGGCCGCAGCCCGCAAGAGTGGACAAGCCCGCACCAAGGACAAGCGAGCTGACTAGAATTTGTTTTGCGATCAACATGGTGAAATTGTAATGACTGACTCTGAATTCATGGACCGGGCGGAGGCGTTGCTCAAAGCTGTAGAGACGGGATGCGACCGCATCAACGACGAAACCGATGCCGATGTGGATAACCAGCGGGTCGGCGGCATGGTCACACTGACCTTTGCCAATCACAGCCAGATTGTGATCAACCAGCAGAAGCCGCTGCATGAAATCTGGCTGGCGACCCGCTCCGGTGGATTTCATTACCGCTGGCAGGACGGCCAGTGGCAGGATACCAAGGGGCAGGGCGAGTTTTTTGTAGCACTTTCCAGCAACGCCTCTGCCCAGGCCGGTCAGGCGTTGCAGTTCCAGCCCTGATCAGTTCCTGAACAGGTCCAGGATCTTCTTCTTTTCCTCTGCGGGTGGCAGGGTCAAGGGCGTGGACTCGGGTTTGTCGTCCAGGCCCACGGCGGAGACGCCGGAACTCTTGGCATATTCGTCGTAGAACCACTCGCCACCCACATGGACCACGCCTTCAGGCGCCGCGGGTTCGTTGACGGGCACGTTCTTGAGGGCGCTTTCCATAAACGTGATCCATACGGGCAGACTCAGGCCGCCACCGGTTTCCCGGTCGCCGAGTTTGCGGGGCGTGTCGTAGCCAATCCAGGTGACCGCCGTCAGGGTCGGGTTGTAGCCGGCAAACCAGGCGTCCATCGAATCATTCGTTGTTCCGGTCTTGCCGTAGACGTCTGGTCGCTTGAGGGTGGCTTGGGCCCGCGCGGCAGTACCCGAGCGGGTCACCTCCTGCAGCAAGCTGGTCATCATGAAGGCATTGCGCGCGTCAATGGCGCGGTCAAACTCTTTCAGTGCCGGTGGTTTGGACTCGACCAGCACTTTGCCGCGCTGTTCACTGACCTTGGAAACCATCCACGGGTTCACACGGTAGCCGCCGTTGGCAAAAATTGAGTAACCGACCACCATTTGCATGGGGGTCACGGAGCCGGCGCCCAGGGCCATGGTCAGGTAGGGTGGGTGCTTTTCCGCTTCAAAGCCAAAGCGGGTAATCCACTCCTGTGCGTACTGGGTGCCGATGGCGCGCAGGATCTGGATGGAAATCATGTTTTTCGATTTCGCCAGACCCCGGCGCAGCGTCATCGGGCCTTCAAACGTGCCGTCATAGTTCTTGGGCTCCCATGGCTGCCCACCGGTTACCCCCGCGTCGAAGAACAGGGGGGCATCATTGATGACGGTGGCTGGCGTAAAGCCCTTTTCCAACGCTGCCGAATAAATGAAAGGCTTGAAGCTGGAGCCTGGTTGGCGCCAAGCCTGGGTCACGTGGTTGAACTTGTTCTTCGTAAAGTCAAAACCGCCAACCAGTGCCTTGATGGAACCGTCCCGGGGGTCAATGGCGACAAATGCACCCTCCACTTCAGGGAGTTGGGTGATCTCCCACGTGTCTTTGACCGTTTTGGCCACCCGAATAACCGCGCCTTTGCGCAGCTTGATATTGGGCGGCGCCTTGTCGGAAAGCCCTGACTGCGCGGGTTTGAGGCCATCGCCGGTGATTTCCACCAGCACGCCGCCAGCGCGCATGGCCTTGATTTTCCTGGTGTCCGCTTCCAGCACGACTGCCGACATGACGTCGCCATTGTCGGGGTGGTCGTCGAGTACATCGTCGATGGTTTCTTCCAGGTCTGCCGGGTTGGCGGGCAGCGCGACGAATTTTTCAGGGCCCCGGTAGACCTGGCGGCGCTCGAAATCCATGATGCCCCGCCGTAAGGCCCTGTAGGCGGTGTTCTGATCGGCCGTGCGCAAGGTGGTGCGAACGTCCAGACCGCGCGTATAGGTTTCGTCGCCGTACTGGGTGTACATCAGCTGGCGCACCATTTCCGCAGCGTACTCCGCATGGACCTGGTTGTTGTTGGCGTTGGACTTGATTTTCAGTTCCTGCGCTTTGGCTGCCAGGGCTTCCTTTTCAGAGATAAAGCCGTTTTCGAGCATCCGGTCGATGATGTGGCGTTGGCGAATGCGCGCGCGCTGGGGGTTGCTGATCGGGTTGTAGGCGGATGGGGCCTTGGGCAATCCTGCCAACATGGCCGCTTCTGCAATCGTGATGTCCTTCAGCGGTTTGCCGTAGTAGGCCTCTGAGGCGGCCGCAAAACCGTAGGACCGATTGCCCAGAAAGATCTGGTTCATGTAGATTTCAAGAATCTGGTCTTTGGAAAGAAGATGCTCCAGTTTAAATGTCAGAAGAATTTCATAGATCTTGCGCGTGAATGTTTTCTCAGACGAAAGATAGACATTGCGCGCCACTTGCATGGTGATGGTGGAAGCGCCCTGGCTCTTGGCCTTGCCGACGTTGGCCATTCCTGCGCGTATTACACCCAAATAGTCGACACCACCATGCTGATAAAACCGTGCATCTTCGATGGCCAGCACAGCGTTGGTCATGACTTTGGGGATCTCGCCGATAGGGGTCAGATTGCGCCGCTCTTCACCAAACTCACCCAGCAAGTCACCTTCCGCTGAGAATATCCGCAGCGGAAGTTTGGGGCGATAGTCTGAAAGATCGGAAATATCGGGCAAGTTTGGAAATGCCACCGCCAATGCGATCGCAATGACCATGAGCAAGCACAGGGCGCCAGCCATGGCCAGACCCAGTGTCCACAACACTGTCTGAACCAGCCATTGCATACCTGATTTCTTATTGACCAAAGAAGCGGTATCTTTTTCAGGAGGTGTGGACTTGGAAGGCATATAGGGCGGGTGGGGGAGACCCAGGCATTATAAAAATCTGACAGGATGGGGCTGCGCCAGTGCGGTCGCCTGCATTGTTGCCCGTTCTGGAGTTAGTCGCGAAAACTGCCGACAGAATTTGTAAAAGGATAAAAACCGTCTGCTTTTGGCAACGCTTGAAACGTCTTAAAACAGAAAAAACCTTTGCGGGACAAGGAGCTTACTGATAGCATTGAAGTGATTTCTTAAGTCTGACCGGTGCTTGACCGGTATGTTTCAGGGGACCGTTTTGATCTCATTGGGGTCGTTTTTCAGTCGCCAGCCTGCTTCGATGTTCGGGTTGGATATCAGTTCTTCCAGTGTAAAGCTGGTTGAGTTGGGTCGTGACAAGGCCGGAAACCTGGTGCTGGAATGTTGCGCCATTGAACCGCTGGAGCGGGGATGGATCACGGACGGCAATATCGAGAAGTTTGAAGAAGTTGCCAACGCTTTAAAGCGACTGGTCAAGAAGAGTGGGACCAAGACCAAAAATGTGGCAATGGCCCTGCCCCCGTCTGCCGTGATCACCAAGAAGATTGTTTTGCCCGGCGGGATGTCGGACCAGGAACTGGAGCAGCAGGTTGAAAACGAAGCCAACCAGTACATTCCCTTTCCGTTGGATGAGGTGAGCCTCGATTTCTGTGTCATCGGCCCCAGCGCCACGTCCGCAGGTGATGTTGAGGTCTTGATAGCAGCCTCGCGCAAAGAAAAAGTACAGGATATTCAAGGTTTGGCCGAAGCGGCTGGATTGACGCCGGTTGTTGTCGACGTCGAGTCGTATGCATCCCGGCTGGCGGCAGGACGTCTGATTGAAAATTTGCCAAACAAGGGCGCGGGTTTGATTGTGGCCTTGTTTGAAGTCGGCGCATTGACCACCAGCATGCAGGTGCTGCGCGATGACGAGGTTTTGTACGATCGGGACCAGGCGTTTGGCGGAGCCCAGCTAACCCAGTTGATTGTGCGCCAATACGGGTTTTCACAGGAAGAGGCTGAGAGCAAGAAGCGCAGTGGTGAGTTGCCTGAGGACTATGAGGCTTCAGTGCTTCGTCCGTTTATCGAAACCATGGTCCAGGAGTTGGGTCGTGCGCTGCAGTTTTTCTTTACCAGCACGCCGCACAACAAGGTCGACTACATCATGTTGGCGGGTGGCTCTGCGGCATTGCCGGGTTTGACCGCAGCGGTTACCCAGCACACGACATTTCCCTGCAGCCTGCTCAATCCCTTTGACGGCATGGAGATTGGGGATGGCATCCGTTTGAAGAAAATGACCCGTGAGGCGCCGTCCTACCTGACGTCGTGCGGTTTGGCCTTGCGGAGGTTTGCGCAGTGATCCTGATCAACCTGCTACCCCACCGCGAAGCCGCGCGCAAGCGCCGCCGCGATGTTTTCAATGTTTCGTTGGGCCTTTCCGCACTTTTGGGTGGGCTTATTGCAGGTGCCATTTTTCTCTGGTATCAGGCTGCCATATCGGAACAACAAAGCACAAACTTTGCACTTGAAACGGAAATCAAGAAACTTGAAGGCCAAATCAAGGACATCAGCACGCTGGAATCGGAGATTGCGGCTTTGCGCGCACGGCAACAAGCAGTTGAGGATCTCCAGTCGGATCGCAATTTGCCTGTGCATTTGTTGACGGAAATTGTGAATCAGTTGCCCGATGGAGTGTATGTAGCCAAAATGGTGCAGGTGGACCAGTTGGTAACGATCAACGGCGTGGCGCAGTCCAATGAGCGGGTCTCAGAGTTGCTCCGCAATCTGTCCAGTAACACACCGTGGTTTAGCAAGCCGGAGTTGATTGAGATCGTAGCCGGTACGGTTGCTCTTACGCCCCGGGACCAGCGGCGGGTCGCCAATTTCACCATTCGGGTTCGTTTGGTGCGGGCCAGTGAAGCTGAAAAAACTGCAGCGGCTAAATCGAGTGCAGCGGCTTCAGCAGCTGTTGCCACGGCATCCATGCCTGTAGTGGCCGCTTCGGCCGCAGTTAAGAAATAGCAGGAATCTAATGGCTACCAAAACTTTAGGTTCAATTGATTTTGCGCAACTTCAGCAAACGCTGACGGAGCAATTTAGCGGGCTGGATCCGAAAGACCCTTCTTCGTGGCCATCGATTCCGCGCTACGGCCTGTTTGCAGTGACGTCCATTGTGATCGTTGTGGCGCTTTGGTTCGTCTGGCTGGATGGGGAAAATGAAATTTTGTTGCAGGAGCAAGCCAAGGAAGTCAAACTTCGTGAGGACTACAAGACCAAGTTGACCAAGGCGGTCAACCTGGATGTGCTCAAGAAGCAGCGTGAACAGGTTCAACAGTATGTCACCCAGCTAGAGAAGCAGTTGCCAAGCAAAGCTGAAATGGATGCGTTGCTGTCCGATATCAACCAGGCTGGGTTGGGTCGCAGTCTTCAGTTCGACCTGTTCAGACCAGGTCAGATCGCAGTAAAGGACTACTATGCGGAGCTGCCGATTGCTATCAAAGTCACGGGTAAGTACCACGACATCGGTGCCTTTGCTTCTGACATCGCCAACTTGTCACGTATTGTCACGCTGAACAATTTGACGATCACCCCAAAGGTAGATGGCACATTGGTTCTTGATTCAACTGCAAAGACGTTCCGGTATCTTGATAAGGACGAAGTAGCGGCGCAAAGCAAAGCTTCCAAGGGAGGCAAAAAATGAAGCATCTTGCCGTTTTGTCTGCCGCTTGCTGCCTGCTGGTTCTCGCTGGTTGCGGGTCCTCTCGTGATGATGACATCCGCCAATGGATGCTTGAGGAACGGAATCAGACGCGACCCAAGGTAGAGCCCATTCCGGCACCCAAACAGTTCAAACCCGAGGCCTACACCAACGCTGCGACAGTGGAACCGTTCAGCAAAGAGAAATTGACACAGGCGCTGAAGCGGGATTCTTCGCAGGTCGTCGCAAATGGTGCGTTGGTCGCGCCTGAGTTGGCACGGAGAAAGGAGCCCATGGAGGCCTTTCCGCTGGACGCCATGGCGCTGGTGGGGAGCATTGTCAAGGCAGGGCAGCCGGTCGCTCTGGTGAAGGTTGACAACCTGCTTTACCAGGTTAAGCAAGGTAGCTATTTGGGTCAAAACTATGGCAAGGTGATGAAGATCAGCGAGACAGAAGTGACACTGCGTGAAATTGTGCAGGATGCAGTCGGCGAATGGATTGAACGGGTTGCGACGCTACAGTTGCAAGAGAGGTCTAAATGAAAAACCAGAATCAGCGATTGGGATTGCACATGTGGCACAGGCTTGTTTTTTCGGTCTTCCTATTGTTTGGTGCGGGAGTGCATGCGCAGACCGCCATTGAATCCGTTACCGGTTCGATCCAGGGTGGAACGGAGGTGGTTCGCATTGACCTCACGAAGGAACTGACGGCTGTCCCCACAGGTTTTGCCATCCAGTCACCAGCACGCATTGCGCTTGATTTTCCAGGCGTCTCCAGTGCGATGGGCCGTTCGACGGTCGACTTGAATCAGGGCAATTTGAAGTCCGTGAGCGTCGTTCAGGCTGGCGAGCGTACCAGGGTTGTTTTGAATTTAAAGTACCCAGCGGCCTACACAGCGGAAATTCAGGGTAAGTCGCTCTTGGTGGTATTGGAGTCAGTATCACCAAGTACGCCCACTGCGGCCGTCGCTGCCACTTTTGCAGAGAATCGCAACCGTGAGTCGGCACCATTGAAGGACCTGGATTTTCGCAGGACAACCGATGGTGCTGGGCGTGTAGTAGTGACACTGCCGAACAACCAGGTGGGCGTCGACATTCGCCAACAGGGGCAGACACTGGTCGTGGAATTCATGAAGTCTTCGTTGCCTGAAGGACTGCGTCGGCGTCTGGATGTGGCCGACTACGGCACGCCGATCAAGACAGTGACAACGACACAGAGTGGTGATCGTGTACGCATGGTGATTGAACCCACAGGTCAGTGGGAGCATAGTGCCTACCAAAGCGACGAGCAGTTTGTCATTGAAGTCAAGGAAATAAAGATCGACCCACGGAAGCTGACCCAAGGCGTAGGCTACACAGGGCAGAAACTGTCGCTCAATTTCCAGAATATCGAAGTACGGTCCCTGCTGCAGGTGATCGCCGATTTCACCAATTTCAATATAGTAACCTCCGACTCTGTGTCGGGCTCCGTGACTTTGCGCCTGCAGGATGTCCCATGGGATCAGGCGCTCGACATCATCTTGCAAGCCAAAGGACTGGGCCTTCGCAAGAGTGGTAACGTCCTGTGGGTTGCTCCGAAGGACGAGATCGCAGCCAAGGAGAAGTTGGACTTGGAGTCAGTGGTCGCTGTACAAGGATTGGAAGCCCTCCGGACCCAGTCTTTCCAGATTAATTATGCAAAGGCTGAAGAGATTGCTGCCTATTTCAAGGCTGACGGTGGCGGTGAAAAGGGATCGGCACGTATTCTCAGCGCGCGTGGTAGCGTGATCGCCGAAAAACGCACCAACCAGTTGTTTGTGACGGATATTCCCAGCAAGCTCGAACAGGTTCAACAACTGATTACAAAATTGGACATTGCGGTTCGACAAGTTCTGATTGAAGCCCGCATTGTTGAGGCGACCGATACCTTTGGTAAGTCGTTGGGCGTAAAGCTGGGCGCGTCAGATGTGAGAGCTAACAAAGGTGGTGACGGGGGATACCAACTCAATGGTGATACGCGTGCCGCCTTTGGTACCAGCTACGGCAACGCAGTGGCAACCAGTGGTGCTGGTGGCACAACTGACACATCTGGGCAGTTTTTCACTATGCCAGCTGTGGTCAACTATCCTGCTCTGGCTTCACCTGCTGCGTTCGCAGTATCAATATTCAATGCAACTGCCAACCGGTTCTTGAATCTTGAAATCTCGGCATTGGAGGCTGATGGCAAAGGAAAGGTGGTGTCGAGTCCGCGGGTAGTTACGGCTGACCAGGTTAAAGCAACCATTGAACAAGGGGAAGAACTTCCTTATCAAGTAGCTTCTGCCAGTGGTGCGACGTCGATCGCGTTCAGAAAAGCCAACTTGAAGCTGGAAGTCACACCTCAAATTACACCTGAAGGCAGCATCATCTTGAAACTGGATGTTACAAAAGACACTGTGGGTAGGCTAACGACTGCGGGCTTTGCCATTGATACGAAACACATCAATACAGAGGTTTTGGTTGAGAACGGCGGCACCGTCGTAATTGGTGGTATCTACGCTGAAACGAGTAAAGAAGATGAGACCAGAGTGCCCGTCTTGGGTGATTTGCCCTACCTTGGTAATCTTTTCAAGAGCAAGGTTCGTTCGACAGCCAAGCAAGAGTTGCTGGTGTTCATTACTCCCAAGATGATTTCAGACCGCGGCGTCACCCGATAATTCCCTCAATACGACAACACAAGAGTTCATCATGCGCCTCCTCTCTTATTTGACGATCCTTCTGATTGCTGCCTCGCTTGCTGCTTGTGGAGGAGGTGGAGGCTCCCCCGGATTGAGTTCAGGGTCTGCTTCAGTCTTTAAGGTGTCGGCTCCGACGACTCTGACGCTTCAAATCGGATCATCGCAGCAGTATGCGGTCACAGGCGGTGTAAAACCCTATTCTGTATTCAGCACCGATCCAGCAGTGGCAGTCGGTTGGTTGATCGGAGATGATGTTGTGGCAATCGGCTCGGTGGTTGGTGGTAAAGCTACGATTACCGTAGCGGATGCCAAGGGCACCAAGTTCGATATCACGGTTACTGCCGGTGCTAGCGCGGCTTTTTTCACTACGACACCGACGGTGTTGACAATCCCGGTTGGCTCGGTCGGGGCTCGAACGTTTAGTCTTGGGGGCGGCGTGCCACCCTACTCAGCAACCAGTAACAACAGCAGTATTGCTACAGCCACAGTAAGTGGTAGTAGTGTGTTGATCACTGGGCTAAAAGCTTCTGCAACTGCTGCAACGATTTCTTTTTTCGACTCAACAGGCTCTCCTGTTCTAGCGTCGACCGTGACGGTTGAGTCGTCCTCGAGTCTGCCGTTGGCTTTGAATCCAACTTCCGCAACCGCATTTGTTGGTGACCGTGTGGTTTCAAAAATTACGGGTGGAACACCGCCATATCGGGTGAATGTTGCCATTCCGGACGCGGTTAGCGCGACCATTCAGAACCAAGACGAACTGAATATGACCATTTTGAGAGTTGTTTCGCCTGTGACGATTACGGTATTGGACTCAGCGGATAAGGCGGTCGTATTCAGCATGACTGGCAGCTTGGGAACGAACGGGTTCAGACTTTCTCCAGCCGCCGTAACCATTGCGGAGAATGAGGCTCAACCCGTTTCATTGACTGTGTATGGCGCCTCGACTACGGGAACCTCCAAGGTGTTTAGCTCAAATACGGGGCTGTTGACAGCATCGCTGAGTGGCAACACGGTCACGGTATCACGGTTGGCCTACGCTCTTGGTGCTAGCGCCGCTGCTCCCGGTTCCTGCGTCAATACGGACACAACGGTCACCATTACACTGGTCGATGGAATCGGCGCTATCGGAACATCAGACATAAAGATTCTGAATTCAGTGACGAATGGTGGAACCTGCTTCCCACCATGATCGTTTTGTAACCTTGATGTTGGAATCTGCACGTGCTATACATTTGCTGACAAGTCGGGTGCATACCATTCTCAGTCACGGAGCGCATGTGGCATGCTCGTGGGCTCTTCTACTTGCAGCAACTGGACAGGTCGTTGAGGCGGCTAAGTGATTTCTTTGGTCGGCCTGCCCGGCTCCGGAAAATCCACTGTCGGGCGCCAACTCGCCCGACGCCTGCAACTGCCTTTCTATGATTCCGATCACGTCATCGAAGAGCGCCTGGGTTGCCCCATCCGGGTGGCCTTTGAGCGTGACGGCGAACCCGCTTTCCGTGATCTGGAAGAATCGGTCCTCGACGAACTGACACAAATCCCCCGCGCTGTGGTTTCCACCGGTGGTGGTGCAGTCATCCGTCCCGCGACGCGCCAGCGTTTGCGTGAGCGCGGCCAGGTGGTCTACCTCAACTCAACACCCGACGAGATTTTTCGGCGACTTCGGCACGATGTAAACCGTCCACTATTGCAAGTGACGGATCCGCTGGGCCGACTGCGCGACCTGTATGCGCAGCGGGACCCGCTCTACCGGGAAACGGCACACTTTGTCATTGAAACCGGTCGACCCACGGTGGCGACCTTGGTCAATATGATCGTGATGCAGCTGGAACTGGCTGGGGTGACTCTGAACAGCTGAAGAGTCGGGGATGCGTGCCCTCATCCCCTAAACTAGCAGGCTATGCAAGCAACGAACTCCACGCCAAGCGTCACCATCGATTTGGGTGATCGCAGTTACCCTATACATATTTCTTCTGGTTTACTGTCCGAACCGGGCACTTTCGCCGCATTGCCGGCGGGGGACAGTGCGTTGATTGTGACCAACGTGACAGTCGGCCCCTTGTACGGGCAAAGCCTGAAGACCACACTGCAACGCCACTACAAGACGGTACATGTTGTGACACTGCCCGACGGGGAGGCGCACAAGAACTGGCAAACCCTCAATCTGATTTTTGATGCCCTGCTGGGCCACGAGTGTGACCGCAAGACCGTGCTGTTTGCTCTGGGCGGTGGTGTGGTCGGGGACATGACGGGCTATGCCGCAGCAAGTTATATGCGCGGAGTGGCCTTTGTGCAAGTGCCCACGACATTGTTGTCCCAGGTGGATTCATCGGTGGGAGGAAAGACCGGCATCAACCACCCGATGGGCAAGAACATGATTGGTGCCTTCTACCAGCCCCAACTCGTGGTCTGTGATCTGGACACGCTGAAGACCTTGCCTGCGCGCGAACTCAGCGCGGGCCTGGCCGAGGTCATCAAGTACGGGCCGATTGCGGATCTCGCATTTCTGGACTGGATTGAAACCAATATGGATCGCATGCTGGCGCGTGATGTAGAGTCGCTGGCCTATGCGGTGAAGCGCAGCTGCGAGATCAAGGCCTGGGTTGTAGGACAAGATGAACGGGAATCCGGCATACGGGCCATTCTCAATTTTGGGCATACCTTTGGCCACGCGATCGAGGCCGGCATGGGTTACGGCAACTGGCTGCACGGCGAGGCAGTCGGCTGCGGCATGGTGATGGCGGCAGAACTGTCCCAAGCCTTAGGCCTGGTGGATGCGAATTTTGTCAAACGTTGCG
>Ga0208509_1000021_pt1 | contig 115130 bp, 110 predicted proteins | sample LakWasMeta7_HOW4_2_FD_183857 | JGI IMG/M metagenome (GOLD analysis project Ga0208509, IMG submission 183857) | Freshwater sediment methanotrophic microbial communities from Lake Washington under simulated oxygen tension - Sediment Metagenome... | ecosystem: Environmental > Aquatic > Freshwater...
GGGGCGCGTCGCATAATCACGCCATGAAAAAAACATTCAAGCTCAATATCGAAGGTAAAAACCGGGACCGCGTTCTCGAAGCGGTGAAACATGAAATCCGCAAGTACGTCAAACGCGAACGGCGCCGTGATCTGCCGGAGGGCGTCGATTTTTGGGACTTTGACTGCCGGTTTGGCACCACCGAGGCGGATGCCGTGGTCGTGCACTTCGCCACGCTCACCGAGCGGATTGACGCTGTAGCCAAAGATGCCGGGGACCAGTTTTACGTGGAGATCCTGGCCTCGCATGGCCGCCGCCAGACACGCCCTGCTGGCGTTGAACCCACGTAAACACCTGTTTTGACATTTTCCCTGGAGAATTCCTGATGATCGTCCTTTGCGGCTTCCCGGTTTCCAACTACTACAACAAAGTCAAATTGGCTCTTCTGGAAAAGAACGTGCCGTTTACCGAAGAGCATGTCGCCACCGGGCGCAGCGACGAGGCCGTGCTGTCGTGCTCGCCACTGGGCAAGATCCCCTACATTGGCACCCCGCAGGGCAGTTTGTGCGAGAGCGAGGCGATTCTGGAGTACATCGAAGCTGCCTATCCCAGTCCCGCGTTGTTGCCAGCGGACCCCTTTGCGGCCGCCAAGCTGCGTGAATTGATCGTGTTCATCGAACTGCATCTGGAACTGGTGACCCGCGAGCTGTATGGACAGGCTTTTTTTGGTGGGACCATCAGTGAAGGGAACCAGGCCCGGGTGCGCAAACAGCTGGAAAAAAACATCACGGCGTTCAAACGCCTGGTCAAGTTTGCCCCGTTTGTGGGCGGTGACCGCTTCACGCTGGCCGATTGCGCCGCGTTTGCAAGCCTGCCGGTGGTTGGCATGGCAACCAAGGCCATCTATGGGGAAGACCTGCTGCTGGCGGCCGGGGTGGATTACAAGCCCTACATGAAGCTGATCGGGGAGCGGCCCTCGGCGCAAAAGGTTATGGCAGACCGCAAGGCCGCAACGGCCAAGCCGTAGTCGCCCGCGTCGCTTGCGGGTTCGCCCACTCTCAGGTCGGGTTGGCCCGCGCTGCAGCAGCCCGCAGTTTGTCTTTCTTGCTCGGGCGTTTGCCTTTGATGCCGCCGTTGTCGGGCGCTGCCTGCGCCACGATGGGCGTGGCGACCTCGGTGGGTTCAAAACCGGCGATGTGCTCCAACGGCAGGCTCAGGCCCTGGCGTTTTTCAATCAGATGAAAGTGCGCCTCGGTATCGGCGCTGACAAAACTGACCGCCAGGCCGGACTCTCCGGCGCGGCCCGTGCGCCCAATGCGGTGCACATAGTCCACGGCCGAACGCGGCAGGTCGTAGTTCACCACCACGGGCAGTTTGGCGATATCGATGCCGCGCGACGCCAGGTCGGTGGTAATGACCACTTCCCACTGCTCGTCCTTGAACTCCGCCAGGACCTGCTTGCGCGCGCCCTGGCTCAGGTCGCCATGAAAGGCGGTGGCAAAGACCTTGGCTGTGTACAGCTTTTCGGCCACCAGTTCGGCGGTGTATTTTGTGGCGACGAATACCAGCACACGCTTCCATCCCTGGTCCTTGATCAGGTGGCGCAGCAACTGGGTGCGCTGCTTGGCGTCGACCGCAATCGCCCGCTGTGTGATCTCGGGTTCGTGCTCTTCCGTTGCTTCCACGGTGACGTGAACCGGGTCGCGCAGCATCTGGGTGGCCAGTTCGCGCACGCTATCAGGAAAGGTGGCCGAGAAAAACAGGCTTTGCCGCTGCGGGGGCAGCAGGGTCAGCACCTTGGCGAGTTCGTCCGCAAAACCCAAATCCAGCAAACGGTCGGCTTCATCCAGCACCAGCAGCCGCACCGTGGCCAGCTGAACGGCATTCTGGCCCGCCAAATCGAGCAGGCGCCCTGGCGTGGCCACCAGCACATCGGCCCCTCCCCGCAGGGCCATCATCTGGGGGTTGATGGAGACGCCGCCCGTGGCCACCACCACCTTGGGGTGCTGCGGCAGGGCCTGGGCCAGGCTGCGCACCACATCGCCGACTTGGGCGGCCAGCTCACGCGTGGGCACGACGATGAGCGCCCGTACGGCGCGCCCATACTGGTGGCGGTTCTCGGCGGGAAGCGACTGCAGGCGCTGGAGCAAGGGCAGGGCGAACGCGGCTGTCTTGCCCGACCCGGTCTGGGCCGACCCCAGCACATCAGCGCCCTTCAAAATCTCCGGAATGGCCAAGGTTTGAATGGGCGTGGGTTCGACATACCCAAGCGCGCCGGCTGCCTGCGCGAGGGTTGGTAAGAGTCCGAGGGAAAGAAAGGGCATGCCCTATTGTCGGCCACCCGACCAGATTCAAGCTTGCAGCATCGAAATATCGCTGAATGATTCAGCATCCGGAATCGCGGACTGCAGTTTTTGGACATCAAGGCCCAGTGAATGCACCACGGAAGCGGGCAGGTCGTTCAGCACGGGTGGTGCTTTCTCGCTCTGATCGGTGATCAAGGCGGCCAAGTGCACGACAGCGGCCAACCGGGAACTGCCATTGGACAATGGCTGCGCGGCGAATTGCAGTGCCAAGGCCACGGTTTCGGGAAAATCCCAGCGCCTGGCGATTTCCGCAGAAACTTCTCCCTCATCAAACCCGCTCAGCTCTCGTTCCCGCTTCCAACGCTCACCGGGGCCGCATGGCAAGCTCTCCAAGCGCTCCAGAATGCCAGGCATGCGCTGCGCGATGATGACCTCACCCAGTCTAAGCATCATCCCGGTCAGCCAGGCTTGTTGCTCATCCATTCCATCGCTCGCGGCCAGCCATCCTGCGTAGCCTGCACACACCATGCTGTTGTGCCAGAAATCAAGCCGGTTCATGCCTGGTGGAAATTCAAACGTGTTGGCCATGCAAATGGACAGAGCGCGGGCCCGGATATGGGCCATGCCAACCACACTGACGGCATTGTCCAGCGTGCTGACACTGCGTGACAGTCCAAACATGGCGCTATTGGCCATGCGCAGCAAGGTGGTGGTCAGCACCGGATCTTTGGCGATGATTTTTGTCACCAGGGCAACGTCCGCCTGGTCATCGCCCAGTGTGCGAATCAGCGCCTGTGCGACTTCCTGCATGACGGGAAGCTGGACTGTCTGCAGAAAGCGGGCAATGTGGGCCATGGTTCGAAAGATGATACTCCGCCCGTCCGTTTTTGCGACAAGAAAATAGTGCATTTCGTAACGGGCAATATCCCTGCGACAGTGGGGCGTTGCGGGTAGGATGCGAAATTTACAGCCCACTGCACCATGAGCCATAGCAACCCCTCCACTTCGGTACCTCAGAGCGCGCCTGCCTGGGCTCTGGGCATGCGCCGCATCACCGATTACCTGTCACAGGACTGTTTGGGTGGACCCCGCCCCTGGAAGGCCGCCTGGGTGATCAATTTCCAGAAGGCGGGTACCTTTGTTTTCATGGCCTGCCTGATGTGGGTTTACCAGAATTACTCGCCCGCTGCGTGGGTGTACCTGGCACTGCATGGCAGCTATGGTCTGGTGTGGATTTTGAAAGACCTTGCCTTCCCGGACCCCAATTGGCAAAAGAAGGTCACGATTCTGGGCGGCATCAACAGTTTTCTGTTCGTGCTGGGCTGGTACTGGGTGTTTGGCTGGTTGCTGATCTCTGGTGCTGCGCAGCCGGAGTACCCGCTGCCGGACTTTGCCTGGTTCGCGCTGTGCATCACATTGTGCCTGTTGGGGTGCGTCATCATGATTGCCGCCGATGCACAGAAGTTCTTCACCCTGCGTGTCCAGCGTGGCCTGATAACCGATGGCCTGCACCGCTACGTGCGCCACCCCAACTACTTGGGTGAAATGATGATCTACGGCAGCCTGGCGTTGCTGGTCTGGCACTGGATACCGGTGGTTGTATTGGCGTGGGTATGGCTGGGCGTTTTTGCCGTCAACATGGTGTTGAAGGAAGCCAGCATGTCGCGCTACCCGGAGTGGGCGGCCTACAAGAAGCGAACCTGGTGGCTATTGCCCTTGGTCCTGTGATGGAACCGCGAAATCGGCCATGATCATGGCTCGAAAAAACAAAGATGACCTTATGACGAAAAAACTGAAAATCGATTTTGTGTCCGATGTATCGTGCCCCTGGTGTGCTGTGGGTCTGGCTTCCTTGCAAACGGCACTGGTCCGGGTAGGGCCGGATGTGAAGGTGGACATCACATTCCAACCGTTCGAGCTCAATCCGCAAATGGTGGCTGGCGGTGAAGATACCACCGAGCACCTGCACAACAAATACGGCTCCACGCCAGAACAGGCCGCCGCCATCCGGGAGACCATACGCGCACGCGGTGCCGAGCTGGGTTTTGTCTTCAACCTGGACAAGCGCTCACGCATCTACAACACCTTTGATGCCCACCGCCTGTTGCACTGGGCGCATCTGGAGGGCCATCAGCTGGCGTTGAAGCAAGCCTTGCTTAAAGCCTACTTTACCGATGGGGAAGACCCCAGCGACCACAGCGTGTTGCTGCGGCTCGCACAATCGGTGGGTCTGGATGGTGCGCGCGCCAAAGCCATACTGGCTAGCGACACCTATGCCGCCGACGTGCGCAAACAGGAACAGTTTTACCAGCAGCAGGGCATCCATTCCGTGCCCGCCGTGGTGATCAACGACCGCCACCTGATTTCCGGTGGTCAGCCGCCCGAGGTGTTCGAGCAGGCGCTGCGCCAACTCGCGGAAGCCTGAGCCTTACTGGCAACCGCAGCCCTGGCCGCCACCGCCACAACCGGATTTGGCCGGCGCGGGGGCGGATTCGAACGCCGGAAACAGCACATTGTTTTCCAGATGAATGTGGTTCATCAGGTCGTCGTTGAACTGGGCAATGCCGGTGTAGAGCGCGCGCCAGGTGTTGCAGGCACCGGGGGGCGGAGTGGCATCGTTGGTGAGCGCATTGACGCGGTCCAGCGCCTCGCCGTGGCTGATGTGCTCGGCGCGCATCATGCCAATGGGTTGGCCGACGAAGGGATTGCCGCCCGAGCGGAGCATGGGGAACAGAATGGTTTCTTCTTTCGCCATGTGGTCCAGCATCTCCTGCTGAATCGTTTCCAGCAGATCAGCCAGACCAGCGGGTACGTGGGGGTTGGCCTGGTGCACGGTTTCTACCCGGTGGGCCATGCGGATCAGCTCAGGCAGCTGGGCGCGGTGCACATCGTGGTAGCGTGTCAGGATGTGGTCGATCAGGGCGTCGGCGCTGATTTCCTCGGGTAGCTCTTCGGTGTGTTCCAGCGCCGTCAGTTGACCCACCAGTTCACTCAGGTCCAGATTCTTGTCCTGGGCCGCCTGGCGTAGGCTGACATTGCCATTGCAGCAAAAGTCCAGCTTCAACGCGCGAAAGACAGCGGTTGCGCCGGCCAGGTTCACGGCAATATTGCCCAGTGTCTGCTCTGAGAGGTCGGTCGCGTTGGATTCAAACTGCTGTCTCGCGCTCATGTTGGCATCCTTAAAGGTGTATTTAAAGTGAACATTTTATAGCAAAGACGCACTTTGTATGTTTCTTTAATCCATCAACAAGGCTGATTCGCGCCTGGCGGCCCCAAGTGTGGGGGTTATTGAGGAGCCGGGCGCAGCACTTCCAGCAAGCGGTCCAGGCCACCGGATTCGATGGACACCATGGCCTGCTCGCGCACCTTGGGCTTGGCGTGGTAGGCAACCGACAGGCCGGCCACGCCCATCATCGGCAGGTCATTGGCGCCGTCGCCCATGGCAATGCACTGCGCGGGCTCAATGCCCATCAGCGAGGCCACTTCCAGCAGCGTGCGGCGCTTTTCGGCACCGTCGCAGATGTCGCCCCAAGCTTGGGTCACCAGACGCCCGGTCAGTGTGCCGCAGGTGGGGCCGCTGTCGATTTCCAGAATGTTGGAGCGGGCGAAGTCGATACCCAGGCGCTCTTTGACGCGGTTGGCGAAGTAGGTGAAGCCGCCCGAGACCAGCAGCACCTTCATACCGGCTGCCTTGCAGGCAACAATCAGTTCGGCCGCGCCGGGGTTGATGCGCAGGCGCTCGGTGTAGACGCGCTCCATGTCGGCTACGGTGACGCCCTGGAGCAGGGCCACGCGGCGGCGCAGGCTGTCCTTGAAATCGGTGATCTCGCCGCGCATGGCGGCTTCGGTGATGGCTGCCACCTCGGCCTTGCGGCCCACGGCGTCGGCGATCTCGTCGATGCACTCGATGTTGATCAGCGTGGAGTCCATGTCAAAAGCGATGAGCTTGAAGTCGGACAGTTTCTGGCCGGGCTGGCAGTTGCGCAGGACGAGGCCGGGAGAGAGTTCGGTGGCTTGCATTGGCTGGATTGCTATTCTTTGTATAGCTGCTCACGCAGCATTCACGAGGGCTAGGGCCTCATTTTACGCCGCATGACAATGCCGTCCTCTGGCGCGGCGTCCTGGGAGTTGAAGAAGCGGGCAAAGTGGGCGATTTCCACAAACCCCGCGGCCGCGTAGATGCGTCGGGCCGCGGCCCAGCGTGCATTGACCAGCAACAGAACGGAAGTCAACTCGGGAAATGCTTGCGCGACGTGCTCCAGGCAGTTGGTCAGCAGCGGAGCACCCAGCCCCTGGCCACGCACCGAAGGCGCCAGGGTCATGGAGCTGATGTACAGCTCCGTGCCCAGCACCGGGTCGTGGCGCTCGCGGATGTCGTGGCCGAGCGTGAAGTGCGCCGCATCGGGCTGCGGCATGGCGCGCCAGATTTCGCAGAACACACAGCCCACGCAGTCCGACCCCCGCCAGGCCATCAGCGATCCCTGTGGAAAGGTGGTGATGCGCTGGGCGAAGGCGCTGCGCAGTTCCTGGTTACCGATCGCAAAGCCCTGGCGCTCCAAGTCCATGATGCGGTCGAGGTCGTGCGCCGTGGCTTCCAGCAGGCGCAAGGCGGCGTTGTTGGCAGGCGTGGTCATGGCGCGGCGCCGGTCAGGCGGCAGGGACGGGTTGGCCCAGGTTCTTCAGCACATCGCGCACCATCTGCGCCCGGTCCTTGGTCTCCGGCAGCTCGCGCTCGATGCGCAGCTTCTCGTTGCCCGCCAGCTTGATGTGCTTGTTCTTCTGGATCATCTGGATGATCTTCATCGGGTCAATCGGCGGGTTCTTCTGGAAGGTGATGGTGATGACGCCGGGCGCCGCGTCGACCTTGACCACGCCATAGGGCTTGGCCAGCACGCGCAGGCGGTGCACGTCGATCAGGGTCTGCGCCTGGGCGGGCAGCTTTCCGAAGCGGTCCACGATTTCTTCCAGCAGCGTGTCGACCTGGTCGGTGGTCTTGGCGGTGGCCAGCTTCTTGTAGAAGCTCAGGCGCAGGTGCACATCGCCGCAGTAATCATCGGGTAAGAGCGCCGGGGCGTGCAGGTTGATGTCGGTGGTGACGTTGAGTGGACTCAGCAGATCCGGCTCCTTGCCTTCCTTCAGGCAGCGCACCGCCTCGGACAGCATCTCGTTGTACAGCTGAAACCCCACCTCCAGCATATTGCCGCTCTGGTTCTCGCCCAGCACCTCGCCGGCGCCGCGAATCTCCAGGTCATGCATGGCCAGGTAGAAGCCCGAGCCCAGTTCTTCCATGGCCTGGATGGCGTCCAGCCGTTGCGTGGCCTGCTTGGTCAGGCCTTCGATATCGGGCACCATCAAGTACGCATAGGCCTGGTGGTGGCTGCGGCCCACACGGCCGCGCAACTGGTGCAACTGGGCCAGGCCGAACTTGTCGGCACGGCTCATCACAATGGTGTTGGCGGTGGGCACGTCGATGCCGGTCTCGATGATGGTGGAGCACAGCAGCAGGTTGTAGCGCTGGGCGATGAAGTCGCGCATCACGCGCTCCAGCTCGCGCTCGGGCATCTGGCCGTGGGCCACCGCAATGCGCGCCTCGGGCAGCAGCTCTTCCAGCTTCGCGCGGCGGTTTTCAATCGTTTCCACCTCGTTGTGCAAAAAGTAGACCTGGCCGCCGCGTTTCAACTCGCGCAACACGGCCTCGCGGATCACGCCGTTGCCCTCGGTGCGGACAAAGGTCTTGATGGCCAGACGGCGCTGCGGTGCGGTCGCAATCACGCTCAAATCGCGCAGACCCTCCAGCGCCATGCCCATGGTGCGGGGGATGGGTGTGGCGGTCAGCGTCAGCACGTCGACCTCGGCGCGCAAGGCCTTCATCTGCTCCTTGTGGCGCACGCCAAAGCGGTGCTCTTCGTCGATGATGAGCAGGCCCAGGTTCTTGAAATGCGTGTCCTGGCTCAGCAGCTTGTGCGTGCCGACCACGATGTCCACCGTGCCATCGGCCAAGCCCTTGAGCGCCAGATTGATCTCCTTGGTGGAGCGGAAGCGGCTCATCTCGGCCACCTTGACTGGCCATTTGGAAAAACGGTCGGAAATGGTCTGGAAATGCTGCTCGGCCAGCAGCGTGGTCGGTGCCAGAATGGCCACCTGCTTGCCACCGGTCACGGCAATAAAGGCGGCGCGCAGCGCGACCTCGGTCTTGCCAAAACCCACATCGCCGCAGACCAGGCGGTCCATCGGCCGGGGGCTGACCATGTCCTGGATCACGCAGTGGATGGCGGCTTTCTGGTCGGCAGTCTCTTCAAAGCCAAAGTCGTTGGCAAAGGTCTCGTAGTCATTGGCCGAGTAGCGGAAGGCATGGCCTTCGCGTGCGGCGCGGCGGGCATAGATGTTGAGCAGCTCGGCGGCCGAGTCGCGCACCTGCTCGGCAGCACGGCGCTTGGCCTTTTCCCACTGGCCGCTGCCCAGCTTGTGCAAGGGGGCCTCGTCGGCGCTCACACCGGTATAGCGGCTAATCAACTGCAACTGGCTCACCGGCACATAGAGCACGGCCTTGTCGGCGTATTCCAGGTGCAGGAATTCCTGCATCTCCGGTTCGCCATTGGGCATCTTGTTGCCCAGGTCCAGGTGGATCAGCCCGCGGTAGCGGCCAATGCCGTGCTGGGAGTGCACCACCGGGTCCCCCACATTCAGCTCGCTCAAGTCCTTGATCAGCGCTTCGACGTCGCTGACCTGTTCCTGCTTCTTGCGCCGGCGCGCGGTGGGGGCGCTGGCGAACAACTCGGTCTCGGTGACGAAGTCAATGCCATGTTCCAGCCAACTAAAGCCGATGCTCAAGGGCGCGGTGGCAATGCCGAACTTTTCGTCGCTGGTCTGAAACTCCAGCAGCGAATCAAAGGCGGGCGGGTTGACGCCGCTGGCGCGTAAAAAGTCCAGCAGGCTCTCGCGGCGGCCATCGCTTTCGGCCAGCACCAGGATGCGGTGCTGGGTGTTGCGCGCGTGCGCCTTCAGGCGGGCCAGCGGGTCTTCGCTGCCGCGCTCGGCGGCCATCGGGGGCAGGGTCTCCAGCTCCACATACGGTGAGGCCGGTGCCTCTGCATCAGATTGCCCCTCAGCCCTCGTCGATGCTGGGCTGGAAGCTCCTGATTTGATAGCGAGTTGGGCGTAGGCATTGGCCCGTGCATAAAACTGCTCGGTGCCCAAGAACAGCGCCTCGGGTGGCAGCACAGGGCGCTCGGGGTCGCCCTGCACCAGGCGGTAGCGGTCTTTGGTGTCTTGCCAGAAGCGCTGGAACGCCGGCTCCAGGTCGCCGTGCAGCACCACGGTGGCGTCCGGACCCAGGTAGTCGAACACCGTGGCGGTTTCTTCAAAGAACAGCGGCAGGTAGTACTCGATGCCGGCGGTGGCCACGCCGGCGCCCATGTCCTTGTAGATGCGGCTCTTGGTCGGGTCGCCCTCCAGCAGTTCGCGCCAGCGGCTGCGGAAGCGGGCCCGGGCATCGTCGTCCATCGGGAACTCGCGACCTGGCAGCAGGCGCACTTCGGGCACCGGGTACAGGCTGCGCTGGCTGTCGGGGTCGAAGGTGCGAATGCTGTCGATCTCGTCGTCGAACAGGTCCACGCGGAAGGGCACGAGGCTGCCCATGGGAAACAGGTCGATCAGGCCGCCGCGCACCGCGTATTCACCGGGGCTGACCACCTGGGTCACATGGCTGTAGCCAGCCAGCGTGAGCTGGGCTTTGAGCTTGGCCTCATCCAGCTTTTGCTTGACCTTGAACTCGAACGTGTAACCGGCCAGAAAGCTGGGCGGCGCCAGGCGGTATAGCGCCGTGGTGGCGGGCACGATGACCACATCGGCGCTCGTGTCCTTGTCGCGCTGGGAAATTCTCCAAAGGGTCGCCAGCCGTTCGCTGATCAGGTCCTGGTGTGGCGAGAAGGTGTCGTAGGGCAGCGTCTCCCAGTCGGGGAACAGCGCGCAACGCAGCGTGGGGGCAAAGAAGGCGATTTCGTCGAGCAGACGCTGCGCATCATTGGCGTCGGCCGTGACCACGGTCATGGGTTTGCCGGCCGCCTTTTCGCGCTCGCCCAGGCGGGCCAACAACATCGCGTCGGCAGAGCCGGCGGGGCGGGGCAGGGTAAAGCGTTTGCCGACCGTTAGTTTGGGTAAATCCATGAATGGCTTAAACGTTGTGCACGTGACCGGTGGGGGCCACACAACGTAGGGAATGTGAGGGGAAGTGGGAGGGGAAATAGTGCGGCAAGGAAGCGATTTTAGAATGGGGCACACCACCATGACCGCCAAGCCCTCAAATACCCTCCCCCACGCGCATCCCAGCCCTGCAACCGACGCCCCAGCGCCTGCGCGGTTGTGGGCGCTGATCCCCTGTGCCGGAACCGGTTCGCGCGCGGGCTCCGAAGGCCCCAAGCAATACCAGCCCGTGGCAGGCAAGCCCATGGTGCTGCATACGCTGGCCGCTTTTGCGGCGGTGCGGCGCTTGGCCGGTGTGCTGGTCGTGGTGTCAGAAGGCGATGGTTTCTTTGAGCATCACGATGCTACTGTTTTGATAGCGGCATGCGGAGGTTCCACGAGGGCTGGAAGCGTATTCAATGGATTGTCTGCCCTGCGGGAACGGGGTGCCTCCCCCACCGACTGGGTGCTGGTGCATGACGCGGCGCGTTGCCTGATCACGCCCGAACAGATAGACGCACTGATTGACGCTTGCAAAAGTGATGCCGTAGGCGGCCTGCTGGCGCTCAAGCTGCCGGATACGCTAAAGAGAGAGCTGGATGGAAGGGTTGCAGAAACGGTGGAGCGGGGCGACAAGTGGCTGGCGCAGACGCCCCAGATGTTTCGCATTGGCGCGTTGCAGCAGGCCTTGCAGGCTGCTGGCGCTGCCGTCACAGACGAGTCCAGCGCCATGGAGTTCGTGGGACAGGCGCCGTTGCTGGTGGAAGGCAGCGCGCAGAATTTCAAGGTCACCTACCCGCAGGACTTTGCGCTGGCACAGGCCGTGTTGCTGGCGCGTCCGGTTGGCAGCCTGGCGTAGCAGTCAAGCCGGGCAGCCTGCGCCAGGCGGCGTACATTCAACGTGGGGGCGATGCAACCCTGTCGCTGGCTCTGCGGAAATGGCCATGCTGCAGCAGGATGGCCATGAGCACGGCCGCTGCTCCCGAGCTGGTAAGGGCAGGCGCGCTGAGCAGCAGCTGGGTGAGCCCGCTCAGGGCATCGCCACTCACCTGCAGCACGTGTTCCACCAACGCTACAACATCGACGGACCGTACGGTTTGCACATCTGCAAGACCCAATTCCGTCTCGGGCCAGTCGCCTGGGAAATGAATTTTTGGGAATATTTCATTTGCCGTCACTGCCAGCGCTAGCACGCCAGCTTGCGGCAGCAATTGCTCCAACAACCGGGCACGAAGGGGAACAGGCGCAGTCTCATAGACTTTACCTACCAGTTGGGCCAGCATCTGCTTTTGGACCTCTGGCCTGGACGATGCATAGACGTCCTGGACCAGCAACTCCATCGGGACTGGCGTAAAGGCAAAGGACGCCTGTTCCAAGGGTCTGTTTGCGGCACGGTCTGACTTGCGCATGGACACTATTTCCTGCGTCCAATCTCGTTGCCGATGACACCGCCTACTGCTGCACCGCCGATGGTTCCCACTGGACTGCCACCGGTCAGGATGGTACCTGCGACGGCTCCAACGCTCGCGCCAGTGATCATGTTGCGGTCACGCGCCGACATGCCGGCGCACCCGCCGAGTGCGATTGCTGTTGTGACGGTCACCAACCCGTAAACCAATCTGCGACTGTGTTCCATGAGAAATACCTCCAACATGTTTCAGGGGAATGTGAAATTGGTCGTAATCACCGCGCTGGCAGCGAGAAGGGGGAGCGCAGCAGTCTTGTCCGGGAAACCACTCAAGCTGGCCACTGCGGTGTATTTGCCTGCCGCTGCCGCGTCGGCGACGAACACCATGCCCAGTGGAGACGGGACGTAGGCGGCAACCACCGGCGCAGCAACGGGAGTTGAGTAGCTGTAGTTCCCCGTGGTGCCGTCCACGAAATTGCCGGCTACTTCCACAATGGTGCCAACCGTCAATGGCTGCAAAACCCGTACCAGGGTATTCGTCGGGGCATTGCCCTGGATAAACCCGGTGGCGGAAACGGCGGTTGTCAGCGCGGTGCCAGAACTGTTGATCGTGGTGACGTTATCTGCCGAGACTGGCACGCCGGTTATCGCGGCTGTTGCACGTCCTGGTGCGGTCATCACCAAGGTGTAGTTCCCGGGCGCGACCGGCTGCAACAGGAACCGGCCACCGGCGTCGGGTGCTGTGGCCCTGACGACCACGCCGCCTTGCTGCAAGGAAACACTGGTGCTGCCGTTGGAAAGATTGGCAGCGACGAATCCACTGACGCCAGAAACATAGCGTGGGATGACGGCAACCACGGGTTTGAGCAGATATTGCCCCGCATTGCCTGCCGAAACAATGGACTTGCAGGCGTTGAAGTCCACCACAAAGTCCGCCATTTTGTTGGCGGCAATGTCGATGTCGATATTGGCCTTGACACCCGATTGCTGGCCGCTGGGCGTCTTGAGCGCCACCTCGACACCTCCGGTTGGAAGCACGGAATTCGCCAGCGGATTCGAAGGCTCGTTGTCAGCCAATACCAGTCTCAACTGGGTGTACTTCCCCGTGCCCAGCGGGACTTGCCCCATTTCCTCGAGTACGCCGTTGGTCAGGTTCAGGAGGTTGATGCGACGGGCCGGGGCCAGCACCATGTCGACCCAACCCGCGTCGCTGTCGGCCGCGTTGCTGCTCTTGTGTACGCGCAACGATTTGACCGTCACATTGACGGTGTCGTATCCGCACGATGGCGCATCGGTCAGTGCCAGGCGCAGGCTGCCGTTGGAGCCCGTCGCTGCAGTCTGGTTGTAGTCGCCGCTACCACCACCACAGGCTGTCAAGCCCATGCTGACGAGGGCGATTAAAAGGAAGTTATTTTTTTGCATGTTTTCATAGTGAGCCTCTTGCAAGGAAAAGGCATGATGGAAGCATGGGGCATTTCCATTGGGCCGCAAGACAGATACGTATCGAAACGTTTCTCAAAAGGCTCTCCGAAACATGGGGCAACACTTGCGCCCCAGGATTTACAGACGGTCAGCGCAAGGGGCTGACGTCCTGCCCCAGCATTTCCCTGGACACCAGCGTGATGCCCGATGGCGTCACATGAAAACGCTTGCGGTCGGCGGCCGGGTCCACCCCGATTTGGGTGCCTTCGGGAATGACGCAGTTCTTGTCGATGATGCACTTCTTGAGGATGCACGAGCGGCCAATCTGCACATGGGGCAGCACGATGGAGTCTTCAATCAACGAGTAGCTGTGCACTACCACGCTGGAGAACAGCATGGAGCGGCGCACGGTGGAGCCGCTGACGATGCAGCCACCCGACACCATGGAGTCCACCGCCATGCCGCGGCGCCCGTCGTCATCAAAGACGAATTTTCCGGGCGGGCTCTGGGGCTGCCAGGTCCAGATGGGCCAGTTGTCGTCGTACAGGTTGAGGTGTGGTGTGACCTGCACCAGATCCATATTGGCCTCCCAATAGGCATCCAGGGTACCCACGTCGCGCCAGTAGGGCTCTTTGCCGGGATCGCCGACATGGCTCTCGGCGAAATTCTGTGCGTAGCTTCGGTAGCGCTTTACACAGTGCGGAATGACGTCCTTGCCAAAGTCGTGGCTGGAGCGCGGGTCATCCGCGTCCCGCTGGAGTTGTTCAAACAGGAAGCGGGCATTGAAAACATAAATGCCCATGCTGGCCAGGGCGGTGTCCGGCCGACCGGGCGTGGGTGTCGGAGCCGCAGGCTTTTCTTCAAAACTGACGATGCGCTGGTCCGCGTCGACGGCCATCACGCCAAAGCCGCAGGCTTGTTCGATGGGCACCTCAATGCAGGCTACTGTGAGGTCCGCAGCGCGCTCCACATGGGACGCGAGAATGCGACCATAGTCCATGCGGTAGACGTGGTCGCCCGAGAGCACCAGCACATACTCGGGGCGCGCATGGCGAATTTCCCGCAGATTCTGGAAGATCGCGTCGGCCGTGCCCCGGTACCACTGCGATTCGTTGACCTGCTGTTGTGCCGGCATGATTTCGATGAACTCGCCCAGCCGGCCGTCCAAAAAGCTCCAGCCCAGTTGCAGGTGCCGGATCAGGCTTTGGGATTTGTACTGCGTAGCCACACCGATGCGGCGCACGCCGGAGTTGACACAATTGGACAGCGTGAAGTCAATGATGCGGAACTTTCCGCCAAAGGGTACGGCGGGCTTGGCTCGCCAGTCGGTCAGCTGGTGCAGCCGCGAACCGCGTCCACCCGCCAGCACGACGGCGAACGTGTTGCGCGTCAGCTGGCTGACATAGCGCGGATTACCTTCCACGCCTTGGCGATTGGCAACCTGGTAGTCGGTGGAAAACATCATTCCTCCAGCAGAGTGGGTTGGCTTCATTGTAGGGAGGCACCGGCTTTCGGTGCACCAGAGATTGGTTAGTCCTTGAGCCAAGTCAATTGGGGCCGGTCGGAGCAATTGCACCGGGGTGTGCTATCAAAACGCTATCAATAAGATAGCTAAACATTCAATGTTTACGAGGGTTAAAGGCCAAAATAGCCAGTATATTTATTCAGTAAACCCAAAATGGGTATTTATGGGGCATTGGCGGGCGCTGGACGCCCCTTTTGATTGCTGGCACACTGCACGGGACGCTGCCCAGGGAGTGCCACAAAAGACCGCCGGACATAGGCGCATCGCAGAGGGTCTGGAGCAATGGGTGCATTTCCTGTGGGGGAGCAATCGATGCGGTCGATGGCTTTCACCGCGGCCATTCTGGATAACGCCGGCTATGCGGTGATCGCGACCGACACCGACGGAGTCATCACGGTGTTCAACCGCATGGGCGAACACATGCTGGGCTACGCGGCGGACGAACTGATTGGTCTGGCCACACCCGCGAAGTTTCACCTTCCCTCTGAAGTGGCAGCCCGCGCCGTGGAATTTTCCGGTGCCTTGGGCATTGCGTTGAGTCCTGGTTTTGACGTCTTTGTCGCCAAGACACGGCTGAAACTCCCCAACGAACACGAGTGGACCTATGTCCGCAAGGACGGCACCCAGCTACCCGTGCTGCTTTCCGTCACCGCCTTGCGGGATGCCGCCGGCGACGTGTTTGGCTTTCTCGGCATGGCCGTGGACCTGACAGAGCGCAAACGGACCGAGCGCGCCGTGCGCGATAGCGAGCAGCGATTTCGAGATCTGTTTGAACGCTCCCCTGATCCGTCGTGGTTGATCCAGGACCGGTTGTTTGTGGACTGCAACCTTGCCGCGGTCGCCATCCTGGGCTATTCCACGCGCCAGGAACTGCTGGCAACGCATCCTTCCGCGCTTTCACCCGCGTTTCAACCCGACGGGCGCCCATCCTTTGACAAGGCCGAGGAAATGATGCTGACTGCCTTGCAGCAGGGCATCCACCGGTTTGAATGGGAACATCGGCGTTGTGATGGCAGCTGCTTTCCGGTTGAGGTCACACTGGCGCGGCTTGATGTGCAGGGGCGGGATATGCTCTACTGCATCTGGCGCGACATTACCGAACGCAAGCGGGCCGAATCGGCGCTGCTGGCCGCCAACCGGCGTTACGAATTGCTCAACGCAGACCTCGAAGCCCGTGTGGATGAACGCACACGCCTGCTCGCCACCGAGGTGGTCGAGCGCAGACAGGCTGAGCAGTTCGCCCGACAGTCTGCGCAATGGTTGCGCGAAGTCATCGAACTCATGCCCAGCGGTATCGTCTTGTGGGATAGTGATCAGCGGCTGGTGGCGTGGAACAAGGCGTTTGAGGTCATGTTTCCTGAAGCCACCATTTTTCTGAAGGAGGGCCTTTCCCGCTCGGCTTTCGTGGAGGCGGTGGAGGCGTCAGGGAGCACATCCTTCCACCCCGACGGCCAGGAAAGCGGCAATTGGGATCGGATCGGGCGGTATGACCGTTTGCTGGCGGATGGGCGCGTCATCACCGTTGAGCGTCTGCCAACCAGTGAAGGAGGGCGCCTGGTCATCAATACCGACGTCACGCTGATCCGCCGTGCTGGCGAGGCGCTGGCGCGCAGCGAACGGATGGCGTCATTGGGTGGACTGGTGGCCGGTATCGCGCATGAAATCAACACACCGGTGGGCAACGCGCTGTTGGTGGCATCGACCTTGGGCGACAGGCTGGCCGAGGTTGAAGCCGGCATGCTGGGCGGAACGCTGCGCCGATCTGAATTCAGCGCATTCATGGCCAGCATCTCGGAGTCTGGGCAGTTGCTGTCCCGTAACCTGCACAGGGCCGCAGATCTGATCCAGAACTTCAAGCAGGTCGCCGTTGACCAGACCAGTGACAAGCGCCGCGTGTTTGATCTGGCCAAAGTGTTTGAAGAAGTTCACATGCTGATGGCGCCGCGTTTCAAAGCTTCGTCGCACCGGCTTGAACTCTCCTGCGAAGCGGGGCTCACCATGGATGGATTCCCCGGTGCCTTGGTCCAGGTGCTGACCAACCTGGTAGACAACGCGCTGGTGCATGCGTTCGACGGGCGAGGGGAGGGGGTCATTGCGCTCGGCGCCAGGCGGCTGGCTTCCGACCGCATGCAGATCACCTGCGATGACAACGGATGCGGCATCCCTCTGGCACAGCAATCGCGCATCTTTGACCCGTTCTTCACGACCCGGTTTGGACAAGGCGGCAGTGGTCTGGGTTTGTCCATTGCGATGAATCTGGTGCACGACCTCATGGGCGGGGAGATGGTGGTTGCCAGCGCACCAGGCTCGGGGACGCATTTCACGATCGCGCTGCCCGTCGCCGCGCCATAGGCGCTGCAAAAGCCTCTACCATGCAGTCTTGGGCTGCACAGCGGTTTAGTTATTGCAAGGACACACGGAACCATGACATTGCGTATCGGTGAAGGCTGGGACATCCACGCCCTGGTGGAGGGGCGCAAGCTGGTGTTGGGGGGCGTGGAAATTCCCCACAGTAAAGGCTTGCTGGGGCATTCGGATGCGGACGCACTTCTGCACGCCATCACCGATGCCCTGCTGGGCGCGGCAGCCCTGGGCGACATTGGCTCCCATTTCCCCGATACCGACATCCGTTTCAAAGGCGCGGACTCGGCCGTCCTGCTCGCCGAGGCGGCGCGCCGCGTGCGCGAAAAAGGTTTTGAAATCAACAACGTAGACAGCACCGTGGTTGCACAGGCGCCCAAGTTGGCGCCCCACATTGCGAGCATGCGCACCCGGATCGCGCAGGTGCTGGGTGTAGACCCCGACCAGGTCAACGTCAAGGCCAAAACGGCCGAGAAAATGGGGCCGGTGGGCGAGGGGCTGGCGATGGAGGCCCGCGCGGTGGTTCTGATCACCAGGGCTTGACGCACGGAACTTGCGCACCCAGGTTTGGCTCAAACCACATTCCAATGGTTTGAACTGCCAAGTTGAAAGGAGATGCCATGAAGCCACTATTTTTAGCATCCGTCTGTGCCGCCTTGGTCCTGGGCAGTGGAGCCGCGCCGGCGGGCACTGTGCAGGTCGCGTTTGTGCAGCCGGATACCTTCACGGATGCAGGCGATGGAGACCGTGAAGCCCATGCCAGCCTGCAAGTCCTTGCGGACTACCTGCAATGGTTGGGGCAGCGTTACTTGCCGCCTGAACAGTCTCTGGACATCGAGGTGCTGGACGTAGACCTGGCCGGCAAGCTGCGTCCCACTTTCCGCTGGGGCACGGTGCGCATTGTTGGCAGGCCTGTGGACTGGCCGCATATCACGCTGCGCTATCGGCTGCATGCGGACGGCAAGACACTGGGCAGCGGTGAAGCATCCATCGCGGATATGGCCTATTCCATTCACCTGGGCAGCTACACCGGTCTGGATGCCTTGTCGTCGGAAAAGCACATGCTCAAGAGCTGGTTTCGCGGTCAATTTGCAAAGAATTGAAACTCTAATTTAGTACAGCCACTTTGTGGGGTTTGGGCAGAGAATGCACAGGGCCATTATTTCCAGCCCAGCCCATTCATGTCTGATTCCACGACCACCGCACACCCCCATCTGCTGCAACCCCTGAACCTGGGCTTCACCACACTGCGCAACCGCGTGATGATGGGCTCCATGCACACGGGGCTGGAAGACCGCTTCTACAACTACCCTAAGCTAGCGGCCTACTTTCGGGAGCGGGCCAAGGGCGGCGTGGGCCTGATCGTCACTGGCGGCATCTCGCCGAATCGCCAGGGCTGGCTACTGCCCTTCGGTGGCACGCTGAGTTCGATTTTTGACGTGCGCAACCACCGCAAGGTCACGCAGGCGGTGCATGCGGAGGGCGGCAAGATCCTGATGCAGATCCTGCACTCGGGGCGTTATGGTTACCAGCCGTTTGTGGTGTCGGCCTCCGCGGTGAAATCCCCCATTTCCATGTTCAAGCCCAGGGCTTTGAGCGAGGGCGGTATCCAGTCCACCATCAAGGCCTATGTGCGCTGCGCCCGACTGGCGCAAAAGGCGGGCTATGACGGCGTTGAGATCATGGGCAGCGAGGGCTATCTGCTGAACCAGTTTTTGTGTACCCGCACCAACCAGCGCACCGACCGTTGGGGCGGCAGCATTGAGAACCGCATGCGTTTGCCGGTGGAAATTGTGCGCCAGGTGCGGGCCGCCGTCGGTCCGAATTTCATCCTGATGTACCGCCACTCGGTGCTGGATTTGGTGGAGGGCGGCAATAGCTGGCCCGAGGTCGTGCAGGTGGCCCAGGCGCTGGAGACGGCCGGTGTGACGCTGTTCAACACTGGCATTGGCTGGCATGAGGCCCGCACGCCGACCATCGTCACGTCGGTGCCACGCGCGGCCTTTGCCAGCGTGGCCGCCCGCTTGAAGCAATCGGTCACGGTGCCGGTGATTGCCAGCAACCGCATCAACATGCCCGACGAGGCCGAGGCGTTGATTGCCAGTGGCAGTGTGGACATGGTGTCCATGGCGCGGCCCTTTTTGGCGGACTCCGATTGGGTTAACAAGGTGGCTGCTGGTCGGGTGGATGAGATCAATACCTGCATCGGTTGCAACCAGGCCTGCCTGGACCACACCTTTGCCAACCAACGCGCCAGTTGTCTGGTCAACCCGCGCGCCGGCCACGAGACCGAATTGGTTTACCGCAAGACGCAGCGCAAAAAGAAGATCGCAGTGGTCGGGGCAGGCCCTGCAGGTTTGTCCGCTGCGACCGTGGCGGCCGAGTGCGGCCACGACGTGACCCTGTTTGACAGCGGTGACCGCGTGGGCGGCCAGTTTAACGTTGCCATGCAGGTGCCCGGCAAGGAAGAGTTTGCACAGACACTGCGCTACTTTGCGCGGCGCCTGGAGATCACCGGCGTCACGCTGCAGCTGGGCCAGCGCGTGACCCGTGCGCAATTGCTGGCACAGGGGTTTGACGACGTGGTGCTGGCCACCGGTATCGTGCCGCGTACGCCGCGCATACCCGGTGTCGATCGCCCCAACGTGGTGTCGTATCTGGACGTGCTGCAGCGCAAGGTCGTGCCGGGGCCACGGGTGGCCATCATAGGAGCGGGGGGTATCGGTTTTGACGTGGGGGAGTTCCTGTTGCACGATCCCGCCGTGCCCTTGCCTTTGTCGATTGAACACTGGTGTCAGGAGTGGGGTGTGGACCTGAAGGCGCAGGCCAACGGCGGTCTGGTTCCCGCGGAGCCTGCCAAGCCCTATCGGCAGCTTTTTTTGTTGCAGCGCAAGACCACCCGTGTGGGAGCCGGGCTGGGCAAAACTTCGGGCTGGGTCCATCGCGCCGTGCTGCAACGCAACGGTGTCCAGATGCTCAGCGGCGTGGAGTACCTCCGCATCGACGACGCAGGCTTGCACGTGACCGTCAACGGCGAGCCGCGCCTGCTGGCAGTCGACCACGTGGTGTTGTGTGCCGGGCAGGAATCGCTGACCGAGCTGCTGCCACCTGCGGATGCTTCAGCGGCGGCGGGCGCTCCGCGTTTTCACACCATTGGTGGGGCGGCACTGGCGAGTGAGCTCGACGCCAAGCGCGCCATCCGCGAAGGCGCCATGCTGGCGGCCAGCCTCTAGGCTTGGTCAGAGGCTGGTTACGCGGGGCAGGCGGATATTGGCCGACAGACCGCCCGACGGGGCGTTGTTGAGCACAAAGACACCGCCCATGCGTTGCACGGTCTTGTCGACGATGGCCAGCCCCAGGCCTGCGCCATTGGCCGCCGTGCGTGCCGCTTCACCCCGAAAGAACGGTGTCGTCAGATTGGTGAGTTGCTCTTGCGCAACGCCGATGCCGTGGTCCCGGATCTTGATGAGCACCCATTTGTTACGGGATATTGCAGCGATCTGGACGCGCGCGACGCCGGTGTCGGCAGACTTGCCGTAACGCCGTGCATTTTCGAGCAGGTTGGAAATGATGCGGCCCAGTTCCACCTCATCGGCCAGCACCAGCAGGTTGTCCTCCAACTGCACTTTGATCTGCATGTCGGCCTGGGCCTTGTAGGAATAGGTGCAGGCCTCCACTACATCGGCCAGCACCACCGGAGCCAGTTTTTCCTTCTCCGGGCGGGCATAGTCCAGAAATTTGCCAATGATGGCGTCCAGCTGGGCGATGTCAGCGGCCATGTGGGCGCGGGCGTCCAGGTCGGTCACACTCATTTCGGTTTCCAGTCGCAGCCGCGCCAGAGGGGTGCGCAGGTCGTGCGAGATGCCGGCCAGCATGACCGCGCGGTCTTGTTCGATCTTGGCGAGTCGTTGCGCCATGCGGTTAAAGCCGATGTTGACCTCGCGGATCTCGCCGGTATGCACGCTTTCATCCAGGCGGCTGGCCTCGAAATCCCCCTCGCGCACGCGACTGGCGGCAAAGGACAGCAGCTTGAGCGGCCGGTTGATCAGGCGGGCAATCAGTGCCGCGCCGGCCAAAGACAGCACGGCGGCAACCCCCAGCCAGATGAGCCAGGTCTTTCCACCGGCGGGGTTGAAGCGTTCCTGGTCGGTCAGCAGCCAGTAGTCGTCCCCGTTGATGACAAAGCCAATCCACAGGCCCGGTTTGGTGTTGACGCTGCTGGCGATCACCGTTCCCGGCCCCAACCGGCTCGTCAGTTCCTGCGCAATCTGGCGGCCAATGGCATCGGTGCCGAAGGGGACGAAAGCGTCCGTGGGCTCACGCGGAACGATGTGCACGCCCTCCTGATCGCTCATGGTCTTGAGCAGTGAGGTGCGGGCGATCGCATCCGAATGGATCAGCGCGGCCCGGCTCAGGTTGACCTGGGAGGCCAGTTGCTGTGCGGTTTGAATGGCACGTGGCTCGAATTCCAGTGCGCGCAGGGTCTGCAGCCAGGCCACGATGCTGCCTAGCAACAGCAGGGCGAGCAAGAAGAACGTGCGCCAGAAGAGGCTCAGCCCCGCGCGGGTGAGCGGGGCATCGTCCCCTGTTGTGCCCGACAGAGCTGCGGGAGCACTGGGGTGCGTGTCCTCAAACTGGATCTGTGTTTGAGTCGGGTGCACAGGCGCGGGCTCAGGCAGCTTCGTCCGGAACAAATACGTAGCCTACCCCCCACACGGTCTGGATGTAGTGTGGTGAGGCCGGGTCTTTCTCGATCAGCTTGCGCAGGCGCGAGATCTGCACGTCCAGGCTGCGGTCAAACGGTTCGAATTCGCGGCCGCGGGACAGTTGTGCGAGTTTTTCCCGCGACAGGGGCACGCGGGGGTGGCGTACCAGGGCCTTGAGCATGGCAAATTCGCCGGTGGTCAATGCCAGTTCCTTGCCCTCCTTGTGCAGCGTGCGGGCCGCCAGGTCGAATGTAAAGACGCCAAACCGCGCCACTTCATTTTCGGTGGAGGGTGCGCCCGGCACTTCCGGCGTCGGGCGCCTGCGCAGGACGGCGTGGATGCGCGCCAGCAGCTCGCGCGGATTGAAGGGCTTGCCCAGGTAGTCGTCGGCACCGACCTCCAGCCCAACAATGCGGTCGATGTCCTCTCCCTTGGCGGTGAGCATGATGATGGGGGTCGCGTCACCGGCAGCACGCAGCCGCCGGCAAATGGAAAGCCCGTCCTCTCCGGGCATCATCAGGTCCAGAACAATCAGATCGGCCGTTTCACGTAACATGATGCGGGTCAGGGACTTGCCGTCTTCCGCCAGCAACACATCAAAACCTTCCTGCGACAGGTAGCGTCTGAGCAGGTCACGGATGCGGGCGTCATCGTCGACAACGAGGATTTTGTTGGGTCGTGGTGTCGGGTTCTGCATAAAACGTGTGAAATATGTAACAGACCCGATTTTGCGCGGCTTCGGGTCCCCAGGCTTCATGAAAATGCCGTCTTTGACACAAAGTTACAAATATGGGCACCGGTTCCACCGTTCTCACCAACAATGCTTGGCAGGGACAGCAGTAAACCAGTTCAAAGCACAAAGCACATGTTGAAGTCACGCGTTGTTTGCGGTTGTGTGGGTTTGTTGGCAGCCGTTGCCATGGCACAGGCCGCCAAAGTGCCGGCCGAGCCGACAAAAACCGGCACCAGCGAGACGGTTCGGGATGCCGATAGTCAGCAGCGGCGTTCGTCCTTGCGTGCCACACTGAAGTCCCAGACGGATGTTGCGATGAAGAGCGAAGCCCGCGCCCCATCCGGGCGCCAGCTCAGTGCCCAGGAGCGGGCGGAATTGCGCCAGCAATTGCGTCAGCAGTAGGATGCCAGTCAGCCGGCGGCAAGAAGGTCTGTGCGGCCTGTCCTAGCGGTGTCATACTGGAGCGGTAAAGCGAGAAATTGCGAATAACCCTCCCGACGCCCGAGCATGCCAGACCACCCCAGTTTCTCCAATAGCCGTCCATCCCTTGCCACCGGTGCCCTGCGGGTTTCAGACACACTGGGTCGGTTTGAGCTGCGCAAAATCCTGGGAAGTGGTGCGCAGTCCACGGTCTGGCTGGCATTTGACCCCCGCATGGAGCGCGAAGTGGCCATCAAGGTCATGCGCCCCGGCAGCGGGTCGGATCAGGAAGCGCTGGTCCAGTGGCTGGATGAGGCCCGCAGCGTGGGGCGGGTCAAGCACCCGAACATCGTGCCGGTGTACGAGGCCGATATCCAGGACCGGCAGCCCTATCTGGTGTTTGAGTACATCGCCGGCAAGACGCTGGATCAAATCATCAAGCAGCGCGGCGCATTGGCGCCACAGGAGGCCGTGGCCCTGATGATGGATGTGCTTGATGCCATGGCGGTGGCACACGCGGCGGACGTGGTTCATCGCGACCTGAAGCCATCCAATGTCCTGGTGGATGCTGCAGGGCGTGCGCGGGTCATGGACTTTGGCATTGCCGCACGCATCCCGGACCGCAACAGCACGGACCCCAGGGTTCCCAGCGGCGGAACGGTCGGCTACCTCTCACCGGAAGCCGCCAACGGCGCGGCACCCGCCGCATCGATGGACATTTTTTCGGCGGGCGTGGTGCTGGCCGAATTGCTGATGGGCAAGCCGCTGATCAACGAACCCGATCCCTATCGGGCGATCTACCGCCTCGTGCACGAGCAGCTGAAGTTGCCAGACGATGTGAACCCCGATGTGGACGAGAAGCTGCGGGCCATCGTCATGCGCGCCCTGATGCTTGACCCCAAACAGCGCTTTCTGACGGCGCGTGACTTCCAGAACGAGCTGGAGCAATGGGCCAAGCCCAAGGCAGCCGAGGGGCAGGGGGATGCAGGTGGCAACAACAGCACGCTGGATTTCCTGCTGCGGCGCATGCGCCACAAAAGTGACTTTCCGGCGCTGTCGGATTCGGTCGTCCGGATCCAGAGCATGGCAACCTCCGATACCGAGAGTGTCCACAGCGTCACCAACGAGATCCTCAAGGATGTGGCCCTGACCAACAAGCTGCTGCGCATGGTCAACAGCGCGCACTTTGCGCACCGGGGCAGTATCAATACGGTGTCGCGGGCGGTCAATCTGGTGGGGTTCAACGGTATCCGCAACATGGCCCTGAGCCTGGTGCTGCTGGAGCACATGCAGGACAAGGCCCATGCCGGGCAGCTCAAGGAAGAGTTTTTGCGTTCGTTGATGGCGGGCGTGATTGGCGGTGAACTGTGCCCGGTGTCCAGCGACGGTGAGGAAGCCTTCATTGGCGCCATGTTCCAGAATCTGGGGCGTTTGCTGGTGCAATTCTATTTTCCCGAGGAGGCCAGCCAGGTGCGCATGCGGGTGCAGTCCACGCGCGAGCCGGTGACCGAGGAGGCGGCCGCAGTCAGCGTTCTGGGCTTGACCTTCGAAGAACTGGGCCTGGGTATTGCCAAAGCCTGGGGATTGCCGCAAAGCATGCAACGCTGCATGCGCAAGCCCGTGGGAACGGTGCCGACCAAGGCGCCAACGGATTCGGGCGAGCGCATTCGCTGGATTGCGTTGGCCGCCAATGAGATGGCCGACGTGCTGCTGCATTCCGAACCCAAGGACGTGGAGGCCCGCATCCAGGCCGTCACCCGTAAATATGTACAGGCACTGGGCGTGGGGTCCAAAGACATTCAGTCAGCCACCGTCACGGCGCGGCAAAAGCTGATTGAGCTGGCTGTGGCGATGGAGATACGGGTCGCGCCCGGATCCGCGGCGGCCAAACTGCTGAAGACGCCCGATACCACGGCCGACAAAAACGCCCAGGCCAAGGCAGTCGAGGCCGAGGGGGGACTGGGTGCATTTGAACTGCATGCGACCAATACCGGTCCGGTGGATGCAACCGGTCATCTGCCGCGCAAGGACCTGCGCGTCACGGAGACGCTGACGGCGGGGATTCAGGACATTACCAATGCGATGGTCGAAGACTTCAAGCTCAGCGACGTGTTGCGCATGATCCTGGAGACGATGTTTCGCGCCATGCAGTTCGACCATATTATTTTCTGCATGCGCGACGCCAAGACCGAGACCATGAGCGGCCGGTTTGGCCTGGGCAATGGCGTGGAGCCACTGGTCAAAACCTTCAAGGTGCCGCTCAAAGCCGCAGTGCCCGACCTGTTCGCGGTAGTGTGCAACAAAGGGACGGACACCATGATCAGTGACGCTACCGAAGCCCGCATCACCCAGCGACTGCCCGAGTGGTACCGCAAGGGGCTGAGCGCGCCTACCTTCCTGCTGTTGCCGCTGATGATCAAGGGCGCCCCTTTTGGCCTGATCTATGCGGACAAGAAGACCCGCGGTGCGCTGGAGCTCGATGACAAGGAGCTGGCCTTGCTGCGCACCTTGCGCAACCAGGCGGTGATGGCGTTCAAGCAGTCCAGCTAGGCTCTTTTGATCGGTGGATTGACACCGATTTGACATATTGAGCCGATATGTTCCCTCCATCGATCAGGAGGAACCATGACGACTGCCATCCGAATCCATGCACTCAACAAGACTTTTTTGAGTGGCCGCAAGGCATTGCAAGACATCAGCCTCACCATTGCACCCGGCGAAATGGTTGCGTTGATCGGCGCCTCTGGCTCCGGAAAATCGACGTTGTTGCGGCATATGGCCGGTTTGATGGCGGGTGACAAGAGCGACCAAGGTGTGGTCCAGATCCACGGCAAGACGGTCCAGCAACACGGCAGGATTGCGTCGGATATCCGCCATACCCGCGCCGGTGTGGGCTTCGTTTTTCAGCAGTTCAATCTGGTGGATCGATTGCCGGTGATTGTGAACGTGCTGGCCGGTACCTTGCACCGGGTTCCCCTTTGGCGAAGCCTGACCCGATGGTTTACGGCGACTGAGGTCGCGCGTGGCGTTGAGGCACTCAAGCGCGTGGGCATTGAGGACTGCTTCGCACAGCGTGCGTCCACGCTATCCGGGGGGCAGCAGCAACGCGCCGCGATTGCGCGTGCGCTGGTGCAAGGCGCCAAGGTGATCCTGGCCGATGAACCTATTGCGTCTCTGGACCCGGAATCGTCGCGCAAGGTGATGGACATCCTGGCCCGCGTCAACCGCGAAGACCGCTGCACCGTCGTGGTATCGCTGCACCAGGTCAACGTTGCCATGAAATACTGCCCGCGCACCGTTGCCTTGCACCATGGGCGGGTGGTGTACGACGGCCCCTCCGTGGCGCTGACCCCTGCCTTGCTGCGCGAGCTGTATGGCGCAGAGGCGGACGACATCCTGTCATTGGGTGATCACATCTCCAGCCTGCAAGACGTCAAGTCGGCAGGTCCGCATCTGGTGTGGCCCACACCCGTTGCGCCACTCGAAGCGGTGGCCTGCGCCGCCTGACTCCCGAATCCACTGTCTCCCCATCTCTCCGGTCACATCACTCAAAGGAACATCCCATGATCAAGAAACTGTTGCTCAGCGTGGCAGGCGCCACGCTCATTGTCACCAACCCGGTCGGCGCACAAGAACTCAAGGAGATCAATTTCGGCATTATCTCGACCGAGTCCTCGCAAAATTTGCGATCTGACTGGCAACCGATCCTGGACGACATGGCCAAGAAGACGGGCGCCAAGGTGAACGCCTTTTTTGCCTCCGACTACGCCGGCATCATTGAAGGGATGCGCTTCAACAAGGTGCACGTGGCCTGGTTTGGCAACAAGTCGGCCATGGAGGCCGTGGACCGCGCCGGCGGCGAAGTGTTTGCGCAAATGGTCAATGCCGATGGCACACAAGGCTACTACTCGCACCTGATCGTGCACAAGGACAGCCCACTGAAGTCGCTGGACGACATGCTCAAGCAGGGCAAGAACCTGTCGTTTGGCAATGGCGACCCCAACTCCACGTCGGGCTTTCTGGTGCCCAGCTACTACGTGTTTGCCCAGAACAAGATCGACCCCAAGACCTTCTTCAAACTCACGCGCGGCGCCAACCATGAAGCCAATGCGCTGGCAGTTGCCAACAAGCAGGTCGATGTGGCCACCAACAACAGCGAGAACCTGGATAAGGTCAAGGACCATCTGCCCGAGAAGTTCAAGGACATTCGCATCATCTGGACCTCGCCTTTGATCCCGCTGGACCCGTTGGTGATGCGCAAGGACCTGCCTGAAGCGACCAAGGCCAAGGTGCGTGACTTCTTCTACACCTACGGTCAGGGTGGTGACAAGGAAAAGGAAAACCTATTCAAATTGTCGAAACTTTCCGGCTTCAAGGCATCCACCAACAACCAGCTCACACCCATTCGCCAGCTGGAACTGTTCAAGAGCCGTAACAAGCTGGAAGCCGATGCCAACCTGGCTGATGCCGAGAAGCAAGTCAAACTGGCCGATATCGACAAGCAGTTGGCCGCTCTGAGCCTGGCCAAGTAATGGTCGCGCTGGCTGCAACCCCCGTGCGCCCGGTGCAGGTTCCGCGCACCAGCATGGTGGGCTTGATCGCCTGGGGTGTGCTGCTGGCCACGTTGGCAGGATCCTGGAAAGGGGCAGATATGCGCCCCTGGGCGCTGGTGAGTGATGCCAGCAACATGGCAAACTACGCTGCAGACCTCTTTCCGCCCAGGTTTGGCGACTGGCGCATTTACCTGCAAGAGATGCTGGTCACACTGCAGATTGCACTGTGGGGTACAGCCCTGGCGGTCGTCTTTGCTGTTCCGCTGGGCTTGCTGTCGTCGTCCAACATCGTGCCATGGTGGATTTACCAGCCCGTGCGCCGCCTGATGGATGCAGCCCGCGCCATCAACGAGATGGTCTTTGCCATGCTGTTCATTGTCGCGGTGGGTCTGGGGCCTTTTGCCGGTGTACTCGCGCTGTTTGTGCACACCACCGGTATATTGGCCAAGCTGTTTTCGGAAGCGGTGGAGTCCATCGACGCCCAACCGGTCGAGGGCATACGTGCCACCGGCGCCCATGCGCTGGAGGAAATCGTCTACGGCATCATCCCGCAGGTGCTGCCTTTGTGGATTTCCTATTCGCTGTACCGGTTCGAATCCAACGTGCGTTCTGCCACCGTGGTGGGCATGGTCGGCGCCGGAGGCATTGGCGTCATTCTGTGGGACATTATTCGCAGCTTTCAATACCCCGAAACCTGTGCCGTGATGATCATCATCATTGCGACAGTCAGCTGCATCGACGTGATTTCTGCACGGGTGCGCAAGTCGGTGGTTTAGGGTTTCGTCGTCTGAGCCCATACGCAGGACTCGCTGTTTCGGAGTTGACGAACTCTCGGTAAACGATTTAAACTGTATATATCGTTTACAAAAGAAGGAAAGTCAACAAATGGCAACTGCTGAAACCAAACCCGTTGTAACTGCTTCTGCGCCCAAGGTACCTGCCGTTGCGTCCAAGGTAGTTGTCAAGCCAAAGGCAAAGACAAAGGTAAAACCCGCCGTTAAAGCGGCGGCCGCGAAGGCCCCCGCAGCGACCACCAAGGCCGTCGTGGCCAAACCTGCCACCAAGACACCTACCAAACCCTTGGCGGCCAAGCCAGTAGCTGGCAAGCCGGTCAAAGAAAAGAAGCTCAAGATGGTCCGTGACAGCTTCACCATGCCCAAGCCCGAGTATGCAGTGCTTGACGTCCTGAAGTTGCGCGCTGCGAAGCTGGCCATGCCCATCAAAAAGACGGAACTCATTCGTGCAGGTATCAAGGCGCTGGCGGCCCTGCCGGACGCAGCCTTTCTTGCAGCACTGCGCGTTGTGCCAAATCTGAAGACGGGGCGCCCCGCCAAGAACTAGGGCGGCGACACGGGGTCATGCCTTTGGCCCCGTGTCCGGGCGTACACATTCAGTGCAGCAGCGTCGATTGCGGATCGACTTGGTCCATCTTGCGGCGGCCAAGGTTTTTGGCGGCGACTTCTTCAGACAGTTTGTCCCGCATCGATAGGAGTTCCCGTTTGAACGCCAGGACCAGTTCATCACCTTCTCCAAACCGGGCCTCCATTTTTTGGCTCAGTCTTTCCAGATTTTGAAGTTTCTTACGCATGCTTTCTCCATGTGGATGGTTTAGCGGAGCAGAAGGCCGGGTCCATTGTGCACCCAAGTTGCGCCTTGACACCTGTCATATTTTTGTCCGCATTGTTGTCGCATACTGAGCGCCACCCAAACCTATTGGCGTACCTTCAGACACACCATCTATGGAACTCGAACTCAAGCTGGCGCTGCCCCTTCAAGACCTGCGGGTGCTGGAGAAGCACCTCGGGCGCGTAGCGGTCATGGGGCGGCGCAAGCCCAAGCGCCAGCAGCTACACAACACCTACTACGACACGCCGGCCCATACCTTGCAGCACCAAGCGGTGGCCCTGCGCGTTCGCCGGCTTGGCAATGCCGATGCGCCCCAGTGGGTGCAAACGCTCAAGATGGGGGCGGCAGGTGACTCGGCATTGAGTCGCCGCGGCGAATGGGAGGCGCCGATCTCCAGCGATGGTCTGGACCAGACCCTGTTGGTGGACACGCCATGGGCGGAGCTGGACGCGGATGGATCACTGTTTCAGGCCCTGCATCCGGTATTCACGACCAGCTTTGAGCGGCTGAGCTGGATCGTTGCGCTGCACACCGGTCGTGTGGAGATTGCACTGGATCGCGGTAACGTGTTGATCGACGGGAACAGCACGCCTTTGTGCGAATTGGAAATTGAATTGCTGGAGGGCTCGACGGACGCGGTGTTCGAGGTCGCCGGCCAGATCGGCCGGCACATCAGTCTGCTGCCATTGCATATGAGCAAAGCCGAGCGTGCCTACCGCCTGGCAGACGGCACGCTGGACGCGCCAGTGCGTGCCAAGCCGCCAGTGCTTGATGGGAGCATGGAGTTGGGTGCCATTGCGCTCTCTGTGCTGCGTGAATCTTTTTTGCAGTTCACCGCCAATCTGTATACGTTACGCAGCAGTGATGCCCCCGAGGTGTTGCACCAGGCGCGGGTTGGGTGGCGCCGCTTCAAGGGCAATTTGAAACTCTTCAGGAAGTTGATCAACGAGAGCACGCTTCCATCCCTTGCAGCGCTCAAACCCCTGTTGAAGCGTCTGACGAATCTGCGCGATCTGGAAGTCGCAGCCACCGAAGTGTTCCCTGTCTATGCCTATGCATACCAAGGCGGCGATGCACAGCGGGCACAGCAATGGAGCCATTTGGAGGAGGCACTTGGCAGAGCCATAGCCGAACAACGTGAAGGCTTGCGAACCCTGCTGATGGATCCCACGATCGGTTGCACACTGGTGCAAATGGTGCGCTGGCTTGAAACAGGAGACTTCGATACCGGTTGGCGGCCAGACGAACATAAGAAGCGCAGCGTTGGCCAATGGGCCAGCAGGCGCATGGCGCACCTGGCCGAGCAATTGAGGTCACTACCCAAGAAGTCCAGGGATGCATTGGTCCAGCACCGCAGACGGATTCTGGCCAAGCGGTTGCGATACGGTGTGGAAGTTTTGCAGCCCCTGTTGCCCAGGAAACAGGCTGAGCGCTGGCTCGAGTCGGCCATGCGGTTCCAAAACCGGATCGGCGTGGAACGTGACCTGGTTCAAGCTATTGAGACGGCGCAGCGGCTCGATGCCGCGCAGGGGATTGTCCAGTTCCTGCGGGGCGTGGCCTTCGGCATAACGCAGCCACCCGCCTAGAACAATCGGCGGACTGTATGGGTGTCTATCTTGGTGTGCTATAAAATATATAGCACTATATTACCATTTCACAAGGGCTAGAGGCACATTTCACCAAGTAGTCTGCCAGCTGGCGCCCTGCGTGGGCGAGTTCGCCGTGGTTCAGAATGGTGCAGTCGGCCTGCAGATCCGGCAAACGCGCATTGCGCGCCAGGCGGCGGGCCACGTCCTCTGGCGCGTCGCGGCCGCGCTGGGCCATGCGGCTGGCCAGCAGGGTGGCATCCGCCACGATCTGCACGACGCGCACATGCGCGGAAGGCGCCACAGCGGCGGCGTGTGCGCGCGATCCGTTGACCACCACGGTGCGCCCGGCGGCCACGTCATTGGCATAGTGGGCGTTGATGCCGTACTGAAACCCATGTGCCTCCCATTGCCAGGCCAGCGCATGGGAAGCTGCCAATGCCGCAAAGTGCGACTGCGTCACCACGTCATGGTCCGAGCCGGGGTGGGGCGCGCGCGTCACCATGCGCCGGGCAAAGACGATGTCGTGGCGCGGCTCCAGGTGCTGTGTGGCCCAAGTGATCACGCTGTCCTTTCCCGCACCCGATGCGCCGCACACCAGCACCCAAAGTCCTGTCGTGGTGGTCATGCCGTGAGTTCCATATCTGCAATACGCACCAGGGCTTGGCCGCTGGCAGGTTCCAAAAACAGGCACAGCCGGTCCAGTACCAACGGCGCGTTGGCGTTGAGCTGTGCCACGCGGTTGTGCACGGCCATCAACACCTGCTGCGTATAGGGTTCCGTCACGGGTCCGGTCAATGAAAAATGGAACTGAAAACGTTCCATCACCAGTGGATAGCCGTAGCGGTGCAGCAACTCCAGACCCCGCGCGTCCAGCGTGTCGCTGTTGCGGCGGGCCAGATCGTCATCACTCAGAGGCCTGCGCATGTCGTCCAGCTCCCTGACGCAGGCGTTGGCAAGCGCTGGCAATGCCTCGGGTGGGGCAACCGGCACCAGTGCCACGAAGTTGCCCAGGACCGTGGCCTGCAGTGGCCCCAATGCGACAGGGCGCAAGGTCCGGGCCAAAGCCTGCATGCGGGCTCGCAAATCATCTTCCCCGTAGCTATCCCGCAAGCCAAAAGGCGCTTTGAGTGTGGCGTGAAAGCCGTACCGCCGGGGGTGGCTGGTCAGGCGCTGCAGATCCTGTACACCCATCTGCGGCACACGGGTTTGTGGCACCGGTCGGTCCAGCTGTTCATTGCGCCCCAGCCACTGGGTGCCAAACTGCCACCACGGCGACTGAAGGGCGGGTGCAAAGTAGATGGCGTATCGCTCCGTCATGCCTCGTCCCCCGCATTCACCAGCAGCTGAACCCGGTCACCCGAGAAGACAGTCTCTCCGTACTTGATTGGCGTGCCTTCCATGTCCACGTCCACGCTCTCCACACACAGCAGGGGGCGGGTGGTCAGCTGCTTGAGCAGCCGGGCGGTCTCATCACTCGGCATCTGGGTGGTGACCCGGCTGTGGGCGCGTAAATAGTCTTGCACGCCGAAGTGTTTCAGTATGTCGGTGGTCCGGTCGCCCAGCGCCAGCATGTCCAGCAGCCCCGCAAAGCGCAATGCCGGGTAGTAGGCGGTGGCCAGGCCAATCGGGGCTTCGTTGGCCTCGTCCAGGGTCTCCACCATCAGCACCGAGGCGCCTTTGTCCAGCTTCAGCTCCCTGGCCGCGCGCTCGGGCGCTGCCATCTCGCGGGCGGTCAGCAGTTGTTTGCTCGGCAGCAGACCCTGGCGCAGCAGGTTCTCGCTGAAGCGTGTGCGTTTGGACAGGGCGTAATCCATCAGTTCGTGCTGGATGAACATGCCGCGCCCCGGCTCAATGCGCACCAGTCCATCGGTTTGCAGTGCAGCCAAGGCCTGGCGCATGGTGTGGCGGTTGACGTTGAAACGCGCGGCCAGTTCGACCTCGCCGGGCAGGCGGCCGGCAACGGCGTATGCGCGGTCGCGGATTTCGGTGCCCAGCGTGTCGGCTATTTGCTTCCACACCGCCACACCACTGCGCCTGCCGGGCGCGTGGGACGAGAGTTGACTAAAAGGCATCGGCACTCCTTGTTGGCGCAATGCGTCCACTGTAGCCACCGATTTAGACATCTAGATGACAGGAGATGGGTCGACCGGTTTCTTTTGTGTGCGCACTTGTCATAAATCCTACATGTTGGCGCGGTGAACTCGCTCCCATGCAACACATTCAGGCAAGTCCGACATCCATATGACAAGTGAAACAAACCGGGAACCACATGCCGCGCGGCAGGGCTGGCTGGCTGTCCTGGCGCGCGCAAGCCTGCCCCAGCTGGAGGCGGGGCTACCGTCCCTGGAGACCTTGCCCGCGCTGACGCACGTGCGTCCGGCCGAGGTGGGCATGGTGATGCTGCGTGGCCGCATCGGCGGCACGGGCAACCCTTTCAACGTCGGTGAGGCCAGCGTGGTGCGCTGCGCCGTGCGCCTGGGTGACGGACCATTGGGCGTGTCGTACGCGCTGGGTCGCGACAAACGCCGCGCGGAACTGGCCGCCGTGTGCGACGCGTTGCTGCAAGACCCACGGCACCACGACGCACTGCAGCGTGAGTTGATTCAACCCATTGCCCGCGAACAGGCGAAAAAGCGGGCCCAGACGCACAGCGACGTTGCGCAGTCCAAGGTCGAATTTTTTACGCTGGTGCGGGGCGAAGCATGAGCGCCAATGCATCGACCAACCCACTGGCCGCTGGCTTGCAGGACAGTGTGCACGAATCCCAGTTTGCCTTCCGCCAGGTGCTGGACGCGCTGGCGCGCCCGGGCCAGATACGCCACATCGGTGCGGCCTTGCCCGGTGTGGCATTGGGTGGCGCCATGGCACGCCTGCTGCTGAGCCTGACGGATGATGAAACCACGGTGCATTGGCACTGCGGTAGTCCAGACGACCCCATCAACCACAGCTTGCAGACCTGGCTGCGCTTTCATACCGGCGCACCGGCGGCGCCGCTTCCATCATGCGCAAGCTTCGTGGTGGTGACACAGCCCCTGCAGGCTCCTGCGCTGGACAGCTGTGCGCAGGGGGCGCCCGAGTCGCCGGAGTTTTCCAGCACCGTGCTGATGGAGCTGCCCAGCCTGTACGATGGCCCCGCGCTGGAATGGCGCGGCCCAGGCATCCAGGACATGCAACGTGTGCGCTTGTCGGGCTTGCCCGAATCTTTTTGGACGCAGTGGCAGGCCAACCATGTGGCATTTCCGCTGGGCGTGGACCTGATCTTTACCTGCGCAGAGCAAGCACTGGGCCTGCCACGCACGACCCGCGTGCGCCGACTGGAAGGAGTCTAGGATGAAACCCCCGCGCTCATCACTTTGTGTATTCACTGCCCCCCAAGGGGGCGCAGGCTTCCCTTGGGGCGGCCCGGCGGGAGCCCTGATATGTATGTAGCAGTCAAAGGCGGTGCGGCGGCCATCGAGAGCTCATGGCGCCTGCTGGATGCCCAGCGCCGCGGCGACACCACTATTGCGGAGCTGACCGTCGCGCAGATTCGTTCCCAGATGTCGCTGGCAGTGGACCGGGTCATGACGGAGGGCTCGCTCTATGACCCCGAACTGGCCGCGCTGGCCATCAAGCAGGCCAGTGGTGACCTGATCGAGGCTATCTTTCTGTTGCGCGCCTATCGCACCACGCTGCCACGGCTCGGCTATGCCCTGCCACTGGATACCGCACGGATTGCACTGTTGCGCCGTGTGTCGGCCACCTTCAAGGAAGTGCCGGGTGGGCAATTGCTGGGTCCCACCTACGACTACACGCAGCGCCTGCTGGACTTTGCCTTGCTGGCCGAAGGCGAGGGCGCCACCGCTCAAGCACCCCATGCGCCAGCAGCGCCGGATTCGCCCACGGGCGAGCCAAGCGCAACCGTGCCACGCATCAACGACCTGCTGGCGCGCGAGGGCCTGCTGGAGACCCCGCAGCCGCAAGACCTGGCGCCGCCCGGCGACCTGACCCGCGAGCCGCTGATGTTCCCCGCCGACCGGGCCCTGCGTTTACAGGCGCTGGCCCGGGGTGATGAAGGCTGGTTGTTGGCCATGGGCTATTCCACGCAGCGCGGGTATGCCAACGCACACCCGTTTGCCGGGGAAATCCGCCGTGGCTGGGTGCAGGTGGAATTTGAGCCCGATGAACTGGGCTTTGCCATCGACATCGGCGACATCGAGATCACCGAGTGCCAGATGATCAACCAGTTCAGCGGGAGCCGCGACATACCGCCGCAGTTCACGCAAGGCTATGGCCTGGCGTTTGGCGGCGCCGAGCGCAAGGCCATGGCCATGGCGCTGGTGGACCGTGCCCTGCGGGCCGATGAATTGGGCGAGGCGCGGGTCGCACCGGCACAGGACGAAGAGTTCGTGCTGTCCCATGCCGACAACGTAGAGGCTTCGGGCTTTGTGCAGCACTTGAAACTGCCGCACTACGTGGATTTTCAGGCCGAGCTGGAACTGGTGCGCAAGCTGCGCGCCAGCCACGCGCAGGCTGCCCGCACCGCACAGGAGGCTGCATGACAACCGACACCCACTACAACTTCGCGTTCCTCGATGAGCGCACCAAAAAGCGCATCCGCCGGGCCCTGCTGAAGGCCGTCGCTGTGCCCGGCTACCAGGTGCCGTTTGGCTCACGGGAGATGCCGTTTGCCTACGGCTGGGGCACGGGCGGGGTGCAGATCACCGCCAGTGTGATTGGGCGCGATGATGTGCTGAAGGTGATTGACCAGGGGGCGGACGACACCACCAATGCCGTCAACATCCGCCGCTTCTTTGCCCGCACCACCGGCGTGCAGACGACCGGCAAGACACGCGAGGCAACACTGATTCAAACCCGCCACCGCATCCCAGAGACAGCGCTGACCGAGCAGCAGATTCTGGTCTACCAGGTGCCCATGCCCGAGCCACTGTCCAAGCTGGAGCCCAGCCGGCGCGAGACCATCAAGATGCATGCGCTGCAGGAATACGGCCTGATGCACGTGCGCCTGTATGAAGACATTGCGCAGTTGGGCGCCATTGCCCGTGCCTATGACTACCCGGTGATGGTGAACGAGCGCTACCTGACGTCGCCGTCGCCCATCCCCAAGTTTGACAACCCCAAGATGCACATGAACCCGGCCCTGCAGCTCTTTGGCGCAGGCCGCGAAAAGCGGTTGTATGCGATTCCGCCCTACACACCGGTGCGCAGCCTGGACTTTGAAGACCACCCTTTTGAAGTGCAGCGCTGGGAGCATGCCTGTGCGCTGTGCGGCGCGACGGAAAGCTACCTGGACGAGATGATTGTGGATGACCAGGGCAGTCGCCTGTTTGTGTGCTCGGACAGCGACTACTGCGAAGAGCGCCGCGAAGCCGGCCATGTGGGAACCCAGGAAGCCGTGACCCTGCAGGATGCATTGACGCAGGAGGCTGCATGAAGGAGCCCGTTTTGTTATCGGTGCGGGGCGCCGGCAAGGTCTTTGTTCACCAGGGTCAGCCGCGCTGGGCCTGCCGGGACGTCAGCTTTGATTTGTACCCCGGGGAAGTACTGGCGGTAGTGGGGGAGTCCGGCTCCGGCAAGAGCACCCTGTTGCGGCTGTTGGCCGCGCGCCATGCCTGCGATGCAGGCTCGGTCCACTACGACGTGCGTACCGAGTCCGGTGAGCAGTCTTCGACGCTGATGGACCTGGCCACGATGTCGGAGGCCCGTTTGCGCTGGCTGGCACGCACCGACTGGGGTTTTGTCGAGCAACACGCTCGCGACGGCTTGCGGATGAATGTCTCGGGCGGTGCCAACGTGGGTGAGCGGCTGATGGCCTTGGGGTCACGCCACTACGGCAATCTGCGCCGCGAGACCACGGCCTGGATGGAGCGTGTGGAGCTGGACACCCGCCGTATCGACGACCTGCCCGCCACCTACTCGGGCGGCATGCAGCAGCGCCTGCAAATTGCGCGCAACCTGGTCACGCACCCGCGCCTGGTGTTCATGGACGAACCCACCACCGGGCTGGATGTGTCGGTGCAGGCCAGGCTGCTGGACTTGCTGCGCGAACTGGTGGACCAACTGCAGTTGGCCGCGGTTGTGGTCACCCACGACCTGGCCGTGGCACGCCTGCTGGCCCAGCGCATGCTGGTGATGAAAGACGGCGTGGTGGTGGAGCAGGGCTTGACCGACCGCGTACTGGACGACCCACAGCACCCCTACACCCAGCTTCTGGTTTCGTCGGTACTGACGCCTTGATGAATGACACACCCATGACCGCTATCCTGGAAATCCTGGCCCTGTCCAAGACCTTCACCCTGCACGGACGGGGCGGCATGCAACTGCCGGTCTTTAGCGGCATTGACCTGCGCGTCAACCCCGGCGAGTGCCTGGCGCTGACGGGTCATTCCGGCAGCGGCAAGAGCTCGTTGTTGCGCTGCCTGTATGGCAACTACGCGGCCAGCAGCGGCGATGTGCGCATCCGCCACGAAGGCCAGTGGATGAGCCTGGCCACCGCCCTGCCGCGCGACGTATTTGAAGTGCGCCGCCGCACCATGGGCTACGTGTCGCAGTTCCTGCGGGTCATTCCCCGCGTCTCCACGCTGGATATCGTGGCCGATCCCCTGCGCCGGCTCGGCGTGAACGCGGAATCAGCCCGCAACCAGGCCGCGCAGTGGCTGACCCGTCTGAACCTGCACGAGCATTTGTGGCATCTGCCACCGGTCACGTTCTCCGGTGGCGAGCAGCAGCGCGTGAACATTGCCCACGGAATGATCACCAGTCCGCCTGTATTGCTATTGGACGAACCCACCGCCTCACTGGATGCCGACAACCGAGCCGTGGTGGTGGAGCTGATCCACGCCGCCCGTGCCAGCGGCAGTGCGATTGTGGGCATTTTTCATGACGACGAAGTGCGTGAGGCGGTCGCGACCCGCAGCTTTGACGTTGAGCAACACCGCAACCCCCTTTGATACTTGAGGAATCTGATCCATGAACGAGCAAACCATCCGCAACGCCCGCGTTGTGACGGCTGACGAAGAATTCATAGGCTGCGTGCACCTGCAAGACGGAGGTATTCGCGCCGTGGACCGGGGTGATACCGCCGTGGCGGGCGCGCAGGATTGGGCCGGGGACTGGCTGATGCCCGGCCTGGTCGAGCTGCACACCGACAACCTGGAGAAGCATCTGGTGCCGCGCCCCGGTGTGCTGTGGAATGCTCACTCCGCGATGACGGTGCATGACGCACAGTGCGCGGCAGCGGGCATCACCACCGTGCTCGACTCGGTGGTGATTGGCGATCTGGATGAGGGCGGTTCGCGCTGCCAGACCCAGCACACATCGATTGCAGCCCTGCACCAGTGCCGTGACGAGGGGCTGATGCGCGTGGACCATTGGCTGCACCTGCGTTGCGAGGTGTCGGCACCGGACATTCTGGAAGTGTTTCACCAATACACGGACGACCCGCTGCTCCGGCTGGTCAGCGTCATGGACCATACGCCGGGGCAACGGCAATGGCGTGACCTCACGGCCTACCGCCGCTACTCTGAGCGCAACGGGCGCTACAACGAGGCCGAATTTGACGCCATGATTGCGCAGCGCAAGGCCGACCAGCAGGCTTTTGCATTGCCGCACCGCCAGGTGATTGTCAAAGCCTGCGCCGGGCGCGCCATACCCCTGGCCAGCCATGACGACACCTTGCTCACCGATGTGGAGTTGGCCATTGCGGAGGGTGTGGGAATGTCCGAATTTCCAACCACGGTGGCCGCCGCGCAGGCGGCGCGGGAGGCCGGCATGGCCATCATCATGGGTGGTCCGAACATGGTCAAAGGCGGATCGCATTCGGGCAACGTGTCCGCAGCGGAGTTGGCACAGTTCGACTTGCTCGACATCTTTTCGTCCGACTATGTGCCCAGCAGCCTGTTGCTGGCCACCTTCATGCTGGGCGGCATGGCCAATTGGTCACTGCCCAAGGCCGTGCGCACCGTCACCCGCAATCCCGCGCGGGCCATTGGCATGACAGACCGTGGCGAGATTGCGGTGGGGCAACGCGCAGACCTGGTGCGCGTGCGCATGAACCGCGTCGGCATGCCAACGGTATTGGAGACCTGGTTGTTCGGCAACCGTGCGTATTGAGGCCAGGTCCATGAACCACATCCATATCGCGCAACACAATCTGCCCCCGCCGGTAAGGCTGGGCCCCGCACCGTCATTGGCGGCCAATAGCGTGGTACGCGACTGTCGCTTTGGTCGCTACACGCAGGTGGGCGAGCACGTGCGCATGGAGGATTGCGTGCTGGACGACTATTCCTATGTCCAGCCCCACGGCGATCTGATGTCGGCTGACATTGGCAAATTTTCTAACATCGCCGCCATGGTGCGCATCAACCCGGGCTTTCATCCGATGGAGCACGCCAGCCTGCACCATTTCACGTACCGCCCCACGCTGTATGGCATGGCCGAGCAGGACGACGCGGAATTCTTTCAGTGGCGCCAGCGCCAGCGCGTGGTGATTGGCCATGACACCTGGATCGGCCATGGGGTGGTCATCATGCCGGGCGTGCACATTGGCAACGGTGCGGTGGTCGGCAGCAACGCGGTGGTGACCCAGGATGTGCCGCCCTACGCCATCGTCGGCGGCGTTGCCGCCAAAGTGATTCGCCAGCGCTTTCCCCGGGATATAGCACTGGCCATCGAGTCCACCGCGTGGTGGGACTGGGACCATGAGACGCTGACCGAACGCCGGGAGGAGTTTCGCGATCTGCGTGGCTTTCTTGCCAAATACGCGCCCTAGTGGCTGGATGCGTCGGACCCTGCGCCAGTCGCAGCCCGGCGCACACAGTGCTTGCCGGCCATCTTTCCGGCATACATGGCGCCATCGGCAAGCTTGAGCAGCCCAAAGATGTCCTGCTCGTCCAATGGCGCCAGCGCGTAGCCAATCGTCAGGCCGACCTTGCAGACATGGTGGGACAAGACACAAGGTGCGTCAAAGGCGCGGACCAGCTTTTCGCCCAGCTCCTGCGCTTGTTCTGCGGTGGCCAATCCGCTGGACATGATGACGAATTCATCCCCGCCTAGCCGTGACACGATGTCGCTATTGCGCAAGTTGGCCTGCAGCCGGTTGGCCACAGCGATCAGGAGTTCATCGCCGACATCGTGCCCGTACAGATCATTGACGGTCTTGAATCCATCCAGATCCAGCATATAGACCGCCAGCATGTTCTGCGGACTGGTGGTGCTCAGTTCCCGGGTGATGGTTTCATTGAGGCTGCGCCGATTGGGTAGCCCGGTCAGTGGATCGGTATGGGCCAGTGTGTGAAACTTGTCGCGCTCGCGCGTGGCCAGGCGCATCGCAGACTGCAGTGCCTTGGTGCGCAGGCTCAGGATGCGCATGAAGACCAGCATGTCAAATGTGGCGCCGAACTGGAACGAGTGCAGGGTCCAGAAGTTCACCGGCAAACGCCCCTTGAGTGTTTCGATCAGGACTGCGGTCGTCACGAAGTACATGGCCCAGGCCAACAGGAAATAGAATCCCACCGTTTCACCTCGCCGTGCCCGCGTGATCGCGCCGGGCATGCCCAGCAATGCGGGCGCCAGGCCCAAGGTGCTGACAACGGCTGTCACGGTCTGGACGCTGATCCAGTCCAGCGCGTAGCAGGCTGCAACAGCGATGGTCAGTACGGCTCCGCCCTTCATCGCCTTGCTGAGCCACGACTTCATATCCGGCCCGGCCAATGCCTGCTCGATGAACAGAAATGAGCCGGTCGCCGCAACCAGGGCAGACAGCCCCCCGGCGTGTGTCTCCATCCACACATTGCCCGGCCACACGTATTGCATGCCGATGCCGAATTGCAGCCACGTGAACAAAAGGCTGCCCGATATCAACAGCGCATACTTGCCAAACAGGTGCTCGCGCAGGGTTACCCACTGTGCCAGGCTGGACACCAACAGGCTCAGTGCCAATCCGCTGAGCAAACCCTGCAGCATTTGCTCTTTGAGCGCGCTGGCGTGAAAGGCCGTCGGTTTGCTGAACGTGATAGGAAGCACCATGGCGCCCAGTGTCTCGACCCGCAAGTACATGTCATAGGACTTGCCGGGCGCCAATGGCAAGGCCATGGCATGCGACCGACTGGCCATGGGCCGTTCGCCCGCAGCTTGGAGGCTTCCCAGCGTCGCACGCTTCACGAGGTCGTTGCCAGTGCGGATGTAGAGGTCGATACGCTGAAGCGGGGGATAGTCCACGTCGAACACCCACACGCCATCGCTGCCTTCGGATACGGTGAGCGGGATGTGCAGCCACGTCGCTTCCCGCCGCAGGCCCAGTGTGCCGCTGGCCGTTTGTGGAACGGCAAATGGAGTCCTGGACTCTGCCACGTCGTCGATGGTCAGGACCCCCTGGGGATCAGCCAAGACCGTAACGGCAGGCCAGGCCTGGATCGACGGGGTGGCGTCATCGAGTACCAGGACGGTGGCAGACGCCGACGCCGCTGCCACCGGTGCAGCTCCCATGGCCAGGCACAGCAGCAAGAGAACGGAAAACAGGAAATGGATAGGGTCTTTGGTCATGGTGCGCTGTGAGCCAGTTCAACCCGGTTGCGTCCTGCCACCTTGGCCCGGTAGAGTGCAGCATCGGATCGTGTCATTACGGTCTTGACGGACGTGTCGGTTGCCAAAACAATGGCGACCCCAATGCTGGTGGTGATTCGCAAGCTGCCGGCGTCGGTGTGCAGGTCGGTTTCGCCAACGACCCTGCAAATGCGCTGAGCCTGGATCATGGCCCCGGCCTCTTCGGTCAGGGGGGCCAGCAGCATGAATTCTTCTCCGCCCATGCGGGCCAGCGTGTCGGTGTTGCGCTGGCACCTCTTGAGTACATCGGCGACGGAGCGCAGCACCTGGTCGCCGACGCCATGGCCGTACGTGTCGTTAACCTGTTTGAAATGGTCCAGGTCAAGTGAGATCAAGCCGTAGCGGTGCCCGCTGCGCAGAAAGCGGGCATGCTCTTCCTCCAGGCGACGCATCATGACGCGGCGGTTGTACAGGCCGGTGAGCTGATCGGTCTCGGACATGGTGCGCAACCGCTCAATCGTGCCGCCCAGGATGATGGTCGCCAGTGAAAAGTTGAAGCCACCCAGCATCAACAGGAACAGCATGGTCGCGATCACATCAAAGTCGCTACCCTGGCTGAATTGCACGGTGTCGGGTGTGGTGCCGCGCGCGACGAGCAGCAGGCGCACCAGAAACAGGGCCATCGTGACGACCAACGGGGACACGATCAACGCCACCATGCCAATGGGCCTTTTCCGCTCATGGCGCAGCCACACCGCCATGCGAACCAGTGTGGCAGCCAGCGGGTAACACGCGATCAGCGTAAACAACGCAACCTGCCACAGAATCCATGCGGGTCCGGCCTGGCGCAAGCCTTCAATCAGCAGCAATCCGGTCAGCAGTAACGCATAGATCCACCGTGGTGACCGGCGGCGGGTAAATACATCCAGGCCTTGCTGAATCAGCAGAAAACTGCAGACGGCAAGGATGTTGACCGCCAGGTCCAGACTGACCGCCGTGTAGAAGCCGGAAATAAAGACCAGCAGTGCGCAAACGGCGCAAGAGAACCAGGCGGCAGACCACAGGATAGCCACCTTGCGTCGCAATTGAAACGTCATGCCCATCAGCAGCCAGGCTATGGCATACATGACCAGTTGGGCCGAGAGGCTGGCCATCGCGATATTCATGGCCTTGCCTCCGCATAGGTGCGGCAAAACTGCAGGAACTCGTCGGCCGGCAGCGCGGGTGACCAGTGGTAGCCCTGCCCGAATTCGCAGCCCAGGGCGGTCAGGCGTTCCAGGGTGGGCGCGTCTTCTATGCCCTCGGCCACGACTTGCAGCTTCAGGCAATGGGCCATTTCGATGATGGCCCGCACAATGCCTTCGTCGCTGGGGTTGTCCAGCATGCGCCGCACAAAAGACTGGTCAATCTTCAGCCGTTCCACGTCGAAGCGGCTGAGGTAGCCCAGGTTGGAATAGCCGGTACCAAAGTCATCGATGGAAAACTGTATGCCCATGCCACGCAGGCGCTTCAAAACGCCGCTGAGGTGTTCGGAATCGGCGAGCAACAGCGATTCGGTCAGTTCCAGTTCGATGCACGAAGGCGACAGACCGGTGTCGGCCAGCGCCGTGGCGACCTCGCGCTCGATGTCGTCCCGGCGAAACTGCACCGGTGACACGTTGACGGCAATGACCAGGTCCCCAAGCCCTGTGGTCTGCCAGTGTTTGGCTTGGCTGCAGGCCTCCTTGAGCACCCAGGCACCCAGCTCGTGGATGAGCCCGGAGTGCTCGGCCACGGGTATGAATTTGGCCGGCGGGATGAACCCCAGGGTGTCGTGGCGCCAGCGTATCAGGGCTTCGGCGCCGACGATGCGCCCGGAACCCAGCGCAAATTGGGGCTGGTAATGGAGCGTGAACTCGTTGTTGCGCAGGGCCTGGCGGATGCCCGTCGTCAACTGCAAGTGTTCGACGACGCTGTTGTTCATTTCCGCGTCAAAGAAGCGGAAGGCGTTGCGCCCCGCGTCCTTGGCCCGGTACATGGCCAGGTCAGCATGCTTGAGCAGGCTGTCGGCGTCTGCGCCGTCCCGGGGGAACACGGCGATCCCCAGCGACCCCGTGGTGCTGACTTCCACACCCGCAATGACAAAGGGGGCTGACAGTTGGTCCAGAATCTTGACGGCGGCCGTGGTGGCTGCTTCATCGTCCGTCAGGCCGCCCAGAATGATCAGGAATTCATCCCCACCCTGGCGGCTGACCGTGTCGCTGTCCCGCACGGCCGCCACCAGTTTGTGCGCCACCGCGCACAGCAGCAGGTCACCGGTGCTATGGCCAAGGGAGTCATTGATGGTTTTGAAGTTGTCGAGGTCGAGAAACAGCACCGCCGCTGCGCTGTGGTTGCGCCGCGCCAGCGCAATGGCCTGTTCCAGGCGGTCCCGGGCCAATACCCGGTTGGGCAAACCGGTCAGGGAATCCTGGTGGGCCAAGACGTCGATGCGCGCATGGGACTCCAGAATGCGCTGGTTATCCACCTGCAACTGTGTCAGGGCGCTGCGCAGGTCGCTGGCCATCAGCCAGACGAAGAACGCGGTGACGGCCAGTATCGCCAGAATGTTGGCCAGCAACCCCCCATGCAGGGGTTGAACGGCGTTGACATGCCAGCCCAGCAGGTTCACGGACACCACCACGCTCAGCACCAGAAACACGAAGGCCACCAGACCCAAATACAGGCGCCGGGTGCCAAACATGCTGGCAAAAATCAGGATACCGGGAAAGGCAAACACTGCCTCATCCCGAAGGCCTTGCGACAAAAATATCAGGACGCTGACGGATACCGTCAAAGTCAGCAGCATGGTGTGCGCTGCCAACAACAAGCGACCGCGCCGGGTCAGCCAGATTGCGAACAGAAAGATGCCGATGGCCATTGCCAGTATGGCGGATGAAGCCCATTCCTGTGTGAACACTGAGACCAGCAATGCCATTGCACACGCGATGCTGGTGGCCCACAGAATCTGGCTCAGGCGGCGTGGCTGGAGAGCGGGTTCAAAAAGGGCGGTCGACGGCGGGGGGCGCTGCATGGCAATGAGCATAGATCATTGGCCAGATGCGCGCCAGACCCATTGGGGTAATCCCCGTGGTCACTGGCTGGTTCAGTTGAGCGCTACCAAAAGTGTAGCGAACCATGCTTATTTCACGAGGGCTGGAACCCTATTTTTCACTGCGCCGTCCAGCCGCCGTCCATATTCCAGGCCACGCCCCGCACGTTGTTGCCGGCAGGTGAGCAGAAGAACACGGCCAGTGCGCCGAGCTCCTCGGGTGTGGTGAACTGCATCGAAGGCTCCTTCTCGCCCAGCAGCAGTTTGGTGGCTTCCTCGTTGCTGATCTTCAGCGCGGCGGCCTTGGCGTCCACCTGCTTTTGCACCAGTGGTGTCAGCACCCAGCCGGGGCAGATGGCGTTGCAGGTCACGCCGGTGGTGGCGTTCTCCAGCGCGGTGACCTTGGTCAGGCCGACGACACCGTGCTTGGCGGCCACATAGGCCGACTTTTCAGCCGAGGCCACCAGGCCATGGATGCTTGCTACGTTGATGATGCGACCCCAGTTGCGCTCGCGCATGGCGGGCAGGGCCAGGCGGGTGGCGTGGAAGGCGCTGCTCATGTTGATGGCGATGATGGCGTCCCAGCGCTCCACCGGGAAGTTCTCAATGCGGGCCACGTGCTGGATGCCGGCGTTGTTGACCAGGATGTCCAGCGTGCCAAAGGTCTTGATGGCATGGCTGACCATGTCCTCGATCTCGGCTGGCTTGCTCATGTCGGCCCCGTGGTAACTCACCTGCACGCCTAAAGCGGCCACCTCGGCCTTGGGGCCTTCCACATCACCAAAGCCGTTGAGCACGATGTTGGCGCCTTGCGCGGCCAGGGCTTTGGCAATGCCAAGGCCAATGCCGCTGGTGGAACCGGTGATGAGGGCTGTTTTGCCTTTGAGCATGTTGTTCTCCTGATCAGAAAAAATAGACGCGTGATTGAATTACGATCCAGTCATTATCAAACCACTGATTGCACCATGTCTGACCCTAAGCTGAACTACTTACCGTGTGCCGATAGCGGCGCGGGCCACCGCATGGCGTTTTGGGAGTGGGGCGACACCCACGCCGCCCACGTGGTGGTCTGCGTGCACGGTCTGTCGCGCCAGGGGCGCGACTTTGACGTGCTGGCACAGGCCCTGGTGGAGTGTGCCGGTGGCGCCTTGCGGGTGATTTGCCCGGACGTGGTGGGGCGGGGCAAAAGCGACTGGCTGGCCGACCCGCAGGGCTACCAGGTTCCGTTTTACGCCGGTGACATGCTCGCCCTGCTGGCCCACCTGAAGGCGCAGACGCAAACACTGGATTGGGTGGGCACCAGCATGGGCGGCCTGATTGGCATGGCCGTTTGCGGTTCCGCTGCCGTGAGCGGCGCCGGGCCGTCCCAAGCCGCGATGGCCCCCTCGGGGGGCAGCGAAGCACACGTAGTGGCGAGCGTGGGGGCCGTGCCTTCGGTGCGCCGCCTGGTGCTCAATGACGTGGGTCCGGTCATCCAGTGGGATTCCATTGTGCGCATTGGCCAGTACCTGGGGCGCGTGGTGCAATTTGAATCCTTGCAGCAGGCCGCGGACGCCATGTGGGCCGTGTCTGCAAGCTTTGGCCCGCACACGCCAGCCCAGTGGCTGGAGCTGTCGCGGCATATGGTCAAACCGGTGCCCGGCTCGGCCACCGCGGTCACGCTGCACTACGACCCGGCCATTGCCGTGCCCTTTGGCGCTGTGACCCGGGAGACCGCCGCGCAGGGCGAGGCCATGCTGTGGCAGCTGTATGACGCCATCCAGGCCCAGACCCTGCTGCTGCGCGGGGCAGAATCCGACCTGCTGTCGCATGAGACCGCGCTGCAGATGACCGCACGCGGCCCCAAGGCCCGCCTGGTGGAGTTTGCCGGTGTCGGCCATGCGCCCACACTCATTGCGGCCGACCAGGTGGATACTGTTGTCCGATTTTTGCTTGATTGAAACCCGTGAAAAGCCACACGCCCGAGCACACCGCACCGGCCCCCGTCATTGCCGCCACGGCGCACAGCCTGCCCGAGCAGGCCGACGCCCTGGCGCGCGCGCGCGCCTTTGCCGAACCCCTGCTGTCCGGCGAAACGCTGGACACGGGTGAGAACATCCTGGAACACGCGGACGCGGTGGCCGGCATCCTGAAGGCCATAGGCGGCTCGCAAGCCATGCAGGCCGCCAGCTACCTGGTCTATGCCTGCGACCATCTGAACAAGCCCCATGAAGTGATTGCCAAGGCCTTTGGCGCCAGTTTTGCCGACCTGGCCATGGAGACCACCAAGCTGGTGCGGGTGCAGCGCATGGCGCGCCTGGCGCAGCTGTCGGCCAGCCACGCCGCCACGCCCATCCCGATGGCGCAGACGGCCGCCGCGCAGACCGAGAGCGTGCGCAAGATGCTGCTGGCGTTCTCGCGCGATTTGCGCGTCGTCATGCTGCGCCTGGCCTCACGCTTGCAGACCCTGCGCCACTTTGCTGCCACCAAGTTGCCGCTGCCGCCGGGTCTGGCGGCTGAAGCCCTACAGGTGTTTGCACCGCTGGCCAACCGCCTGGGCATTTGGGAAATCAAGTGGGAGATCGAGGACCTGTCCTTCCGCTTCCTGGAGCCCGACACCTACCGCCAGGTTGCCCGCCTGCTGGACGAGAAACGGGTGGAGCGCGAGGCCCATGTTGAGAAGCTGCGCCAGCAACTGGCTGCCGATCTGGCCCGGCAGGGCATCCACGCCACGGTGCAGGGTCGCCCCAAGCACATCTACAGCATCGTCAAGAAGATGCGGGGCAAGTCGCTGGGGTTCGACCAGGTCTACGACATCCGCGCGCTGCGCATTCTGGTGCCCACGATTCCCGACTGTTATGCCGCCCTGGGGTGGGTGCACGACCATTTCACCCCGGTGCCCAACGAGTTTGACGACTACATTGCCCGCCCCAAGGCCAACGGCTACCAGTCGCTGCACACGGTGGTGCGCGACGCCAGTGGCCAGCCCATCGAGGTGCAGGTGCGCACCCAGGCCATGCACGACCATGCCGAAACCGGCGTGGCCGCCCACTGGGCGTACAAGGAGGCCGGCGTCAAAGGCTATGCCGGGGTGTCGGCCAGCGGCGAATACGACGCCAAGATCGCGGTGCTGCGCCAGTTGCTGGCCTGGGAGCGCGACCTGTCGGGTGCGCAAGAGGGCGGGCAGGGCGCGGTCGCCTTTGACGACCGCATCTATGTGCTGACGCCCGATGCGGCCATCGTCGAATTGCCCCAGGGCGCCACGGCGGTGGACTTTGCCTACAGCGTGCACACCAACCTGGGCCACCGCTGCCGCGGCGCGCGGGTGGACGGCGCCATGGTGCCGCTGAACACGCCGCTGAAGAATGGCCAGACGGTGGAGGTCACCGTGGTCAAAGAGGGCGGCCCGTCGCGCGACTGGCTCAACCCCGAGCTGGGGTTTCTGGCCAGTCACCGCGCGCGTGCCAAGGTGCGGGCCTGGTTCAACGCCCTGGCCATGGGCGAGACGATCGCCAAGGGCCGCGAGGCGGTGGAGAAACTGCTGCAACGCGAAGGCAAGACGGCGGTCAAGCTCGACGACCTGGCGTCACAGTTGGGCTTCAATTCCGCCGAAGATTTGTTTGAAGTGGTGGGCAAAGACGAGTTCTCGCTGCGCAACATCGAGATCGTGCTGCGCCCCCCCGAGCCGGTGCTGCCGCAGGACGAATTTTTGCTGCTCAAAAAGCAAAAACCGCCCAGCCAGTCCGGCAAAGGCGGGGTGCTGGTGGTGGGTGTGGACTCGCTGATGACCCAGTTGGCCAAGTGCTGCAAACCGGCGCCGCCCGACGCCATCTGTGGCTTTGTCACGCGGGGAAAAGGCGTCAGCGTGCACCGGGCCGACTGTTCCAACCTGCGCAACATGGTCACCCGCAGTGGCGACCGTGTCATCGAAGTGGAGTGGGGCGGCAAGACCGGTGGTGACGGCTCCGTCTACCCCGTGGACGTGGCCGTGGAAGCCAACGACCGCCAGGGCCTGCTGCGCGACATCTCCGAGGTGTTTGCCAAGGAAAAGATGAACGTCATCGGCGTGCAGACCCAGTCCATCCGCGGCATCGCTTTCATGACGTTCACCGTGGAGGTGAGCGACTCCGGGCGACTGTCCAAGGTGCTGGGCATTGTGGCCGAGCTCAACGGCGTGCGCAGCGCGCGGCGCCGGTAGCGGAATGCTGTCCGGCGGTGGTGTCACCCGAGGACAGGTCTGCTGCCCAGTCTATCGCTGAACATGACCACCAGCTCGGTGGGATCCAGTGAAAACGTACCCGCAGAAAACTCTCGCCGCAGCCGCGCAGTATGGGTTCCAAACACCAGGTCCACGGCGCCTTCCAGTCCAACGCCCACGTCGATACGGGCTGTGAGGGCCAGTGCGATTTGCTGCTCCAGGTCTTTTTTCTCCGCCAGCGATTGCCCCCAGACTTGCATCGCGTGCTGCCTGGATGCCCGAATGCGGGGAAGCATGCCTTTGGGGTCTTTCGCTGCAGTGACCTGCTTGATCAGTTTTTCCAGCGCTTCTTCATTGGCCTTTTCCTGTTCCAGACGTCGCTCCAGTGCCGCGTACTGAGCCGTCAATTCGGCGTTGACACCCATCACCACGCGGGTGAGCCCAGCCTTGGAGGACCCCAAAACAGGGACGCTCAGCTGCATCATGGCCGTGGCGCAGCCGCCAAACAGCCGCCCGCGACCGTGGGATTGGGCCCCGATGACAATCTGGTTGAGCGACTCCAGTTCGCATTCCAGCGCCGTGTCCGCCAGCGAAAGAATGGTTCCAGCCCGAATCTTTACATCCTGCGCAAATCGGGCACTGACGGCGCAGCCAGCGATCAACGTTGCATGGGCAATCACTCCGCCGGCAACGTGAATATCGCCACCGGCCTGCAAAAAACCGCCATCCACCATGCCGGCGACCACGATGTCTCCGCTGGCCTCAAGCTTCATGCCCTGGACGACATCGCCTTTCACCTGCACCGAGCCGTCAAAGTGAATATTGCCGGTCGCCATATTGACCTCTGCAACCTGAAGTACCTGCTCCACGATGACGCCGTGGCTGACCAATACCGGTTGGCCCGTCACGCTGGCTTCCAGCAGGTTGGGGTCATCCTTGGACATTTGGGTACCGGCCAGTGATGCGGCAAACGGCGCGTCATGACCGGGTCGGGCCGGCAACACGCGTCCGCGCAACGTACGCCCATCCATCCCCGGGGTCGGGGGGTAACGGCGCATCAGCGGCATACCCGGCGTCACTACATCGATGCTGCCACGTTCGCGGTAGTCAATCAGTCCGCTTTCGTTCACTTTGGGCGCGCGGTTGGCGGCATGGACCACCAGTTCTTTGAACACGGCATCGCGACCGTTTTCCGGCAGGCCCCCCCGCGCGATGGGAACCGATGTGCAGTCATTGCGTTCAGCCACCTGCTGCAGGGCTGCGTCATCGATGCCAAACACCACACCGGCCTCCGCCAGTGCCTGCGCCAGGTCGCCAACCGTGACGGCTTTCCCGCCTTGCGCCTTGTGAACGCTGATTTCGGCCAGCATGTCGTCTTCCGCAATCCGGATGTGGATGGTCGCATCGCGGCGCTGCGCCAACTGCATCGAAAAGGGTTCTTTTTGGGTGTTGCAGTCTTCTACTGCCTTGGCAAGTGCGGTTTCGTCCACTGCGCAGTCGGCTGCGCCCGACGCTGCCAGCAAAGACCGCAGGCCCGCCGCGTCTACCGCGGGGCGGGCGCCGTCGGGCTGGACCTGCAGGAAAATTTTCTGGTCCGTTTCAGTAATGGCAATACCCGGAATATCCATGGCATGTGGTCCGATGCGGATCGTGATGATCTGGTGATGACAATAGCACGTTGGACGACGTTATTCCAGCCCCGTCACGGCAGTCTCAGAGAATATTGCTATACAAACGATAGCGACTAAACTAAACTGCAAATGGCAGCACGTGATGCTGTTTGCGGGTGCATGCAACTGTGCGACTGCGCTGGAGGTGCCGTTTCTGTGAAACTGTTGAGAATTCCCCGATCACAGGTTCGTCTTGGTCTGGCCTTGCCATGGAATGTTCGCGACGACGCCGGGACCCTGTTGCTGTCCAAAGGTTATCTGATCGTTGACCAGAAGCAGCTTGATGAGCTGTTGGAGCGTGGCGCCTTCGTGGATGAAGTGGAGGCGCGGGCAGCGGCTGCAGAAGCTGCTGCCGCAAAGCTGTTGATTTCGGGTGGTGATCCCGCAAAGTCCGTGGGCAAGGAATCCAGTCTTTTCGATCTGTGGGACCGGACGACCGAGACCCTGAAGGCCTTGCTGGCCCACCCTGCCAGTGAGCCGGATTTTCCGGGGCGCGTGCAGGCGTTTGCACAACATCTGGTCGAGCTGTTCGACAGCAATCCGGACATTGCCATCTACCGGGCGGTACGGCAGGACAATGCGCAGAATTTCTATTACGGGTACACCCACGCCGTGCTGACGGCCATGACCTGTATCCTCATTTCCCGCCACCTGGGTTGGACCCAGGCATCCACCATGAGCCTGGTCAAGGCGGCGCTCACGATGAACATGACGATCTTTGAACTGCAGGGGCAAATGGCGGCGCAAGACCATCCCCCACGCGATAAACAGCGTGCAGCCCTGCAGGCCCATCCCGTACAGGCCCGGGAACTGTTGGAACGCAATGGCGTGACAGACGTTGCGTGGCTGGATGCAGTGTCCCAGCACCACGAACACAGCGACGGGACGGGTTATCCCACCGGTTGCACCGAGATTGGCGACATGGCGGCGGTTCTGCGGGTCGCCGACGTTTTGATGGCCAAGATTGCACCCCGTACGCTGCACCAGGCCATTACTCCCAAAGACGCCATTTCCCAGTTGTACCGGGATGACAAGGGCGGCCCACTATCGGCGGCCGTGGTCAAGGTACTGGGGGTTCACCCACCGGGCGATTTCGTCAAGCTGGCATCGGGTGAGTTGGGCATTGTGCTGCAGCGAACCGCGAACCCACGCGCGCCCATTGTTGCCTGCATCACGGACGGTTCCGGACACCCGGTTGCACACACCGCCCACCGCGACACCGCACAAGCCGAGTTCGCCATTTTGGCGTCGGCGAGTGATAAAACCATGCTCAAACGCCTGGCCCCCGAACGCCTTTACGGTTTTGCAACCGTTTCACTGGCGCCTGCGCCATAAGTGTGACGTCGCAAATACTGTCTGTGCAGGCTTCTGGACACCACTGCCACCAGCAAGAACACCCCCACCCCCGCAACCCCCATCGCCGCATCCGAATACAGCCCGGCATTGCTGCCCGCCTTGTCATAGAAGTAGCTGTTGAGAATGCCCATGTAGGCAATCGGCGTGTTCGACAGCGACGCAAAGATGCTGTACTTGGTGGCGGCCGCGCCAGTGCCTATGGCTTCCAGCGTGACGGCGGTGAAGGATGCAAAACACAGGCCGCCGATGAAGCCATAGCCCAGCACAAACACGTAATACATGGTCAGCGTGTGTGGCGCCCAGGCCATCAGCAGCGCGCAGGCGGACATCAGGATGCCGAACAGGGCATACGCCTTCTTGCGGTCCATGCGGTCGCAGAAATGGCCACCCACCATGCAGCCCCAGGCCGACAGCAGGCCGCTGAGTGCGCCGCTGGTGGCGGCCACGTCGTTAGCGCTCGCGCCCCACTCGGTGGCAAACAGGGGGAACAGATTGCCCGCCGCACCCGAGCCAATGGGCAGAAAGCAGATCAGCAGGCCCAGGTAGCCCACGCGCGAGCGGGCCACCAGCCACAGGTCCAGCAGCACGCGCTGGATGGACCGCCACACCGACTGCAACACGTTCGGCGGCGGCACGCCGTGCTGGTCTTCGGCGATTTGCGGCAAATGGGGTTCGGGCTCGGTGGTGTAGCGAATGGCAATGCCGCTGAGCAGGCACACCACGGCCAGCACCACGCCGGGAAGCCACGGCAGGGTGGTGTTCTCGGCAATGACCAGGGCTAGGCCGCCGCCCAGCCCGCTGCCACCCAGATTGCCAGCCTGGAACCAGCCGGCGGTGCGGCCCAACTCACTCGGTGCGGTGTTGTAGGCCATCAGGCTCTCCACGGCCATGCTCAGCGTGGCGGTGGCGATGTTGCCGACCACCACCAGAATGCGCAGCCAGGGCAGGCCGGCTTCGTTGGCCGGCACCATGCCTAACAGCGCCAGGCCCAGGGCACTGGTGATGCTGGCCATCACAAACCAGCGTTTGCGAGTCAGCGTCAGGTCAATCAGCGGGGCGTACAAGAACTTGAAGGTGTGGGGCAGAAAACTCAGGCCCGTGAGCACGGCAATCGTCACCGGGTCCACACCGGACCGGCCCAGCAGGTAGACGATGGTCACGCCCAAAAAACCGCTGGCGGCGCCAAACGGAATGACCAGCAGGAGGAACACCAGCGGGTGCGTGTAGTGGCGTGGTGCCGGGGCGGTGGTGCTGGTTGTCATTTGGAGGCCTTTGTGCCGTCGACGGAGTTACCCTGATCCGCCATGTCGCGCATCAGTTGGTCGAGCTCCTGGGCGGATGGCGCGGCCTCTTCTGTGACGGTGGTTGCAGGCGCATCGAGCAGGTGTACGGTCCACGGCGCCAGAAAGACGCCGACGGTGACCGCGCACTGCACGGCAATAAACGGCAGCAGTGCGCGCAGCGTGCGCCACAAGGTGGTGTGGACCAGGCCGGAGCGCGTGCGCGCCATCATCACGGCATAGCCCATGGGCGGAATCAAAAAGCTCAGTTGCAGCACCAGCAGCAACAGCACGGCGGTCTGTTGGGCATCGCCCAAGCGGTTGATCAGCGGCGGGGCGACGATGGGGATGATGACAAAAATCATCTCAAACGCATCCAGCACCCAGGCGCACAGCGCCACCAGCAGCAACACGGCCGCCGCCGTGGCCAGGGGCGGCAGCGTGGATGCCTGCATGGTCTGGGTGATCCACAGGTCAGTGCCCCACAGCCGGAACACCAGGCTGAAGGTGCTGGCACCCACCAACAGGGCCAGCAGGGCGCCGCTCAGGTTCATGGTGTCCATCAGCACGGTCTGCCACTGCGCGCGTGACAGCGACCGGGTGACCACCGCGGTGCACACCAGGGCGATGGCGCCGGTGGCCGCTGCCTCCACGGCAAACACCTGGCCCACGAAGACGCCGCCCAGCAGCAGCAGCGTGGCTGTGGCTGCCACCAGCGACACCAGCCACTGCGAGCCAGACACCGTGCTGGGCGGCTCGGCTGCCCGAACGCGGCGCCCCTGCCACCACGCCACCAGCAGCCACAGTGCCAGCACGCAGGCGGCGGGAAGCAGCGCGGCATGGAACACGTCCTGGGTGTTGATGATGCGCTGGCTGCCCAGCAGGTAGTTGGGCAGGTTGCTGGCCTCGGTGTGGGCGCGCAGCATGGCGTCGCCCAGCAGGATCAGCACCAGCGACGGCGGCACCACCACGCCAATGGTGCTGGACGCGCTGATCAGGGCTGTGGCTGCGGCACTGTCCATCTTGCCAAGGCGGGGCGCCACCAGCCGCGCCAGCAGCGATGAGCTGGATGCCACCGAGCCGTTCATCGGTGCCACCAGCGCGCCCACACCAAAGGCCGCAACCGAAGTGCCGGCGCCAGTCCAGCGGAATAGCCTTGCCAGCGTGGCAAACAGTGCATCCGCCACGGTGAGCCGCTGCAGCAGTACACCGACAAACACGTAGAGCGGCAGCGCCTGCAACAGGTCGTGCTCCAGCAGACCCAGCGTGCGGCCGCTGATGGCACTCAGCACGCTGGCGTCAATAGCGCCAATGATCCAGCCACCCGCCGCAAAGATACTGGCCGTGCCAATCAGCAGCGCCCAGACCGGCAAGCCGGTGCCAATGATCAGCGCTGCCAGCGTCAGCAGCATCCACAGGCCAGCGGTGGCAAACGGCGCCGTCATACGTGCGGGCGGCGGCGCGCGCGCAGGTCCGACCACACTTGGGCCACCGCATGGACCAGCACCAGCAGGGCCAGCAGCACCAGGGCGATGCGCAGCATGAAGTAGCCCGGTGTCAGCCCTTCGCTGAAGATTTCGCGGGCGGCGATGGATGCCAACATTTGCGGCACCGCCGTCCACAGCAGGAATAGCGCCCAGGGCGCGACGCAGGCCAGCAGCGCCCAGGCGCGCCATGTCGCTATGGTTTCGGTAGCTGTCTGCGCTGGTTTTGCAAGGGCTAGATGCGTGTTTGACACAGAGGCCGCGGTGATGGCGACTGCCCCATAGACCCCAAACAGTATCTGCGCCACGTCATTGGCCTGGCGCGAGTAAGCCTGCAGCCAGTCCCGTAACGGCCACTGTGCAAACAGCAGAAACGCCAGTGGCAGCACCAGCAGGCCGGCAATGACTATCAGGCGGCGCATCATGGCGTGGCGTCACCAGACGCGATGGTGGCCAGCACGCAGGGCGCGGCCTGCCAGGGGCGGGCATCATCCCTGTCGGTGATGTTGCACGCGGCCTGTATCTGCGCCACCGCACGCGCGGCGCTGGCGGCATCTGCGGCATGCACCAAGGCCAGTGGTTCACCCACCGTGAGCCTTTTGCCCAAGGGCTGCACCTGGCTCAGGCCGACGCGAGGGTCGATGGCGTCGGTAGCCTTGTGCCGCCCCCCACCCAGCTCCACCACGGCCAGACCGATGTCGCGCGTCTGCATGGCGCTGAGCACTTCGGTGCGGGGCGCGGGTACCGGCACGACGACGGGCGCGGCGGCCAGGTGGGCATGGGGCCGCTGCAGCAGGTCGGCCGGGCCGCCCAGGGCGGTGACCATGCGGGCAAAGCGTTCGGCGGCTGCGCCACTATCCAGCGCGGCTTGCAGTTGGCGCGTGGCCTGCGCAGTGTTGGCAGCCAGGCCACCCAGCACCAGCAATTCGGCGCCCAGCGCCAGGGTGATGGCGTGCTGGCGGGGCTCGCGCACGCCATCGCCTGTCAGGTAGGCAATGGCCTCGGCCACTTCCAGCGCATTGCCCACGGTGGTGCCCAGCACCTGGTTCATGTCGGTAATCAGCGCGGCGGTCTTCAGGCCGGCGCCACTGGCAACCGCGACGATGCTGCGGGCCAGTTCATCGGCCATGGCACGCGAGTCGGCAAAGGCGCCGTTGCCGCATTTGACGTCCATAACCAGGCCCTGCAGACCGGCGGCGAGTTTCTTGGACAGGATGCTGGCGGTGATCAGCGGGACACTTTCCACGGTGGCGGTCACGTCCCGCGTGGCATAAAAGCGTTTGTCGGCGGGCGCCAGGTCACCGGTCTGGCCAATGATGGCGCAGCCCACGCTGCGCACCACGCGGTCAAACACAGCGGGATCGGGCACGGCGTTGTAGCCGGGAATGGCGGCCAGCTTGTCCAGCGTACCGCCGGTATGGCCCAGGCCGCGCCCCGAGATCATGGGCACATAGCCACCACAGGCCGCCACCATGGGCGCGAGCATCAGGCTGATCTTGTCGCCCACGCCGCCGCTGGAGTGTTTGTCCAGCACCGGGCCGGGCATGCCGGGCCAGGCCATGACGCGGCCCGAATGCATCATCGCGTGGGTCAGCGCCACACATTCCTCGCGGCCCATGCCGCGCCAGAAGACGGCCATGCCCAGCGCGGCGACCTGGCCTTCGCTCCAGCTGCCGTCGACCAGGCCCTGCACAAAGTGCTGGATCTGGGCCACGCTCAGGCGCTGGCCGTCGCGCTTGGTGCGGATGATTTCTTGCGCCAGCATGTTGTGTGCCGCCGGGCTTCAGTAGGCGCTGGAGGAGGGCGCCGAGGCCTGACCCGCCAGCACAGCCTCAATGTCATTGAGCAGGCCGCTGGCACCAAAGCGAAAACGTTGGGCGGTCAACGCTTCAGCCCCCAGCGCGGCGGCGGCCAGATCCAGATAAACCTTGGCGTCTGGAACTGAGCGTATGCCGCCCGAAGCCTTGAACCCTGCGCTGGTCGTGCCGCTGGCGGCAATTTCGCGCAGCATCACGGCAGCGGCCTCGGGCGTGGCCGACACCGGCGTCTTGCCGGTGCTGGTCTTGACGAAATCGGCCCCGGCCGCCAGGGCCAGCTGCGTGGCCTGGGCGATCAGCTCGGGGGTGGCCAGCACACCACTTTCGATGATGACCTTGAGCGTCAGTGGGCGGCTGGCCTCTCGGACCTGCTGCAGAAAATCGGCGCACTCCTGAGCCTGGCCTTGCATCAGCGCTCGGTAGGGTAGCACCACGTCGACCTCATCGCCACCGGCGTCCCGGATAGCCTTCACGTCGGATAGCGCCAGTGCCACATCCAGCGCACCCGCCGGAAAGTTGGCTACCGCCGCCACGCGGATCGACGCCGGCAACAGGCTGCGCGCCTGGGCCACAAAGCGCGGCCATACGCACACGGCGGCCACAGGGCCAAAGCGCGTCTGGGCGCGCTGGCACAGGGCGGCGATGTCGGCCGGCGTGTCGGCGTCGTTCAGGCTGGTCAGGTCCAGGCATTGCAGGGCCAGGCGGGCGACTTCGGGCAGGGAGGTGTGTGGCATGGGAGCTTCAATAAAAAAGTGGCGCTAGCCCTCGTGGAATATGAGGATGCAGCTATCAAAAATATAGTAATCAGGTGTGCAGAGAGGGCAAGCCGGCCAGGCTGGCGACCAGGTCGGCCAGGAATTGCGCGGCGTAGCTGCCCGAGGCCTGGGCCTGCTGCAAGGTGGCGGCGTGGGTCAGCGATTCGTCGCCCAGGCCGGCGCCCATATTGGTCATCAACGACAAGCCCAGCACGCGCAGCCCGGCATGGCGGGCCAGGATGGTCTCGGGCACGGTGCTCATGCCCACGGCGTCGGCGCCCCAGGCGGCAAACATGCGGATCTCGGCCGGGGTTTCAAACTGCGGGCCCAGTGCCCACAGGTAGGTGCCCTCGTGCAGCGCCACCTGCTTGGTCTGCGCCAATTGGCGGGTGTGGGCCAGCAGTTCGGGGTCGTAGGCGGCGCCCATGTCGACAAAGCGGGCGTTGCCGCTCTCGCCCACCAGCGGCGAGCGCTGCGGGGCGTTGATGTGGTCGGTAATCAGCATCAGGCTGCCCGGCGGCATGTGGGGGCGCAGGCTGCCGGCGGCGTTGGTTTGCAGCAGTAGCTTGACGCCCCAGGCTTTGAGGCTGCGCAGCGCGCCGGCCATGGCGGAGCAGTCGCCGGTCTCATAGGTGTGTTTGCGGCCACCTAGCATGGCCACGCGCTGGGCACCGATGCGGCCCACCGTGAGTGCGCTGACGTGGCCTTCTACGCTGGTGGTCTGGAAGGCGGGCAGTTCGGCGTAGGCTACGCGTTGCGAATCTTCCACCTGTGCAGCGGCGGCGGCCCAGCCGGAGCCCAGAATGACTGCGACTTCGGGGGCGGGGCCGAAGGTGTCTTGGAGTTTGCGAACGGTGTCTGCGATCGCCTGAAGCCTTGGCGCCTGAGCGTTTTGCTCCGTGTCCCCCGCCCGCTGCGCGGGCTCCTCATTGACCTGCGCAAAACGCTCAGGCGCCAAGGCTCCTTGGTGTTGTGGCATATCAGGTGGCCTTTGCTGGGTTGTGGGCTAGATGTTCCGGGCCAAAGCTGGCGGGCAGTAGCTGCGCCAGTGTCCAGGTTTGTTTCACCCCACTCGGGTCGGCGGCTATCACGAGCAAATCGTCGTCACCAAACTCGCGCAGCTTCTGGCGGCAACCACCGCAAGGCGTGATGAGGTCGGGGCCTGGGCCGCTGACCAGCACGGCCCGGGCGCGTTTGCCGCCGGCCATCAGCATGGCGCCCAGGGCCGTGGCCTCGGCGCACCAGCCCTGGGGGTAGGCGGCGTTTTCGACGTTGCAGCCGGCGTGGATGGCGCCGTGTTCGTCCAGCACGGCGGCGCCCACGGCGTAGTGGGAGTAGGGCGTGTGGGCATGCGCGCGCGCAGCCAGCGACGCGCTCAGCAGGCGCTGCATCACGTCAGGAGGTAGGGGGGCTTGCATGGCAGGGTTAGGGTTGTGCAATAGTGTAGTGCCGTGGTCCCACGGCGCAGCCTGACGGATATCAACTTGGACGATCTTGCCACGCATGGACAACCACACTTTTCTCTGGCACGACTACGAAACCTTTGGCGCACAGCCGCGGCGTGACCGCCCTGCGCAGTTTGCCGCCATCCGCACGGACGCCGACCTGAACGAGCTGGGCGCGCCCATCATGCTGTTTTGCCAACCGGCGCCGGACTTTTTGCCCGACCCGCAATCGTGTCTGATTACCGGCATCACACCGCAACAATGCCTGGAGCAGGGCGTGCCCGAGCACCAGTTTGCCGCCACCATCGAGCAGGCCTTTGGCCTGCCGGGCACCATCGGCGTGGGTTACAACACGATTCGCTTTGACGACGAGGTCACGCGCTTCCTGTTCTGGCGCAACCTGATCGACCCCTACGCCCGCGAGTGGCAAAACGAATGCGGCCGCTGGGACCTGCTGGACGTGGTGCGCACTGCCTATGCCCTGCGGCCCGACGGCATCCAGTGGCCGACCAAGGCCGAGGGTGGGACCAGTTTCAAGCTCACCGACCTGACTGCCGCCAACGGCTTGGTGCATGAAGCCGCCCACGATGCGCTGAGCGACGTGCGCGCCACCATCGCGCTGGCCCGGCTGATCAAAACCGCCCAGCCGCGCCTGTTTGACTTCTGTCTGGGTCTGCACAAAAAGGACAGGGTGGCCGATGAGCTGGGCCTGCCGACGACGGTTCGCACGGCGCGGCCGTTCTGGCATGTGTCGGGCATGTTCCCGCCTGCGCGTGGCTGCCTGGCCCTGATGTGGCCGCTGGCCATGCACCCCAAGAATAAGAACGAGTTGATTGCCTGGGATCTGGCATTCGATCCGCGCGAGCTGGCGTCGCTGAATGCCGCCGATATGCGCCTGCGGCTGTTCAGCAAGAGCGAGGATCTGCCCGAGGGCGTGCAGCGGCTGCCCGTCAAGTCCATCCACCTGAACAAATCGCCGATGGTGATGGCCAATCTGAAAGTGCTGTCACCGGCCATGGCCCAGCGCTGGGGCGTGGACGTGCAGGTCCAGTTGCAGCATGCTGAGTATGCGCAGGCCTTGCCGGACATGAGTGCCATCTGGCCTGCGGTGTTTGAGAGACCCGAAGGGCCGCGGCCCGATGTGGACGAAGACCTGTATGGCGGCTTTGTCAGCAACGGCGACCGCCGTCGCCTCAACGACTTGCGCGGCATGACGCCCGAGCAACTGGCCAGCGCCCACCCGGCGTTTGAAGACGCGCGTTTGCCGGAGCTGCTGTTCCGCTACCGGGCACGCAACTTCCCCGAGGGTTTGACCGATGACGAGGCCGCGCGCTGGGAGGCGCACCGGGCCGAGCGCCTGTTTGACGGTGCGGGTGGCGCCCGCACCATAGAGCAGCTGTTCGACGAGATTGACCAGCTGTCCGAGTCGGCTGACGAGCGCGGTGAGGCGATTTTGGGCGCCCTGTACGATTACGCCGAGTCCATCGCCCCGCAGCGGGACTGAACTGCGGCGAAAATACCCATCCATCACCCACTTACCTACCTTCACTCCATGAAAATCGACAAAGACACCGCCGTCACCCTGCGCTTCTCCGTAACCGACGCCAGCGGCAAGGTCATCGACAAGGGCACCGAGCCCATGGTCTATCTGCATGGCGGTTACGACAACATCTTCCCCAAGGTTGAAGAAGCCCTGAACGGCCAGGAAGCCGGCTACCAGGTCACACTGACGCTGGCGCCCGAAGACTCCTTCGGCCAGCACGACCCGGCCCTGATCACCACCATCGCCAAGAAGGATTTCCCACCCGGCGTCAAGGTCGGTGGCCACCTGCAGGGCCGTGGTGAAGACGGCCAGGAGCATGTGTTCAACGTCGTCAAGATCAAGGGTGATACCGTGCACCTGGACGGCAACCACCCGCTGGCTGGCCAGACGCTGAAATTTGGCATCAAAGTGGTGGACGTGCGTGCTGCGTCAGCCGAGGAGATTGCCCACAAGCACGTGCACGGAGAGCACGGTCACCACCATTGACAGACACAGCGCTGGCGCATGGCGGGTCTTCACTATCAGCACCAACGCCGGCCGATGCGCACGGCGCTGCTGCTGTCCGTGCTGGTGCATGCGCTGCTGCTGAGCCTGAGCTTTGGCGGTCAGGGCCTGGGGCTTCCGGGCCTGGACCTGCCGTGGCGGGAAAGACGTTTCGAGGCTGATGAGCTGCGCGTGGTGCTGGAGCCAGCACCGGCATTGGCACCCGCAACGGCGCCCGCATGGGTTGAGCCCAAGGCCGCGACGGATGCACGTGCGGTTCCCGATGCCATGGCGGTGCTTGCACCGGCTGCCAGCGGTGCGCCAGACCACGTGGCGGCGCCACCGGTTCCAGCCCCACCCATTCCCGCGCCGGCGGTGATGTCGGTGGAGCGCTCCGTCGTGCCCACCCTGGTAGTGCCCGTTGCGCCCTTGGTGCCGACGCCTGTGGTCGCCGCAGCGCCAAGCGCCAAGGCCCCGGAGACAGCGGCATCTGCGCCCCGAGAAGCGGCCGATGTCGCGCAGAAGCAGATCGACGAGGAAGCAAAAGAGGGTCGGGAGGCAAAGGAAGCACGGGAGGTCAACGAGCGCGCCCTGGAGCAGGCCAAGCTTGACCGTGCGAAGCAGGAAGAGCAGCGGCAGGCGCAGCAGGCGGAGGCCGCGCGGCAAGTGGCGGCCCGTCAGGAGGCAGAGCGGAAGGAAGCCGAACGCAAGGAAACCGAGCAAACCGAAGCCGCACGCCTGGAAGCCGAGCGCCAGGAGGCTGCGCGGGCGGCGGTGGCACGCAAGGAAGCGGCGCGGGCGCAGACCGAGCGTCTGGAAGCCACGCGGCAGGCCGCTGCCCGCCAGGAAGCGGAGCGCGTCGAGGCGGCCCGAGTGGAAGCCGAGCGCATGGAAGCCACGCGGCAGGCCGCTGCCCGCCAGGAAGCGGAGCGCGTCGAGGCGGCCCGAGTGGAAGCCGAGCGCATGGAGGCCGCACGGCAGGCGGTTGCACGCAAGGAAGCGGAGCGCGTCGAGGCGGCCCGAGTGGAAGCCGAGCGCCTGGAGGCCGCACGGCAGGCGGTTGCACGCAAGGAAGCGGCGCGGGTGGCGGCGGAACGCCAGGAGGCCGCGCGGCAGGCGGCCGTCCGCCAGGAGGCCGAGCGGATTGAAGCTGCGCGACTGGAAGGCGAGCGCCAGGAGGCCGCTCGGCAAGAGGCGGCGAAGCAAGAGGCTGCGCGGCAGGAAAAGGCGCAGCAAGCGGCCGCACGGGCGCAGGAGGATGCCAAACGCGATGCCGTGCGCCGGGCGATGGGCCGACAACTCGACGAGGAGGCGGCCCGCCGTGACGCGGCAGCGCGCGCAGCGGCCGGTCCGTCGTCCACGCTGCCCTATTCGTGGATCAGTCCACGACGCGGCAGGCTCTTTGGGCGCACCGACCCCAATAGTGAGCTCATTCTCTATGCCGAAGCCTGGAGCCGAAAGATCGAGCTGAACATGACTTTCGACATGGTTCGCGAAGCGGCCAAGGAGCGCCATACCCATCCGCTCGTGACCGTGGCTCTTCGCAGCGACGGCTCCGTCGAGTCGGTGACATTTGTGGTATCCAGCGGCGTGCCGGCCATCGACGAAGCCATCCGGCGCATTGTGCAAAGCCAGGCGCCGTATCCTGCGTTTTCACCAGCCTTGGCGCGCGAGTACGACGTGATCGAGATCCGCCGGAGCTGGCACTTTGACATGGCTGTGCGGTTGTTCTGATGCGCTATACATAAAATAGCACGATCGACCGTATCCACGAGGGCTAGCGACTGATTCTTCGCGATGTTACGGGCGTTTTTGCAGATAGAGCGCGTCTGACCAGGTGGCGAGCCATTGGGGTCTATAGGCAACAAAAATCGCCGCCAATAGCCCCGTCATGAAACCATCTCCCCAGGCCAGGAGCCAGCGGCCGACCATGGAGGCTCCGGGGCCGATATTCTCAAGCCCGTATCCGGCCCATTGCGACACGGCCTCCGAGGCAAATGTGCAGACGATGGTTCCGGCGAATCCGCGCCCCAGGATGTAAACAAAAACCTGGTTGCCCGCCCAACGCCTAATGGCAGCGCCCATGCCAAGGGCCAGAGTCGCCGGCACGGCACCGTGCCAGAACAACTGGGACACCAGCACATGGGGCTCGGCACTTGCGATCAGACCGGATAGCACGGCAACGGCGGTGAGCACCAGTATGGCCAGGGGCCAACCCAGCATCAGCGTCACCGCGCACGCCCCGGAAAGCTGCAGCGGGAGCGGCATGGTCTGCAGGCGCGGCACGGCCCAGATCCAGGGCAACACCACCAAGGTTCCCATCAGCGGCGACACAAGATCCCCGCCGACCAGCATGCGCCAGGGGCGCAACAGCAGCGCGACGCAAAGGGCCAGGATCAGTAGGGAGACCTCAAGAGGCATGGACACGCTCCAGGATCGCCTGCCAGTGGCGTGGCTCCACCGGGGTGATGGACAGGCGGTTGCCCTTCTTGAGCACCAGCAGGTCCGCCAGTTCGGGGGCGGCACGCAACTCGGACAGCGTGAGGTTGCGCGTCTTGCGCAGCACCTGCACATCTACCAGCAGCCAGCGTGGCGCCTCCAACTTGGAGGCGGCGTCAAAGTAGGGCGAATCCGACTCGAATTGCGTGGGGTCGGTGTAGGCGCCGGACGCCACCCGCGCAATGCCCACGATGCCCGGTTCAGCACAGCTGGAGTGGTAGAACAGCACGCCATCGTCCAGCTGCATGGCGTCGCGCATGTAGTTGCGCGCCTGGTAGTTGCGCACCCCGGTCCACGCAACGGTGGCGTTGGGCGCGGCCAGTGCGTCGTCCACCGAGACTTCGCCGGGTTCGGATTTCATCAACCAGTAGTGGGGCATGGATTGCTGATTTTGGGTTGGGATTACGTATTTTGCTCGGGGTCCGGGTGGCTGTGAAGGGGAAGCGGTTTTGGCGCACCGATCGAATGTTCGCTGCTGCACCGACGCGGGCAGTCTGCCTGACTACATTCGGATGACTCCAAAAGGACCTTTATGAACCACGCTGTCACGACACCCGATCACGTTATCCGCACACTGAACACGCTCATCGCGCTCAACCGCGACGATCAGAAGGGCTTTCAGGAAGCCGCGGAAAAAATTGAATCACATGAAATCAAGACCTATTTCCTTGCGCAAAGCCGTTCCCGCGCACACTTCGTCGGTGAACTGCAAACACAGGTGCACGCATTGGGCAGCGAACCGGAAAACACAGGCACCGTTTCAGGGGCCTTGCACCGCGCCTGGATGGACCTGAAGTCTGCCCTGGGTGCAGGTGACCATGCCATTCTGGCAGCCACAGAGGCCGTGGAAGATCATGCGATCAGTACCTACAGCAAAGCGCTGGCGGAATCCCTGCCGGCAGATGTGCGCGGGTTCGTCGAGCGCCAGTTTGAGAGCGTCAAGCAATCGCACAAGACCGTCAAAGCCATGCGCGAAGGCCTGAAAAAATAGACAAGGTACAGCTCTGGATTGTTGTCCCTTGCGGCAGCGAATCGGACGCATGACCCATGCGACACAGGCCAAAGTGGTTGGTCGGCTTCGGTCTTGCAGCCACGACCGTGATCGCGGCGTGGGTCGCTGCGGTTTGCTGGCTGCCCAGCGACAAAGAGCTGGCCATCTGGTTCACCACCCGGGCCAGTGAGCGGCTGGGCGTCCAGCTGACCGTTGGCTCCGTTCACTGGGAGATGCTGCCAGAGCCCGTTGTCGTTGTGAACGATGTTCGCACGCAACAATTGCAGCCGGTGGTCATCCAGCGCATCAAAGCCTATCCCGGCCTGCGCATGCTGCTGGATCGCAAGCTGCTGTTTGAACGTGTGGACATCGACACCGCGGTCTTCCCCCGCAACTCGGTGCGGGCCTTGCAGATGCGGCCGGGCGCGAAGGAGGACGACGTGGGTGACGGCGTGCCGCTCGAACACCTGAGGTTTCGCAACCTGACCTGGATCTCCTACAGCGGCATCCCTCTGGCCTACGACGGGGAAATCGACTTCGCCCCCCATTGGCGGCCACTGCGCGCTGAGTTGCGCCGCCCTGGCATCACCCCTGCGTTCACACTGACATTGACGCGCGAGGCCGAGGCCGACCGCTGGCAGACCCGCATCCAGATCGGCGGTGGCACAGCGCACGGCAAGGCTGAGCTGAAGACCGCTGCAAACGGCGCCATGCACCTGAGCGGCCACTTGGCCCCACAAACCATTGAGGTGGCGAGCGCGTTGGCTTCCTTTGGCCGGAGATCCCCCGTCGCGGGCCAGGGCGCCGGCCAGACCACTTTCATGGCGGACGGCCATTCGTTGACCGAGTTGACGCGTTCGCTGCACACGCAAACGGTGTTTTCTGTCAATGGCGCAACGCTGTTGCGGTTCGACTTGAACGAGGCCATCAGCACCGCCGGCACATCGCACCACGGCCAAACCGGTTTGCAGGCGCTCTCCGGCGTGATGGACACGCAAAACGGCGATGAAGGCACCCGTGTCACATTAACCGACATCAAAGCCAGAACCAGCAAGTTCAGCGCCACAGGCAAGGCCACGGTCTATCACGGCCAGGTCGAGGCCAGCGGCAAGCTGGATTTGCTGGAGGGCGCGATCAGCGTGCCGTTCAGCGCGAGCGGGCCGGTTGCCAAACCCAACATCTCGGTGGCGCCTGGATTCTTGGCCGGCGCGGCCATCGGCACCGCAGTACTTCCGGGCATTGGAACCGTGATTGGCGCCCGCGTCGGTAGTGCCATGGGTGAGATTTTCCACAGTGGCGCACAGCAGCCCGTTGCGCCCAACAAAGGCGCAGTTCAAAAATAGGGAGCCCCGGCCATACCGCCCATGCCAGGTGAGGGGGTCAGGATCGAGCCCGTCCAATCAATCGACAGGCTTCCCGTTCTGCCGTGCGGCGTTCAGAGGTGTCAAGGGTGAAGTGATAGTCGCGCAAGGCAAGCTCAGTCTCTACCAGGGCGTCGCGCAGCGCTGTCAGGGCTTTACGCATCTCTGTCAGCTGGCAGACCAGGGTATTCCAGTCGGCCTGCTGCGATTTCATGCCGGGCGTTGTCAAATTCCAGAAAGGCTTTGCAATAGTGGGTCGCGGGGTGATGCCGTCCATAGGTTGTCCCTGATAAGCGTTGAAAATCCAGGCCTTCAAGCCTGACTGCAGCATAGGCGCCAAACCAGCAATCACTGTGCTGCACCGCACAGATCGACAGTTCGGGAAACGCCAGCCATGGCGCGCCTTTTTTGGCGGCTGCGATGGTGATTGCTATAGTTTTGGTAGTGACTTACGCAATGGTTATGAGGGCTAGGGGCCTATTTGGCATGCAGGAAGGAGGTCTGGTCCGGCCTCCCGGGCAAACTCAGTGCGGCGGTGCGCGCCGGTGTCTGCGCCAACAACTTGCCGCGCTTGAACACCTGGAGCCGTGTGGCCTTGAGGCGCAGGGCCTCCACCGGGTCGCGGGCCTGTAGCAGCACAAAATCTGCGTGACAACCCTTTTCGATGCCATAGCCTTGCAACCCCAGGATCCTGGCCGGGTTGGTGGTGATGGCCGCGAAGCACTGGCGCATCGCGGCCTGGCTGGTCATCTGCGCCACGTGCAGGCCCATGCTGGCCACTTCCAGCATGTCGGCGCTGCCCAGCGCGTACCAGGGGTCCATCATGTCGTCCTGGCCAAAGGCCACGGTCAGGCCTGCCGCCATCAGCTCTGGCACACGGGTCAGGCCGCGGCGCTTGGGGTAGGTGTCAAAGCGGCCTTGCAGTGTGATGTTGACGCAGGGGTTGCTGGCCACGTGGACCTGGGCTTCGGCCATCAGGGCGATGAGCTTGGACACGTAGTAGTTGTCCATGCTGTGCATGGAGGTCAGGTGCGAGCCGGTCACGCGGCCGTGCAGACCCAGGCGTTGCGTCTCGTAGGCCAGCGACTCGATGTGGCGCGACAGCGGGTCGTCGGACTCGTCGCAGTGCATGTCCACCATCTTGCCGCGCGCGGCGGCGATCTCGCACAGCAGCTTGACGCTGGCCGCGCCATCGGCCATGGTGCGCTCGAAGTGGGGAATGCCACCCACCACGTCGACGCCAAGGTCCAGCGCGCGCTGCAGGCTGTCCAGGCCACTGGGGGTGCGCAGCACGCCATCCTGCGGAAAGGCCACCAGTTGCAGGTCGATATACGGCGCCACGCGCTTTTGAACGTCCAGCAGCGCCTGAACGCCCAGCAGGCGCGGATCGCTGGTGTCTACGTGGGAGCGGATGGCCAGCAATCCCTGGGCCACGGCCCAGTCGCAATAGGTCAGGGCGCGCTCGATGATGGCATCGACGGTAAGGCTGGGCTTGAGCTCCCCCCACAGCGCAATGCCTTCGAGCAGCGTTCCGCTCTGGTTGATGCGCGGCATACCATAGGTCAGCGTGCCGTCCAGATGGAAATGGGCGTCCACAAACGGGGGGCTCAACAAGAGACCGCCTGCGTCCAGCGTCTCGGCGGCCGGGGCGTGCAGACCCTGTGTTACCTCGACGATTCGGCCACTCCGCACGGCCACGGACATGTTCGTGCGGCCGTCGGGCAGGGTAGCGTTGTGGATCAGCAGGTCGAGCATGGCACCGCGTCCTGGTTGGTTATTGCGTGCCAAAGATGCGGTCACCCGCATCGCCCAGGCCCGGCAGGATGTAGCCGTGGTCGTTCAGTTCCCGGTCAATGGCAGCGGTATAGATCGCCACGTCCGGGTGGGCCTTGTACATGGTCTCGATACCTTCGGGCGCGGTCAGCAGGCACAGGAACTTGATGGACTTGGGCTTGCATTCCTTCAGGCGGGTGACGGCAGCGGCGGCAGAGTTGCCGGTGGCCAGCATGGGGTCGACCACGATGATGTCGCGCTCATCCATGTTCTTGGGCATCTTGAAGTAGTACTCGACGGCCTGCAGGGTCTTGGGGTCGCGGTACAGGCCGATGTGGCCCACGCGCGCACCGGGCACCACGGAGAGCACGCCGTCCAGAATGCCGTTGCCGGCACGCAGGATGCTGACGAACACCAGTTTCTTGCCGTCGATGACCTTGGCGGTCATCTTTTCCAGCGGGGTTTCGATCTCGATGTCCTGCGTGGCCATGTCGCGCGTGACCTCATAGGCCATCAGGCTGGACAGCTCGTTGAGCAGGCGGCGAAAGCTGTTGGTGCTGGCGGTCTTGTTGCGCATCAGGGTCAGCTTGTGCTGCACCAGCGGGTGGTCGATCAGGTGAACATTGGCGCGGGCTGCGGCGGAGAGGGGTTTCATGGTGCTAAACGGTGAAAGTGGGAATGGTTTGAGTTTAGGCTTTTCAAACTCTAACGTAATTCGGAGGCGTTTTGAGCCCGCAACCCGCGCCGAGCAGCGGCGTCCGGTTATTGCGTATCCTTGTCGTTCGACGTGTCAAAGGGCCGGTTCTGTTGTGACATGGGAGTACATGTAGAAATTGCCTGGCACACCGCGCACGAGACGATAGCTGCGAAGAAGGCCTTCACGCGAAAAACCAAGGCGTTCCAAAACCCGCGCCGAGCGCTCGTTTGACTCCAGAACGGTCGCTTGGACTCGAATGGTATTTGCGCAGGTATGCGCCCAGGTAACGAGCTCTCTACAGACCGCGGTGGCAATACCCTTGTCCCAGATTTCAGGGGCAAGGTCGTACGCCAGCTCTGCAGTTCGGTTTGCTGGCGACACAGTATGAAAGCCGGCTGTTCCAACCAGTCGGTTGTCGGACTTCAATGCGATGGCAAACCGAATGGGAGAAGACGCAGAAAGCTCTTGCGCGCTCCAGGCATTGGGAGCCAGCTCGCCTGCGGCTTGCACGTTCCAACTCGTGTGCTCGAAGACCACGGGGAGGCGAAGGTAGCTATACCAATCGTCCATGTCGCCCGCCTCAAGCGCGCGCAAACACACGATTTCATGTGCCAGCCCAGGGAGGTGAGTGAAGTGCATTTGATGCGGCGTCGCGCGTCACCCCAACGGTTGCGCGACAGGTGGGCGAATGCCGAACCCGGTGAAGGGATAACGTCGCCCATTGAGCAAGTCCCCCAGCGGCGTGGAGCGCACCATCAGGTGGTAGCTGACCAATGACGCCGTGGTAGTGGCGCCAATGTTAATGGCCATCTTGACCAGGGCAGGCAGGTCTGTACCGAACAGCAGGGCGCCAAAACCCATGGTCAGCGGCATGTGAATCACATACACCCAGTACGAGCCCTGCGCCAGATAGTCCATCGGGGTGCTGCGCCGCCCGAAGTAGCGCAGAAACAGTCCGATTAGCGCAAAGCTCCACAACCAGGTGCAACAGTTGTAGGCCAGCGCAAACCAGAATGCAAAGTGCGGGACCACCATCAGATGTTCGCGCTGCCCAATCGACAAGGTGACTGCGACGGCAAAGAACACGAGTCCCGCGCCAGCGTAGGCCGACCAGCGTTGCTGATAGAGGGCCAGCAGCTGACTACGGTGAACAAACAGCCCGAGGCCAAACACAAAGAACAGGCCGTTGTGCAGCCATTCGGTCAGTGGTGGCAGGAACGCGCCGCTGGCCACGACGACTCCGTTGTCGTATACCGCTCCGAGAGCCGCCAAGGGCAAGGCCAACACGGCGAAGCCCCCGGCACTGGAGGCGAGCCGCTCAAAGGCTCTGGAGACCACTCCCTGTGCTGCGTCCGGGATGGCCTTGACCAGCGGTGCCAACAACGCGGTGAACACGCTGAACCACATCAGCATCCACAGAAACCACAGGTGCATGGTGTTGTTCCACTTGGATGATCCTTCTTTCGGCGGTATCAGACTGGCGTCCAGGCCCCAGGTGCCGCGCACCATGCGGTGCACGAACAGCAAGGCCAGCAGTACGCATGCGACAAAAATCACCGGCCATAGAATCGCAAAAGGCAAGCCCAGGCGCAGGAGCCGGTTCTTCAACATGCCGCGCAAGCCTCTTCCTTGTACCAACAGCGCTACAAAAAAGCCCGCCAGTATGAAAAAAACCGGCATGCGAAAGCTGTGGATCAGCACCATCAGCAGGTCAGCCCACGGTGTGGTGTGGAGGTCGCGCCAAGGCAGCGGCGACGGGCCCACCATGTAGATGACCGCGACATGCAGCACGATGCCCAGCCACATCATGACCGCGCGCAGGTTGTCCAGGGCGTGCAAACGCCCGGTTCCGTTTGCAGGTTGGGTCATGGTTTGGGGTCGGTATGGTCCGGTCGGCTATTTGCGTGATCCGCCAAAAATGCCACCCAGCACCCCCCGGATGATCTGGCGCCCCACCTCGCGGCCAATCGAACTGGCCGCGCTGCGGGCCAGCTGTTCTCCGACGCTGGTGCGGGTGCGCCGGGTGCCGCCACCCAGCATGTCGCCAATGGAGTCAAAGATGCCTTTCTCAGGCGCTGCGGGCGGTGTGGCTGCGGTGCCGCCTGTGGACACAGTGGGCGCTGAGGCTGGTGCGCCATTGGGCGCCGGCGCCACGGTGCCAGCCGGCTGGCGTGCCTGGGTCCGCCCCTTGATCGCCTCAAACGCCGACGCCCGGTCGACTTCCTTCTCGTAGACCCCGGCCACCAGCGAATCGGCCAACAGCGCCTGGCGCTGGGCTGTGGTGATGGGCCCAATCTGGCTGCAAGGGGGCAGCACAAACACACGTTGCGTCACACTGGGGCTGCCTTTGTTGTCCAGAAAGCTGATCAGGGCCTCGCCCACGGCCAGTTCGGTGATGGCCGTGCCGATGTCCAGACCCGGGTTGCCCCGCATGGTGTCGGCGGCTGACTTGACCGCCTTCTGGTCACGCGGCGTGAAGGCGCGCAGCGCGTGCTGCACGCGGTTGCCCAACTGGGCCAGCACGCTGTCGGGAATGTCCAGCGGGTTCTGCGTCACAAAATACACGCCCACGCCCTTGCTGCGCACCAGACGCACTACCAGCTCAATGCGCTCCAGCAGCACCTTGGGTGCGTCATTGAACAGCAGGTGGGCCTCGTCAAAGAAAAATACCATCTTGGGTTTATCCAGATCGCCCACCTCAGGCAGCGTCTCGAACAGTTCGCTCAGCATCCACAGCAAAAAGGTGGCGTACAGGCGCGGTGCGTTCATCAGCTTGTCGGCCGCCAGGATGTTGACCACGCCCTGGCCCTTGGCATCGGTCTGCATGAAGTCGGCAATATTGAGCATGGGCTCGCCAAAAAACTTCTCGCCGCCCTGGCTTTCGATCTGCATCAACCCGCGCTGGATGGCCCCAATGCTGGCGGCGCTGATGTTGCCGTATTCGGTGGTGTACTGGCTGGCGTTGTCGCCCACGTCCTGGCACATGGCGCGCAGGTCTTTCAGATCCAGCAGCAGCAGGCCGTCGTCATCGGCAATCTTGAACACCAGTTGCAGCACGCCGGCCTGGGTTTCGTTCAGGTTCAGCATGCGCGAGAGCAGCAGGGGGCCGAGGTCGCTGACGGTGGCACGCACCGGGTGGCCTTGCTCACCAAACACGTCCCACAGCGTGGTGGGGAAGGCCTGGTAGGCGGGCTCGGGCAAGCCGCGCTCCTGGATGATCTGGCTCAGCTTGGGGCTGGGGCTGCCGGGCTGCGAGATGCCGGTCAGGTCGCCCTTGATGTCGGCCATGAACACCGGCACGCCCAGACGCGAAAAGCCTTCGGCCATGGTCTGCAAGGTAATGGTTTTGCCGGTTCCGGTGGCGCCGGTGATCAGGCCGTGGCGGTTGGCCTTGTTGGGCAGCAGGGCGCACTGGGTGTCCCCATGCTGGGCAATCAGGATGCTGGCGTCGGTTGAAGCGGTCATGAAAATCCCAAAAAGTACAATTCAGTCAATAGCGTAACGAACTTTTGAAGGATTTCACGTGGCAGGACATAGCAAATGGGCCAATATTCAGCATCGCAAGGGCCGCCAGGATGAAAAGCGTCAGCGCATCTGGACACGGGTGATGCGTGAAATCATGGTCGCAGCGCGCATGGGTGGGGGCGACCTGAGCACCAATCCGCGGCTGCGTCTGGCCATTGAAAAGGGCAAGGCCGCCAATATGCCGGCCGAAAACGTGAAGTACGGCATCGCCAAGGCAACGGGCACGCTGGAAGGCATCGTGTACGAGGAAATCCGCTACGAGGGCTACGGCATTGGCGGCGCCGCCATCATCGTCGACACCATGACCGACAACAAGGTGCGCACCGTGGCCGAAGTGCGCCACGCCTTCAGCAAGCACGGCGGCAACATGGGCACCGAGGGCTCGGTGGTGTTCCAGTTCAAGCACTGCGGTCAGCTGATTTTCGCCCCCGGCACCAGCGAGGACAAGATCATGGAAGTGGCGCTGGAAGCCGGTGCAGAAGACGTGGTCACCGATGACGATGGCGCCATCGAGGTGCTGACCGCCTATGCCGATTACGAAGCCGTCAAGCAGGCGCTGGAGGCGGCTGATTTGCACGCCGAGGTGGCGGGCGTCACCATGCGCCCTGAGAACACAATTGAGTTGAGCGGTGACGACGCCGCACGCATGCAAAAGCTGCTGGACGTGCTGGAAGACCTGGACGATACCCAGGAGATTTACCACAACGCCGCACTATGACCATCCACCCAAAGTCCAATACTTGCAAGAGCGCCGTGGCGCATCGGAGTTACCTATGAATGTTCTGGTGATCGGGGGGGGCGGGCGCGAGCACGCGATGGCCTGGAAGTTGGCGCAGTCCGACAAGGTCCAGATGGTCTATGTGGCGCCGGGCAATGGCGGCACGGCGCTGGACAGTCGTCTCAAGAACGTGCCGATCACCGACGTGGTGGCGCTGCGTGCATGGGCACAGGAGAACAAGATTGGCCTGACCGTGGTTGGCCCCGAAGGCCCGCTGGCGGCCGGTATCGTGGACGAGTTTCGCGCCCACGGCCTGCGCATTTTTGGCCCCACCAGGGCGGCCGCACAGCTGGAGAGCTCCAAGGCCTTCTCCAAGGCCTTCATGCAGCGGCACAGCATTCCCACGGCGGCCTATGAGGCCTTTACCGACCCCGTGGCGGCGCACGCCTATGTGAATCGCATGGGGGCTCCCATTGTGGTCAAGGCTGATGGCCTGGCCGCTGGCAAGGGTGTGGTCGTGGCCATGACGTTGGACGAGGCCCACGCCGCGATTGACTTCATGTTGCTGGACAACACGCTGGGCGTGGTGCACAACGCCGGCGCAGGTGGCCAGGCCGTGCCGCGCGTCGTGATTGAAGAATTTCTGGAAGGAGAAGAGGCCAGCTTCATGGTGCTGTGCGATGGCAAGGACGTGGTGGCGCTGGCCACCAGTCAGGACCACAAGCGCCTGCTGGACGATGACCTGGGCCCCAACACCGGTGGCATGGGCGCCTATTCGCCGGCACCCGTGGTGACGCCCCAGGTGCACGCCCGCGCCATGCGCGAGATCATCTTGCCTACGCTCAAGGGCATGGAGCAGGACGGCATTCCCTATACCGGCTTTTTGTATGCGGGCTTGATGATCGACCCGCAGGGCCAAGTAAAGACACTCGAATTCAATTGCCGTATGGGCGACCCGGAAACGCAGCCCATCCTGATGCGTCTGAAGACGGATTTTGTTGACGTCATGATGGCGGCCACGGAAATCGGCGGCCTGGAAAACCTGGAACTCGATTGGGACCGCCGCACCGCGCTGGGCGTCGTGCTGGCCGCCCACGGCTACCCCTTTACGCCGCGCAAGGGCGATGTGATTGAGGGGCTACCCACACTGAACACCTTGTCGGATGAATCATGCATGGTGTTTCATGCCGGCACCGAACACCGGGACGGCGCGACGCTGACCAGTGGGGGACGCGTGCTGTGTGTCACGGCCCTGGCAGAGAACCCTCGCGCCGCCCGCCAGGCGGCCTATGACGCCATCCGCGGCATCCGTTTCAACGGCATGCAATACCGCACTGACATTGGCCACCGCGCGGTCAAGCAGGCCACCGAGGCCAAGGCTGCCAAATGAGTGATACCCGCGTAGAGCAGGTCGGCACCTATCTGAAGGGATTGCAGGAGCGCATCACGGCGACTGTGACGGCGATGGACGACCAGGTGTTCGTGTCGGACGCCTGGGAAAAGCCCCCGGGCGAGCCGCTGCAGGGCCATGGCATCACCCGCATTCTGGAAGGCGGTTCCGTGTTTGAACGCGCGGGCTGTGGGTTTTCGCATGTGCGCGGCCCCAAGCTGCCGCCGTCTGCCACCCAGCACCGCCCCGAACTGGCCGGCGCGCCGTTTGAGGCCATGGGTGTATCGCTGGTGTTCCATCCGCGCAACCCCTATGTGCCCACCGTGCACATGAATGTGCGCATGATCTCGGCCGGTCACCCCGGTGCCGAACCGGTGTGCTGGTTTGGCGGCGGCATGGATATGACGCCCTTCTATGGCTTCGCGGAAGACGCTCAGCACTTCCACACCACCTGCCGCGATGCCGTGCAGCCTTTTGGCGCCGACAAATACCCGCGTTTCAAGACCTGGTGTGACGAGTATTTCTACCTGAAGCATCGCAACGAGCAACGCGGCATCGGCGGCATCTTCTATGACGATTTTTCCGAAGGCGGATTTGACAACGGCTTTGCGCTGATGCAGGCCGTGGGCAATGCCTTTCTGGTGGCCTATGTACCCGTGGTCGAGCGGCGCGAAGACACAGCCTATGGTGAGCGCGAGCGCGCCTTCCAGTTGTACCGCCGGGGCCGCTATGTGGAGTTCAATCTGGTGTGGGACCGGGGTACGCACTTTGGGCTTCAGTCCGGTGGGCGCACCGAGTCCATCCTGCTGTCCATGCCGCCACTGGCCAGTTGGTCCTACCAGTCGGTCCCCGCGCCCGGCTCGGCCGAAGACGCGCTGTACACGCAATTCCTGCCCCGACGGGACTGGGTCTGAGCGTGGCAACCGGGCTATTGCGGCGCATCGGTGTCTTTGGCGGTGCCTTCGATCCACCCCATATCGCCCACGTGGCGCTGGCGCGGGCGGCGCTTGAGCAATTGCAGCTGGACCAGCTGCGTATCGTCCCCACGGGACAGGCCTGGCACAAAAGCCGCGGCCTGACGCCGGCCGTGCACCGGCTGGAAATGGCCCGTCTGGCCTTTGCAGAACTGGACCGCGTGGTGGTGGACCCGCGGGAGACGCTGCGATCCGGCCCCAGCTACACCGTGGACACTTTGTTGGAATTGCGCACCGAATACCCGCAGGCCCAGCTCTTTCTGGTGCTGGGTCAGGACCAGGCCGAGGCCCTGGGTTCATGGCACCGTTTTAGCGAGATTCCCGAATTTGCTACAATATGTGTAGCTGCACGCGCAGATTTCACGAGGGCTGGAGGCATATCTGATGCACCGCCCGCAGAAATTCCAGGTTTGCGACGGCTTGAAATGCCTCCCCACGAGGTCAGTGCCACGGATATCCGCTTGCGTTTGGCCCAGCGCCAAACCGTTTCCCCACTGGTTTTTGAACCCGTTGCGCGTTATATTGCCCAACACCACCTTTACCAATTCGCCTGATGAATACATCCACTGTTGCCAAAAAAGACATTAACAAGCTCCAACGCGCCATCGTCGATGGACTCGAAGACGTCAAAGCCCAGGACATCGTGGTGTTTGACACCGAGCATTTGTCGGCATTGTTTGAACGGGTCATTATTGCGTCAGGTACCTCCAATCGGCAGACCAAGGGTCTGGCAGCCAGCGTACGCGATGCCGTGCGCGAAGCTGGCTTCGAGAAACCGCGGGTGGAGGGTGAAGTCAACGGTGAGTGGATCATTGTGGACTGTGGCCAGGCAGTGGTGCACATCATGCAGCCCAATTTCCGGCTCTACTACAACTTGGAAGAGCTGTGGGGCGACAAGCCGGTGCGCATGAAGCTGGGCTCGGCAAAACCTGCGGTCGCGGAAAGTGCCAAGCCTGCCAAGGCAGCGCCCAAGGTAGAACCCAGCCTGCGGCGCTCCAATGCCGCGAAGAAGGGTGTCGCAGAAGCCTTCCCGTCCAAAGCACAGTTGAAGAAAGATGCGGAAAAGGCAGCCAAGCCCAGGGCGCGTGCCACTTCGGCGACCCCCATTGCGGCTGCTGCCGCTGCGCCAGCCAAAAAAGTAGCTGCCAAGAAGGCAGCAACCCCGGCTAAACGCACGGTCGTCGGCAAGCCCGCGGCCAAGCCGGCAGCAAAATCGGCCGCCAAGCCCGCGGCCAAGAAAACCGCCCCCCGTAAAGCCTGATTCCCGCCGTGCGGCTGATCATCGTCGCCGTCGGTCTGCGGGTGCCCGACTGGGCGCAGACGGCCTGGGACGACTATGCCAAGCGTTTTCCGCATGAGTTGAAAGTCGAGCTAAAGGCCGTCAAGACCGAGCCCCGTGGTTCCAAGACCCTGGAAACCCTTTACGCCGCCGAGCGTGCCCGCATAGAAGCCGCCATCCCCAAAGGGGCCCGCGTCGTGGCGCTGGACGAGCGGGGCACCACGGTGACCACGCTGGCGCTGGCAGCCAAGCTCAAGGACTGGCAACTCGGTGGGGACGATGTGGCCTTGGTCATCGGCGGTCCGGATGGACTGGACCCCGCATTCCGCCAGGCCGCGCACGAACGCATCCGGCTGTCCGACCTGACCCTGCCCCATGCATTTGCCCGAGTGCTGCTGATCGAACAGCTGTACCGGGCCTGGTCAGTCAATGCCAACCACCCGTATCACCGCGAGTAATATGGCCCCCACGCTCGTCACTACGTGTACTTCGCTGCCCCCCGAGGGGGCCTTCGCGCCTTGGGGCGGCCCGGCGGCGCTCAATCCATGACCCCTACGCCCGATTTCATTTATCTGGCGTCGCAGAGCCCGCGGCGCAGCCAGTTGCTGGACCAGCTGGGCGTGCGCCATACGCTGCTGCTGCCGGATGCCGACGAAGACACCGAATCGCTGGAGGTGCTGTTGCGCAGCGAAGCGCCCAAGACCTATGTGCAGCGCGTCACCGCGCTGAAGTTGCAGGCCGCCCAGCAACGCCTGGCGCGTCGCAATCTGCTGCCGGCACCCATTCTGTGTGCCGACACCACAGTCGCCTTGGGACGCAGCATCTTTGGCAAGCCCGAGGATGCGGAAGACGCCAAGCGCATGCTGCGCGCGCTGTCCAACCGGCCGCACCGCGTGATGACGGCCATTGCCGTTGGCTGGGGCGATCAGTACGCAGTGGCCTGCAGCGAATCCTGGGTGACGTTTGCCGAGTGGAGCGAGCCCGATATCGATGCCTACGTGGCCACGGGCGAGCCCATGGGTAAGGCCGGTGCCTATGCCGTGCAGGGCAGGGCGGCGGCCTACATTGCCCACATCAGCGGCAGTTACTCTGGCATCATCGGCCTGCCTCTGTTTGAAACCTCCCAGGCGCTCCGCTCCCTGGGCTTTCGCCTCTGAACAGACCAACCTGGATTACCGCCGATGCAAAACGACATCTTGATCAATTGGTCCCCCCAGGAAACCCGGGTTGCCATACTGGAAAACGGTGCCTTGCAGGAGCTCCATGTCGAGCGCACGCTGGAGCGTGGGCTGGTCGGCAATGTGTACCTGGGCAAGGTGGCGCGGGTGCTGCCGGGCATGCAGTCGGCCTTTATTGATATCGGTCTGGAGCGCGCTGCGTTCTTGCACGTGGCCGACGTCTGGCACCGCCAGCCCGATGGAGAGGCACCGTTCATCGCCAAGGGCGCCGCGCCGGTCATTCCCATTGAAAAACAGATTTTTGAAGGCCAGGCGCTGATGGTGCAGGTCATCAAGGAGCCCATCGGTACCAAGGGCGCCCGGCTGTCCACGCAGATCAGCATTGCCGGGCGCCTGCTGGTGTTTTTGCCGCAGGACGACCACATCGGTGTCTCGCAAAAAATTCCCAAGGACCAGCGCGACGAACTGCGCGCACGCTTGCAGCAACTGGCCGGGACCCAGGGCGGCGGTTTTATTTTGCGCACCAATGGCGAAGACGCAACCGACGCCGAACTGGGCGAAGACATCGGCTATTTGCGCAAGGCCTGGGCGCGCACCAAGGACGCGTCGACGCGCCTGCCGCCCCAGTCCCTGTTGCACCAGGATTTGAGCCTCCTGCAACGGGTGTTGCGAGACATGGTGGGCGAGGCCACCCAAACCATCCGGGTCGATTCGCGCGAGCAATTTGATGCGCTGAAAGCCTTTGGCGCCGAGTTCATGCCCATGGCCGCAGAAAAGTTGCAGCACTACAAGGGCGAGCGCCCGATCTTCGATCTGTTTTCGATCGACGAAGAGATCGAAAAGGCGCTGGGTCGCCGGGTGGACCTGAAGTCGGGTGGCTACCTGATCGTGGACCAGACTGAAGCGCTGACCACCATCGACGTCAACACAGGCGGCTTTGTCGGGGCCCGCAATTTTGACGACACCATTTTCAAGACCAATCTGGAGGCTACACAGGCCATTGCGCGGCAGTTGCGCCTGCGCAATTTGGGAGGCATCATCATTGTCGATTTCATCGACATGGTGCGTGAAGACCACCGTGACGCGGTGTTGGCCGAGTTTCGCAAGCAGCTGTCGCGGGACCGGGTCAAGACCATGGCCGGCGGGTTCTCGCAGCTGGGCCTGGTCGAGATGACGCGCAAGCGCACGCGCGAGTCGCTGGCCCATATGCTGTGCGAGCCTTGTGCCGCCTGCCAGGGCAAGGGCATAGTCAAGACTCCGCGTAGCGTGGCCTACGATATTTTTCGGGAAATTCTGCGGGAAGCTCGGCAGTTCAATCCGCGCGAGTTCCGGGTGGTGGCGTCGCCCAAGGTCATTGAGCTGTTTCTGGACGAGGAAAGCCAGCATCTGGCGGGCCTGAGCGAGTTCATTGGCAAACCGGTGTCCCTGCAAAGCGAGGCCGCCATGGGGCAAGACCAGTACGATATCGTTCTGCTGTAGATCGGCTGTTTTTCGAGCGTCAACCCAACGTGTCTGAACTGACCCAGAACCGTCACCCGGTTCCCATACTGACCTTTCACCAGATCGCCCCCGCGCCGCAGAAAGGCTCGGGGTTTCGCAGCCTGTGTGTCGATCCTGCAGACTTTCAGCGGCAGATGGCGTTCCTGCATGGCCTGGGATACCGGGGCCTGTCGATGGGCGCCCTACAACCCTATCTGCGGGGCGAGCGCAGCGGCAAGGTGTTTGGCATTACCTTTGACGATGGTTACCTTAACAACCTGGTCAATGCCCTGCCGACACTGCAGTGGTACGGTTTTTCGGCGACGTGTTATGCCATCAGCGGCATGCTCGGGCAGACCAATAGCTGGGACCTGGACAAGGGCGTGCCACCATCCCCGCTGATGACCGCTCTGCACTTGCGCCAGTGGGTCGGCGGTGGGCAAGAGGTCGGTGCCCACACGCGCCATCACGTTCGCCTGCCTAGCCTGGATGTCGTGTCGGCCAGCGATGAGATCGTGCTGTGCAAGACCGACCTGGAGCAGATCACGGGTAAGGCAGTGGAGCATTTTTGCTACCCCTATGGGGAGTATGGCCCCGAGCACGTGGCCATGGTGCAGCAAGCGGGCTATGTGAGTGCGACCACCACACGCCGTGGCCGCAGCGCCAGCGGCGACCCTATGCTGGAATTGCCCCGCGTGCCGGTGCTGCGCCGCACCAGCCGCCCGTTGTTGTGGTGGAAGCTGGTGTCGGGCTACGAAGACAAGCGCCGTTCATGAGTGTGGCGGCAGTGACAGAGACAGCGATGGTGGACGCGAGACGCTTGCGCATCGCCGTACTAAACCGCATTTTTCGGCCCACCGGCGGCGGTGCCGAGCGGTATTCGATCGCGCTGGTCGAGCAGCTGGCAAAACGCCACGACATCCACGTCTTTGCCCAGCAAATGGACCACCATTGGCCTGGCGTCACCTACCACACAGTGTCCATGCCACTGGTCCGGCCACGCTGGATAAACCAGCTGTGGTTTGCGCTGGCCACCTGGTGGCAGACGCGCACAGGCTTTGATGTGGTCCATTCCCACGAAAACACCTGGCACGGCCAGGTGCAAACCGTGCATGTGGTGCCGGTCACGCACAGCCTGCTGCACGGGCGCTCCGGTTGGAGGAGGGCGCTGCGGTGGGTCAAGATCGCCACCAGCCCGCGTCTGCTGGCCTATCTGGCGCTGGAGCGCGCGCGCTATGCGGTGCGCCCTTCGCGCTGCATCGCTTTGGCGTCAGGCACCTTGCAGCCGGTCATGGCGGCCAGCTTTCCCCATGCACTGGGCATGTGTGAGGTGGTGACGCCAGGTGTGGCCAGAGTGCCGGGCCCAAGCACCGTGCAGCAGCGCCACGCCGCCCGTGCGCAGCTGGGTTTGCCCCAGACCGGGCGTTGCATCCTGTTTGTGGGAAACGACTTCCGCAAGAAAGGACTTCCCACACTGATCGCCGCGTTGGCGCAACTGCCCGATGACTGTTTCCTGGCCGTGGTGGGCAATGCGGCACAACAAACGCTGGTGCAGCAGGTGCTGGATGCCAGTGGCCACAGCACACGCGTTTTCTTTTTGGGCGCTTTGCCTTCTGTGGATATCGCCTACCAGGCCGCCGACTGTCTGGCCCACCCCACGCTGGAAGACACCTTTGCGATGGTGGTGCTGGAAGCCATGGCCCATGGTTTGCCCGTGGTGGTCAGCAGTGCAGCGTATTGCGGCATTGCGGCGCTATTGACGGCGGATGTGGATGCGCTGCTGTTGGACGACCCGCGTGATACTGTGGCCTTGGGCGCAGCGTTGGGGCGGGTGCTGACGGATGATGCGTTGGCGGGGCGTTTGCGGGAACAGGGCTTGAGGTTTGCTCGGCGGCATGCTTGGGGGCAGATTGCGCTGCAGCAGGAGGGTATTTATCGTCGAGTGGTTACCCCCACTCCCCCCAGCCCCCTCGCCCCGCCGGGCGAGGGGGAGCTTTAACAGCCGATTTTGTTGTTTCGCGCCGGTTACGGAATTACCGGCGGTGCGCTACCACCGTTGTTTTCGCTCGAAGAATTCGCGCGGGGAGTTCCGAGCGCCGGAGCCTGGTTGGGGCAGTTTGTGTTTTTAAATTTGGCCGCTAGCCCTCGTGGAATGGACGTGAGTAGCTACTGAATGTATAGCAAAGTAGCAACCCGGTGCTCGGAACTGCGACTGCTGAATTCTGGGCACGCAATAACAGTGGCAACCTCACGCCAGTAATTCCGTAGCCGGCGCAACAAAATCAAATCGGCTGTTAAAGCTCCCCCTCGCCCGGCGGGGCGAGGGGGCGGGGGGGAGTGGGGGAAGCTCCCAATCCCAATTGATACAGCCTCGCATAGTGCCCATTCAGCGCAATTAGCTCCTGATGACTCCCCGTCTCCACAATGCGACCAGCGTCCATCGCTACGATGCGCGTCGCGTGCATCACCGTGGAGAGACGGTGGGCAATGACCAGTGTGGTGCGGTTGCGCATCAGGCCCTGCAAGGCGTCCTGCACGGCGCGTTCGGATTCGGTATCCAGTGCCGAGGTCGCTTCGTCCAGGATCAGGATGGGCGCGTCCTTGTACAGTGCCCGGGCGATGGCCAGGCGTTGGCGCTGGCCACCTGACAGCTGCATGGCGTTGTGGCCCACCAGCGTGTCGAGCCCCTGGGGCAAGCCTTCAACCAGGGCGCCCAGGTTGGCCGCCCGCAGGCAGTCCATGACCTTGTCGCGCTGCAGCTCCATGCCAAGTGCCACATTGGCGGCCATGGTGTCGTTGAGCATGATGACGTGCTGGCTGACAAAGGCAAACTGCGCGCGCAGGGACTGCAGGTTCCAGTCGCGCAGGTCGTGGCCGTCAAGCAGGATCTGGCCACTGCGGATATCCACGAAGCGCGGCAGCAGATTCACCAGTGTGGACTTGCCGGCACCCGATGCGCCCACGATGGCAATGGTCTCCCCACTGTGGATGCGCAGGCTCAAGCTGTCAATGACCGGAGCGCCCTCGGCACCGTACTGCACGACCACGTCTTTGAACACCATTTCACCGCTGGAACGTGGTGTGGAAAACGTGCCCTGGGTTTCGGCGGGGACATCCTGAATCAGCGCTAGGCCACGCTCCAGTGCAGCCAGACCCCGGGTGATGGGGCTGGAGACTTCGGACAGCTGGCGGATCGGCGCAATGATCATCAGCATGGCGGTGACAAAGGCTACAAAGCCGCCGACCGAGGTGTCGCTGGTGGCGCTCTGAACCAATGCCACGGAGATGACGGCCGACAACGCCATGGCAGCCAGCATCTGCGTCATGGGGGTCATGGCGGCGCCGGCCACGGTCGATTTCATGGCCAGGTGGCGCAGGGAGTCGCCCAACTGCTCAAAGCGTGCAGCCTGGGTTTGCTGGGCTGCATACAGGCGAATGTCGCGATGCGCCAGCACGTTTTCCTCGACCACATAGGCCAGGCTGTCGGTGGCGTCCTGGTTAGCCTTGGTCAGCTTGTGCAGCCGGGCGGTAAGCACGCGCATGACCCAGGCCACGGCCGGAAATACCGCGATTACGATCAGGGTCAGCTTCCAGTTCAGGTAAAAAAGGTAGCCGGTCAACGCCACCAGCGTCAGCGCATTGCGGGTCAGGCTCAGCAGGGAGTTGACCAGCATGGATGCACCGTTTTGCGTCTCGTACACGATGGAGTTGGACAGTGCGCTGGAGGTCTGGTTGGCAAACAGCTGCATGTGGGCCACCAGCAGCTGGTTGAACATGGCCCGGCGCATGGTCATCAGCCCCTGGTTGGTGATGCGCGACAGGCCAATTTGCGCGACGTAGCCGGCCAGCCCGCGCACACCAAACACGCTCAGCAGCACTACTGGCACGGTCCAGAGTTCCAATACGTGTTTTTGAAAACCCAGGTCCAGCAGCAGTTTGAACAGTTCGGGAATCATCGGCTCGGTCGCTGCGCCCACAATGGCCGCGAGTACCACCATCAGCCATGTGCCAGGGTACGCGCCGAAGTAGGGCCACAGCGGGCGCATGCGTGCGAACAGGCTGCTGCGTGGCGTCATGCGAGGACCTCGGGCTGCGTAGTGAGCGGTGGCAACGGCGCCTGATGCTGCGCGCCGGCCATGCTGCGCGTTCCCAGCGCCATCAGTACACCCAGGGCGACGCAGAAGAAGTCACCCATCAGGTCGTCGTACAGGGCGGAGTTGAACAGACAGGCCACCGCGGTGGCGGCCAGCACGGCCAGCGTGGCACGCTGAACGTTCGTTGGGAAGCGCAGCGCATCGCGCGCCATACAGGCCAGGGCTGCCAGCAGCAGCAAGCTGCCGCCCACGCCCAGTTCGACACCCCATAGCAGGTATTCCTGGTGCGGATTGCTGTGGTTGCCCTCACCGAAAACCTTGGTAGCCGCGCTGCCTTCGAGCCGCTTGACGGCCGGTGTCCAGGCGCCCACGCCGTGGCCCAGCAGCGGTTTGTCTTGCATCGCCTGCAGTGAGCGGCGCCAGGCGTTGAGCCGCCAGCCGGATGAGCTTTCCATCTGCACGGGCTGACCGGAGGCATATTCCTGGCTTTCGCGCAGGATCTTGGTGACCCGTTCCTGCACTTGTGCAGAACCCAATGACAGGCCCAGTAACAGCACGACCGGTGTGATCACCAGGGTGGCCAGCCGCAGGCGGGGCGGCATGGTCCACATGGCGGCCAGTGCCAACACGGTCAGGGCGACCGCATAGCCGCTGCGTCCCTCCAGCAGCAGCAGCGTGTTGGCCAGGGCCAGGGCCGCCAGAACGATGCCAAGCCACTGGGGCCATAGCTTGTCCGACCGCAAATACCAGAACACACTGGCGGTGGTGGCGAACATGATGGACTGGTCCAGATACGTCGAAAAAACGACGTAGGGTGTGGGGGCGTTGGCATGCCACGGCACGGCAATACCGATGAACATAAGCCAGGAACTCAACAATAGAAAGGCCTGACCGTAGGCAAAGAAGGTGATGGCCATGCGGGCCTCTGCCACGCTGCGAATCAGGCTCACCAGCAGCACGACCTCCAGCAGCTTGGCGTGCTTGATGAACGACTCCAGCGCCGAAGGCAGGTCGGCGCTGGTCCACCACAGGCTGCAGGCCGAGAAAAGCAGCAGCATCGCCAGCGCCCATGGAGTCCACAACTGCCTGATCTGCGGGTCCGTGCGGCGCCCGGCCACATGACCCAGCAGAAACACCAGCGCCGTCACAAACACCAGCGCCTTGGCCAGGCTGATCCAGGCCATCGGAAGGCTCACTGACAGTGCGGCCAGACAAACCAGCCCCAGACGAAAACTCCACACCGATGGTTTGGCTTCAGGCATCGGGCGGGGGTGTGGTCGGAGCTTGCCAGGCACTGCCTTTTTGCAGTTCGATGGCCTTGACGTAGCGGTAGAACGTGCCTTCAAAATTGCCAAGGGCAATCACAAAGCCGGCCCAGCCGTCCAGAAACCCCCGTTTGAAGATGTAGTGTTTGACAAAGGACCACAGACCGTGGGTCAGGGCCGTGGACATGGACAAACGTTTGTCCACAATCTTCTGCGCGCCCAACGTGGAATACCGGTTGGACTTGTGCATGACTTCGGCCATGTTCTTGAAGGGAAACTGCCAGATGGCGTTGCGCAGGTGGCCAATGGGTTTGCTGGACTTCAGCACATAGCCTTCGTGCACGGGCTTCAGGTCGTAACCCATGGCGCCATTGCGAAACAGCTGCGGCTGGCGGTAATTGGGATACCAGCCCGAGTGTTTGATCCAGCGCCCCATGAAATAGTTGCGACGTGGCATCCAGTACACATCGAGCGCGTCGGCACTGTTGATGATGTCGCGAATCTCCGCTTCAGCTTGCGGTGTGCAGCGTTCGTCGGCATCGAGGCTGAATATCCACTCATGGGAACACGCCGCGATGGCGTGGTTGCGCAGGTCTCCGAAGCCCTTGAACTCCACCTGCACCACTTTGGCGCCCATGCGCGCAGCAATTTCAGGTGTGCCATCGGTGCTCCACGAGTCGACCAGCACCACCTCGTCGGCCCACTTCGCGCTCTCGATGGTTGCAGCGACCTTTTCGGCTTCGTTGTAGGCGATGATGTAGACGGAAATTTTGCTCATCGGGGGGTGGTAGTATTCGGCCACTTATTCGGCTACAGGGCACGCAGCAGACGGTTGCCAGCCGCCTAGTCTAGTTCAAAATGAATGCCTCCCAACTTGTTTCCGTGGTCATCACAACCTATAACCGTAGCGACGCGCTGCTGGCGGTGCTCAGGGGGCTGGAGCGGCAGACGGATCGCAATTTTGAAGTGATCGTGGCCGATGATGGCTCCAGGCCCGAACACCAGAAGGCCATTCAGGAATCCATCGTTGCGCGGAGTTTGCGGGTCACCCATGTGTGGCATCCCGATGTCGGATTTACCGCCTCGCGCATTCGCAACCGCGGCGTCGCAGCCTCGCGCGGGGAGTACATTGTTTTTCTCGACGGCGACTGTGTTCCCGAGGTTGACTTTATTGCCCGGCACCGGTCGCTGGCGCAGCCTGGTTTCTTTGTCAATGGCAGCCGCGTTTTGCTGTCGCCCGACTTGACGAACCGGGTCGTGTCCGATGGCGAGTCCATCAGCGGGCGCTCGGTGGTGTATTGGGTCGCCCAGCGCATGCGGGGGCAGGCCAGCAAACTCAGTGGTCTGGTGCGACTGCCCGACGGTGGGCTGCGCACGAACCAAGAGTTCTCCTGGAAAGGCATTCGTAGCTGCAACTTTGGGGTCTGGCGCACAGACTTCGAGCGCGTCAACGGATTTGATGAGTCGTTCGTTGGTTGGGGTCACGAGGATGCCGACTTCGTGCTCCGGCTGCACAACAGCGGAGTCGTGCGCAAGAACGGGTTTTGCGCCACCGAGGTTTTCCATCTGTGGCATCCGGAAGCGGCCCGCAACCAGGAGTCAAAGAATGCCGCCGTCGTTCGCCTGCGTGCGAACACCACCGTGACCCAGCCCACGCTGGGGTATTCACAAAAACGTATCAACGATGATGTGCTCATCACAACACTGGGATAATGCAACGATGTTGAAGCGCCACCTGTCAGTTTTTTTGGTTGTAATCACGAGTTTTTTCTGCGGATCTGCTTGGGCGCAGTTTCGCGTGGAGGTGTCGGGGGTCGGACTGACCCAGGTTCCTATCGCCATAGCGGCCTTTCGCGGTGAAGATGCGGCTCCACAAAAAATAGCCAGCATTGTGCAGGCCGACCTGGAGCGCAGCGGGCAGTTTCGCGGGATCGATGCGGGTGCCTCGACCATGGATGAGGGCTCGCGCCCCGAGGTGTCGACTTGGCGTCAGAAAGGCGCCGATGCCCTGGTTACCGGCAGTATCAGCCGCTTGGCCGATGGCCGTTTTGATGTGCGGATGCGCCTCTGGGACGTGGTAAAGGGCCAGGACCTTGGGGGGCAGAGTTACGCCGTCGTGGCGGGTGACTTGCGGCTGGTTGCCCATCGCGTTGCCGATTTTGTGTATGAGAAGCTCACCGGGGACAAAGGTATTTTCTCCACACGCATCGCCTACGTCACCAAGGTTGGCCAAACCTATAACCTGTGGGTGGCGGATGCCGATGGTGAAAGTGCCCAGAGCGCGCTCAACAGTGCCGAGCCCATCATCTCTCCGTCCTGGGCCCCCAATGGTCAGCAACTCGCCTATGTGTCATTTGAATCGCGCAAACCGGTGATTTTTGTGCACGACGTAGCGTCGGGCAAGCGCCGGCTGGTTGCCAATTTCAAGGGCTCCAACAGTGCACCCGCATGGTCCCCCGACGGCAAGACCCTGGCGGTGACCCTGAGCCGCGACGGTGGCTCGCAGCTCTATGTGCTGGATGCGACGGGTGGAGAGCCCCGCCGCCTGGCCCAGAACAGTTCCATTGATACCGAGCCCACGTTTACCGCAGACGGCAAGTCCATCTATTTCGTCAGCGACCGCGGTGGAGCACCGCAGATTTACCGCATGCCGTCATCGGGCGGCAACGCAGAGCGGGTGACTTTTACCGGCACTTACAATATTTCGCCGTCTTTGAGCCCTGACGGAAAATGGCTGGCATATATTTCCCGGGTGAGCGGTGTGTTCAAATTGCACGTTATGGACTTGGCGACTGGTGTTGCCAACGCAATAACCGATACCACCGCGGATGAAAACCCCAGTTTTTCCCCCAACAGTCGCCTCATCATTTATGCCACCCATCAGTTGGGCCGCGAAGCGTTGATGACGACGACGCTGGATGGAAAGATCAAGGCCCGCCTGGCAGGCCAAAGTGGCGATATTCGGGAGCCCGATTGGGGCCCGATGCAGAAGTAATTGAATTTCAAAAAGGAGTATGGGATGAATCGATTGATAGTGGCGGCTGCTGTGGCAGTGTTCTTGACTGCTTGCGGCTCGGCCGTCAAATTGGACAACGTACCCGTGGAGGATAAATCCGGAACGGGTGTGACCCAAGCCGCAGGTTCTGCCGCCACGGGTGAGCGGGTAGTAGCACCCGTAGACCTGGGCAACAAGGGTCTCGATGCCATGGCAGCAGCGAACCGCGTGGTCTATTTTGACTACGACAGCTACGCCATCCGGCCCGAGTTTCAGGCCCGCATCGAAACCCACGCCAAGTTGATCAAGGCCGACAAGGCGAAAAAGGTTGCACTCGAGGGCCATACCGATGAGCGTGGCGGACGTGAATACAACCTGGCGCTGGGTCAGAAACGGGCGGAGGCGGTGAAGCGCGCCTTGGCGTTGTTGGGTGTTGCCGAGAGCCAGTTGGAGGCCGTGAGTTTTGGCAAGGAAAAGCCTGCCGTCATGGGTATGACTGAGGCAGCTTTTGAAAAGAACAGGCGCGTTGAAATCTCCTACCGATGAACGCCGTTTCCAGACCTTCTGTCATCGCGGTTTCCCGTGTAGCTGCGGCTGCGCTGCTGATGGCTGCCTGCATGGGCAGTGCTTCGGCCGGACTGTTCGACGACGAGGAAGCGCGCAAGGCCATTCTGGACTTGCGCCAGAAGAACCAGGCCACTGAACAGAAACTGGCCGAAGAGACCCGTCGGGCGACAGAGGACGCGGCTCAACTCCGCCGCAGTCTGATTGAGTTGCAAAACCAGCTTGAGGCGACGCGCGCCGAAGTTGCAAAGCTGCGCGGTCAGGACGAACAGATGGTGCGCGATCTCGCTGAACTGCAACGTCTGCAGAAAGACACGGCGCAAAGCCTTGACGAGCGACTGCGCAAGTTCGAGCCCTCCCGTATGACGATGGACGGCAAGGAATTCGTTGCGGACCCGTCTGAGAAGCGGGACTACGATGCCGCGATGGCGATCTTCCGCAAGGGGGAATTTGCAACCGCGCAGCTGGTATTTGTGGACTTTCTGACACGCTACCCCAAGACCGGTTTTCGACAGTCTGCACTGTTCTGGTTGGGCAACGCCCAGTACGCGACCAAGGACTACAAGGATGCGCTGTCCAGTTTTCGCGCTCTTGTCGTCTCCGCACCCGACCACATGCGCGTGCCGGAGGCGATCCTGGCCATTGCAAACTGCCAGCTGGAGCTGAAAGACAACAAGGGCGCACGCAAGACACTGGAAGAGTTGGTGGCCAACCATCCCGGGTCAGAGGCTGCCCAAGCTGCCAAGGACCGTCTGGCGCGCCTGCGGTAATGGCCTCGGCCGAGGATACTGCCGATCTGGACCGGCGCTTCTCCGGATTGGAGCGCCTTTATGGCGTAGGCCCAGCCCACGCTATCCGCAGTGCCCACATTGTGGTCGTTGGAATCGGTGGGGTTGGGTCATGGGTTGCCGAAGCCCTGGCGCGCAGTGGCGTGGGGCGCCTGACGCTGATCGATCTCGACCATATAGCCGAATCCAACATCAATCGGCAAGTCCATGCACTCAGCACCAGCGTAGGCATGGCCAAGGTGTTTGCCATGCAGCAGCGCATAGCGCTCATCAATCCGGCCTGTGTCGTGAACTGTATAGACGCGTTTGTGGAGCCCGACAACTGGTCCGTTTTATTGCCCGCCGATGCGGACGCTACGGTCGATGCATGTGACCAGATCAAGGCCAAGACCGCCATGGCCGATTGGGCCCGGCGCGCCAAGGCGCTGTTCATCTCCGTGGGTGCTGCGGGCGGCAAACGCCATGCGCACAAGGTCGATGTGGCAGACCTCAGCGAAACCACCCATGACCCCTTGCTGGCCCAGATGCGCTACCGCCTGCGCAAGGCCCACGGCGCACCGCGCGACGGCAAGCGCATAGGCGTGACCTGTGTATTCAGCCGCGAGGCGGTGAGGCCTGCCGATGCGTCGTGCGCAGTGGAGCAGGGTGACAACTCACTCAATTGCCACGGCTACGGATCGGTGGTTGCAGTGACCGCGACATTTGGCATGTGTGCGGCCGGTTGGGTGCTCGATAAAATTTCTGAAATCTCGCAGAGTAGCCCACAAAAAACGATATAATTGAAAGCTTCGCAGGAAGTAACAAGGTAACTTGTTTCGTTCTGTCGGGACCTTAGCTCAGTTGGTAGAGCAGCGGACTTTTAATCCGTTTGTCGTGGGTTCGACCCCCGCAGGTCCCACCAATTTTTCCAGGGATCTTAGCTCAGCTGGTAGAGCAGCGGACTCTTAATCCGTAGGTCGAGAGTTCGAATCTCTCAGATCCCACCAGTCAAGCCCGCATGGGATATGAAAAGCCTGTTATCAAATTGATAGCAGGCTTTTTTGTTTTTTGGTCTATTGCCAGATCATTGCCAGAATTTAGGCTTATGGCCTTGATTCCGTTGGTGACCTAACGTGTTGATTGTTCGCTGGCTTCTTCGCCTTCAACACCGCCATCAGCTCAGGCTTGTCCTCCAGCCACCAGCGCTTGCTTACTCCGTAGCGCGACTCGCACTCCCCATCGGAGACGAAGCTCAGCAACCCCGGAGATGACACAAGAAGAAGAGCCCTTGTGGGGGCCAGGAGCAGCTCCAATGTCGCCTTCAGGTGCAGCTTTACGGTGGTGACATCGCAGCCCATCAGTGTGGCAATCCTCTTGTAGCTAAGCCCACCCAGCGTGGCCGTCAGCACCGCATGGCGCTTGATGGTCACCCATGCGGCTGGCGCAGACGCTGCCCCGCATCGACACCGAGCGCCTAGCGTATGGGAGCCAGTCCGCCGCGGTCAACAACCCGCAGATCAAGGTGCAACAAGCCGCAATGGACGTGGCGCAACGCGAGGTCAGCAAACGCAGCGCGTACCTGCCCACGCTGGACTTGGTGTTGAGCCGTTCGGCCAATTTCAACTCGGGCACCCTGAGTTCACCCAGTGATCTGGAATCGCGCGTGAACACCCAGCAGGTGGGGTTGCAACTGACGGTGCCCCTGTTTGCCGGTGTGGGGACACAATCCAGGGTGCGCGAGGCTCTGGCGCTGCAGGAGAAGGCCGCCGCAGAACTGGGAGCGGCCCGGCGCAATGCCGAAGCCCAGGTCCGCCAGGCCTTTTCCGGCTTGACCAACGGCCAGGCACAGGACCAGTGCGGTGGAGGGCAATAAGATTGGCTACCGCATCGGCACCCGCATCAGCCCCGATGTGCTCAACGCCGAGCAGCAACTGTTTGCATCGTTGCGCGACCTGTCCAGGGCGCATGTTGAAACCATCACCCAGGGCTTGAAGCTCAAAGCCGCAGCCGGCACGCTTCAGCCCACCGATCTCGCAGGGCCGGAGCTGCTTTTGGAGCCATTGAAATGACAACCCCCGACAACACCAACAAGCCACCCTTGAATGAAGTCGAAATGCAACAGTTGGTCGACCTGGCCAAGGCGCAGGCCGAAAAAGTGATGGGCAAGATCCCCGTGCTGGGAGCCGTGACGTGGCTGATGATGCAGCAGGCCGGCGTGCGCAACACACTGCTGAGCGAACTGGACTGGCGCGTCATGCCCGCGCTGGTTCTGGAGCAGGCCAAGCTCTACATACGCGAGACCGCACCCATCGCCTATGTGTCCTGGGCCATGCTGTCTGACACCGTGGCGCAACGCTACGTGGACGGTCCCCACCACCTGATGGCCGCCGACTGGAGGTCGGACGACCAGGTCTGGATCATCGATTTGGTCACCCCGTTTGGCGGTGCAGCCGAGGTGATGAAAGAACTGCGCGAAACCGTGTTTGCCGGCCGCGAGATCCGCCAGCTCATGCCCGACGCCCACGGCCAAGGCAAGACTTTGACATGGCCTGCCGTGCGGGTAGTGCACTAACGAAATAGGGTTCTAGCCCTCGTGGAATATGGCTGTATTGCTACCAATAACGTAGCAAAACAGTCGTCGCTAAGCCGCCGACTGAAACGCAACCTCGGCGGGATCAAAGAAAAGGCAGGCGCGCTCGTAGCGCTGTATGTCTTCCACCGGGTACTTGATGGCGCCATCGATATTGACGTAGCGCGGACCCGCGCCAACCGCGCTGGCCAGGCCAATGGCGGCCTCCGAACGGCCCCAGCGTTTGGCCAGGTCCTGTTGGGACAGCAGCAATTGAATGTGTGAATCCATGAAAGCCTCCAGATACCGTGACGTGTTGGTATCTATATCGGTACGGCGCGGGATAAATGGAGCGCTACCTATGGCGGCGTTGTGGCGCACCGGCAGACTTCGTTGCCTTTGTCGAACACGATTCTCCAGGTGTTGGGGGCCTCTTTGCGCCAAACGGAGGTGAAGGTGGCGATGTCTCTTCCGGTTGCGTCGCGCACGGGGCCGGAGCTCAGCGCCAGATCACCAGACGCCAGCACCTCCACGTCACGCGGCTCCCAGGAGAAGGGTGCTGCCGGTGTGGTGTAGAACCGTGCCCAGTAGTCCACGACCTGCTGTTTGCCGTGCAAGGGCTTGGGACCCGAAAAGAAGACGGTGTCTGCCGCGATGAATTCTGCAAATGCCCGGTGGTCCCGGTCGGCCATGGTCTTGGCGAATGCGCGCTCGGTGGCGATCACCTGAGCTTTTGCGTCCTCTGGCGTGCCCGGCATATGGGAAGTAGTGCAGCCGCAGGCGCACAGGCACAGGCTTAACAGGAAGAGATTGTCGATTTGCATGGTGACTCCTGGCTGGCTGGTCGCCCTGGGGGCAGCCAGGGTGGTTTATATCCCAAGCGCAAGCCGTCTGTAAGGGGTCTGGGTGAGACTCCGGATTGTCCTGCGGTAACCCGTCGGACTTGCTTGATGTCAATTTGGTGGCACAATCAGCCCCTGTTACTAGGCCCTTCCCACGCCACAGTCGCATCCGCCAAACGGTTCAGCCGTGCCGCGGAAGGTTAATCACAAACAGCTTTAACCAGCTAATGTTTCCTGCAGGGAAACGGAGGTCAGCGGAATATGAGTGAAACTACGTCGCAGAAGACGAGCCCAGCGTCGGTCTATCAGGCCTATGCCAGCAATACGTACCTTTTCGGGGGCAATGCGCCCTACGTCGAAGAGATGTACGAAAACTATCTAGCCAACCCCGGAAGCGTGACTGACACGTGGCGCGAGTATTTCGACGCCTTGCAGAACGTTCCGGCCGGCGATGGCAGCGATGCGCGCGACGTGCCGCACCAGCCCGTCATCAACGCCTTTGCCGAGCGCGCCAAGCAGGGCGGCACCAAGGTCGTCCTGGCCACCGGCGCCGATTCCGAGATGGGCCGCAAGCGCACCGCCGTACAGCAGCTGATCGCGGCCTACCGCAACGTGGGTGCGCGCTGGGCCGATCTGGATCCGCTGAAGCGCCTCGGGCGTGACGATATCCCTGAGCTGGAACTGTCGTTCTATGGCTTCAGCGATGCGGACCAGGAAACCGTATTCAACACCAGCAACACCTTCTTCGGCCGCGACACGATGAGCCTGCGCGACCTGATGAACGCGCTTCGCGAGACCTACTGCGGCACCCTTGGCGCAGAGTTCATGTACACCACGGACCAGAACCAGAAGCGCTGGTGGCAGCAGAAGCTTGAAAGCATTCGCAGCAAGCCTCATTTCAGTGCGGAGAAGAAGAAACACATTCTGGACCGCCTGACGGCAGCCGAAGGTCTGGAGCGCTTCCTGCACACCAAGTACGTGGGTCAGAAGCGTTTCTCACTCGAAGGCGGCGAGAGCTTCATTGCCTCCATGGATGAACTGATCCAGCAGGCCGGCGCCAAGGGCGTGCAGGAAATCGTCATCGGCATGGCCCACCGCGGCCGCCTGAACGTGCTGGTCAACACCCTGGGCAAGATGCCCGGCGACCTGTTCGCCGAGTTTGACCACACCGCGCCCGAAGATCTGCCGGCCGGTGACGTGAAATACCACCAGGGTTTCAGCTCCGATGTGGCGACCCCCGGCGGCCCGGTTCACCTGTCGCTGGCGTTCAACCCCTCGCACCTGGAAATTGTGAACCCGGTGGTGGAAGGCTCGGTGCGCGCCCGTATGGACCGCCGTGGCGACACCTTGGGCAACCAGGTGCTGCCGGTGCTGGTGCACGGTGACGCGGCCTTTGGTGGCCAGGGCGTGAACCAGGAAACCCTGTGCCTGGCACAAACCCGCGGCTATGCCACGGGTGGCACGGTGCACATCATCATCAACAACCAGATCGGTTTCACCACGTCGGACCCGCGCGATATGCGCTCCAGCGCCTTCTGTACCGACATCGTGAAGATGGTCGAGTCTCCGGTGCTGCACGTCAACGGTGACGATCCCGAAGCCGTGGTGCTGGCCACCCAGCTGGCACTGGAGTTCCGCCTGGAATTCCGCCAGGACGTGGTCGTGGATATCACCTGCTTCCGCAAGCTGGGCCACAACGAGCAAGACACGCCGATGCTGACGCAGCCGCTGATGTACAAGAAGATTGCGGCCCACCCCGGAACTCGCAAGCTGTACGCCGACAAGCTGGCCGCCCAGGGACTGGGTGAGACGCTGGGCGAGGACATGGCCAAGGCCTACCGCGCCGCCATGGACGCCGGCATTCACACCGTGGATCCGGTCATCACCAACTTCAAGAGCAAGTACGCCGTCGACTGGTCACCCTTCCTGGGCAAGAAGTGGACTGACGCTGGTGACACCGCCATTCCGCTGACCGAGTGGAAGCGCCTGGTCGAGAAGCTGACCACACTGCCGACCAGCGTCAACCCGCACTCCCTGGTGAAGAAGGTCTATGACGACCGCGCCGCCATGGGCCGTGGCGAGGTGAATGTGGATTGGGGCATGGGTGAGAGCATGGCTTTTGCCTCGCTGGTGGCCAGCGGCTACCCGGTTCGCCTGTCCGGTGAGGACAGCGGCCGCGGCACCTTCACCCACCGCCATGCCGTGATCCATGACCAGGCCCGTGAAAAGTGGGATGCCGGCATCTACGTGCCGCTGCAGAACGTGGCCGAGAACCAGGCCCCGTTTGTCGTCATCGACTCCATCTTGTCCGAAGAGGCCGTGCTGGCCTATGAATACGGCTACGCATCGAACGACCCTAACACCCTGGTGATCTGGGAAGCCCAGTTTGGCGATTTCGCCAATGGCGCCCAGGTGGTCATTGACCAGTTCATCGCCTCCGGCGAAGTGAAGTGGGGCCGCGTCAACGGCATCACGCTGATGCTGCCGCACGGCTACGAAGGCCAGGGCCCCGAGCACAGTTCGGCCCGCCTGGAGCGCTTCATGCAGTTGGCGGCCGACGCCAACATGCAAATCGTGCAGCCCACCACGGCCAGCCAGATTTTCCACGTGCTGCGCCGCCAGATGATCCGCAACCTGCGTAAGCCGCTGATCATCTTCACGCCGAAATCGCTGCTGCGCAACAAGGATGCGACCTCGCCCCTGACCGAATTCACCAAGGGTGGTTTCCAGACCGTCATTGGCGAAAGCAAGGCGCTCAAGGCCGACAAGGTCAAGCGCGTGGTGGTGTGCTCCGGCAAGGTCTACTACGACCTGGTCAAGCACCGCGAAGAGAAGGGCCATGACGATGTCGCCATTCTGCGGGTCGAGCAGCTGTACCCCTTCCCGCACAAGGCATTCGCTACGGAAATGAAGAAGTACCCCCACGCCACCGACATCGTGTGGTGCCAGGACGAACCGCAGAACCAGGGCGCCTGGTTCTTTGTGCAGCACTACATCCACGAAAACATGGTGGAAGGCCAGCGCCTGGGTTACTCCGGCCGTGCCGCGTCGGCGTCGCCAGCGGTGGGTTACTCGCACTTGCACCTGGAGCAGCAGAAATCACTGGTTGAAGGCGCGTTCGGCAAGCTCAAGGGCTTTGTCCTGAGCAAGTAAGCCAGAAGCCCCTTCATTCACACAATTCCGAAAGAACAAAATGGCAATCGTAGAAGTAAAAGTTCCTCAGCTCTCTGAGTCCGTGGCTGAAGCCACCCTGCTGCAGTGGAAGAAAAAGGTCGGTGATCTGGTCCTGGTGGACGAGATTCTGATCGACGTGGAAACCGACAAGGTGGTGCTGGAAGTGCCGGCACCCAGCGCCGGCGTGCTGGTGGAGATTGTTGCGGCGGACGGTGCGACCGTGGCCGCTGAGCAACTGATCGCCCGCATCGACACTGAAGGCGCCGCTGGCGCTGTTGCGGCACCCGCCGCCGCGCCCGCTGCTGCTGTGGCAGCCACTCCGGTTGCAGCTAGCTCGTCTGCTGGTGGCAATTCCAAGGCCGGCGTGGCCATGCCTGCTGCCGCCAAGCTGCTTGCCGACAACAACCTGTCGGTCAATGCCGTGGCCGGCACCGGCAAGGACGGCCGCGTTACCAAGGGTGATGTGCTGGGTGCCGTCGCCGCGGGCACTGCTACCAAAACCGTAGCGACTGTCTCAATCCCCACTGGGGCTCCGACCAAGGTGTTGCCACAGGTTGCAGCGCCGGCCGCTCTCCACCTGGGCGACCGCCCTGAGGAGCGCGTGCCCATGAGCCGCCTGCGCGCCCGTGTGGCCGAGCGTCTGCTGCAGTCGCAGAGCACCAACGCCATCCTGACCACCTTCAATGAAATCAACATGGCCCCGGTCATGGACATGCGCAAGCGCATGCAAGAGCGTTTCGAGAAGGAGCATGGCGTCAAGCTCGGCTTCATGAGCTTCTTCGTCAAGGCGGCAGTGCATGCCCTGAAGAAGTTCCCCGTGCTGAACGCATCTGTGGACGGCACCGACATCGTCTACCACGGCTACTTCGACGTGGGTATCGCCGTGGGCTCTCCCCGTGGCCTGGTGGTGCCAATCTTGCGCAACGCCGACCAGATGAGCTTTGCCGAGATCGAGAAGAAGATTGCCGAATTCGGCCAGAAGGCCAAGGACGGCAAGCTGGGCATTGAAGACATGACCGGCGGCACGTTCTCCATCTCCAACGGCGGCACCTTCGGCTCCATGATGTCCACCCCCATCATCAACCCGCCCCAGTCGGCCATCCTGGGCGTGCACGCGACCAAAGACCGCGCCATGGTGGAAAACGGCCAGGTGGTGGTGCGTCCCATGAACTACTTCGCCATGTCCTACGACCACCGCATCATCGACGGCCGCGAAGCCGTGCTGGGCCTGGTGGCCATGAAGGAAGCGCTGGAAGATCCAGCCCGCCTGCTGTTTGATATCTGATTAAATTCACCCCCCGGCTTGCCCACTGCGTGTGGCCGCTTTCCCCCCTGCTGGGGGCAACACCAGCGGCCCGGCAGAGCCGGTTCCTCGGTATTTCTGGAAGGGGCTTCGCTGCGCTTGCCGTGGCACGTGGCACGCACTTCGGTGCGGGACTTTTGAATAAAGTGAGAAAACTATGAGTAAACAATTCGACGTAATCGTCATTGGTGGTGGCCCTGGTGGCTACATCGCCGCAATCCGCGCCGCCCAACTGGGCTTTACCGTGGCCTGTATTGACGAGTGGAAGAACGAGAAGGGCGGCCCGGCCCTGGGCGGAACCTGTACCAATGTGGGCTGCATTCCCTCCAAGGCCTTGCTGCAATCCAGCGAGCACTTTGACCACGCCAACCACCACTTTGCCGAGCATGGCATTTCCGCCTCCAATGTGAGCATGGACGTGGCCAAGATGGTCGCCCGCAAGAACAACGTGGTCAAGCAGAACAACGACGGTATCCAGTACCTGCTGAAGAAGAACAAGATTGCCTTCTTCCACGGTCGGGGTTCCTTCGTCAAGGCTGCTGCCGATGGCTATGTCATCAATGTGGCCGGCGCTACCGAAGAGTCTCTGCTGGGCAAGCACATCATTGTGGCCACCGGTTCCAATGCGCGTGCGCTGCCAGGCGCGCATTTTGACGAAGAGCGCATCCTGTCCAACGACGGCGCGTTGCGCATCGGCGCAGTTCCCAAACGTCTGGGTGTCATCGGATCCGGCGTCATTGGCCTGGAAATGGGTTCGGTCTGGCGCCGCCTGGGTTCCGACGTCACCGTCCTCGAAGGCTTGCCGACTTTTCTCGGTGCGGCGGACGAACAGGTCGCCAAGGAAGCGCTCAAGGTCTTCACCAAGCAGGGCCTGAAGATCGAGCTCGGCGTCAAGGTTGGCGAGATTTCTGCCACCAAGAAGAGCCTGTCAATTGCCTATACCAATGCCAAGGGCGAAACCCAAACGCTGGACGTGGACAAGCTCATCGTGTCCATCGGCCGTGTGCCTAACACCATTGGTCTGAACTCTGAAGCGGTCGGCCTGCAACTCGACGAACGCGGCGCCATCGTCGTTGACGGCGACTGCAAGACCAACCTGCCCAACGTCTGGGCGGTGGGTGACGTGGTGCGTGGTCCCATGCTGGCGCACAAGGCGGAAGAGGAGGGCGTTGCCGTTGCTGAGCGCATTGCCGGCCAGCACGGCCATGTCAACTTCGGCACCGTGCCATGGGTTATCTACACCAGCCCCGAAATTGCCTGGGTGGGACGCACCGAGCAGCAGCTCAAGGCCGATGGCGTAGCGTACAAGGCCGGTTCCTTTCCGTTCCTGGCCAACGGCCGCGCCCGCGCGCTGGGCGACACTACCGGGTTCGTCAAGTTCCTGGCCGATGCCACGACCGACGAAATCCTGGGCGTGCACATCATTGGCCCACAGGCCAGCGAGCTGATTTCCGAGGCCGTTGTGGCCATGGAATTCAAGGCCAGTGCCGAAGACATTGCCCGCATCTGCCACGCCCACCCCAGCTTGAGCGAGTCCACCAAGGAAGCGGCTCTGGCGGTGGACAAACGGACCCTGAATTTCTGATTGTCATTGCGTAAGAATGGCCGCTAGCCCTCGTATATATTGAGCAAGCAGCTATTAATCAGATAGCAACCAGAAAACTGATGCAGTGAACGTCAAGGAAACCTACGAAGCCGAGCTGGCCGCGCGGGGCTATGCGCCAGACCCGGCACAGTTGCGCGCGGTGGAGGCGTTGGAGCGCTGCGCGACCGAGTGGGCCCACTACAAGGAAAAGCGCTCCAATCGACTAAAAAAACTGATCAACCATCCCGATATTCCCCGGGGGGTCTATATGTTTGGCGGGGTCGGGCGGGGCAAGAGCTTTCTGATGGATTGCTTTTACAACGCCGTGCCACTCAAGCGCAAGACGCGGCTGCACTTCCATGAGTTCATGCGCGAAGTGCATCGCGAATTGTCGGAGCTGCAGGGAACGGTCAATCCGCTGGACAAGCTGGCCGAACGCATGGCGGAGCGCTACAAGCTGATCTGCTTTGACGAATTTCACGTGGCGGACATTACCGACGCCATGATCCTGCATCGGCTGTTGGCCGCCTTGTTTGCCAATGGCGTGGGCTTGGTGACGACATCCAATTTCAAGCCTGATGATCTGTATCCCGGCGGCCTGCACCGCAACCGCATTTTGCCGGCCATCGCATTGCTCAACGCCGAACTGGAAGTCATCAACGTCGACAACGGTACCGACTACCGTGGCCTCACTATGGAGCATGTGAAGCTCTACCATGTGCCCAACGGACCCGAAGCCGAAAAGGCCATGGAAGCTGCTTTCAACGAGTTGGCCGAAACACACGACGAGGACCGGGCGCTGCACATCGAAAACCGCACCATTTGGGCCTGGCGCAAAGCTGGCGGTGTGGTGTGGTTTGATTTCAAGACCCTGTGTGGCGGCCCGCGTTCGCAAAACGACTACCTGGAGCTTGCCCAGCAGTTCCACACGGTGTTCTTGAGCGACGTGCCGCAAATGTCGGTCCGCATGGCCTCCGAGGCCCGACGCTTCACCTGGCTGATCGATGTGCTGTATGACCGGCGGGTCAAGCTGGTCATGTCGGCGGCAGTGGCGCCCATCGACCTGTATACCGAGGGGCCCATGGCGCACGAGTTTCCACGGACCGTTTCCCGCTTGAGCGAAATGCAGTCACCCGAATACCTCGCACTGGAGCGGCGGGTGGTCGATACGGGGCTGACATGAAGCCTCTGCACCTGTGTGTGCTGGTCGCATGGCTGTTAGCTTGCCCGGCTTGGAGCCAGCAGGATGCGCCGCCGAATATGGTCAACCTGGAATCAGAGCGCGCGCGCATTGACAGCACGCGCCAGCAAAAGACGGCGGAGCTGGATGCTGAGGCGCTGGCGTGCTTGTCGAGGTTTGCCGTTACGGACTGTCAGAACAAGATCAGTGCACGCCGACGCCAAATGTTGTCGGATCTGAAAAGGCAGGAAGCCAGCCTCAATGCACTGGAGCGGCGCCAAAAGAGCCTGGAGCAATTGCAGCGCGGCGAAGAAAAAGCGGCCGACCGTGCCGCACGCCAACTGGAGTTGCAAACGGGACCGGATGGCACGTCGCAGAGTGACAAGAAAAAGGCACAGGATGACAAAATCCTGAATCACCAGCAACGGGCCAATCCCGCGGGAAGCCCGCAGCCCGCAGGCAAATCCAGCTCCCCGCTCGATCCCAAAGAGGTTGAAGCCAACCGCGAGGCCTACGCCGAGAAGCAAAATGCTTTGGAGAAACGGCGTAAAGAACGGGATCAGCGCCTGTTGGACAAAGGCGCGGGCAGCCCGCCGCTTCCAGCGGCGCCATAGCGCCATAGGGGCGGTGGCTACGACCCGGCAGTCAATGGCTCGAGCTTGACCACCACGATGGACAGGTTGTCGCCGACCCCACGGCCACGGGAACGGGCCTTTTCGATCAGAAACTCGGTCGCTTCGCGGGCGGAAAGCGAGGACAACACCGAGCCCAGCTCTCCGGTATTGAAGTAGTGCCAAATGCCATCACTGCAGGCCATCAGAATGTCGCCGGCACGCAGCTGTGGAATGAAATGGAAATCGACCGGCGGCTCATTCTCGGTGCCCAGACAGCCCATCAAAATGTTGGACTGGGGGTGCACGGTGGCCTGTTCTTCCGTGATTTCGCCCCGGTTGACCAGTGCCTGCACGTAGGAATGGTCCATGGTCCGTTTGATGAAACGGCTGCCCTGGAAGTGGTAAATCCGTGAATCGCCGGTGTGGGCCCAGTGGCAGTCACCTTTTTCGTTGATCAAAAACGCAGCCAAGGTGCTGTGTGGTTCTTCTTCGGAAGAAATGGCCGTCAATTTGATGACGATGTGTGCCTCTTGCACCACTTGCGCCAGGACAGCCGCCGCGTCATCGGTATCGGGATCGTAGCGATCAAATAGTTGCTTGGACGTCATCATGACTTGGTCCGAAGCCTTGCGGCCGCCACTGCGACCGCCCATGCCATCGGCTACGATAGCCAGAATGCAGCCGTTGACCCGGGGGTGCTTCAGCAGTGCAATCTGGTCCTGCTGGTATTCGCGGTCCCCCTTGTGAATGCCGGTAGAAGCAGTGAGTCGGTAACCAGTGGCCATGTTGGGTTGCTTGTGAAGCAATACTTTCTGCAAATAGACGGAAGGTCGTATTATCAAGCCAGCGCGGCCTGTCAACCCGTAGTTTAAACCCGTACTTACATCCATTGCCCTTGGTAACAAATCTCCATTCACCTGAGCGCCAGCTGATTGAATTGCGCATTGAACATGCAGACCTGGACGCAATGATCGACCGGGCCGCCGACGATTCGCCGGTTGATGAGTTGATGATGCGCCGCCTGAAAAAACGCCGTCTGTCGCTGCGCGATGAAATTGCCCGGGTTGAACGGGAACTGCAGCCCAACGAGCCTGCCTGACGCATGGACCTGCAAGAGGCAGTTGCGCGCGCCTTTGATCCCGGTGCCGGATTGGCACAAAGCGTTGAAGAGTTTTCCCCGCGCGCCGGCCAGGCCGTGATGGCACGGGCGGTCGCTGTCACCATGGAGTCGGGTGGCGTTCTGGTCGTCGAGGCGGGCACAGGGGTCGGCAAGACCTTCGCCTATCTGGTGCCGGCCTTGCTCAGTGGCGAGCGTGTTCTGCTGTCCACCGCTACCAAAACCCTACAGGACCAGTTATTTGGTCGCGACATTCCTCGGCTGGTTGCCGCATTGGGCGTACCGGTTCGCACGGCGCTGCTGAAAGGACGCAGCAGTTATCTGTGCCTTCACCGTCTGTCAGATGCTCGGCAGGATGCCGCAACGCAAAGTGGGGCGGCCCGCCGGGACCTGGCACGGGTTGAAGCGTGGTCCTTGACCACCCGGACCGGTGATCTGGCAGAACTGATCCAGATCGATGAGCGCTCTGCGGTCATTCCGCTGGTCACTTCGACGCGCGAAAACTGCCTGGGAGCGCAGTGCCCGCAGGTTCAGAATTGCCATGTCAATCTGGCCCGGCGTGAGGCCATGGCGGCGGACGTGGTTGTCATCAATCACCACCTGTTTTTTGCTGATCTGAACATCCGTGAGTCGGGCGTAGCGGAATTGCTGCCTACGGTCCAGTCGGTGGTGTTCGACGAAGCGCACCAGCTCAATGAAATCGGGGTCCAGTTTCTGGGTCGGCAGATCACCACACACCAGCTGGACGGGTTCTGTCGTGATCTGACTCTACAGGGCCAGAAACTGGCATTGGGTGTTGCAGACTGGCGGGCGCTGGTTGCAGCGCTGGCGCACAGCGTTCTTGCGTTGCGTCAACTCATTGGCGAGGGTAATCAGGTGGGACGCATTGCCTGGTTTTCCGGGGAACCGGTGGGGGTTGATGCGCGGGGATGGCAGCGCGCAGTTGCCGACCTGCACGCCAGCTTGCAGCAGACGGATGTTGTGCTGCGCAGCATTGAAGAGATGTCTCCGGAATTGCAGGGGTTGCAGGAACGTGCGCAGCGTTTGACAGCAGAACTCGACATTTTTTCCCACCCCGCGCAACCGGGTTTTGTTCGTTGGTTGGAGGTTGGAACGCAGATACGACTGGTCCAGTCACCATTGCACATTGCAGAAGCCATGCAGACTCGCGTCTTTGCGCCAGATGCTGAGACGAAGAGTCGAAAGTCGTGGATTTTCACGTCGGCCACTTTGGGTCATGACGCGACCATGGCGCACTTTCTGGAAGATTGCGGCTTGCGGGACGCAACGGTCTTGCAGGTACAAAGCCCCTTTGACTACCCTTCCCAGGCCGCGATATATGTCCCTGCACAGGTGCCCAATCCTGGTGAGCCCAGTCACAGTGCAGCGGTTGCTGCGCTCGTGGCCGAGGCATCGATTATTTTGGGCGGCCGCACGCTGGTGTTGACCACCACGCTGCGGGCGATGCGTGAAATTGCTACGACGTTACGGCATCACTTTGCGCAGTCATCTGCTATCGAAGTACTGGTGCAGGGGGAGTCGCCCAAGCGGGAGTTGACAGAGCGTTTTGTTCACGGCGCCACACCGGGCGGTCACGGCAGCGTTCTGGTCGGGTCGGCGTCATTTTGGGAAGGTGTTGATGTCCCCGGCGATGCGCTGCAGCTGGTGGTCGTTGACAAACTGCCTTTTTCACCGCCTGGCGACCCGGTGGTGGAAGCCAGGGCGCAACACTTTCAGAGCAATGGGAAAAATCCTTTCCACCATTTCCATGTGCCGCAGGCTGCCATCGCGTTGAAGCAGGGCGCCGGACGCCTGATTCGCAGGGAAACCGACCGCGGTATTCTGGTCGTGTGCGATGTGCGGCTGATCCGGATGGGCTACGGTCGCCGGATTCTGGCGGCGTTACCCGCCATGCAGGTCATAACGACCCAGGAAGCGTTTGTTCAGGCCTTGCAAGCCCTTACCAAACCTTCCACCACGGATCATTGATGGAGCGCGACCCGCGCACCAGAAAATCTGACTGGGGATAGTTCTTTTCCAGCACGCGTTTGGCGTCGTCCCGCAGTTGGACGATGCCCAGCGCGTCGTAGGACTTGTACATGATGTACAGCGCTTCTTCCACTGCGGGAACTTCCCTGTAGTCCGAGACCGCAACTTGCGCCCTGTTCACCGCAGCCAAATAGGCGCCACGCTTGTAGTAATACCGGGCGACGTGTACTTCATACTGGGCCAGAGAGCTCACAATGTAGTTCATGCGTTGGCGGGCATCGTTGGCATATCGCGAATCGGGAAATCGGTCGACCAATTCCTTGAATGCCTCAAAGGACTCTTTCGATGCCTTCTGGTCACGTTCTGCCAAATCCTGACGGGTGAACTTGGCGAACAGGCCAAGGTCGTCATTGAAGTTGATGACCCCCTTGAGGTAAATGGCATAGTCCATTGCCGGGCTGACCGGGTGCAGCTTCATGAAGCGCTCCAGTGTTGCCAAGGCCTGTGCGGTTTCCGCAGACTTGTATTGCGCGTACGCTTTGTCCAGCTGCGCCTGCTGTGCCAGCGGGGTACCTGCGGCCCGTGCTTCGAGCTTTTCCAGCAGTGGTATCGCGCGCTCCCATTGTCCCGCCGCCATTTCATCCTTGGCTTCGGCGTAGATCTTGTTGGGGCTCATCGTGGCAGTCTTGTCGACCGGCGTACTGGAGCAACCGGCGGTCAAGAGTGCGACGGTCGCAAGCAGTGAAACGCAAACGACCGATAATTTGACACGAAGCATGTTAGGAAACTTTCTTGAAACAGAGCACAGGAATTATATCGGGCGCCCCAATAGTGACAGACTCTGAAGAGTTGGATGACACCGGCCTTGAAGTGGAGTGGCGCACGGTAGTCGTTTCCGCCGCCCAGCACGGTGCTCGATTGGACCGCGCGCTAGCGGATGGTGTCCACGAGTTCTCCAGAAACTACCTGCAGCAATTGATTGACGGCGGATTGGTGTCAGTCAATGGCCGGATCGTTCGTAAGGCGTCGGCCCGTGTGGGCGTTGGGGACTCCCTCGTTATTGAGCTCAAGCCCACCCCCCAAAGTCAGGCGTTTACGCCCCAGGCGATGCCCTTGGAGGTGGTATTTCAGGATGAGCACATACTGGTCATCAACAAGCCGGCCGGCCTGGTGGTGCATCCTGCACCTGGAAACTGGAGCGGCACCTTGCTCAATGGCTTGTTGGCCTATGACAAGGATTTCTCGCTCGTTCCCAGAGCCGGGATCGTCCACCGCCTGGACAAAGATACGAGTGGCCTGATGGTCGTGGCACGCTCAAGGACGGCAATGGATCGGTTGATCCAGGCTATTGCAGCACGTGATGTCAGCCGTCAGTATCTTGCAGTTGCGCACGGGTGCTGGACCGGCCCGACGCACAAGTCAGTCGATTTGGCTATTGGCCGGGATCCGCGCAACCGTTTGCGTATGGCTTGCGTGAATCTTGAGAGTCAGTCTGGCAAAGCTGCCAGGACCGACTTTGTATTGTTGGGAAATGCTGAGGCCGGGTGCTTTGTGCAGTGCATCCTGCACACTGGCAGAACCCACCAGATACGAGTCCACATGGCTTCTTTGGGGCACCCGCTGGTTGCGGACGCCGTTTATGGCGGGAGCATGGTGAACGCGATGCAACGCCAGGCATTGCACGCCTTCAGCCTGGCTTTTTCCCATCCGATGACAGAGAAGCCGATGGCGTTTGAATCGGCTCCTCCAGACGATTTTATGGAACTGTTGCAAGACTGGGGGCTGCGCTACAATTCGCCAACAAGGGTTAAAAGTCCCTGATAAATACCCCGGAGCATTGCCGGGAGTAGGCACGGTGAAGTCTTCACATCTGCTGCCGTCCGTTTGGAATCTCTTTGATTGGTCACCGTGATGGTGGCGTTTCCGATAAAGCCTGACTATGAATATGGCGGATGCAAAACGGGTCCTGGAGACTGCGTTAATTTGCTCACAGCAACCCTTGCCGTTGCGGGATATGCGCTCACTCTTCAATGAGTCTCTGGGGGCGGACACGCTCAAAAATCTGTTGGAAGACTTGAGCAACGACTGGGCAAGCAAGGGTGTCGAACTGGTGAATGTTGCCTCTGGGTGGCGATTTCAAAGCAGACCGGAAATGCGGGAATACCTGGACCGGTTGCATCCTGAGAAGCCACCGCGTTACACACGGGCGACCTTGGAGACGTTGGCGATCATTGCGTACCGTCAACCGGTCACGCGTGGTGATATGGAAGATATTCGCGGTGTCACCATCAATTCGCTGCTGATCAAGCAATTGGAAGATCGCGGTTGGGTGGAGGTGATTGGGCATCGGGAGGCGGCGGGACGCCCCGCGCTGTACGCCACAACGCGGCAGTTCCTTGATGATCTTGGTCTCCAGTCATTGGATCAACTTCCCCTGTTGGAAAGTGTGGCCAACCAGAGTAGCGTGTTTGGGGCATTGGTGGAGTCTGCTGACGACTCCCTCGCGGTGCCATCGAGCGAAGACTTGCTTGTGAGCGATGCAACATTGCAATTGGATATTCCACTGGAGACAACCAATCCGCAAACGCATCCACCTTTGAATGGATTTTCAGAATGAATGACAACACTTCCTCGGATACGAAACCTTTGTTGGCCGAGTCGGCTACTGTTTCTGCACCTGCTGCACCGGAGGCTGAGGTACCAAAGGTCGGTGAAGATGCGCCAGCGGCCGCCGCCGTTCCATCTAAAGCGGCTTTGGACAATCGTTTCAGTGATGTGATCTCAGGGCAGTTCGACGCCGACGAAGAACTGATTGAGCTCGCGCCACCCAAGCGGGTCCTGGCCCCCATGGCAGAAACCCCCAAACTGCACAAGGTGTTGGCGCAGGCCGGCATGGGCTCGCGCCTGGAAATGGAACAACTGATCATGGAAGGGCGTATTTCGGTCAACAACGAGCCGGCGCATATCGGTCAGCGCATACAGTTTGGCGACAATATCAAGGTCAATGGCAAACCAATCCGTTTTCGCATCGATCCACCGCCGGCGCGGGTGATCGCATACCACAAGCCGGTGGGTGAGGTCGTCACGCATGATGATCCGCAAAACCGGCCAACCGTCTTTCGGCGCCTGCCAAAACTGCACCAGGGTAAATGGCAGTCGGTCGGTCGTCTGGATTTGAATACTGAAGGTCTGTTGCTGTTCACCAGTTCCGGAGAATTGGCCAACAATCTGATGCATCCGCGGTTCGGCCTGGAGCGCGAATATGCTGTCAGGGTCCTGGGCTCATTGACCAAGGACGAGAAGAAGCTGTTGCTCGAAGGCGTCAAGCTCGACGACGGGATGGCGCAGTTTGGTTCGATCGAGGACGGCGGGGGAGAAGGTTCCAATTGCTGGTACCGCGTAACCATTTCCGAAGGCCGTAACCGGGAAGTGCGTCGCATGCTGGAGGCAGTCGGGCATGCAGTGAGCCGCCTGATTCGGATTCGGTACGGTGCCATGGTCTTGCCGCGTGGACTCAAACGCGGCGCATGGATGGAATTGGATGATGCGGATATTCGGTCGCTGGTGCAAGCGGCCGGCGGTCGTGCGGCAACCGACTCCGAACGGGAAGATGGAGCAGGTCGAGCCACTCCTTCCCGCAATCCGCAAGGACCCAACCAGCGGCGAGGCGGACGGATGGGCGGCCCCCGCGGCGCCAATACCGGTCAACGGAACCCTGCCCCAGGAGGCGGCAGAGGAGGCAATGGTCCGCAGCAAGGCCCCAAAGGGAACGCCCGGTCTGACGGAAATCGTTTTGATACGCCAAGGGATGGTCGTGGCGGAGCCGCACAACCGGACCCCATGAAAACGGCATTTGGCTACATTGGAGCCGACAGTTTTACTCGTCAGCGGCAAGACGCCGGTCAGAGGCCTGCGGGCTCACCTGGTGGGCAGCGCCGCAAGGGCCGCGGTCGATAGTAGCCAATGCTAAAATCATAAGCTTTGCTTCGTTTTGGGGCAAGAATGCAGATTACCAATCCAGTTCAGGAAATATTATGACAATCGAACGTACTCTCTCCATCATCAAACCCGACGCGGTCGCAAAGAACGTCATCGGTCAAATCTACGCACGTTTTGAGGCGGCAGGACTCAAGGTCGTTGCAGCTCGTATGGCGCATTTGTCGCGTGGTGAGGCTGAGGCGTTTTACGCGGTTCACAAAGCCCGTCCGTTTTTCAAGGATCTGGTGGACTTCATGATCTCCGGCCCTGTGATGATCCAGGCTTTGGAGGGTGACAACGCCATTTTGAAGCACCGTGATCTGATGGGCGCAACAGATCCGAAAAAAGCGGCACCTGGGACTATTCGTGCTGATTTTGCTGACAGCATTGACGCCAATGCAGTGCACGGCTCTGATGCCGCTGAAACCGCATCGGTTGAAATTGCGTTCTTTTTCGCTGGCATGAACGTTTTCTCCCGCTAAGTTATGCAATGACGGTCAACCTGCTCGATTACGATCTGGAGGGATTGGCCGCGTTTTGTGAGGGCCTAGGGGAAAAGCGTTTCCGGGCCACACAGCTCTTTCGGTGGATTCACCAAAAGGGGGCAGCGCAATTTGATGACATGAGTGACCTCGCGAAGTCCTTGCGGGAGAAGCTGAAAACCACTGCTCAAGTCAAGGCCCTTCCGGTACTGTCGCAGCACATTTCAAGTGATGGCACGATCAAATGGCTGTTTGACGTCGAAGGGGGCAATGCCGTTGAGGCGGTCTTTATCCCGGAAGATGATAGAGGGACCTTGTGTATTTCGTCCCAAGCGGGATGTGCGGTCGCCTGCAGGTTCTGCTCGACCGGACATCAGGGATTCAGCCGCAACCTGACAGCAGGCGAGATTGTGTCCCAGCTCTGGTTCGCTGAGCACTTCATGCGCAAATACTTGCAGCGTGGTGATCGCGTCATTTCAAACGTCGTCATGATGGGAATGGGTGAGCCGTTGCAGAATTTTTCGGCTTTGGTTCCCGCTCTTCGCGTCATGCTGGATGACCACGGATATGGTTTGTCCCGCCGCCGTGTGACCGTGTCCACATCCGGTGTTGTCCCCATGATCGACCGGTTGGGGCAGGAGTGTCCCGTCGCCCTGGCCGTGTCGCTGCATGCCCCCAATGACGCCTTGCGCGACGATCTGGTTCCCTTGAACCGAAAGTACCCGATTGCCGAGCTGTTCGCGGCGTGCAAACGCTACCTGCAGGTGGCCCCGCGAGATTTCATCACGTTCGAGTACTGCATGCTGAATGGGGTCAATGATTCGCCCCAACATGCTGCTGAGCTTGTGAAGCTTGTGCGCTCGGGAGCGGGCGATGGCAACTGGTGCAAGTTCAATTTGATACCGTTCAATCCATTCCCTGCCTCTGGTCTGACGCGATCTCCTCAGGCAGTTGTATTGGCTTTTTCCAAAGTATTGAATGCTGCGGGAATTGTGACGACAATTCGCAAGACCCGAGGCGACGATATTGATGCTGCGTGTGGTCAACTGGCAGGTGATGTCAAAGATCGGACGAATATTCACGCGCGCTTGTCCAAGCGGCGCACGATTCCGATCAGGCCCGAAAATGAATTGGCTCCAGTTGGGAGAGAGGACACTATCGATGACTGAAAAAGTGCGGATTGGCGCCGCGGCGCTCTCATGGATTGTGTGGTCGTGTCTGACCTTTTCGAGTGCGGTGGTTCTGACCGGTTGCGCGTCCAATATGACCGGCGCAGGTACTAAAGCTGATTTGGTGACCGATTCGGATGAATCCGATGTTCGCAAACGGGCTCGGTTGCGCCTTGAGTTGGCGGTCGCCTATTTTGAGAAGGGGCAAACAACCGACGCGCTGGACCATTTGAAGCAGTCAATTCTGGCGGACCCGACACTGTTTGAAGCCTACAACCTGCGGGGACTCATTTACATGCGGCTCAATGATGTTCCGCTCGCAGAAGAGAGCTTTCGTCGTGCGCTGGCCATGAACCCCAAAGCGGCTTCAGTGCAACACAATTATGGGTGGCTGTTGTGTCAGCAGTCTCGTTTTTCGGAATCCCTGCAGTTGTTCGGCGCTGCGTTGGCTAACCCCGCATATGGCGATCGGGCAAAGACCTGGATGGCCCAGGGGTTGTGCCAAATCAAGAGCGGCCAAACGATGGAAGCCGAGAACAGTTTTTTGCGGTCTTATGAGCTCGATGCGGGAAACCCCATAACAGCCTATAACCTGTCGTCTCTTTTGTATCAGCGTGGTGAGTTTGTGCGGGCGCAGTTTTACGTCCGGCGGCTCAACAACAGCGAGCTTGCCAACGCAGAGTCTTTGTGGCTTGGAATTAAAGTTGAGCGGCGAATGGAGAATCGCGATGCCATGGGGCAGTTGGCGACGCAATTGAAAAAGCGTTATCCGCAGTCGCGTGAGTATTCTGCATTTGAGCGGGGTGCCTTCAATGAGTGAAAATGGTGTTCCGGAGGCGATGACAGAGCAAGAGAAAACCGGACAGTCGAGTGCTTTGACCGCGGGAATGATGATGCGCAGTGCACGGGAAGCCGCTGGATTGCATGTCGCTGCGTTGGCTGTATCGATAAAGATTCCGGTGAAGAAGCTTGAGGCATTGGAGGCAGATCGTTTGGATCTGTTGCATGACGCCGTTTTTGTGCGGGCATTGGCTGCAAGTGTGTGCCGAGCATTGAAGATTGATCCAGCACCCGTACTGTTCAAACTGCCACTGACCGTCGCACCCAAACTTACTGCGGATGAGCGCGGAATCAATGCACCCTTTCATGCAACGGGTGATGCAGCGAGGCTTTCAATCGCCGAAGTACTCAGAAAACCCTCGGCAATGCTTGTTTTTACACTGCTTATAGCAGGCTTAGCAGTTGTATTTTTCCCGGAAGGCAAGCTTACTGAGTGGACTGCTGAGCTTTCGTCGCCTCCAGTCAAGTCGCCGACGAACATGGGGCAGCCACAGCTACAACAAGCAGCTACCGAGGTGATGGAGTCAACGGTTCAGTCTGAGCCTGTGGCGCAGGGCCTACCCGCTGCGCCCAGCGCCATCGTTGCTCCAAAGGAAGCACCAATAGGTTCGCTGGCGCCTACAGCGGTTGCGACTCCTGCCCCCGCATCGGTGAAGGCGTCGGAGTCGCTTGCTCCGCGCCAGGATGCGCTCCGTGCGACGGGAGCATCGCCATCGGTGAATTCGGCGGGCCTGGTGGTTTTCAAGGCCAAGGGGACATCCTGGGTGAAGGTCGTCGATGCCAAGGGCATCGTGCAATTGAGCAAGACTCTGTCGGATGGTGAAGTGATTGGCGCGTCGGGCGCCACGCCATTGTCGGTCGTCATCGGACGCGTGGATGCCACTGAAGTGGAAGTGCGCGGCCAGCCCTTTAGTCTGGTCAGTGTAGCCAAAGACAATGTTGCGCGATTTGAGGTGAAGTAGTGAATTCAAGTCTACCGATCGCTTTAGCGGTACCCGCTCGAAGGAAGTCCCTCCAGGCAAACGTCATTTGGGGGGCCAGAAACGTCACTTTGGGTGGTGACGCACCTGTGCGTCTGCAATCGATGACCAATACCGACACAGCAGACGCCATCGGGACTGCGATACAGGTTAAAGAACTGGCTATCGCGGGATCAGAGATGGTACGGATCACCGTGAATACGCCAGAAGCTGCACAGGCCGTTCCCTACATCCGTGAGCAATTGGACCGCATGGGTATCGATGTGCCGTTGATAGGCGACTTCCATTTCAACGGCCATCGGCTGTTGACAGATTACCCGGACTGCGCCCAGGCGCTATCCAAGTACCGCATCAACCCGGGAAATGTGGGCAAAGGTGACAAGCGTGACAAGCAGTTCTCCCAGATGATTGAGGCGGCCATTCGCTGGAACAAACCGGTGCGTATTGGAGTCAATTGGGGAAGCCTTGACCAGGAACTACTGGCATCGTTGATGGATGAAAACAGTCGTCGCACGGTTCCTTGGGATGCCAAACCCGTGATGTACGAAGCATTGATTACATCCGCTTTGGAGTCGGCCCACCGGGCGGAAGCTATCGGCATGGATGCCAGCCAGATTATCTTGTCTTGCAAAGTAAGTGGCGTGCAGGACCTGGTCGCTGTCTATCGGGAATTGGGTCGCCGGTGTGCATATCCTTTGCATCTGGGACTCACGGAAGCAGGTATGGGGACAAAAGGCACTGTAGCGTCAGCCGTTGCCTTGGGGGTTCTGCTGCAAGATGGTATCGGTGACACGATTCGCGTGTCGTTGACGCCAGCCCCAGGGGAATCACGTTCACAAGAGATCGTCATTGCGTCTGAGATTATTCAGGCATTGGGACTGCGGAATTTTGTTCCCAGCGTGACGGCATGTCCAGGGTGCGGACGCACAACCAGCACCACTTTTCAAGAGTTGACGCAACAAATCGATGATTTTTTGCGCGCCAAAATGCCGGTATGGCGTGAAAGCTTTCCTGGCGTAGAAAACCTGAAGGTGGCGGTGATGGGGTGCATTGTCAATGGCCCCGGTGAAAGCAAGCATGCCGATATCGGCATCAGTTTGCCGGGCACCGGTGAAGCGCCAGCGGCGCCCGTGTTCATTGACGGTGAAAAACGCATGACCTTGCGTGGAGATTCTATTGCCGCCGATTTTCAGGCGGTGGTCGAAAACTATATCCAACAGCGCTTTGGTGCGCCTGTTGCCACCAAAACACACTAAGAATTCGCATGGTTGAAAAGTCTGCTGCCAGTAGAGTGGAAAAGCTGTTTGCCGTAAAAGGCATGAACGATATTTTGCCGCCTGATTCCGCGCAATGGGAATGGTTTGAAGAGCAGGTGCGTGTGCAAATGAACCGCCATGCCTATCGCAATATTCGCACACCGATCGTGGAGCCCACTGCTTTGTTCGTGCGCGGTACCGGGGAAACGACGGATATTGTCGAGAAGGAAATGTATGCCTTTGAAGACAAACTCAATGGCGAGGCACTGACGCTGCGTCCGGAGAATACGCCCGGTGTCGTGCGCGCCGCGATTGAACACAATCTGACCTACGATGGCGCTAAACGTCTGTACTACATGGGCCCGATGTTTCGCCACGAAAGGCCGCAGCGTGGACGCTACCGCCAGTTCTACCAGTTGGGCGCAGAGGCACTGGGCTTTGCCGGGCCAGAGGTGGATGCGGAACTGATTGTGTTGGCCCATCAACTGCTTTCGTCCGTTGGATTGCACAGCTTTAGGGTCGAACTCAATAGCTTGGGTGTTTCCAGCGAGCGGCATGCGCATCGCGCCGCATTGCTTGCATATTTCGAAGAACATGTTGACTTGCTTGACGCGGACGCGCGCCGCCGCCTGCATGCCAACCCATTGCGCATTCTTGATACCAAAAATCCAGCGATGCAGGCCCTCGTTCAGGAAGCACCTCAATTGCTTGACTTCCTGGGTGAAGCATCCCTCAAGCATTTTGAAACTGTAAAGGCACTGTTGACGGCCTGCGGTGTGCAATGGCGTGTCAACCCTCGGCTGGTACGTGGCCTGGATTACTACAGCCATACGGTTTTTGAACTGATCACAGATGAACTGGGCGCCCAGGGAACGCTGTGTGGGGGCGGGCGATATGACGGGCTGTTTGAGCTGTTGGGCGGCAAACCTACGCCAGCCGTCGGATGGGGAATGGGTATTGAGCGCGTTCTGGAACTGTTGAAGGTGCAGGGGCGTTCGCGCGAAGCCACGGCCCCCGACGCGTACGCAATCGTTGTTGACATGGGTGGAATGTCGACCGCCATGCAATGCCTGCAGGTACTGCGTTCGGAAGGCGTCTGCGTGCAAATGCATGCGGGCACATCCGAAGGTTTGGGTAGTATCAAGTCCCAATTCAAACGGGCGGATGCGTCGGGAGCACGATTTGCACTGGTTTTTGGACCGGACGAGATCGCCCAAGGCACCGTCACTGTCAAGTCTCTGCGTGATGGCGTTGGGGCCCAAGTGACACAAGCACTGAACCAGTCTGCGCAGTGGGCCAAGAGCCTACAATCCCCGGCTTAACTGAATACTCACATGGCAAATCATTTAGATCTCGAAGAGCAGGAACAGCTTGACCAACTCAAGCATTTTTGGAAGCAGTACGGCAACCTGATTACCTGGGCGCTGATAGCCGTACTCGGCTCTGTAGCCGCATGGAATGGTTACAACATGTGGCAACGCAACCAGTCGGTGCAGGCTGCGGCCATGTACGACGAGGTCGAAAAAGTTGTCCGCGGTGGTGACTTACAAAAAGCGGAGCGAGCCTTTGCGGACATGCGGGACCGTTTCTCCAAAGCCGTTTACACACAGCAAGCGGGGCTCTTGGTTGCCAAAATGGCTTACGAGGCCGGAAAAATGGACAGTGCCAAGTCAACGCTCTCGTGGCTGAGCGACAACGCTGCGGACAAGGGCTATGCATCGGTTGCACGGTTGCGGCTATCGGCGGTGCTCATTGAAGGCAAGGCCTATGACGATGCATTGAAGTTGCTTGGATCCGGGATGGCTGAGGAATTTGCGGCTTTGGCTGATGACCGGAAAGGTGATATTTTCACCCTGCAAGGCAAGAAGGCGGAAGCAAAGGCCGAGTATCAAAAAGCCTATAAGGCGTTTGACGAACAGTCCGAGTACCGTCGACTGGTCAGCGTAAAGCTGAACGCGCTGGGGTTTGACCCTGAGGCTGACGCCAAAATTGCCGCTAACAATGAGGTCGCAAAGTGATACTTATGTTAATCCTTCGCAAGTTGGCTTGTCGGTTGACCCTTTCGGTCGGGGTCGTCGCCGTACTGGCGGCTTGCGCAGGATCCGAGAAAGCCAATCAGCTTGACCTGGGTCCCAACACGCCATTGATTGGTGTCCGCTCCGCGTGGTCATCGAATATTGGTTCAGTAGGATTCCCGCTGGAAATTCGCACCGTTGGCAATCTGATTTTTGTTGCAGGCAGCGATGGAAATGTTGCTGCCATTGATGCCAGAACGGGCGGGGACTTGTGGCGGGTGGCTTTAGGTGTCAAGCTCTCTGCGGGCGTTGGAAGTGACGGCCGCTATGGGGCGGTCGTGAGTCGCGAGAATGAATTGATCACCCTGGATGGAGGCAAGGAGTTGTGGCGGCAAAAGCTTGCCGCAGTAACCCTGACTGCCCCTCTGGTTGCCGGCGGGCGCGTTTTTACCCTGTCCGGCGATCGTTCGGTGTCTGCATTTGATGCGGCGTCTGGCCGCAAACTCTGGCAGCAACAACGTACCGGGGAAGCACTGGTGCTGGGGCGGTCGGGAATTATCATGGCCATCGGTGACACGCTGGTAACCGGCTCGGGCGGACGCTTGGTGGGAATGAGTCCGCTCAACGGTAAAGTTCGATGGGAAGCGCCGATAGCCAACAGCCGTGGCACCAATGAAGTGGAGCGACTCGTCGATTTGGTATCGGGTGTAAGCCGTCAGGGCAATCAAGTCTGTGTCCGATCATTTCAATCGGCCGTTGGTTGTGTGGACGGTTCGAAGGGTAGCTTGGTCTGGAGCAAACCCGCGTCTGGCGCTACCGGCGTGGATGGTGATGAGTTGGAAGTCTTCGGTACCGAGAGCGATGGAAAAGTGATTGCCTGGAAACGTGCCGATGGCGAACGCGCGTGGATGTCTGATCGGTTGCGCTTCAGAAGTCTGACTGCACCTGTTCTGGTGGGGCGGGCCATTGTCATTGGAGACGAATCCGGTACCTTGCATTTTCTGTCGCGCCAGGACGGCGCGCCATTGAATCGCGTGCCGACCGATGGCTCCGCCATCCAGTCTTCTCCCGTCTTGATCGGGCAAACGCTGGTTGTCGTAACCCAGCGGGGTGGTATTTTTGGCTTCAAACCAGAGTGATGGTTTGATCCATACAACATGAAACCTGTCATTGCATTGGTTGGTCGTCCCAACGTTGGAAAATCAACTCTCTTTAACCGTCTGACCAAGACCCGCGATGCCATCGTGGCCGACTACGCCGGGCTGACGCGTGATCGTCACTACGGAAACGGAAAGCAGGGCGAGCACGAGTTCATCGTCATTGATACCGGAGGATTTGAGCCGGATGCTACCTCAGGCATCTACAAAGAAATGGCAAAACAAACCCGTCAGGCGGTTGCCGAGGCGGATGTCGTGCTCTTTGTTGTCGATGCGCGCGCAGGCCTGTCTGCTCAGGACCACGAAATTGGCAAGTACCTGCGAAAACTCGGTAAACCATGCGTGCTGGTGGCGAACAAGTCCGAGGGCATGACCGCAGGCGCGCAACTAGTTGAGTTTTTTGAGCTGGGGTTGGGAGAGGTTTTCCCAATTTCTGCAGCGCACGGGCAGGGCATTCGCCCCCTGGTAGAGCTAGCCTTGGGGCCTTTGGTGGAGCCGGAGGTTGGCGAGGACGTCGCCGGTGACGACCCATCGGTGATCAAGCTGGCGGTAGCCGGGCGCCCAAACGTTGGAAAATCGACTCTGATCAATACGTGGTTGGGTGAAGAACGTCTGGTCGCCTTTGATCTGCCGGGGACTACCCGCGACGCAATTTCAGTTCCATTTGAACGCGATGGTCAGCGTTTTGAACTGATCGACACTGCCGGGCTGCGTCGCAAGGGCCAGGTATTTGAAGCCATTGAAAAGTTTTCGGTAGTGAAGACACTGCAGGCAATTGAGTCAGCCAGTGTTGTTCTCCTGCTCATCGACGCGACCCAGGGCGTGACCGACCAGGATGCCCACATTGCAGGCTACATCCTGGAGTCAGGCCGGGCGGTCGTGGTCGCAGTCAATAAGTGG